>Ga0207651_10000982_pt1 | contig 12600 bp, 7 predicted proteins | sample KBSM23metaG_FD_184328 | JGI IMG/M metagenome (GOLD analysis project Ga0207651, IMG submission 184328) | Miscanthus rhizosphere microbial communities from Kellogg Biological Station, Michigan, USA - KBS M2-3 metaG (SPAdes) (version 2) | ecosystem: Host-associated > Plants > Roots > Rhizosphere >... | reverse complement strand
GGGCATGCTCTCGATCTCGTCGAGCAGCAGGGTGCCGCCATGGGCGTGCTCGAACTTGCCGATCCGCTTCTTCGATGCGTTGGTGAACGCGCCGACCTCGTGGCCGAACAGCTCGCTCTCGAGCAAGGCCTCGGGCAGGCCGCCGCAGTTGATGGCCACGAAATGGTGGCCGCGCCGCGCGCCGTGATCGTGCAGGCAGCGCGCCACGAGTTCCTTGCCGGTGCCGGTCTCGCCGATGATCATCACGTCGGCCGTGGTGGCGGCCAGCTGTTGCACCTGGCGTTGCAGCAGCTGGATGGCCGGGGAGCGCCCGAGCAGCGTGGCCTCGATGCCGCGCTTGGCCGCGAGCTGGCGGCGCAGCGAGGCCACTTCGGCGCTGAGGGCGCGTTTTTCCATGGCGCGGGTCGCCACTTCGACCAGGCGTTCGGGCGCGAAGGGCTTCTCCAGGAAGTCGTAGGCGCCGGCGCGCATGGCCTCGACGGCGAGGTGCACGTCGCCGTGGGCCGTGATGAGGATCACCGGAATCGCGCGATCGGCCTGCAGCACGCGCTTCATCAGCCCCATGCCGTCCATGTTGGGCAGGCGGACATCGGTGACCACGATGCCCAGGAAGCCGGCCTCCAGGGTGGCCAGGCCCTCCTCGGCGGAGGCGAACGATGCCACCTCGAAACCGGCCAGCTCCAGCGTCTGCGCGAGGCTGCGACGCACCGCGGAGTCGTCGTCGATCAGGGCGATCTTGTATCCATCGAACATGTCTATCCTAGTGCGACGTCGAATTCGAACACCGCGCCGGACGTCGACGGCACCGCACGGAGTGTGCCCCCGAACTCGCGCACGATCTGGGAGGAGATCACCAGGCCAAGCCCCAGGCCCTCGCCCGGCGCCTTGGTCGTGAAGAAGGGCTCGAACAGGTGCTCGTTGATCTCGAGCGGGATGCCCGGGCCGCTGTCGCTCACGCGAACCACCGCGCGGTCGGCGCTCGCCGCGGCGGCGATGGTCAGCCGGCGCGTCTCGGTCGCGCGCATCGCGTCCATCGCATTGGCCATCAGGTTGACCAGCACCTGCTCCAGGCGGAAGTTGTCGCAGCGTGCCGCCAGGCCCAGCGGAACCTCGGTGACCAGCGCGACGCCCTCGGTGCTGATGCGGGCGGCGAGGATCTGGCGCGCGTTGTCGATGGCGCCGAGGATCGGCAGCGAGCGCACCTCGGGCGGCGCCTTGCGCGCCGCGGACTTCAGCTGCGAGGTGATGCGGCCCATGCGCTCGGCCAGGCCCAGGATGGCCTTGAAGTTGTCGCGCGCCTGCAGCGGCCGTTCGCGTTCCAGCAGCAGGCAGCCGTTCTGCGCCAGCGCGCGCAGGGCCGTCAACGGCTGGCCCAGCTCGTGCGAGATGCCGGCCGACAACTGGCCCAGCATGGCGAGCCGGCCCGCCTGCACGAGCTCTTCCTGCGCTTGGCGCAGCACCTGTTCCGCGTGCTGGCGCTCCAGCACCTCGTGTCGCAGCGATGCGTTGGAGGCCTCCAGCTGCGCGGTGCGCTGCAGCACCTTGGTCTCCAGCTCGTCGTGCGCGCGTTGCAGGGCCGCACGGCCGGCCACCTTCTGCGCCGCCACGCGGCGGCGCTGCAGCAGCAGCAGCAGCAGCAGTCCCAGCGATGCCGAGATCGCTCCGGCCGTCCACGCCGCGGTCCGGGCCTCGCGCCAGACGTCCTTGGCGTTGGTCAGGATCATCAGGCGCCAGCCCAGGCGCGGCAGCGGCCGTTCGTGCACCACTTGCATCTCCATGCCGGACGCCTTCAGGGCGGGCACGCGTACCAGTTCGGCGTCGGTGCCGGCCTGGCTGCGCGCCTTCGTCAGCGCGCTCAACGCCTGCTGCTTCCACGCCGGCACCGACGACAGGATCACGATGCCGCGCGAGTCGACGATCAGCGGCTTCTCGCTCTCGGCGCGGAAGGCCGAATCGACCCAGGTAGCCTCGACCGGCTGCAGGCTGATCCGGACGATCACGACGCCCACGGTCGACCCGTTGCGGCGCACCGGGCGCGCGAAGCAAACCTCGGGGGCGCCGGTGTCGAGGTTGGGCGAAAAGCGCTGCACCGGCTGGCCGCTGCCCAGGCCCTCGACGATGCAGGGCTCCGGCGGCGTCTTGCGGTCACCGTGCGTGTCGGCGCGGTACCAGTTGCTGCTGGCCAGCGTGCGTGCCTGCGCGTCGACGACGCTGGCGCTCAGCGCGCCCGAGCGGGCGACGAAGCGGGTCAGCCGGCGGTTGAGCCCCGAGCGCAGGGCCGCGTTGTCCGGCGAGTCGATCAGGGCCACCGTCTGGTCGTCCTGATCGAGCATGCCGGGCAGGTCGGCCTGGTGACCCAGCTCCTGTTCCAGCACCGCGGCATACAGATCCAGTTGATGTGCGACGCCGTCGTCCAGGCGCATGAAGGCGCGCTTTTCGGCCCACGCGTAGGCCAGGGTCGCTGAAAGCGCGATCAGCGCCAGCGTGCTCAACCCGATCAGAAACGGCGCCGTGCGCCGGATCGCCTTCAGTCGATTCGAATCCAAACCAGTCCCCGCAATAGTCGGCAGGCGGAGCCCCTGACGAGTCGAGCCGCTCATCTTCGACGAGGAGCCGGCGTCCGGTCAAGCCGAGCTTTCGGCGTGGGTGGACCGCGATACACCGTCCGGGCGCCGAATGGGTGGAACTCCATACACCGCGGGTCCGCGGCGATTTCGCGGCCATCGGCCCATCCCAGAGGTGGACCAGCCCGGATCTGGACGCAACGGTCGAGCTGGCACGGCAGGTGCATGAGGAAGGGTCGTCTTTCGATCAGGATTTCTTCAACTCTTCCACCTCGAAACATGCAGACCCAAGCCTCCCAGCGCGTCCGGCGCAGCTTCAACGACAAGATCGACTACCGCATCCTGCACGTGCTGCAGAAGGAAGGACGCATCTCGAATCTCCAGCTCGCGGAACAGGTCCACCTGTCGCCGTCGGCGGTGTTCGAGCGGGTCAAGCGCCTGCAGCGCGAAGGCTACATCCTTGGCTACCAGGCGCGCCTGAGCCATGAGAAGCTGGGCATGGAGGTGGTGGCCTTCGTGGAGGTCCAGCTCGAACGCATGAATCCGGAGGTGATGCAGCGCTTCGAGCAGGCCGTGCGCGAACGCGCCGCCATCCTCGAGTGCTACCTGATCGCCGGCACCTTCGACTACCTGCTCAAGGTGCTCGTCCCCGACATGCATGCATGCCGCGAGCTGGTGGCCTCCGAGATCAGCAAGCTGCCGGGCGTGCGCGAGGCGCGCACCCACGCGGGCGTCGAGCAGGGCGAAGCGGGGACGACCACGGGCGCCTGCGCCGAACCGCCCATCGACAGCGTCGATGCCGACCTGCTGCGCCTGCTGCAGGCCGACGGGCGCTGCAGCATCGCGCGCCTGGCCGAGGAGCTGGACATCACTGCCGCGGTCGCGCGCGAGCGCCTCTCGCGCCTGTGCCGCAAGGGCTACATCCTGGGCTACTTCGCGGTCCTCAACGAGGCCAAGCTGAAGTCCGGCCTGCAGGTCTTCGCCGCGATTCGCGCGACGCCGGCGGCCACCGGCGTCGCGCGTGCGCTGGCCGCGGCGGTCTCCGAGCACGAAGAGATCGTCGAGCGCCACGACGTGACCGGCAACTTCGACCACCTGTTGAAGCTGCGGGTGCCTGACATGCGCCGCTACAACGAGCTGATGGAAGCGCTGGTGTGGCGGCTGGCCGGCGTGCGCGAGGTGCGCACGTACGCGGTGATCGACGAAGTCAAGAACACGACGAGGATCCCACTGTGATGAACACGCTCCATTTCGCGCGCGCCGCCACTCTCGCCGGCCTCGGCTTGCTGCTGGTCGTGGCCGGTTGCAGCCGCGTGCCCGACGTCGTCAAGATCGGCGTGGCCCAGCCGCTGTCCAACGGGCTCGCGCCGCTCGGCAAGGACATGGTTGACGGTGCGCGCATGGCCATCGACGAGATCAACGCGGCGGACGGCGTGAACGTGCGCGGCAAGCGCGTGCATCTGGCGCTGGTGCAGGCCGACGACCAGGGCTCCAACGAGGCCGGCGACGCGGCGGCACGCAAGCTGGTCGACGAGGACGTCGAAGTGGCGATCGCCGACCTCAACTCCGGCGTCAGCATCCACGCGGCGCCGATCTACGCCGCCGCGCACATCCCGCAGCTGGCGATCTCGACCAAGCCCGAGTTCACGCGCCTGGGCCTGCCCACGACCTTGCGCCTGGTCGCCAGCGACGAGCTGCAATCCAAGGCCCTGGGCACCTACGCCGTCCAATTGCCGGGCGCCTCGCACTACGCCGTGGTCGACGACGGCACGCCCTACGGCAAGGGCCTGGCGGACGCCGCGGCCGCGGTCATGAGCGGCCTGGGTCACAAGATCGACGTGCGCGAATCGCTCGACGACAAGACGGTCGATTTCAGCAAGCTGGTGGCGCGGTTCGCGGCCAGCGGCACCGATCTGGTCGTGACGACCCTCAGCGACTTCCAGGTCGACGCGCTGATGGCGCAGCTGGCCCAGGCCGGCCTGACGCGCATGACGATCGTCGGCGGCGACACCATCAAGACGGACAAGCTGCTGCACAAGCCGATCCCGATCCAGGCGGTCTATGCGACGTCCTCGATCGTCGAGCCCAGGGAGTTTCCGGGCGGCAAGGTCTTCCTCGAGAAGTTCCGCGCGAAGTACAAGTCCGAGCCGGTCTACGGCGCGCACTACGCCTACGACGCTGTGTACTTGGTGGCCGACGCGTTGTCGCGCAACGGCGGCAGCGACAAGGTGGCTCTGCTCAAGACGCTCAAGGATTTCGACGGCAACTGCCCGATGACCAACTCGATGCGCTTCGGCGCGGACGGCGAGCAGCGCTACGGCGCCGTGGCGGTGTACCAGTTGCGCGGCGGCACCTGGGAGCCGCTGATGCGCTCGGACCGCTGGTGAACCTGGGCCGCGGGCGACCCAGCTGGTCACCCTGCGCGCAGTCGCATGGCCCACGCGCCGGTGAAGCGCCCCGGCAGGGGTGGGTTCCGCGACTGCGCGCGGAATGACATCTTCTGCTGCCGCTCAGGCCACCTTCGCGTCGCTGCGCCCGTGCTGGCGCCACGCCGCCAGCAGCGTGTCCCACTTCGCGCGCGCCTTCGCGAGATGGCGTTCCTTCACGTGGCCGTAGCCCTTGATCTCCTCGGGCAGCGACGCCAGCGCCACCGCATCGCCCAGGCGCTCGGCCGACAGCGACGCGAGCAGCTCGTCGACCAGCGCGCGGTATTCGACGATCAGCGCGCGCTCCATCCTCCGCTCCTCGGTATGGCCGAAGACGTCGAACGCCGTGCCGCGCAGGCCCTTGAACTTCGCCAGCACGCCGAACGCGCCCTTCATCCAGCCGCCGTAGGTCTTCTTGACCAGCTCGCCCTTGGCGTTCCTGGCGGCCATCAGCGGCGGCGCGAGGTGGTACTTCAGCTTGAAGCCGTCCTCGAACTGGTCGGCCAGCTTGGCCAGGAAAGCCGGGTCGGTGTGCAGGCGCGCGACCTCGTACTCGTCCTTGTAGGCCATCAGCTTGAACAGGTTGCGCGCGACGGCGTCGGTCAGGCGCGTGCCGCCCAGCGGGGCCTCGGCCGCCTTGACGCGGTCGACGACGGCCGCGTACTGCGCCGCGTAGTCGGCGTTCTGGTAGCCGGTCAGGAAGTCGACCCGGCGCTGCACCGTCTCCGTCAGCGACGGCTTCCTGATGATCTCGATCACCTTGGCCGCCGCGAACTGCGCCTGCACCGAAGCGAGATCGTGCGCGCAGCGGCGGCCCCATTCGAAGGCGGCCTTGTTCTTCTCGACCTGCACGCCGTTCAGCTCCATCGAGCGCATCAGCGCCGCGTGGCCCACGGGGATGCGGCCCTTCTGCCAGGCGTAGCCCAGCATCAACGGGTTGGTGAAGATCGAGTCGCCCAGCAGCTGCACGGCCACCTTGTCGGCGTCGAACGCGCCCAGCAGGTCGCGGCCGACGGCGTTGGCGATCGCGTTCTCGCACTGGCCGCCCGGGAACTGCCAGTTCGGGTTGTTGACGAAGCTCGCCGTCGGCGAGTCGTGCGTGTTCAGCGCAACGTAGGTGCGGCCCTCGCGCATCACCGACAGCGTCACCGGATTGGCGGTGACGATGGCCTCGCAGCCGATCACCACGTCGGCCTTGGCCGCGTCCACCTTGGTCGTGAGGATCGCGTCCTGCGTGTTGGCGATCTGGATGTGGCTCCAGGTCGCGCCGCCCTTCTGCGCGAGGCCGGCCGCGTCCTGCGTGATCACGCCCTTGCCTTCGAGGTGCGCGGCCATGCCCAGCAGCTGGCCGATGGTGATGACGCCGGTGCCGCCGATGCCGGCCACGACGATGCCCCAGGCAGTGTCCGCGTCGGGCAGCGTTGGCAGCGGGATCTCGGGCAGCGCCGCAGCGCCCTTGGCCTGCGCGGGCTTGGCCTTCTTCAGCTTGCCTTCCACCGACACGAAGCTCGGGCAGAAGCCGTTGACGCAGGAAAAGTCCTGGTTGCAGGTGTTCTGGTTGATGCGGCGCTTGCGGCCGAACTCGGTCTCCACCGGCTCGACGGACAGGCAGTTGCTCTGCACCGAGCAGTCGCCGCAGCCTTCGCACACCGACTCGTTGACGACCACGCGGCGCGGGCTCTGCGCCATCGTGCCGCGCTTGCGGCGGCGGCGCTTCTCGGTCGCGCAGGTCTGGTCGTAGATGATGACCGTGACGCCCGGCACCTCGCGCAGCTCGCGCTGCAGCGCGTCGAGCTCGTCACGGTGATGCACGGTGGTGCCATGCGCGAGCGCACGGCCGCCCGAAGCCGCGCGCGCCGCAGCGCTCTGCGCGGAGGCTCCAAAAGTACCCAGCTTGACGCCCGAGTTGTAGCGCTCCGGCTCGTCGCTCACCACGAGGATGCGCTTGACGCCTTCGGCCTCCAGCTCGCGGGTGGTCGAGGCGACGTCGATCTGGCCGTCCACCGGCTGCCCGCCGGTCATCGCGACGGCGCCGTTGAACAGGATCTTGTAGGTGATGTTGACGTTGGACGACAGCGACTGGCGGATCGCCAGCAGGCCCGAGTGGTAGTACGTGCCGTCGCCGAGGTTGGCGAAGATGTGCTTCTCGGTCGTGAACGGCGCCTGGCCGACCCAGGGCACGCCTTCTCCGCCCATCTGCGTGAAGGTGGACGTCGAGCGGTCCATCCAGTTGACCATGTAGTGGCAGCCGATGCCCGCGACCGCGCGCGAGCCCTCGGGCACCTTGGTCGAGGTGTTGTGCGGGCAGCCGGAGCAGAACCACGGCGTGCGGTCGCCGACACCCGTCGACGTATCCGCCTTGAGCGCGGCGAGCGCGCGGTCCTTGGCCTCGATGACGGCGATGCGCTCGTCCATGCGGCGCACGATGTCGTCCGGCACGCCCAGCTTCTTCAGGCGCCTGGCCACGGCCTTGGCGATGATCGCCGGCGTCAGGTCGGCCTTCGGGCGCAGCAGCCAGTTGTCGCCCGGGTTCGGGTTGGACCACTCGCCGCCGGACAGGTCGCCCTCCTGCTCGTCGAACTTGCCCAGCACCGTCGGGCGCACGTCGTTGCGCCAGTTGTACAGCTGCTCCTTGAGCTGGTACTCGATCATCTGGCGCTTTTCCTCGACGACCAGGATCTCCTTCAAGCCCTGCGCGAAGTCGCGCGTGATCGTCGCCTCCAGCGGCCACACGACGTTGACCTTGTGGATGCGGATGCCCAGCGCGCGGCAGGTGTCGTCGTCCAGGCCGAGGTCGGCCAGCGCCTGGCGCAGGTCGTTGTAGGCCTTGCCGCTGGCGATCAGGCCGAAGCGGTCGCTCGGCGTCGCGATGACGTTGTGATTGAGCTTGTTGGCGCGCACGTAGGCGAGCGCGGCGTACCACTTGAAGTCCATCAGCCGCGCTTCCTGCTCCAGCGGCGGATCGGGCCAGCGGATGTGCAGGCCGCCCGGGGGCATGACGAAGTCCTCGGGCAGCACGATGTTGACGCGGTGCGGGTCGACGTCGACCGTCGACGACGATTCGACGACTTCCTGGATCGTCTTCATCGACGTCCACACGCCCGAGAAGCGGCTCATCGCGAACGCGTGCAGGCCCATGTCGAGGATGTCCTGCACCGACGACGGGAAGAACACCGGCATCCCGCAGGCCTTGAAGATGTGGTCGCTCTGGTGCGCCGCGGTGGAGCTCTTGGAGACGTGGTCGTCGCCGGCGATCGCGATCACGCCGCCGTGTGCCGAGGTGCCGGCCATGTTGGCGTGCTTGAACACGTCGGCCGTGCGGTCGACGCCGGGACCCTTGCCGTACCAGAGGCCGAACACGCCGTCGAACTTGTTGGTCTGCGGATAGAGCGCGAGCTGCTGCGTGCCCCACACCGCGGTGGCGCCGAGCTCCTCGTTGACGCCCGGCTGGAACACGATGTTGTTGGCGGCCAGGTGCTTCTTGGCGTTCCACAGCGCCTGGTCGTAGCCGCCCAGCGGCGAGCCGCGGTAGCCGCTGATGAAGCCCGCGGTGTTCAGGCCGGCGAGCGCGTCGCGCGTGCGTTGCAGCATCGGCAGGCGCACGAGCGCCTGCACGCCGCTCATGAACGCGCGGCCGGTGTCGAGGGCGTATTTGTCGTCCAGCGACACCGTCTCGAGGGCTTTGCGGATGCTGTCGGGCAAGGGAGCGTTCATCGTCGCGTCTCCTGGGGTCAGGACGTCAAGGGAAGGGAAGCGGGTGTTCGAATGCGGGAGGGCGCGGCGCGTCCCGGTGCGGCTCGTGACCGGTTGGAACGGGGCCCGGCGAACCTGTTCAGTGTAGGGAAAAGCCACAGCGATGTGCTTGCTTTATGCTTGTCGTTCGGCGACTTCCGGGAAACGTTGTTGCTGTCGACCTCGAATCGGAGAACCAGCATTGCCGAGAAGCGATAAAGCAGGCAAAACGAACGCCCGTGCGGCGCGGGCGCCCTCGCCCCCGCGCGATGCGGACGCGCGCGAGGCGCGCGACGCCGGCGGCCTCGACCGCTACGACATCGCGCTGCTCGGCGAACTGCAGCGCGACGCGCGCCAGTCCAACGCCGATCTCGCCGCGCGCATCGGCCTGTCGCCCGCGCCCACCTGGCGCCGCGTGCGCCGCCTCGAGGAGCTGGGCATCATCACCGGCTACCGCGCCGAGATCGACCGCCGCAAGATCGGCCTGGGCGTGCTGGCCTTCGTGCGCGTGGACGCCGAGCGCGACAACGCCGACGCGACGCGCGTGCTGGAGGAGGCCATCCGCGGCCTGCCCGAGGTCATCTCCTGCCACTACATCAGCGGCGCGGGCACGTTCGAGCTGCAGGTGCTCGTCACCGATCTCGATGCCTATTCGCGCTGGACGATGGAGACGCTGTTCCGGCTGCCCAACGTCAAGGACCTGCACACCAGCTTCTCGCTGGGCGAGATCAAGGCCAGCGCGGCACTGCCGCTGGGCCATCTGGGGAGCAGCCGATGACCCGCGCGCCAAACGGACGGGTTATTCCCGAACACGGGGCCGGCGTTTGCAGGGAGCATCGCAGCCAGGGGCCAACGAGCCCGCAACAATGCATCACTACGATGGATCGACATCCCGTGATCCTCCAACCCGAGCCGGGCAAGCATTGAATCGTCGTGACGTCATCGCGCGAATGGGCGCGGCCCTGGCGGGCCTCGCGGGCGCCGGCGTGGCCGGGCCGGCCGCGGCCCAGCCCGACGCGCTGCTGGACGCCGAGGAACTGGCCTGGGTCGCCAAGCACCCGGTGCTGCTGTTCGCGCCCGAACGCGACTTCCCGCCCTTCAGCTTCGTCGACAGCCAGGGCCAGCACCGCGGGCTGTCGGCCGACGTGCTCGATCTCGTGCAGCAGCACACCGGCCTGAAGTTCCAGCCCGTGGCGGCCGGTGACCGCTCCTCCAACCTCGACCGCCTCAAGCGCCACGAGATCGACCTGCTGACCTCGCTGCGGCCCACGCCCGAGCGCGAACGCTACATCGCGTTCACGAGCGCGTACGTCAGCTCGCCGGCCGTGATCCTGCGCCGGCGCGGCGACCACCGCTCGGGCGACCTGGCCAAGATGGGCGGCCAGCGCGTCGCGGTGGATCGCAATTCGGCAGCCGAGAATTTCCTCCACACCACCTACCCGGACGTCCTGACCGCGGAGGTCGACGTCGCCGCGCAGGGCCTGCGCGACGTCGTCACCGGCGATGTCGACGCCTGCGCCGTCAACCTGGCGACGGCGTCGTACGTCATCGAGCGCGATCGGCTCGGCGGCCTGCGCGTGGCCGGCGAGACCGGCTACTTCTCCACGCTCACGCTGGGCTACCGCAAGGACTGGCCCATGCTGGGACGCGTGCTCGAGAAGGGCCTCGCGCAGATCAGCGACGCCGAACGCGCCGCGATGATCGCGCGCTGGATCCCGCTGTCGGACATCGCCTGGTGGCAGCGCCCCGAAGTGCAGCGCGTGCTGGGGGCCGCGTCGATCGGCACCGGCCTGCTGATGGGGGGCCTGCTGCTGTGGAACCGGGCGCTGCGGCGCGCCGTCGCCCAGCGCACCGACGCGCTGCAGAAGGAGCTGGCCGAGCGCCAGCGGCTCGAGACGAGGCTGCGCACGCTCGCCGAGCACGATCCGCTCACGGGCCTGATGAACCGCGCCGCGCTCACCGAGGCGCTGCGCCGCTCTGTGGCGCTGGCGGCGCGCCAGAAATGGTCGGTGGCCGTGATCTTCATCGACCTCGACAAGTTCAAGGCCGTCAACGACTCGATGGGCCACGCCGCCGGCGACGAGCTGCTGCGCCAGATCGCCTCGCGCCTGCAAGGCTGCCTGCGCGAGAGCGACCTGCTGAGCCGGCTGGGCGGCGACGAGTTCATCGTCGTGGCCGAGGCCCTGCACGACGGCCCGCGCAACGCGATCGAGCTGAGCGACAAGCTGCTGATGCAGATGAAGCGGCCGTTCCTCATCGAGGACCAATCGCTCTCCGTGGGCTTCTCGGCCGGCATCGCGCTGTTCCCGGGCGACGGCGAGTCCCCGGAGGCCTTGATCGCCAACGCGGATGCGGCCATGTACCAGGCCAAGCAGCAGGGCCGCTTCCGGGCGGCGCTGTACCAGGGCAACGCGCCGGCGGGCGGCGAGGAGACGACATGACAAGCCTTGTCATCCTGCGCGAAGTCGCAGGACCCACGCGAACCGAGGCGCTTCCCCAGGGGTGGATCCTGCGACTCCGCTTCGCTGCGCGCAGGATGACACTGCTCGCGCTGCTGCTCGCGACCGCGCAACCCGGCCTCGCCGCCGAATCGGTGGCCGCGGGCTTCCATCCCGCCGCGGCGGCCTCCGGCGCCGCGCCCGCGCGGCGCGTCACGCACGCGAGCGTGCCGGCGGCGAACTTCGTCGTCGAATGGCGGCTGCAGCCGGCCGACGCGCGGCCGTCGCCGCGCGGCGATGTCGTGATCACGTCGGGCAGCGCGACGACCGGCACCAGCGGCTTCGGCGCGGGCGCCGTCGTCGTGGGCACGGCCAGGCCCCGCGCGCCGCAGGCGCTGCGTGTGGCCAACGGCAAGGAAGGGGCGATCCAGTTCGACCGCTCCGAGACGCACACGGTCTACGACATGGCCTTCGCCGCCACCGCCAGTGCCAGTTCGACGACCGAGGCCGCAGCGTCCGGGGCCGGTGGATCGAGCCACCGTTCGCACTCGCGCGAGGCCGAGGTGCAGAGCCACGAGGTGGTGGTGCACCGCGTCGACGGCCTGCGCGTCACGCCGCACTGGACGCATGGCGACACGCTGGAGCTGGACATCGCGCTGACGCATGCGGCGCCGGCGAGCGTCTCGCGCAACGCCAGCCCGGACGCCCGGGCCGGCCGCGACATCGACTTCCACTCGACCGTGCAGGCGAGCTTCGACGAATGGCTGACGGTCGCCAGCGTGGGCGACGGCGGCGACGAATTGCAGATTCGCGTCACCTGGCGCTGACTTATCGGGCCCGATTTCGGTCTTTCGCGTGCGCTATGTCACCGTTGGCGCCGCTTCGAGCGGCCGTTGCGATTGACCGCCCCGCGGCCCTCGCGAATGATTCGAGCCATGCTGCAAGGCTGATTGTGAGAGGGAAGCCGGGCGACGATGTCTCGTTCGGCTCGTGGGGTAAAAGCGCGTCGGCCCGGCCGGAGGATTCCAGCCGGGCCCGATGGCCTCGCCCTCGATCCCCGCCCAGCCTGCCCCGCGCACCGCGGGTGAGCGTGACCGATGTCACCGACTTCGCTGCCATGCAGCAAAACGACGGGTTTACCCGTATCCAGGCCCCTGCTGTTGTGCGAACATGCGCCCGGCGCGAAGTAACCAGGTGTTACGCGCGTGCGGGAGGCCCGAGGGAGTGCTTCTCGTCAGGTCGCGCGGCACCTTCGTGCGCGGGCCCAAATGGGAAAAAACCGAATGATCAAGAACATTCTCGTCGCAGCCGCCTTCGGCGTCGCAGCCGTTGCCGCGCAGGCGTCTTCCGCCAACCTGGTGACCAACGGCGGGTTCGACGGCACCACCGGCGACTACATCTACAACGGCACGCCGGCCTCGGTCGCGATCTACTACGGCA
>Ga0207651_10000975_pt1 | contig 12634 bp, 7 predicted proteins | sample KBSM23metaG_FD_184328 | JGI IMG/M metagenome (GOLD analysis project Ga0207651, IMG submission 184328) | Miscanthus rhizosphere microbial communities from Kellogg Biological Station, Michigan, USA - KBS M2-3 metaG (SPAdes) (version 2) | ecosystem: Host-associated > Plants > Roots > Rhizosphere >... | reverse complement strand
CGAGACGCACTCACGTCACGCGCATCTGCTCCCCCCACCAATCAGGAGCAGACATGACGGAGAAACAGACATCGTTCCGCCGCATCTGGAAGAAGTTCATCGGATGGACTTCGATGCTGCTGGTTGGCGCGGTCGGCATCATGATGGTCGCGGCGAACTGGCAACTGAATGCCGCCCAACAGCGAGCGGTTGCGACTGAGGCCACGCTTGCCGCGACGGTTGTCGATCGAGACGCTCAGATCGCGATCCTGCGGAATGCGCTCAATCGGACGACCTCCGATCTGAGCAGCAGAGAATCGCTGATCGCGCGGCTCAATCTGCTGGTCGGCCAGTTGAAAGAAGCCTCAGGCATCGCCGAGAAAGCCGGGCTCGTCTTACTGACGCTGGCCGATCAGAATAGCGTCGCGTTCAAAGTGTCGCAGTCGACGCTCAGCCCGGACCAACGGGAGCGGCTGGCGGAAAACCTCGTGCTGATTAAGTACGCGAGAACGTTTCCTACGTTCGAGATCCAGATTACCGGTCACACCGATGACACCTGGGAGGGCAAAGCCGATCACAGCGCCTCGTCCAGGGGCAAGAATCAGGATCTCTCGTTGAAGAGAGCGGAGGCCGTCAAGCAGTTCCTCGTCGATCACCAGATTCCGGCCGACAAGATTCGCACCGAAGGTCGTGGAATGCTGTGGCCGTCAGGTGTGACAGCCGAAGCGGACGAGCCGACGATTAGCGCACGGAACAAGAACGAGAGCGCTCGACAAGCGAACCGCCGCGTGGAGGTGCTGATCAAGGGAGTAGACCTCGCTGTGCCGGCGGCGCAGTAGGTAACTGTGACGATTCGGGTTCGGTAAACGCGAGACTGCTGCTCACGAATCGTTGCCCTCCGAGGACGGCGTCGATCGCCGGCAGCAGGTCAGTCCCGGCAGATAACTTCTGAACGTAACCATCGGCGCCCAGGCTGAGCGCCTTTTGTACGATATCCGACGAGAACTCCTGGCTCACGAAGATCAGTCGTGCATGCGGGGCGAGGCTGCGGATCTGTTTCGCGACCTCGAATCCATGCAGCTTCGGCAAATTGATATCGAGCAGAATGAGATCCGGCTGGAGGGCTTCGGCCTTCTGAACGGCCTCCAACCCATCCGCCGCCTCGGTGGTCTGGAACTCCGCCCGCCGTTGAAGCGCAGCACAAATGAGACGGCGGAACGGCTGAAAGTCTTCGACGACGAGAATCCTCAGCGACATATGGACGGTGACCTTTTGACATCCGCGGGGGTACACGCGCGAACCTACACGCCCGGACTTGGAGTCCGAGCAGACACACGTCGACTGTGAATGGCTTAGAGGAGGAAGACGGACAGCAGAAGGTGCTTCGGCACTGGCACGACGGGTATCGGCGCAGACGTGCGCCATCCGTCACTCAGAACGAGAGCAGGGATGTTCGCGGGAAGGACATTCGCGGTGCCGAGAACCGCCGCAGTGATGACGGCAACAAACGTAGGACTGAACTGGTTGGAATTCTTGCTCTCTGATGACGCGCAGCAACTGTCGGCCTGGGCCTGCGTCAGAACGCGCTCTGACCCTGAGCGGTGCGAATCGCCCTTGTGCATTGGACATTCGCAGCCCTCAGCGCAGCACGCCATCCGGGCTTCAGGGGTTGGCATCCACCCGGCGCAGATCGCACCGTTCCCCGCAATCAAGGCGAACGTGAGCGCGAGAGCCGCGAGACGCTGGACGAGCCTCACTACGCCTCTAGGATGCGCGCCGTAAGAGGCCGTGTCAAACTCATGGTTCAACCCCCCGTTGGATCTGCAGATTCCGTTGGGAGACAGAGAGGCGCGACAGCGTGAATCGTCGTGCCGCGTCCTGGCTGCGAGTGGATGGCCAACTGCCCGCCAATGACTTTTATCCGCTCCTTCATGCTGGTCAAGCCGAGCCCGCGCCCTCTCATCGCCTCGTGAGGATTGAAACCGTCGCCCGAATCCTTGACTGACAGGTTGAGGGTGTCGAGTTGACCGTTCAGCGAGACGTCGGCATGTCGCGCCCCGCTGTGCTTGACGACATTCTGCAGGGCCTCCTGCAAGACGCGGTAGAGACACAAGGAGATTTCCCGCGGCAGCGCTCTCGAGACGTTCTCGAAGTGAACGTTAATCGTTAGGCCATGCCGTTTGGCCAACTCTTCGCAGAACCCCGCCGCCGCCGCTTCCAGCCCCAGGAGTTCCAGTCTCGCGGGGTGAAGGTCGTGGGACAGCGCCTGAATATCGGAGACAAGATCGACTATGTGTTGGCGTATTTCCCCGACCTCCTGGTTGAGATCGGCCGCTGAAACCGGAGGGCTCTGCTTCAGGTAACCGAGACGCACGCTCACTACCGCCAGCCGTTGGTTGACGTCATCGTGAAGCTCGCGGGCGATTCGGGTGCTTTCTTCCTCGTGCGCTTCGATCAATTTCTGACTCACCGTGGAAAGCACCTCTTCGGCCAGCTTTCGCTCGGTAATGTCGACGGCCGTGCCAATGTAACCAGCAAACGACCCGTCCACGTTGTATCGCGGCACACCGGTTGTCACCACCTTGCGATATTCGCCGTCGTGGCGGCGGAGCAGATGCTCCATCTGAAAACGCTCACGCTGCTCGAAGGCCTTCGCGTAGATCTCGCGGCATCGCTCCGCTTCGTCTGGGTGGAGGACCTCTAGCTGTCGCTGTCCCAACACCGCGTCCGATGGCAGTCCCGTGTAATCAAACCAGTTCTGATTGAGATACGTGATCAGTTTCTCGGCCGTCATCCAGATCATGACCGGAGCGGTATTCGCGATGAGGCGGAAGCGTTCTTCGCTTTCTCGCAGGGCCTCTTCGGCGAGGGTGCGCTCGATCAGATCCGCCGCCTGCCGAGCGAGCACGTCGAAGTATGTGAAATCCTCTTCGGTCGGGGTATGCGGCGTCCGCCAGTGCGTCGAGAGCATGCCGAGAGGCCGGCCGGTTCGCGATCGCAGCGGCGTCGATTGCACGGCGCGGACTCCAGAGCGACGACATTCCTGCTGATCCTGCGTGCCGGCCATGAATTCGCACGCCTCGATATCGGCCACAACGACGCGTTCGTCGTCCTGGAGCGCCTTCCCGCAGGTGCTCCCCGCTCCGACCTCCACCCGTTGCCAGAATGCCGCAGAGTCTGGGTGGAAATTCTTCCACGCGAGGAGCTTCAGTGACGAGTGGTCAGCTGCGAGCATCTGGACGCTGGCACAATCGGATGCCATCAATTCCATCGCCGCGCCGAGAATCTGCGCGTACAAGGATTCCGGCGTCGACTCGGAAATCAGGCGAGTGCTGATCGCCTGGAGCGTTTTGGCGCCCGCCACGTCGCGTGCCAGCCGTTGCTGACTTTGTCGCAGCGCGGCCTCGGCCTGCTTGGCCTTCGTGATGTCGCGAGCAATCTTGGAGAATCCGATGATTCGCCCCGCGGGATCTCGCAACGGCGAGATCGTCAGCGAGACATCGATGCGCTCGCCGGCTTTGGTGACGCGGACGGTTTCAAAATGCTCGACTCGCTCACCGGCTCGAAGGCGCCTCAGAATGTCCTGCTCCTCGTCGCACAAGTTCGCAGGGATGATCATCGTGATCGGCTGTCCGATCGCCTCGTGCTCGGTATATCCGAACATCCGCTCGGCAGCGGTGTTCCACGCTGAAATCACACCGTCGAGATTCTTGGCGACCATCGCGTCATCGGAGGACTCCACGATCGCCGCATACCGCAAGCGGATCTCCTCCTCTCGCGTGAGGGCGATGGTGTCAGCGGCCATGGCGAGCACCGATGATTCATCCTCCGTCACACGCACCTCACCTTGCAGCGTCTAGCAGGCAGAAATAACGGTGTGCTCCGCGCAGATGCGCGTGAGCGCCTGATCATCTTTCGTATACGGAACAGGATACGCGCACAAAATGTCGACGTCATGCGCGAGTTCGCTGCAGAGTTGTTCGAGCTGAACCGCCTCTGCCGTTCTGCCTGAGGCCCACAAGCGTCCCGCACGTTCCCCGCAAAACGCGACGCGGGGATGTGTCTTCCCGGCTTTCGCGGCGGCCTCACGCACACCGTTGATCGCCTCGAGAAATCGGACCGGATCAGGTGCCACGTCAGCGTCTAATGAACGGTAGGTGCCGCGCTCGATGGCGCTATCAATGTCCACACCCTGCGCGCGCAGCTCCTGCAGGAGAGGTGTTCGATGAGACTCTGTCACCAAAGCGATCGCGGCGTCGGCGTTGTTCAGGGCCGCAGCAATAAAGCGCAGAAAGCCGTCGACGATAGCCGCGTCATCCGAACAGAACAGAATCTCGTGACAACGTGGAGCCGGCGCATCGGCAGGTTCGGTAAACCCGAGACTGCTGCTCACGAATCGTTGACCATCGAGCGCGGCGTCGATCGCCGGCAGCAGGTCAGTCCCGGCCGATAACTTCTGAATGTAACCATGGGCGCCCAGACTGAGCGCCTTTCGTACGATATCCGACGAGGACTCCTGGCTCATGAAGAGCAGTCGTGCGTCCGGGACGAGGCTGCGGATCTGCTTTGCGACCTCGAATCCATGCAGCTTCGGCAAATTGATATCGAGCAGAATCAGATCCGGCTGCAGGGCTTCGGCCTTCTGAACGGCCTCCAACCCATCTACCGCCTCGATGGTCTGGAACTCCGCGCGTCGTTGAAGCGCCGTACAGATGAGACGGCGGAACGGCGCATGATCCTCGATAACGAGAATCCTCAGCGGCATCTGGATGTCTCGCACTTCACTGGGAGCGTCGCGGACTTTACTCCGGACGCCAATTCAGCCGCAACGCGTAAGTTTCGAGGGAGTATCACTCATCAATGTTACTGGGGCCTCGTGGGTTTGAGGCCGCGGCATTACCTTAGGATCGTGTTCTGAATGCTGAGCTTGCGCCTGTTGATCGCCATAAATATCGTCCTGCTCGCTCACGCATCCACCCTCGTCGCTCAGAATGTGACGGCGACGATTCGCGTGGAGGTGCGCGCCTCGGAGAGGCCCGTCGAAGGCGCTGAAGTCGTGGTGGCCGGTGCCACTCATCGTACAGACAGTTCCGGACTGGTGACGTTTACCGCGGTTGCTGCCGGGACCGTCGAATTCACCGTCGTGAAATCTGGCTTCGCGCCGGCGACGGCATCGGTGCAAGTGGCGGCTGGTGCGGTGCAGCACATCGTCGTGGACCTGCAGTCAGAACCCTCTGTTGAAGAGACCGTGACTGTGGTGGCCTCAACACGCACTGACAAGCGCCTCGAAGATCAGCCGATGCGCGTCGAAGTTCTGGCGCGCGAAGAAATCGAAGAGAAGATGCTCATGACGCCGGGCGACATCGTCATGATGCTGAACGAAATGGGCGGCATGCGCGTGCAGGCCACGTCGCCCTCGCTTGGGGCGGCCAGTGTGCGGATCCAGGGCATGCGCGGCCGGTATACGCGCGTACTCTCGGATGGACTGCCGCTCTTCGGTGACGTTGGTGGGCTTGGCCTGCTTCAGATCCCGCCAATGGATCTCGGCCAGGTGGAGGTCATCAAGGGAGTGGCGTCGGCCTTGTACGGAGCCGGCGCCATGGGCGGCGTCATCAATCTCCTTTCACGACGTCCGGCCGCGATGCCCGCCCACGAGTTCTTGCTCAATCGTTCGACGCGTGGAGCGACGGACGCAGTCACGTTTCTGTCCTCGCCCTTCTCGCACGGTTGGAGCGCCTCGCTCTTGGGTGGCGGTCATTGGCAGGAGACGACCGATGTGAACGACGACGCGTGGGCAGATCTGCCGGGCTACACACGCGCCGTGATGCGCCCGCGACTGTTCTGGGACGGGGGCAACGGGCGGACGCTCTTTGCCACGACAGGTTTCACCTATGAGGACCGGAATGGTGGTACTCCAGAGGGCGAGATCCTCGCGGCGACGGGTCAGCCGTACGTCGAAGCGCTGGAGACTCGACGGTACGACGCTGGAGTGGTCGGCCAGTTCCTGCTGAAGACGCGCTATGTGGTGACCGCGCGTGTGGCGGTCGCTCGTCAGAGCCACGAGCATCAATTTGGTGAAGTCCTCGAACGCGATCGGCACGATACCGCGTTCGGGGAAGTCACTGTTCGTGGCACCGCGGGCCGTCAGACGTGGGTGGCCGGCCTCGCGATTGAACGCGACGCCTATGCGGCGCGCGACGTGCCACAGTTTGACTACACGTTCACGGTGCCAGGCGCCTTCGTTCAGTACGACGTCAACGTCACGCCATCACTGTCGATCTCGTCGAGTGGGCGGCTCGACGTCCATAGCGAGTACGGCACCTTCTTCAGTCCGCGCGTCTCGGCGCTGGCGCGCGCGGGACACTGGACCAGCCGATTGTCGGTGGGAACGGGATTCTTTGGACCGACGCCGATCACTGAAGAAACCGAAGCGGCCGGTCTGACGCGGTTGACGATCCAGCAGCCCCTCGAGGCCGAGCGGGGGTTGAGCGCCTCATTCGACCTGTCTCGTACCGACGGGCCGCTGTCATACACAGCCACGTTATTCACTTCCCGCATCTCCGACCCGATCCATGTGGACCGTGCGCCATCGTACGTTCTGCGGAGCCTACCCGACCCCACGACGAATGTGGGCCTTGAACTCCTGGGCACGCTGCGTCGAGAGCCGTTCTCCCTGACCGCGACGTATACGTACGTGCGCGCTCGCGAGACCGTCAACGCGATTGAGGAGGACGTGCCGTTAACACCGCGCCACGGCGCAGGCATTGTTGGAATGTGGGAGAAAGAGGACGTCGGACGCGTGGGGATTGAGTGGTACTACACCGGCCGCCAAAGCCTCGACGAGAATCCATACCGAACGGTGAGCGAGCCCTACATGATTCTCGGGCTGCTGGCGGAACGGCAGTTCGGTCGCGTTCGGCTATTTATCAACGGGGAGAACCTCACCAGTGTGCGGCAGACCCGATGGGATCCGTTGCTCCGTTCGACTCGGGCAGCCGACGGGCGATGGACCGTCGATGCGTGGGCGCCACTCGAGGGTCGCAACATCAACGGGGGCCTTCGGATTCGATTCTGACTAGATCTCGACTCCTCGTCACGCTCGGATTGCATGCCTAGCTTGATGGAGACTCGCTGTCACTTCGATCTGGTGGCGCAAAATGGCGTTTGGCAAAGGCTCGGCCCGAGCCGGATTTTAGGTAACGCTCGAAACGCAGCGCCCGATCCTCTGTAGGAAACTCGATCGATACGGCAAGCTTCCACGGACGATGAGCAACCGTATACCCGCAGGGTCCGTTGTTGTGCCATGCCAGACGAGCGACCGGATCGTTGGCGATCCCGATGTAGTGACGTGCCGGGTCCGACTCACTGCACAAGACGTAGACGAAACGCCTTTCGGTGCGATTCACGTCACTTCCGATCGCAGGCGTTGTGCCACGTCGGCAGTCACGCGATCCTCGTCCGAATGCCAGAACCGGGTCAGCGAGGTACGTTGTTTCGACGATCTGAACTCAACGCGTGGTTAGCAGATTCGGAGCACCAGTCCGCCTTCGCTCGCTACCGCGAGCTACGGCGCGACAGCCTTCGCACGATGGCAGACTCGCAGTGGCTCGGAGACCTCGTAGAACTCAGACTCGGCTTGCCGAGCCGAAGCTCGCCGTAGGCGAGCGAAGGCTGGCTGGGAGGCAGGGATTCGAACCCCGATAACGGCGTCCAGAGCGCCGTGTCCTACCGTTGAACGACCTCCCAGTATCTGGCGCGTTCCGCAAGAGCAGGAATCTCTGATTCTACCGGCTGGTTCCTCGGCCACGCAAGCAGCGGTTCCGTGGTGTTTCACCGTGGCGCGTGTCTGGCTCGAAGCTACGTGGCATGCGTGTCGGCATCCGTCGCTATTGGGTCCGACTCAGCGCGCTCGCTCCGCGCCAGCCAGATGAACGGGACGGCTATCGCCTGCATAGCAGCACTGCAGGCATACGACACGGGGTACCCCCAGGCATCAGCGGCTTTGCCGAGGATCGGCTGAATCACGACCCCTCCGCTCGATCCCATCAGCGATTCGAACGACAACACCGTCGCACGCTGCTCGGACGGAATCAACCCGTTGACAAAGGCTTGCCGCATCGGCGTCACCGTCGCGAAGATCAGCCCCCATCCCGTGAAGAGAAGGATAGCGGCCCAGAAGACGGGCAGAATCGCGATCGCGCCCAGAATGATCGTGCTGAGCACAACCGCGGTCAGCAGTACGGACGTTCGACGACGAAATGCCCGGCCGAGATGGGGCACCAGGAGCCCACCACCAATCTGCGCGCCGCCAACAATGGCCGCGGCAAGCCCGGCGATCCCGTACGCCTTCGGATCACCATACAGCTGCAACAGATACGGTTGCATCGCGTAGAACGCGTAGATCGACACGCCGTCGATGAAGATGCTGGCGAGCATCACCCAGCGCACCGGCGGGTTGCGCAGGCCGTAGGAGATCGCGCCACCGAGCACGTTTCTCACCTCTTGCAACAGGCCGGCGGCGCGGTTCGGCGAGAATCCCAGGTCCCGCATCAGGGCAAACGCAAGCCCGAACGTCAACATCAGCACGACCGCGCGGACGATGTAAGGCGTCCCCAGGTTCGATACCTGTGCGAGATAACCGCCGGCAATCGATCCCGTGAGCATGGCGCACCCTTCGACGATTTCTCCTTTCGCAAAGACGCTATCGAGCGAGCCCGAGAACCCCGTCGCCTTCAGCGCATCAACGAGCCACGCCTCGACGGCGCCGGAGAAGAAGGTGAAGCCCAGGCCAAGAAACAGCGACGCGAGCGCCCACGCCCAGAAGCCCGCCGACGCCCGCCACATCACGAGGTAGAACACCGTTGCAATGGTCAGAGTCACCGTGCCAACGAGATAGGAAAATCGCCGGCCGCGAGTATCTGCGAGTACGCCGGTTGGGACCTCGAAAAGGACGAGGCCGGCCGTGAAAAACGCGTTGGCCGCGAACGCTTGAGCATTGGACAAGCCGGCGTCGAGCAGGAACAGCGTGTTGATTCCCCAGATCAGCGAAGCAGCCAGCGTGTGGAGCAGGAGGAGCAGCAAGTAGACACGCACAACATGGCGTGACTCGGAAGCGCGCGGTGTGTTCATTGAACGATCCTGTGCCGGAACTGTGCCCTCGTACCTTGCCTGCCTGGTCGATTCTGCCGACGAGTAAGTGAATCCGATTCACCACAGCCGTGCGATTCGATGGCATCCTTGTAGCCGAACCGACCGATACCGATCCCAGGCCCCGGCGACTCGAGTCCCAGCAGAGGAAAGCGAGCACGCGATGTTTCTGCTCTGGATACTGGTCCTGATCGGCATTCCGCTCGTCCTGCGGCTGCGCACCCGTGTGACCACGCTCGAGGGCGAGGTCGCGCGCCAGCAGCAGCTGCTGCAGACGTTGAGCGAGGAGCTGCGCCGCGCGCGCCGCGACGGCCTCAAGCCAGGGGCCGAAGACAAACGAGAGTCGGCGGAATCCAGGCCCGAGCGGCCGGTCGTTGAGAGGCCGCCGGTTGCGCCGCCGCCGCCGATTGTGGCGCCGCCGGCTGCAGCTGCGGAACGGCCGCCGATCGAGCCGAAGCCCGAAGCGCCGCCAGCACCTACCGCGCCTCCACGGCCGGTCGCGCCGCCTGTGGCACCTGTGCCTGGCTATCAGGCGAAGACCGACACAGCGCCTCCGCCACCACCGCGTCCGCCCCGACGTGAGCCCCCGCCGCTTCCACCGGAGCCACCGCCCGCGCCGGCGTTCGCGATTGATTGGGAAGCGTTCGTTGGCGTGAAGCTGTTCTCGGCCATCGCTGGTATCGCGCTCGTGCTTGCCGCGATCTTCTTCCTGCGCTATTCGATCGAGCAGGGATGGCTCGGACCACCGATCCGCGTCGCGATCGGCGTGATCGTCGCGACGGCATTGCTCGTCGTCTGCGAGTTCAAGGCGGCGCGCAAGTACGAGGTGACGGCCAACGCGCTCGACGCGGCCGCGATCGCCATTCTCTTCGCGACGTTCTACGCCGCGCGTGCGCTGTGGGATTTGATTCCTGCCAGCGTCACGTTCGGTCTGCTGATCCTTGTCACGGTGCTCGCTGTGCTGCTGTCGATCCGGCACGAGTCGCGGTTCATCGCGGTGCTGGGTCTGCTCGGCGGATTCGCGACGCCCGCACTGCTGTCAACGGGCGAGAACCAGCCGATTCCGCTCTTTACGTATCTGCTGCTTCTCAATGCGGGACTGGCCTGGGTCGCGTTCAAGAAAGGCTGGCCGCTGCTCACGATCCTCACCCTGATTCTCACTGCGATCTATCAGTGGGGCTGGGTCATCAAGTTCCTCGACAGCGGTCAACTGTCGCTGGCGATGGGGATCTTCCTCGTCTTCTCGGTGATGTCCTTCGTCGCGCTGATCCTCGGCCGCCGCGGTCTCGAGCGCAGCGAGGCCAGCGTCGGGACGGGACTCGTACTCGAGCGCACTGGCGCCGCGGCGGCGCTGATGCCGCTGCTGTTTGCGGTCTATCTCGCGTCGGTTCCCCGGCTCGCGGTGGATCCGGCGTTGCTGTTCGGGTTCCTGCTCCTCCTCGATGTGGGGTTGCTCGCGATCGCGATCGTACGACGCGAAGAGTTGTTGCACGCGGTCGCCGCGGTGACCACGCTGGTCGTGTTCGCCATCTGGATTGGCAAGTACCCGAGTGGCGCGTTGACGATCGCTTCGATCTTCAACGCGATCTTCGTGGTGCTGTATCTGCTGGCGCCAATGCTCGCCGAGCGGCTGAAGAAGCCGTTCGAGGGCATTGCAGTTCAGGCGATTTATGCGGCGCCGATTCTGCTGTTCGTGTTTCCGGCGCTCGCGCGAATCGAACCCGCTGCCGCGTCGCCGTGGATGTTGTTCGGCACGATGTACGTACTGCTCGCGCTGATCGCCTGGCGCGCACTTGCCATCCCCGCCTCGCCGCTCTTCTTTATCGCGGCGTTCTTCGCGCTGGCGGCTGAAGCCTCGTGGTCGGCGACTCACTTGCTGACCGAGCGCCTCGGCACCGCGGTGGTGCTGTACGCGATCTTCGGCATCTTCTATCTCGGCGTGCCGATCGTGGCGCGACGCACCGGACGACCGCTCGCGCCGGAGTGGGGCGGCGGCGCAGTGGTCCTCGGTAGCCTGGTCATGCTCCTCTTCCTCGCCGCCGGTCCGCGCGCCGCTGCGGGACTGTGGGGGATGGCCTTCCTCCTCGCGCTGCTCAACGCGGGTCTCTTCATCGAAAGCGCCGCCGGCCGTCTGCCCGCGTTGTCGGTGGCGGGCAGCCTGTTGTCGTGGTTGGTCCTTGGTGTCTGGTGGGGCAATGCGGCCGCAGTGGTTGGACTGATGCCGTCGCTGATTGTGCTGGTCGGTCTCACGCTCGTCATGCTCGGCGGGCATGCCTGGGCGCACGCCGAGACAATGCGTCAGGGGGGGCGGCGTGATGAGGCGCTCGGCTTCCCGACGACCGCCTCGCTCGGGCTCGTCGGTCACGGCTTCCTGCTGTTTGTCTTTCTCAACCCGGAGTGGTCCGCGCCGCCGTGGCCTGGCCTCGGCGCGTTGCTCGTCATGACCCTCGCCGTCAGCACCACGGCGCTCTTCGTCCGCAGGGGCATCCTCCACGCGGCCGCCACGATTGCGGCGGCCGTGATCATCACTGCCTGGGCGCAGCTCTCGCTCGGCGACGAATGGGCCCTCGTCGCGACGATCATGGCTGAAGCTGCGATCGCGTACGCGCTGGCGTGGCTCTGGATCGCCCGCCGCCTCGACAGCGTGGCGGTCTCGGTTGCCGCGGTCGCCACGCTCTTCCTCGGCGAGTTGACGTTGATCGCGGTCGCCGCCGTTCCGAATCCGCCGCCACTCGTGCTGCTGACGACGCTGCACGTCATCAATCTGTCGTTGATCCTGTGGCTGGTTTGGGTACGTCAATGGCAATGGGTCGGACTTGGCGCAGTGGTGCCCGCCTGGCTGGCGACGCTCGTCTGGTACGACAGCCATCGACAGCCGGAACAGTGGACGCAGGTGATGGCGCTGGCCACGGCGCTGTATGCGGTGTTCGCGCTCTATCCGTTCGTGCTTGGGTCCCGTGCCCGTGAGTCGCGCGATCCGTATCTCACGGCAATCGGCGGCAGCGTCTTCTACTTCTTCGCGGCGCGGATGGCGCTGCTGCAAGGTGGCTTGTCGTCGGTCGTTGGTGTGGTGCCGGTGTTCGAAGGTGCGGTGCTGACGCTGCTGCTGCGTGCACTGCTGAGCATTGAACCAAAGGGCGGCCGCGACCTCGGCCGCCTCGCCATCGTCGCCGGCTCGGCACTCGCGTTTGCCACGGTTGCCATTCCCCTGCAGCTCAAGCAGCAGTGGATCACCATCGGCTGGGCGCTCGAAGGCGCGGCGCTCGCCTGGCTCTATCGCCGCATACCGCATCGCGGGCTGTTGTATTGGGCGATGGCGCTGCTCTCAGCCGTGTTCGTGCGTCTCGCGATGAATCCCGAGATCTTCATCTACGAACCGCGCGGCATGCGGGTCTTCAACTGGTATCTCTACGCGTATCTGATCTGCAGCGTCGCGATGTTTGTCGCCGCCTGGTGGCTGTCGCGTACCGATGATCGTCTGCTCCTCCCCGGCGATTGGTCCACGGCG
>Ga0207651_10000968_pt1 | contig 12673 bp, 10 predicted proteins | sample KBSM23metaG_FD_184328 | JGI IMG/M metagenome (GOLD analysis project Ga0207651, IMG submission 184328) | Miscanthus rhizosphere microbial communities from Kellogg Biological Station, Michigan, USA - KBS M2-3 metaG (SPAdes) (version 2) | ecosystem: Host-associated > Plants > Roots > Rhizosphere >... | reverse complement strand
TCCAGCAGGTGCGGCGCACCCTTGTGCTCGACGATGCGCACCGCCTTAGCGGTCGTCACCGACGTCCACGGTATCTTCGCGATGATCGGCAGTTCGGGATCGGTCAGCGAGAAGCTTTCGATCTCGCTGTGGGCGACGAAGTAACCGACGCCGTTCACCACCGTCACCATCTTGCCGCTGCTGTCGTAAGAAAAGATGCCCGACAGCCGCCGCCGCGCGAGCAAGTGCACCACGCCCTGGCCCTCCGGCCCTTCCAGCGTCGCTTCGTGGACCTGCCCACCCACGCGCTGCGCGAGCGCCTCCGCCTTGTCCTCGTCGTCCAGCGCGCCCACCATCACGAAGAAGCCGGAGCCCAGATCCGCGTACGACGGGCCCCACACGATCTCGGCGGGCCGCTTCGCCTTGCGCGACCTGGCGGCGGCGCGCAGCGCCTCGGCGTAGTCGTCGTGTTCGGACACCGTGACCAGGTACTTGTGGCCGCTCGGATCGAAGGCGACCTTGCAGTCGGCCGCTTGCAACGGGACCTGCGACGCGTACTCGTCCTCGTCCCAGCCGCGCTTGCTGTCGCGCATCTCCTCCGACGTGAACAGCAGGGCCGTTCCGATCCGCTCGGCCGTGAAGATCTTGCGCCCGTGGTCGGCGTAGTTGCCGCGGCGGAAACGCTGCACGAGCGAGATCACCACTTTACCCTCGTGCTCGGCGGTCGTGACGTCGGCGGTCTCGACCCGGATTGGCGCCGAGAAGATGCGCGCGCGGTCCTTCAGCCACCCGTCGCGATCCAGCTTCAACACCGTGCCGGCGGGCGTGCGGCGCACGCCGCTGAACGCGGGCGCGTAGCAGCGCCCGTAGCGTTCCAGATCGCCGGCGTTCTGCGCGGCCGTCCACTCGTCCAGGAGGGCGTACGCCTGCTCGGCCAGCGACGGCCCGGACGGGCCCGCGTCCTCGACCGCCGCCACGGGCGCCGGCGCGTCCGCCGGCTTTCTTTTCGTTTGCATGCTCAGCGCGGCGACGATGCTGGCCGTCGCGATCGCCAGGCCGCCGGCGACCGTCCACACCGCGCGCGCTGACCGTGGGGCGCCGGGGTGCAAGAACTTCAGTGCGGCCGCCGCCGACGCGGGCCGCTTGTGCCAGTCCTCCTTCGTGAGCAGCGGCAGCAGCGCCGCGAGCGGACGCTCCGGCTGCGCGCCGGCCAGCGCTTCGCCGAGCAGGCGTCCCAGCGCGTACAGATCGCTCTGCGGGATCGCCTCGCCCCGCGTCTGCTCGGGTGCCATGTAGCCGGGCGTCCCCACCACCGTAGGTTCGGGATCCTGCTGCTCGGCCGCGTGCAGCCGGCGCGCGGCGCCGAAGTCGACCAGGTGCGCGCTGCCGTCGCCGGCGATCACGATGTTGTCCGGCTTGACGTCCCGGTGGACGACGTCGCGTCCGTGCAGGTAGTCGAGCACCTGCAGCAGCTCGTCGGCCAGGCGGGTCACCTCCGCCGGCGTCATGCGCGCGCCGCGCAGCTGCCGCGCCAGGCTGCGCCCCGCGACCAGCGTCTGGCAGTGCAACACGCGCGGGCCGACCTCGAAGTTGCCGCGCGCGCGTGGGATGCGCGGGTGCGAAAGGCTGCCCAGGATCTCGTCCTGGCGGCGAAAGCGGTCGTAGTCGCGCCAGTTCGGCAGCCCGCCCACGTCGAGGACCTTCACCGCCACGTCTTCCAGGCTGCCGTCGTCGCCGCGCAGCAGCCCCTTGAACATTCCCGCGCGACCGTCCTCGATCGGACCGATCAGCAACAGCCGCCCGTCTGCCCAGACGGCCGCGCCGCACGAGCGACAGGTGGGCGCGTCGGCGCCCGCGGGCTTGAAGCAGCCGGGGCAGGTGGCATCGCCTGGCAGGGACGTGGTCATGACTCCTCCTTTGCGGTTCCGACGCGGCGCCGGTGGGCACGTCGCGCCCGCGCACGCGCAGCAGGAACCGGACCACGCCGCGCGTCCGCGGAGCGCGAGGACGCGCGCGGCGTTAGCGCCTCGTCAGTGGAGAGGCCGCGCTACGTTCTGCATATTCGAGGTCCGGGACCTCGAAGTCCGGCTAGTCGCTCCGCGCCGCAGGCGCGGTTTGCGACTATTGTTTTTTCTGGTAGCCGCGATCCCGCGCTTCGCGCGGGGGCGGCTAGTCGCTCCGCGCCGCAGGCGCGGTTTGCGACTATTGTTTTTTCTGGTAGCCGCGATCCCGCGCTTCGCGCGGGGGCGGCTAGTCGGTGCCGCCGTCGGCTGCGTCGGGATCGCCGTCGGTGCCGGCGTCGGGCGGATCGAACTCGATGCACTTTCCTTCGATCAGACAGACGTTCGGGACGCAGTAGGCGGCGATGTTCAGTGCGTTGCAGCAGGTGGTGTTGCTGCCGCAGAAACTCGCTCCGACGTCGTCGCACGGCGTGGTCGATCCGGTCGGCGCGAGCTGGAACAACGTACAGACGCACGGCACGTCGGAGAGCTGGACGCCCAGGTAGGCGTCGCAGGTGCAGCGCAGCGGCGCGGCGCATTCCATGCCGCACATCGAACACGGCTGGCCGATGCCCAGCTCGTTGGCGGGCGGCGGGCATCCGGGCGGCGCTTCGAGACCGACCTCGACGATGCCGGCGTCGCGCATGCCGCAGGCGGGCTTCTTCGCGGGCGACGAACACGCGCCCGCGAGCGAGGCCAGCACAGCAGCCAGTACAATCGCGCTTCGCAAGACCTTCCTTGATTAGACCATTCGCGGTCCGGAGCCCATCGAAAAATCAGTTGGACTAATTGAACGTGCGCGTCACGCGCAGCGTGAACGAGTGCGTCCCGACGTACTCGATCACGCCGAACAGCTCCTGCCCGCGTGTCAGGCCGAGGCGCGCGATCGCGTCGATGCGGATGTCGCCGACGTGGAACTGCAGAGCCGGCGCGACCCAGACCGCGCGGATGTCGTTGAACTTCTCGAAGTCGACGCCCGCGACGTGGTTGAGCTGGAAGGTCGTCGCCAGCTCGACCGAGGCGCCGAGGAACGACCAGGGCGCGAGCCCGACCGCGTAGTGCGCGTCGTACATGTAAATCGTCGGAACGGTGATGTGCTCGGTGTCGAAGTCGGCGTCGGGGCCGAGCATCACGATGGCGCCTTGGTTGATCACGTACGTGAACGGGCCGATTGCGCCGCCCACGATCAGCGTTGGCTCGATGTGAAAGTAGTAGGGGATGACGAAGTCCGCGGTGGTGCCGTCCCGGAGGTGGAACTCGAACCGCGTCGTGTGCGTGGGGAACCGGCCGCGCACGCCCAGGCCGCCGATCAGTCCCGGGCCGTCGGTGACGCGCCCGGTGAGGACCGCGCCCAGCGTCAGATCGCCGAGCGACGGCTTGGTCTGATGCTTGTCTTCAGCGAACGGCTCCTGATTCAGGATCGACGTGACGTCGATGGTCGTGAGGTGGAACGGCAGCTGGGCGTCCAGCAGCAGCCGCCGCCAGCGCCAGCCGCCGGCCAGGGCGAGGCGATAGTTGCGGGCCGTGCCCGCGATGTAGGGCAGCGCGGTCAGGTCGTTGGCGATCGCAAACGAGCCGTCCGCGAAGAGGTACGTCGGCGCCTCGGGCAGCCGGATCGCGGGGCCGTCGACCGGCGGTGGGAAGTAGGCGACGGCGTCGCCTACGGCCGGCGCGTCTTCAGAAGCAGGAGCGGCGTTTTCGGGCGCCGGTTTTCGTGACCGCGGGGCTTCGGGCGCGGCGGTTTCCGGATAATCGGGTGGCGCGTCCTCGTCGCCGGCGCGCGCGAGGGTCGCGTGGGCCAAGGTCAACGTGAGGATCAGCGGGACGGCGGAGAGCGCGAGCTTTCCCGACAACGGTCTGGCAAACGTGTACCGCAAAGCGGCTCGGGGTCGCAAGTACGGGTTCCCACTGGACAAAAATCGGTTTGCCGCAAAATCGAAAAGCTGCAACAGTCAACACATGAGCTTGCTTAAGCACCTAGTCTTGCCAGTGGGCTTCGTTTTGATCTCGGCCGGCGTCGCGGATGCACGCGTCATGCAGCCGAGCGGTGAGGTGATGCCCGTCCCGACCCCCGCCGGGGAGACCAGCATCGCCACGTCCCGAGGATTTGCAGCGGACGCCCTGACGCTCGCCGGCTTGTTCAAGTATCACATGGTCAACGGCGTGGCCGGCGGCGACATGTCGATGGATCCCGTCCGCGACGCGCAGATCACTCCCGGGACGTTCTCGCCCCAGTGCGGCCTGACGGGCACGATCGTCATGCACGGCGGCGGCTGCAAGAACGAGCTCGGCTGGTACAACGCGACCGAGAATCCGTCGACGAAGCCGACCGACGCCCAGATCTACACACTGGTCCCGTCGAACCTCCAGGCTGCGCCGCCCAACGGCCTCATGTGCGCAGACCAAGATTTCTGCCCGATGGCGACGATGACGACCACGCAAGCGCCGCAGCACAGCTGGGTGGAGTACGACTTCGCCCAGAACATCCGCACCAGCCCCAATTACAAGGGCGGCCTGATCGGCCTCGCGCTGAAGGGCGTTGCGGGCAGCCAGTGTCCGCAGACGAAGTACTCGCAGGCCGACCTCAACGACAAGAATTCGGCGGGCATGCCGTGGGTGACGACCTTGATCTACCAGTCGGTCGCGGACCCGCAGGCCTATTACATCGCGTTCGAGGACCTGCCGACCTGCGCGATGAGCTGGAAGGGCTGCAACTCCCAGAACGATGGCGACTTCAACGACTTCGTCTTCTACATCACCGGCCTCTCCTGCAACCTGGGCGGCGATCCCTGCACGGTCCCGAACCAGATGGGGATCTGCGCGGGCGGGATCACCGAGTGCGCGGCCGGCGGAATGACGACGCAGTGCCGGCAGGCCGTCAAGCCGCAGCCGGAGAAGTGCGACAACCAGGACAACGACTGCAACGGCATGGTCGACGAAGGCGACGGCCTGTGCGCGCCGAACGAAGTTTGCTCGCAGGGCGTCTGCCGGCATGCCTGCGACGACAGCGAATTCCCGTGTGTCGGTTTGACGTGCGACAAGACCGACGGCCTGTGCAAGGACAAGGACTGCATCGGCAAGACGTGCAACGCGGGGCAGGTCTGCCAGCGCGGCACCTGCGTCGGCGGCTGCGACGGCGTCAAGTGCCCGCACGGTCAGTCCTGCCGGCTCGGCGTGTGCGTCGCGGCCTGCGACGGCATCACCTGCCCCACGGACCGCGTCTGCGAGAACGGCGCCTGCCAGCCGCCGTGCAACAACAAGTGCCGCAGCTGCAAGGCGGGCACGAGCTGCAACATGACGAGCGGCGTTTGCCTGGAGACCGGCTGCGAGAACAAGAATTGTCCGGCCGGCCAGGTGTGCGTCGGCGGCAGCTGCCAGGACGCTTGCACGGACGTCGTCTGCCCAGGCGGGCAAGAATGCATGATGGGCGCCTGCACGCCGGTCGCGCAGCCCGATCCCGGGACAGGCGCGGGCGGCGGCGGCGGGTTCGTGATCCTGGGGACCGGCGGTCAGGGCGGGAACGGCAGCGGCGGCAGCGGCGGCAATACCGCCGTCGTCGGGACCGCGGGCAACAACGGCACCGCCGGCGGCGGCGGAACGAGCCCGCAACGTGGAAACATCTCGACGTGCGCGTGCGACACGGCGCGCGGGCCGGGCGCGGGCAGCGTGGCGCTGCTGCTGGCCGGGCTGGCCATCGCGGCGGGCCGGCGTCGCGCAGCCGCGCGCGCGCGACGAAGGTAATCACGACCGGGCGGCGCGCGTTGACGAAGACCGCCGCTCGCATCTCGCTGCTGCTGTTTCTGGTCACGCCCGCGCTCGCCCGCGCGCAGTCCGCGGCCGCCGATGTCCCGCCGCCCGCCGCGCCCGAGATCCGCTACTCGCTGGCGGTCGACGCGACGATCACGGGCGGTGCGATCGCGTTCTGGATCGGGAGCGAAGCGTTCAAGAGCCACCTGGCGCCGTCGACCTGCCGCTGGTGCGATCCGCCGGGTTTCGACAGCAGCGTGCGTGACGCGCTGAAGTGGGACGACACCGAGGCGGCCAACGTGATCAGCTACGTGGTTCCGCTGGGGGTCGAAACGCTGTCCATGTTCGGGCTGCAGGCGTACGCCGCGCGCGATCACGGGACGCCCGATGCCGCCTGGGTCGACGTCCTGCTGATCTCCGAGTCGACGGCGGTCGCGCTGGCCATGAACCAGGCGGTGAAGTTCGTCGTCGGGCGCGAACGCCCGTTCGTACACGCGCTTCCCGAATCCGAGAAGGCGCACACAGCGCATCCATCCGACAACAACGTGTCGTTCTATTCGGGCCACTCGACGTTCGCGTTCGCGATGGCGGCGTCGGCGGGCACCATCGCGTCGATGCGCCGCTACCGCCTGGCGCCGTCGATCTGGGCCACCGGGATGGCGCTGGCGGTGGCCAGCGCGTACCTGCGCATCGCCGCCGATCGCCACTACGCCAGCGACGTGGCGGTCGGCGCGATCCTGGGATCGGCGACCGGCATCGCGGTGCCGCGCCTGCTTCACGGTCCGCGCTGCGTGATGGTCGCGCCCGCGCCGCTCGCCGACGGCGGTCTCATGCTGGCCGCCCGCGGCAACTTCTAGACGAATTTTTCTGACGATGAGATCGGGAGGAAATCAGTTTTTTGAGCGGCGACGATGTCGGCGCGCGCGAGGTTGCGAGCGTGCCGCGTGGCCCGGTTATTGCCCTGCGCCTCCGCCCGCAATGCAACGGATCTCGGTGCTGGCCCTGTTCGCGATCGCCGGATGCTACGAGCAGACCAGCAACCACGCCGTCCCGGTAGCGGTCGTGAACGACGCTTGCGGTGCCAGCGCCAGCCAGGAAGCGTGCGCGGCCGCCGCCGGCTGCGAATGGCGCGCTGTGAAATCCGACTGCGCGGCGGGCGCGACCTGTCCCGCCGGCGCTTGCGTCACGCCCGATCCGTGCGCCGCGCTGACCGATGAGACCGCGTGCGTGGCCGACGCGGGGTGCGCCTGGGCGGGGCTGAGGGTCGCGTCGTCGGTCGATCTCTGTCCCGTCGGGCAAACCTGCGACGGCGGCGGTTACTGCCACACGCGCGACGCTTCCGGGGGCGGCTGCACCTGCGTGCAGCCGATCGTCTGTCCGGAGAACGCCGACTGCCCCGCCGTCCAGTGCGACTGCTCGAAACCCGCGACCGGTAACAGCGGCGGCGCCGGGACCTGCACCTGTGATTGTCCCGTGTGCGCGCCCGGCCAGGCCTGTGCGCCCTGCACCTGCGATTGCAGCGGCAGCGGCGCCTGCGGCGGCGGCGTCACCGGCGCCGGGGTCACGGCCAGCGGAACCTGCACGTGCGCGTGCCCGTCCTGCCCGGCCGGCGCGAGCTGCGCGCCCTGCGACTGCGCCTGCGGCACCGGCAACGTGGGCGTCAGCAACGGCGCCTCGGGTGCGGGACCGCGCGACGCCGCCGCCGATCCGTGCGCGAGCCGCGGCGACGTCACCAGCTGCATGGCGGACAGCGCGAGCGCGTGCAACTGGATCGAGCTCGGCGTCGTGTGTGTCACGACGCCCTGTCCGAGCGGGTCGTGCGTCCAGATGCGCCCGGTTCCCGGCGGCAATTGTGGATGCGCGTGCCCGGCCTGCGCCGCGGGGCAGAGCTGCGCGCCCTGCGCCTGCGAATGCTGTGGCCCGACGAGGGCCCCCGTTCCCACCCCCGCGTAGTCAAGGGCCCTTCACAAGGTTCGCGTTCCGCTCACCTGGGCTATTCTGCGCCGGGTATGGGCTTCCCCCCGGCTCTGCTGGTGATGCTCGTCGTCGGTGCGGGCGACGCACCGGGCGGAGCGCCGGCTGGCCCGGAGGTGATCCCGCTGAACCCGCCCGCGGCGCCGGCCTCCGACGATCTGCCGATGGCGATCGCGTGGAAGGCGCCCGACGAATGCCCCGGCATCGACGAATTGAAGGCCGAGATCCGTCGCGTCGCCGGGAGCGTGCCGACACCGCCCGAGCCGCTGTCGGCCGACGTGACGGTCCGCCGCGTGACCGGATCGGGCTGGCTGCTCACGCTGGCGACCCGCGCGGGCACGCGAACCGGCGAGCGCAGGCTCTCCGGCTCCGACTGCGCCGAGTTGATGCACGCGGCGGCGCTGGTGCTCGCGTTGATGATCAACCCGGAGGCGTCGTTCATCGCCGAGCCGCCGCCGCCGCCGCCGCCGCCACCGCCGCCGCCGCCGCCCGAGCCGGAGCGCCGTTTCGCGGTCGGCGTCGACGCGATGCTGGGCGACGGCGGGCAGCCCGGTGTCGCGCCCGGCGTCGGGCTGCGCTTCGCGATCGGCGTGGCGGCGCTGTCCGCCGAGCTTCGCGCGTCCCTGTGGATGGCGCGCACCACCTCCAGCGCCGCGGACGCGGGCGCGGGCGGAACGTTCCGGCTGTTCGACGCGTCCGCGGCCGTTTGCGCGCGCGCGCTCGCCGACGGGATCCTGGCGCCGGGCATCTGTCTCGGCACCTCCGCCGAGCGCCTGCACGGAACGGGTTTCGGCATCGGCTATCCCGGCGAAGCCACGGCGTGGTGGAGCGCCGCGTTCGGCGAAGGGAACCTGCGGGTGCGCGTGGGGTCGCGAAACGCCGCTCGCCTGGCCGCCCAGGTGGTGGTCCCGGTGGGCCGCCCGAGTTTCGAGCTTGCCGGAGTGGGTCATGTTTTCGAGCCGGCTACGATTTGGTTACGTGGCACACTGGGTTGGGAGCTACACTTTTGACCATGGGCAAGGGTCCCCCTGGCCATTCACCAACGATGGTGAATGGAGCCGCGACGCTGCCGACAGCACGTACTGGCGCCGATGTGGGCGACAGCGGCGCGGGTGTGTTGCTGCCCACACCACCGTCTGACCTGACGCCCCGTCAGCTTTACGACTCGCACTTCTCGTTCGTGTGGCGGAACCTGCGGCGGCTGGGCGTTCCCGACGCGATCCTCGAGGACGCGGCGCAGGACGTGTTTCTGGTGGTGCACCGGCGCTGGGATTCGTTCGACGCGCGCTGGTCCTCCGTCGAGACCTGGCTGTTCGGGATCCTGATGCGCGTCGCGCGCAATCACCGGCGCTCGCTGCGCCGCCGGGCGTGGGCGATCCCCTCGACGGGCGACGTCGTCGAGGTGGTGCCGTCGCCGGCCGCGGGTCCCGCGGAGCTGGTTGCCCGCCGCGAGGCGGTGGCGCTGCTCGATCGCCTGCTGGATTCGCTGGACGAAGAGAAGCGCGCCATCATCGTGCTGGTCGACGTCGAGCAGATGTCGGTGCCCCAGGCGGCGGAGTCGCTGGAGGTCAACCTCAACACGGCTTACTGGCGGCTGCGTACCGCCCGCACGCAGCTGCGGAAATCGCTGGCGCGCATCCGTGCGACGGAGAATCGGACTGATACGGAGAGGGAGGGATCCGCGTGATGAAGATGCTGGAGCCGCAAGACCTCGACGCGGAGACGCGCGCGGTCATCGATGCCGCTCGCCCCGGATACGAGCCCAACGAGATGGCGCGCGCGCGCGTGCGCAGGGGCGTCGAGATCAAGCTGGCGGCGGGGATCGCGCTGGCGGTGGGTCCGGCGTCGTCCGCGGTCGCGGGCGTCCTCAAGATGACGGCGGCCGTGGTGACGGTGGGCGCGGTGGTCACCGCCGGCGTTTACGTGGGGCCGAAGTACTTCTCGAAGCCGGTGCGCCCGGCGCCCGCGCGCGTCGCCACGCACGCGGCTCCCGTGGTGAAGGCGCCGCCCGTCGAGTTCGACGTCCCCGCGCCGGTGCCGCCCCCGCGCGTGCACATCAAGCACCGCGCCCCCGTGGCCGCGCCGGTCACGCCCGTCGAGAGCGTCTCCAGCTTGAAGGAAGAGACCGCGCTGCTGGGTACGGCGAACGCGGCGCTCGCGCGCGGCGACGTCAAGCGCGCGCTGTCGGCGCTGGACGAATACGATCACCGGCCGGGCGCGTCGCTGCTGTCCGAGGAGCGCACGGTGACCGGCATTCTCGCGCAGTGCGCGGCGGGCCACGTCGATACGGCGCAGGCCGAAGCGCGGCACTTCCACGCGCGCTGGCCGCGCTCGCCGCTGGGCGCGCGCGTCGACGCCTCCTGCGCCGGCGCGACGGCCGCTTCGCCAGGGCGCAGCGCGCCCTGACGTAGTAGGCTCGGCCCGCATGCGGCATTCTGCGCTGTTCGTGACGCTGGCGGTCGCGGCCGCCGCCGGTTGCGACGCCGGCAAGACGCTGCAGATCGGCGCTGACTTCTGCACGATGTCGCCGAAGCCGCCGCCGGCGGAGCTGGGATACGACGCGTTCTACGAGAAGTACCTGGACGGCGACGGTATCCCGGTGCTCGCCTCCGGGGCCGTCGACGACGCCGCGATCATCGCCGCCTGCCAGATCGTCATTCACATGGTCGGCTTCCGCAGCGACATCCGCAAAGAGATGATGCGCCAGAACCAGCGCGTCGCCGTCATCGGTGCCGGCGAGGTGACGACCGACATCCCCGAGTACCGCAACCTCAACTCGATGTTCCCGCAGCAGGACTGGAACCGGCTGCGCGGCGTCGGGGCGACCAAGCCGATCCCCGTCAGCTCGGTGGGCGAGGAGAACCTGCTGTGTCTGCAGGGCGACGTCTTCGCGGGCGAGAAGCTGCTGGTGCAGACGTTCGCGACCGCGGTGCTGCTGGGCGTGGAGGACGCCGACGACACCTTCTACAACCGCGTGCGCGCCGCGTGGGACGCCGCGACCAGCGCGGGCCTGTGGCGAAACACCTACGCCGAGGTGAACGAGATCGAGTACTACGCCGAGGGCGTCCAGAGCTGGTTCGACGCGAACCTCGACGTGATGCCGCCCGACGGGAACAACGGCCCGATCAACACGCGCGGTGAGCTGAAGGTCTACGACCCCGCGCTGGCCTTGCTGATCGCCGAGACGATGCCCGACGACCGCTGGCAACCGCCGGCGTGTCCCTGAGCGCCCGCGCTCCCACTGTCTACTGGGGCGGTTCCAGGCAGTAGCGGGTGACGAAGCGCTTGATCGTCGAGCCGTTGTGGCCGGTCATCCAGCGTTCGGCGGCGGCGCGGGTCTGCGCGTTCCCGTGCTCGAAGCAATCGGCGACGACCGCGTAGCCGTCCTGCATCTGCTGGTCGTCCTCCGGGTACTCATGACGATATTTCTCGAGGAGACGGCGCATCGCCGGGACGTCCCTGGCCTCCATGGCGCCGTCCAGGTCGCCGATCATCCGGGTCTCGGCGTAGAGCCGCTCGTGCTGCGGCGTGATCGGATGCGGGTGCGCGGGGCCTTTGACCTCGCCGCGGGGAGGCGCGATCGGGATCCCGTCGCTGGTGACGTACTCTTCCTTGTAAGGCTCGGCCGCCGGCGCGTCGGGCGCGCGCACCCGGGGCGGCGGCGGCAAGCGCCGCGTCTCCGCGACGGGCGCCGGCGCCTGCTCGTCGCGCGCTGAAACCACCTCCGGTTTGTCGCGCGGCCAGGCGAGCCACACGACCAGCGCGCCAACCAGACCGCCGGCGAGCGCGATGAGCTGACGCTTCGACAACAGGCGCTAAGTCTGCTCGCCTACTTCGTGAACGTCCAGGTGACCGTCTGGATCGAGTTCTTCCAGTAGGTGCGGTGGCAGTAGTTGCCCCGGACCGCCGTCGGGCAAGTGGAGTCCTTGTAACGGACCAGGTCGTCCCCCGCGTTGTCGTACGCCTTCGCGGACACCGTGTGGCTGCCCGCGGCCAGGCTGGCTGTATTGAACGTCGTGCCGCCATTCACCATCGGCGTGCCGTTGTCCACGGTCCAGTCGACGTTGATGACGGTCGGATCGATGACGTTGACCTTGAGCATGGCCGGGCTGGTGACCGCGCCCGCCGCCGGCTCGGTCGAGTCGATCGGCTTGATGCGCCTCCAGATACCCATGACGAACTGCTCGCGCGACACCTGGTTGTACGCGGTGTCCGCCGTGCACGTCGCCTGGTTGCTGTTGCTGCAGAACAGGCTGTTCATCATCGAGTTCGCCGACGGCCGGTACTGACCGCCGCCCACCGCGATGTAGCGGCTGCCGTCGAACGTGCTCTGGATGCCGGTCGCGCCCGTCGCGTTGTACCCGATCCACTTGTCCCACTTGCCGTCGGTCGTCATCGGGTTGCCGCACGAGTTGACCTCCGCGTTGGCGGTCCCCGTCGACCCGGTGCCGTTCGTGTTCGTGCCGCAGCTTCTGCCGGTGCAGGTGCCGTACTCGTCGGCCAGCTGCTGGAAGCCGTGGCCGCCCTCGTGCAGCGCCGCGCCGGGCGCGTCGGTGTTGCCGCCCGAGTACAGCATTGTCGTCCCGCCCGAGTTCCACCAGCTGTTGCCGTTCAACATGACGGAGCGCCAGTCGATGGTCAGCGTCTTCGGCAGCGCGTTGTACGCGTTGTTGACGGCGGTCATGTTGCAGTTCGCGAGGCGGCTGGAGTCGTCGCCGCAGCAGCCGAGCGTGCTCGATCCGCAGATCGCGCCGGTGCTGACCAGCTTGATCCCGCAGACGTTCACGAAGTTCCGATAGCGGTTGTACGGGAACGCGTTCGGGCTGAAGCGGCGGAGCATCGACTTCGCGATGTCCTGCTCGAACACGCCGCCCGCGGCGTTGTCGGCCGTCGTGAAGCCGTCGCCCAGGATGACGTAGTTCACGCGGTTCGCAGCGGGCCCGTGGTTCTCGACGACGTAGCCTTGCGGACCG
>Ga0207651_10000963_pt1 | contig 12730 bp, 9 predicted proteins | sample KBSM23metaG_FD_184328 | JGI IMG/M metagenome (GOLD analysis project Ga0207651, IMG submission 184328) | Miscanthus rhizosphere microbial communities from Kellogg Biological Station, Michigan, USA - KBS M2-3 metaG (SPAdes) (version 2) | ecosystem: Host-associated > Plants > Roots > Rhizosphere >... | reverse complement strand
AGACGAACCGTGGACCGGATGGCCTGTTCAGCGCGGCGAAGTGGGCGCCGCTGCCGTCGGGGCTCGCGGGGCCGGTGACGCTGACGCCGCTCAAGGCGAAGTCGTTCTAGGAGCCTCCGAAGGGGTCAGAGTCGTTGATCGGATCAACGACTCTGACCCCTCTGACGCCATCCGTCATGACCCTCCGCTCTCGATGCCAGCCCAACGGTCACTGAACGAGCGCACGTGAGCGACGTCGGACTCCACACGGTATGGGACGTCGTCGGCGCGGTTCGGGTACGCGGGCGCGTGAACGACCGCGCGCGCGCACGCGACGGTGGAGCGCCGCACGCCGTTCTCGTTCACGGGCTCGGCATGGCGACGAACTATCTCGAGCCGACGATGCGCGCGCTCGGGAACGAGGTCGCCGTGAGCGCGCTCGACCTCCCCGGCTTCGGAGGCAGTCGTCCGGTGCACGGGCATCTGTCGCTCGCCGCGTTGGCAGACGCGCTCGTCGAGTGGACTCGCGTGCGAGGGATCGCCTCGCCGATCCTCATGGGACAGTCGCATGGATGTCAGGTCGTCGTGGAGGCGGTGACGCGCGCGCCCGACGTCGCGTCGGCGATCGTCCTCAACGCGCCGACGATGCTCGCCGGGCATCGGAGTATCGGTGCGCAGCTCTGGCGTGTCGCGCTCGACACGCCGCGAGAGCCGTTCTCGCTCGTGCCGCACGTCGTGCGCGACTACCTGCGCGCCGGCCCTGTGCGCATCCTCGCGACGCTGAACGATGCGCTGCGCGATCGGATCGAGGACAAGCTCTCCGGTGTCCGCGTGCCGGTGACGATCGTGAACGGCGCGCGGGATCCCGTGTCACCGCCGGCGTGGGGCGAGCGGCTGGCACGACTCGTGGGTTCGACGTCGAGGTTCGTCGTCGTGCCGGGCGCTGCGCACGCGGTGCCGTTCAGTCATCCCGAGGCGCTGGCGAAGGAGATTCTCGCCATGGCCAGGCGAGTCGCGGGGACGCGGGTCGACCGGTAGGGAGTCGAGTCGCGGGATTCCCACGCTTCGTCGCGCAACGTGTTTCTTGCTTCGTCGCGCAAAGTGTCTCACGCGGAGGTCCGCGGAGGCGCGGAGAACTGCTCTAGGCGATCAAGGGGTCAGAGTCGTTGAAACCTTGGGGAGCAAGGGACTTTCAAGGAGTCTGACCCCTTGAAAGTTGGCGAGAGAGATCCGTGCGCCGCAGCAAGAAGAACACTTTGGGGTTGTGGATGGAGAGGGCTCGTGCGCCTGCGTAGTGAGCTCGACCCGGCAGGTAGTTCTCCGCGCCTCCGCGCACCTCCGCGTGAAAACACGCTGCGCGACGGAGCGTGAATGGCCTTACAGCCACGCCGACGACTAGTCCAGCCGACCCCGTCAGCTCGCTGGAAGCCGTGCGGGATCGATGATAGAATGGGACCCGAACCCCTTGCGTGGCCCAGCGGCGCGATTTATCTTAGTACTAAGATGAAATCGACCACGGCCTCCTCTCGCACGCAGTCCCGCACCGGCGCCTCGACGACGAGCGACCGCAAGACGGACGCCGCGCTCAAGCTGTGGGTCGTACTGGCACGGTCGTTCAACGCCGTGTCGGCGCGCCTGGCCGAGAACGTCGCGCGGCACGAGCTGACGTCGACCGAGTTCGCGATCCTCGAGGTGCTCTACCACAAGGGCCCGCTGCTGCTCGGCGAGGTCCAACGGAAGATCCTCGTCACGAGCGGCGGCATCACGTACCTCGTCGACCGGCTCGTCGAGAAGGGACTCGTGAAGCGGGAGGAGTGCGCCGAAGACCGTCGGGCCCGGTACGCAGTGCTGACGCCGGCCGGCACCGCGCTCATCAAGAAGATCTTCCCCCAGCACGCCGCCGCGATCGAGCGCGCGGTGAGCGGGCTGACACAGGCCGAGCAGCGCGAGGCGGCCCAGCTCCTCAGAAAGCTGGGTCTGGCGGCCGCCGCCCGGGGCGAAGAAGAGTAATCGCCCCTTGCGCCGACTATCTAAGTGTTATAACATTCTTTTAGAACTGTGAGATTGACATGCACACCAGCAAAGGAGAGACTCCCATGACCAGCACCGCAGTCGCCGGCACCAGCACCTGGACGATCGACCCCTCGCACAGCACAGTCGAGTTCGTCGCCAAGCACATGATGATCACGACCGTGAAGGGCCGCTTCGCCGAATTTACCGGCACCATCGTCGCCGACGAAGAGAACCTCGCCGGGTCGAGCGTCGACGTCACGATGCAGACCGCGAGCATCGACACGCGCTCCGAGCAGCGCGACGGCCACCTGCGGTCGGCGGACTTCCTCGACGTCGAGAACTACCCCGAGGTGACCTTCCGCAGCACGCGCGTCGAAGGGACCAAGGAGGAGTTCAAGCTGACGGGCGACCTCACGATTCGCGGCGTCACGCGCCCGATCACGCTCGACGTGACGTTCGGCGGCGAAGGCAAGGACCCCTGGGGCGGGACGCGCGCATCGTTCTCGGCGCACGGCAAGTTCGATCGACGCGACTTCGGGCTGACCTGGAACGTCGCGCTCGAGACGGGCGGAATCCTCGTTTCGAACGAGGTGAAGATCAACATCGAGGCGCAGGTGGTGCTGCAGGGCTGAGCACGAACACCGGTCGCGTAGCCTGAACAGGGGCGGAGTATCTCACTCCGCCCCTCTTCTATTTTCGCTCCTCTGCGTGAGCTCTGGAATGACTGAACGACGGAACGCGGATCTGGAGCGGCGATCTCTGCGGACACTGCCGGATCGCTCCGGGTGGGCGGGAGATCTTTCACGGACTCAGATTCCTCGATCGCTTGATCGCTTGATCAGGGCAACGGCGGGGACCCAGATTTCACGGATGAACCGGAAGAGGCCGGATCTGCTCCGAGCGGGCGGTGAGGTCTCTCGCCGGACCCTCGAAGCCTTTGACGTCGTGGGTAGAGAGGAGGCGTGCGCCGGTGCTGCGATATCGACCCGGAGAGCGGCCGATCCGGCCGTGTCCGGACGATCCGGGTCATCCGGGGCCGCGCCGTTCCAACCGTCGTCGTTCAGCACTCGATGCCCGGTCCGTGCGCGAAGACCAGCGTGGCGGTATAGAAGAACTGCGTCGAGTGCACCGTACCGGTGACGCGCTCACGCAGCTGGGTCAGGTTGAAGTACGTCCGGCGAAAGGTTCCGTCGGTCGCGTTCGGCACGCGGCGACCCAGTTCCCCGTCACGTTCGGATGCGTCGGCGCCGCACTCGGCCGCGCGGTGGCGGGGGGAGGCGTCACGGTGAAGACGGGCGCGGTCGCGCAGCCGGCGACGAGCGTGGCCGTGAGCGCCGTGATCGATCGCATGGAGCGGATTCGCGTCGGTGTTGTGCAGAGATGGAGCGGGCGGTTCCACTTCTCGTACGTGCAGTGGTCGGCTCCTGCTGCACCGTGCCAAGGACAACTGCGTTCACGTGCTGTCTGGCAGCGGGCTGCTGCCGTCGTCTGTAGCTCGATGGGAGAACGTGAGCCAGCCTGGCATGCACTTTCGCCGTACGACGCGGTCTTCGAGCTACATCAAGAACCGCACCTGCTCGTTCGCCGCTTCGCCTCGCCGGTGACGACGCCAGATACGTGCGCTCGACGTGCGGACTGGGGAGCGTCAGGCATTGCACTGCCGCGCCTGAGCACTGCGCATGAAGACTTGCGGACCTGTATGGTTCGCGTCTGGAAGTGTCCCTCTGGCAAAGCGACTCGGCCGGTCGAGGCTAGTCGGCCGGCCGAGCAAGTTGCAAATGGCTGAACAGCTTCGGCGGATCGCCTACGACTTTTCAAGTAACCAGGTTAACCACAACATGACTGCTACTTGCCCGATCAGCACCGCGCGAATCATTCCGTCGCCGTACACCAGGCGCCGAGCAATGTCGTTCCGTGGCTCGACACGAGCGGCAAGCGATCTGATTAAACGTCTTGCCGGTTGGAACAGAATGCTCGCCTCAAGCAGCATCACCAAACACACAACGAGGAAGAAAGCACGAAACGAAAACACTCGATAAACTCCTCTGACCTGTCTCAGGAATCCCGCGAAGTAAAACTCAAGGCCTGTTGTTCGACTGAGCATGTGCCGCTGCGAGAGCAGGCAGAACAAGTGCGCAGACAACACTGGCAAGTCCAACTATGACGGCGCAAAAGACCGCGTAGATCACCGTGTTCTGAACCGCTGGTCTTAGATGGTCTCCTCCGTTGTACATGATGAAGAATCCTATCGCGGCGACGACGAAGCATGCGAGCAAGAGTTGAATCGCGCGCCGCCTCCAGCGCATCAGCGTCACAGACCTGTCGCGGTATATTGCGTCCTGGCTCATCTGCTACCTCCAAACGTCGTTGGCTCTTCACTACCGTCAGTCGTGACACGTGTTGCCCATCAAGCGACGAAGCGTACCAGAGACCCCAGTCGACCACTGTTTAGTAAATTGCGCTCCAACTCCAGCGTATGCCCCAAATCCAGGCCCTGCAAGGGCCTTCCCCACCGAGGGCCGCCCGTCGAACGCCATCTGTCCGCCGCCGCTTGCGCCCAATCCAGCTCCCGCGAGGGCGACTGCCGCCATACTGACTTCCCCACGCGACCGCGTGTGCTGATACTCCGCAAGTCCGGCGCTGCCTCCTGCTCCGACTCCGGCGAAGATACCCACCCCGCCAGCCGCAACCCCTTGGAGTTGAGCGATAATGCGACCGGAAGACGCGACACCGAAGTTAAGAGACCCGCTCCACACTCCTCCGAGTGGAAAGCCAAACGCAAGCGTGACGCCCACACCAATAGTGGCTTGCGTTTCAGTTGTGTGCGATGAACACGTGTTGTCGTCGGGTCCAGTATCGGGGCTTTGAGGGGTATTGGGCTGACCTCCTGCTGACCCTCTCTGCCGCGCACGCACGCCGGGATTCCCTCCCGTGGATCCGGCTCCACCTCCTCCACCATCTCCCCATGGGTCGTCCGGACGTGCTGTGACGATCGCTCCCGGCAGTTTCCATGCGTCCAATCCAAAGGGATCAGTACCGTTTACCGGATCCCCGTTGGCGAACGCGTACATGTTGATCCCGCCTGCCAGTCCAATCGGATCCTCCGAAATGAATCGCCGCGTCTGCGGATCGTAGTACCGCGCGCGCATGTGATAGAGGCCCGTCTCGGCATCGTATGGCAGCCCGCGCCAGCGGAGGCTGTTCAGCCGGGCGCCTCCCACTATCACTGAGTCGGTCTCGAGCTCACCCCACGGCCTGTACGCGTACCGCGCGACGACCGCATTGTCACTGCCCCGGATCAATCCGTTCACGTCGCCTCCCGGCTCGCTCGACGCGATGTACGCCTGCCCGCTGGCGTTGGTCACGCTGTGGAGCTGATCGATCCCGGGATAATACGCGTAGGTCTGCGTCACGTTGCCGCTGCTGTCCGCCTCCGCAGTGATCTGCGCGCCATCCCAGATGTATTGGATCACACCGTAGGTCGCCGAGGATTTGCGTATTCTGCGGCCGAAACCGTCATAGTCGAAGCTCGCGCGCAGGATGCCGTTCCGCTTCACCCATTTGAGCTGCCCGAAGTCGTCCCAGTCGTAGCTGTCGGTCACGCCGTTGGCCGACTTGCTCAGCAGGTGGCCGTCGTCGTCGTACGTCATCGTGAACCCGTTGAACGTGCGCAGCCGGTTGCCTGGGTCCACCGCGCCCGCGAGGTCGGTCGGGTTGGCGACCTTGTCATAGCCCATCGCCCACACCGTATCGGTCGTGCTCAGCGTGCCATTGCACGTGTATCCGTAGGGCCCGCCGTTGGTGCACGCCGGCTGGTTGGTCTTTGTCTTCTTGTACCAGCCGTTGAGCCGGTCCGTCGAGTCGTAGACGAATCGCTGGAACTGCGGCTCGGAGCCGCCGCGCTCCGTGATTCGCGCGAGGCTGTCGCTGGTATACCACCGACGGAACACGGTGTCGACCCCGGTGGCGCTATAGGTGCGGAGCGAGGGCGCATGTGTCCAGGCAAAGCTCCTGGTCTCGAGCAGGCCGGAGGGGAACTGCACCGTCTGGAGCTGGTCGTCGCTGTTGTAACCGAAGACCGAGTTCCCCGAGTACAGCCGCAGTTGCGAAGGACGCTGCGCGGCATCATACCAAAACTCGATCCATCGAGTGGCGTTGATGCCGGTGTAGAGCATGCTTCCGGTGCGCCCGGGCTTGGTCGCGTCGTAGGAGCTCAGCACACTCCACGTGCCGGCGCCGGGACGGATGGTCACCTCGCGCGTCGTGCGTCCGATCGAGTCCGAATGGATCGTGTCGGTGCTCACCAGGACGCCGCGGCTTACCGTGCGCGCGGAGGTCCATCGCCCGTTGACGTCGTAGGTGTAGGTGATCGAGTCGGCCCCGCCGAGACCGATCTTCTTCGTCACCCGATTGAGCAGGTCGTATTCGAGCCGCACCGTTCGGCCGGCGCGTGAGCGCGCATAGACGACATTGCCGGCGATGTCATACTTCATCGTATCGGTGCGCGATCCGGGGTCGGTCTGCGCCGTCACCCAGCCGAGCGCGTTACGAACCGACGTGTAGACTTGGCCCTTCGCGTCGGTGACCGCGGTGACGTTGTTGAGGAGATCGTACTGAAACCTCGTCGTATCGTTTGGTACAGCCCCGGTGGTCCAGGTTGGCCGGTTAAGGACGTCGAGCGCAGCGGACGAGGTATGAAGATTCGGGTCGGTGACGCCCACCACGCGGCCCCAGGTATCGCGTCCGTATGTCGTCGTTTGCCCACTCGGTGTGGTGACGCTCGTGCGGTTGCGGAGCCCGGTCGACTGGTAGACGTACGATGTGGTGTGGCCCCCGGGGTCAGTGATCGATGTCGGCCGACCAAAAGCGTCGGTCACATATGTGGTCACCGGAGCCGTCGATGAGCCCACCTTCGACGTCTGCAGCGGCCACCCCGCCTTCGTCTGGTCGTACGTGAGCCATTGCTCCGCGACGCTGCCGTAGATGTGATTTGGCAGCGAGTACGAGGTCTCGTACCCGATGTTGACCGTCTTCCCGGCCGTTGAATCGTATGTCTGAGTCAGCTTATTGGCGCTCCACGTGTAGCGCACGACGTCGCCCGTCGGCGCGACGCTCCGCACGAGCTGGCCGGTGAGAGAGTCATACTTCGCCGATGCGAGTGGTGTAAGCGGCGCCTTGACCGTGTCTGCCGACCCGAAGCGATTGAGACTGAGGAAGGTGGAGTCGTTGCGTGGGCCGATCACGATGGCGCGCCGGTCAGCCAGAATCGCGAGCGGTGCCGTACTAGAGCCGCTCCCGGTCACGGCCCCCGCGGTGAGGAGCGCGTCGGCGGCGTTCCGCAGCGTGAGGCGCGGCCGTGCCACGACGTTGCTGTCGAGCGTGACCGACGGCGCGTCGGTGTACGCGAGCGTGGCACCGTAGCGGTAAGCGTAGTTGGTGACGGCGCCTACCTTGCTCGTGACCTGCGTGAGCCGATGCTGGCCATCATAGCTCGCGACGTCGCAACACACGTTATCGGCGTCGACGAGGTGCTCCAGGTTGCCCGATGGCAGCACGCCGAAGTTGGCCCATCGAGCACCTCCCTGAATGAGAATCTGCCCCATGCTGCCGACGAGGTACGACGTGCCGGCGTTTGCCGCGTCGCGGTAGTTCAGGGCGATTACCTGCCCCGTCGGATCGGTGATCGCCGTCGGCACGTAGTCCGAGTAGGGCCCGTTCCATCCGTAATCAATGTACGTGGTCGAGCCGAACCGATCCACGGTCGCCCGGTGATGACCGCCCTGGTAGTAGGTGAGATTCGTGCCGTCCGGGTACGTGCGATAGAAGAACCCACCGTTGGTGGAGAGCGTGCTGAACTCCCCACTTGGCGACGTGTAAGAGCAGGCCGTGTTGACGTTGCAGGTGCCGGAGAAGAACGTGGCCGATCCCGTGCCATCCGTCACCAGGACACCACCGCTCTGATTGAACCAGATCCGCTGGACGCCAACGAGCTCGACACCCGCGCCGTACGGGCTGTTCGTCGCATTGAGCACGATGATTCGCACCGTGGCGGGTGCCGTACCTTGCATCCCGGAGGGCCAGATCATCGTCACTTCGGCCGTGTAGAGCGCGGCGCTCGTCTTGATGGTCGATGCTGGGAACTGCGCGACGATCCGAGTCGGGCCCGAGGGGTTCCGAGCGAAGTAGAGCTCCGTGGAGTTGTTGGAGAACGTTAGGTAGGCCCCAGTGGAATCCTTGAGCTTGAGCCGGAAGCTGGTCGCCGTTGCATACGGGTCGGTGACATCCAGCGTGACGGTACCCTGCGGATACGCGCGCCCGCTGCGATAGAGCAACGTGGCCGAGCGCGGGACATCGAGGCTCGTGTACGCGGGCGTCGCGTAGGAAAGCGTCGATTCGAAACAGTCGGCGACACACATGCTGACATCTCGCCGGTCACCGAGGTGCGGCACCGCACTGACAGTCGGTAGTGGCTGCGCGACCGTTACGGTGACCGACGAGGAGGAGAGCGTGGAGCCGCTAGTGTTCTTGGCGGCGAGCGTGATCGTGCCGGTGCCGGTCGCGGAGCCGCCGGTGAAGTAGACCGTGATGCCCGTCGACGCACCGTTCGGCAGGCTGACCGAGGTCGGTGAGCTGGTGCAACTCGCCGCGGCGAGGCTGCCGTCGCACACGGTGACCACGAGGTTCACGGTCAAGGTCGACACGCTCAGACTCGTGAGCGTGAAGGTCGTGCTGCTCGACGCGTTCGTGTTCACACTCGCCGTGCCGTTGCCATCGTGGCTGAGGCTGACCGAGGGCATGACGCCGGCGCCCGGTGGCAGGGCGAGGATGGTCCGAGGCACCAGGAGCGCGAGCACGACGAGCGTGGGCGCGAGGCGGTACGCGAGGATCCAACGGAATCGTCGCCGAAGCTGGGAGAAACGCGGCATGGGAGGGGCGGGCGAAGGAGAGCACCGCGTGGCAGACACCGGAGTCGCCACGATCGACCGTCCAATCCCTTAGCACGACCCCAGCCACGTACTGCCGTTACCCAACTCGCTTGCGCACAATCGCTTACGCGCGCGACGAAACCGTGCAGTCGCGTGCAGTCGCATTGGTGTGCGACTTGTCGCGCGACGGACTGCGACTGCGCCCTCGCGCCTCAGTCCCGCTTCTTCACTTCCACCGGCATCTCCTTCTCCAGAGGACTCTCGAGATACCGATACACCGTCCACCGCGAGATCCCGAGACGCCGGGCCACCGTCGTGGCCGAGCCCAGCTCCCGCATCCGCTCGGAAGCGTCAACCCACGCCCAATCGCCGCAGCCTTCGATACACGGTTGCCCGGTGCACTCCCAATTCGCTCGCCACCTCGTTCACGTCATCGGTCGAGCTGATCGAGCAGATCACGCCCCTGCCGGCACGTGTTGAACTACGCGACCCATTCGAGCGTCCCGTACGATGCGCGAGGCCCACGTCGACTTCCCGGTCGTAGACCGCGTGCTCGAGCGCGTCCAACGCGAGATCGGTGCGCATCAACGTGCCCGCCCGCCACCCCACGATGTGCAGTGAGAAGACGTCGAGGACGAAGGCGACGTAGAGCATACCGCGCCACGTCGCCACGTAAGTAAAATCCGCGACCCAAGCTAACTCGGTCGCTCAGCGTGAAGGGCGCGCGCCACCAGATCCCGCGGGTGATCCGCCAGAAGATCGGGGACCGTCGTCCAGACACGCCGTCCGCGCACACGACGCCCCGCAGCCCATCGGCCTGCATCAGGCCCTCGGCGGTGCATCGCACCACGGGGATCGCCTCACGGCGTAGCTGCTTCCAGACCTTCCGCACGCCATACACGCGACGATTCGTGCGCCACACGCGGTCGATCTCCGTGCGCAGCTGCCGGTCCCGCTTCACCCGCACTGGCGCGCGGGCCAGATCCGCCTCCCGCGCCTTCGCCTCGTAGTAGGTCGACAGAGCGATCGGCAGGACCGCGTAGATCGGCTCGACTCCGTACACCCCGTGATGGGCGTAGACGAACGCGACCATCAGTTGCCGCGGCGGTCGAGCTCCACCTGGGCGAAATACGCCGACGCCTTGTGCAGGATCTCGTTCGCCCGCCGCAGCTCACGGACTTCCCGCTCCAGCGCCTTGACCCACGTCTGCTCTTCCGTCGTCGCGCCCGGCCGCGACCCCCGATCTCGCTCACTACGCCGCAACCACTGTCGCAGCGTCCCGGCGGCGCACTCAATCTTGCTGGCGATCGAGGTGATCGCCCCCCACTGTGTTTCGTAGTCCGCCCGATGTTCCTGCACCAGCCGCACTGCCCGCTCCCGAACCTCAGGAGAAAACCGCGTACGTTTTGCCATGGTCCCATCCTCTCACGATTGGGAGCCTCCGGCAATCCCGGGGCGGTTCACGAGCGGCGAGTGCACTGCTGCACTCGCCACTCATTCCAGAACACGTTGGTGCAATTGGCCTTTACGCGTGCTCGTTCACCCAACGCCTCTGCGCAGCGCGAATGACTTCCTTCTCACTGTCCTCAGTCAGAAGTTCCGACAGATCGACCGATACTACCACTGCTTGTGCTGTATTGGTATAGACTTGACCAATTAGAGACTGCTCGCCAGTGCCGCGGATTTCTTGATCGTCAAATGAGGAACGTGGTGCGAAGAACACCCCGACAATCGGAGGCTGCTCAGTCACGTCGAGCCGCGGATCCGGATCGAGAGAGCGCATGATCTGCCAAGCTTCATCGAGGCACACCCACATCTGAATTCCAATGAAGCGTCCATCGCTGCCTACCAGCCGATCGAATGCAAGTTGGACTTTGCCGTCCGCAATGGCGTAATACTGCTGCCCATCCGCGGTGAGTGTGGCGCGAGGCTCCTCCTCCACGAAGGACACCCATAGGCGTGGGCGCAACTGTATGATGAGCCAGTCTGGAGCGGAAGAGTTCTGCATCGACATATCTGCGGGGGTTGGTTCGGATATTAGTGTGGCCAGTAACGAAGTGCCTCCTCGATCAGTCGCTTTCTGGCGGTTTGCAGTGCAACAGCAGCGTCAGTTCTCTTAAGTATGCTTGCCGTGCCGTCTACGATGCCCTTTCCGACCCGCGCGTAGTAGTCCTGAAGCAGCTCTCGCGTGACACCAGGGGAGATAGTTCTACTGGCAAGTCTTGCTTCCGCGCCGGCCACGTTCTGTCCGAAGAATTCTTGAAGGATTCGCTGTGGAATCGCCCTTGCGGGCCCGGCTAGTTGAATGAACTCCCGGCCAGCGGTCGCTTCGCCAGCGGCCGCACCGCCAGCGATCGCTGCTCCCCCTAGACCAATGGTTGCGGCGCCGATGACTAGGTTTCGATTTGTACTGATCTCAACCAACGGCGAATCGACTGGATAGCCGGAAGGATCTGGATGAGAAACGGCAAACGGATCGGTGTGGACATCAGCCATCTGCGCTGCGGGGCGGCTAGGCGGGTCGTGACGGAAGAAACTTCTGCCAATGTCTCCCACTACAGACCAGAAGGGAGAGACGTGAATCACGTTTCCCATCTCACCGCCTACCAAATCAGGTGCGAGCCCTAGTGGGTCAGAGCTATTGACAGGATCGCCTCCTCCAAACGCATACGTGTTCAGCCCTCCTCCAATGCTGAGCGGATCCTCGGACATGAAGCCCCCGAACTCCGGGCTGTACCACCGGTTCCGCGCGTAGTACAGCTGTGTTGAATCGCCCTCGTAGAACATGCCCTTGAAAAGCAGGCGATTCCCAATTACGCCCCATGTCGTGTTGACTGGCGTTCCCCAATCACTGTATTCCGTCTGGAAATCGATCGGCGCCCCAGGGGTCTGATTGAACAACAGCTTCACGTTTCCAAGAGCATCCTGAACGTGATAGTCCACACCGGTAACCGTGTACGAACCGGTCAGGATCGCGAGCGGCTGATCCAGTCCCCAGTGCACGTACTCGCCGATGCGCGCGGTCGCAGCGCCATCGAGTTCGGCCAGGAGGTTATCGCCTTCCCACAGGAAGTGGCGATCGACTGTCCCATTGGTGCGACGGCGCACCAGTTGCCCTAAGGCGTTGTAGTCGTAGATCACGGTGGCGCCGCTCACTGCAACTTTGACGGTATCCAAGCGCCCGAGAGCGTCCCAACCGAAGCGTATATCAGTCGAGCTGCCATTACGCCGCGTGAGGTTGCCGTCGAGATCCCGCTCGAAGTTCAGCGTGGTACCGTTGAACAGCGCGATGTTGTCTCCGGCGCCATATGAGCCGTTGCCACTTTCGGTCTTGGCCCGATCGCCCGGATCGAAGGTGTATGATGTCGCGCTAGTAACATCGACGTTGACCGCACCTCCTCCCTGACGAAGATCGGACGTCCGGTTTTCCGCGTTGTCGTATCCGTAAGTCACCCGATTGAAGGCGCTCTGAGACGGGGAAAGCGAAGCGCAGTTGTACCCGTACTGCGGGCTTGGCGTCGGGCAACTCGGCCAGCCTGCGTTTAGTGGGATAGTAAATCGCCGGTGCTGATTGAGCTTGCTGCCTTCGTAAGCGAAGGTATTCACGCCCGGGGACGCTGGCAGACTTTCCGGTTTATCCGTCCATTCGCTCACTCGACCGAGTGAGTCGTAGCCGTAGGCGGCGTCGTAGTAGGCGTTAGTGTTGAGCGAGTTGATGCGATCTCTGTAGACTTGATGCGAGGTCGTGAGATCCAGCGTGCGACTCCGAAATGTAGCGTTGCCGACGAGGTACGTGACTCCGTTCAGCAGCG
>Ga0207651_10000962_pt1 | contig 12733 bp, 10 predicted proteins | sample KBSM23metaG_FD_184328 | JGI IMG/M metagenome (GOLD analysis project Ga0207651, IMG submission 184328) | Miscanthus rhizosphere microbial communities from Kellogg Biological Station, Michigan, USA - KBS M2-3 metaG (SPAdes) (version 2) | ecosystem: Host-associated > Plants > Roots > Rhizosphere >... | reverse complement strand
GCGGAGATGCTCAGACGATGTGGAAGAAGATTGCTGTGCCCGGTATGTTTGCAAACCGGACCTCGAATGAGATGCGGCCTTAGCGTAGGTTGAATAGGGGTGTGCCTTGAACGATTGGCAGAAATTGTTGGCACAGCGTGAATCAGTTCTCACTGAGATGGACCACCGACCTTCTTTTTTCCTGGCGTCACCTTAATAGGAAAATCACATTGGCTCTTCAGGCAGGCCCATTGTGAATCCTCCCCGCGAACCACGACGACCCAAGTGCCTGGTGTCACACGCTTTGCTCCCCAACTTCTCCACTTTGTGTCCTTCACGCTCAGCGACACGCTCTTCTGTTTCCGGAGGACGCCATCATCCTCCAGGTACCAATCCAAGAAGAGCTTCACGTGTCCTTTTGCCGCGATTATCTCCGCGCACTCGCCCGTGCAGCTCACGTGCACCCAGAACCACAGACGCGAGTCCGCCAGCGAATCGAGACCGGCCGACTGTGGCACACGCGATGGATGACGATCGGTAATCTGCGATGCGAATGAGGCATCCAGGAGTACCAAGTCCTTCACGGCATGAGCTATGGACAAGCTAATCGAAAGATTGAGGCAGCATGTCAGAAAGAAAACTGGAATAAACATCCATATCGGCCTGGATAGCATCCGAGCATCTTAGACGATGAAGACAAGAAGAAATAGGCTACACTTTAGATGGTATGCGGCGTGGTGGGACGATGCGCACAGAGTACAGTGCACGATGCAAACAGAAGTAAAAGATCGGAGACGGAGAATTTATGATAACAGGGCGACATCGCTCCCTCGTCGTGATGGTGGGGCTTGCGTTGATCTGCAGTACCGCATGGGCGGAAACGCCGGGGGAGCATTTTCGCAAAGCGATGGAGAAGAAGGCGGAATACTGCGCGACGCATAAAATCGATCCAGCGAACCGGCGTTGCGATATTTTGAAACTCAAACCGGCCGATCCGCTCGCTACCGAAGAAGGGCGCTTCGCCCACTCTATTAAGATCCCGAATCCGGTGCCGGAAGATAGTGGTTACAAGCCGGGCATGACGCCGGAGCAATACTTTGAGCATCTCTGCAAGGCGGAAGCGAGAGAGTTTATCTACAAGACGATGGAGAACATCGAGGGCATTTATATGATGCGGCCGAAGCAGGAAGCAAACGATTATGAATTAGAACATCTGTATGCGTTGGAGGATCCGTAAGGACAAGTTCGTGGTGTAGTGCGTCATCCTCAAGACACCTATGTTCAACCCGCGCTTGGAAAATATGAATTCCTGGAAACGCCATTAGGAGCCTCACAAAAAGTTTCGGTAAAAACCTCAAAGTATAAGCGATATTACAGAGATGAGAATGCCCATCCTGGCAAAGAGTATCAAACGGAGATTGATGGGCGCGGAGTGTTCGTGCCTTACATTGTAGCGGAGGCAGAAGTTGCGACGACGAAGAGCCGCTATGGCTATACGTGGCGAGGAATTTCTCGACCGCATGACCGGGAATTAGGGATTGCCGGTGGCGAAATAATCATTCTGGATTTGCAGACCAATGAAGTGATAGCGGTAAGACGCGGCTACATCCGAAGTGGTTGGATGAAAAATTTGACCGGTATCTGGTGGTTGACAGGTCAGGTCTGTCCTATCTCAGGGGAGAAACAGGAGCACCTATTTGTTAAAGAGGTACTGAAGCCAAGGCCTGTGACAGGCAAGGGGAAGTAACATGACACAGATACGCACATGGCTCGACTTTGCGTTACAGCAGTTTGCAGGGAATCATATCTTCATAGGTTTCTCCCCGGAGAGTTACAGCTAGATCAAGTTTTGCAATTGGGTAACAACAATCAGCCTGATGCTCCCCCTAATGCTTCTCTCTTGCCCGGCAAGACGCGGATGACGGATCAACAAATAACCGAGTTTTCCCAGCGGTACCAAATCGTCGATCACCACGCCGATGACGCCACAGGGTTTTCTGCCACCTTGTTGTTTGACACGCAGACAAACAGTTACACGCTGTCCTTTCGCAGTGTGGAGTATGCTCTTCGGGCAAACGGTGGTGACTATGAGCATGATGGCGGGCCGGGCGCGAGTGGAGAGGTCGGGCGTGACGGCTTTGCGTTTGCGCAGCTCGTGAGCATGGAGCGCTACTATCGAGAACTCAAAGCTGATCCAGCCAGACTGCCAGCTGGCTCTGCCCTCAATGTCACGGGCTACTCGTTGGGTGGTCATTTCGCCACAGTGGCCAATAGGGGTCAAGTCTTGTATCTTGTATCTATCGGCGTCTTGATCTCTGCGCAGGACAAGGAAGCCGCTGCTGAATCCTTTGCCGTCCTTCCGTTCCCAATCAGTTCTAGTCATGCTCTCAATACGTCTTAGTCGACCTTCACTGCGGCTGACTATCTTATGTAGGCTTAAGTAGTCATGCATAGGACCTCAACTATATTGACACTAAGTGTAGTCTACTATTACACTCCGTCGCTGGCTAATACTTAGGAACAAGAATCAACATTGATGAGTCGAGGGCAGTTTGGTCGTACGCCCGATCATCACTCAAACATCTCCAAGCAAGCGCAGGAAGACGGAGTAACCATGGGTGACCCGATTGCGAAATCCGCCGTAACAGTGAACGTAAATCTTGCCCCTATTGACCATTCTGACCAGCCGGTGATCGCAAACTACAGCACAGTCGGCATCGCCCAAGGGCTCGCCTATCTCGATTTTGGGTTCCTCGAACCGGCACACCTGGCCGGTGTCGTCAGCAATGCCCAGAACGGTCAGGCAGTTCCCGACCCGATGAACGGGACGCTCGTCGTCCGGGTGGCGATGGGGTTGGATGTCGTCCAGCGGCTGCATCAACAGTTGCAGCAAGTGCTCGTCGGCGTGAGTTGTAAGCAGACCGCGAAACCATAGGAATCGACGTGTCCAATCGTAGTTCACGGCCGGCTCCTCATTCGGAGCCCGCTCAATCTCCCAACCTGTCTCCATCATCTTCATCGATGCCGGATACCGGTATCTTATGCATCCTCTTGCTCGCCCGTTTTTTTGGATTGCCCGCCGACGGTGCGCAACTACGTCATCAGTTCGGGCAGTCAGGAAAGCCACTTGATGATGCGGACCTCTTACGCGCCGCGAAGTCTCTGGACCTCAAAGCGGGGATCGTGCGCACCGACATGGCCCATCTCGCGGGCACGCCGCTGCCCGCTATCGCTAAACGTCACGACGGTCGATACGTAATTATCGCGAAAGTCGAAGGAGAGAATGTGCTCGTGCACGATCCGCACGAGCAGCGGCCGACCATCCTGACGAAGACAGACTTCAAGGCGGCGTGGTCCGGCCAGCTCCTACTTGCCACGAAGCGCGCACATCTTCGTCCACACGATCTTACCTTCGACTTTAGCTGGTTCATTCCCGCGGTGGTGAAATATCGCCGACTACTCGGCGAGGTGGTCGCGGCCTCATTCTTTCTTCAACTGTTTGGCCTTCTCACGCCGCTGTTCACGCAAATCGTTATCGATAAGGTGCTTGTTCATAAAGGCTTTACAACCTTGCATGTCTTGGCCGTTGGCATGGTGGCCTTGGCCCTGTTCGATGTCCTTCTCAGTGGTCTCCGAACGTACCTGTTCGCGCATACGACGAATCGGATTGATGTCGGCTTGGGCGCGCAACTCTTCCGCCATGTCTTGGCGCTGCCGTTGGCGTATTTTGAAGCGCGACGAGTCGGCGACACCGTGGCGCGCGTCCGCGAACTTGAGCATATCCGCCAGTTCCTGACCAGTAGCTCCGTCACCGTCGTATTGGATTTGGTTTTCACCGTAGTCTTTCTCGCAGTCATGTGGTTTTACAGCGCCACGCTTACCCTCGTCGTACTCTGTTCCCTGCCACTCTACGCGCTGCTCTCCGTTGTCATCACGCCGATCATTCGGGTGCGATTGCATGAAAAGTTCAATCGTGGAGCTGAAAATCAGTCGTTTCTCGTCGAAGCGATCTCCGGCATTCAAACCGTTAAAGCGCTCGCAGTCGAGCCGCCCTTGCAGCGACGGTGGGATGAACAACTCGCCGGCTACGTGCGCGCGAGTTTCAGGGCGACCAGTCTCATGACCGTCGCCGGTCAAATCGCGGCCTTTATCCAGAAGGTCACGACCATTGCGATCCTCTGGACGGGAGCCTATCTGGTTATCGCCGGGGACTTGAGCATCGGGCAATTGATTGCGTTCAATATGTTGAGCGCCCAAGTCACCGGGCCACTCTTGAGGATCGTGAATTTGTGGCAGGAGTTTCAACAAGTGGGCATTTCCGTTCAACGCCTCGGCGATGTGCTGAATACAAAACCCGAGCCTTCCTACAATCCGAACCGCACGACGCTGCCTCACGTGGTCGGGCAGATGGTATTCGATCAGGTCTCGTTTCGGTATCGCGTGGATGGGCCAGAAATTCTTAAATCCATGTCCTTCACCATCCAACCCGGACAGGTCATCGGGGTGGTGGGCCGCTCTGGGTCCGGCAAAAGCACGATTGCCAAACTGATTCAGCGCTTGTATGTCCCGGAACGCGGCCGGATCTTGGTCGACGGCGTCGATCTCGCGCAAGTCGATCCGGCGTGGCTCCGTCGGCAAGTCGGGGTCGTACTCCAAGAGAATTTTCTCTTTCATCGCTCCGTGCGGGACAACATTGGGCTCACCGATCCCGGCCTGCCGATGGATGCCATCATCCGGGCGGCCAAGCTGGCGGGCGCGCACGAATTCATCCTCGAACTGCCTGAAGGCTATGACACGCTGGTCGGGGAACATGGTTGTTCGCTTTCGGGAGGCCAGCGTCAGCGGATTGCGATTGCCCGCGCGCTCGTGGCCAATCCCCGCATTCTTATTTTCGATGAAGCAACCAGCGCGCTCGATTATGAATCGGAGGCGCTGATTCAGCAGAACATGGCGGAGATTTGCCAGGGGCGCACGGTCCTCATCATCGCGCATCGCTTAAGCACGGTGCGTCCGGCCCACCGCATTTACGTCATCGAGAGAGGCGAGATTTTAGAGGACGGCTCACATGACGAACTGCTCAAGCTGAATGGCTTCTATGCCCGGCTGAACAAACATCAGGAGGGGCGCTTTGCCGTCGTCTAAATGAACAACACCGGAGCGATCGGTCGCTACGTGTCGATCTGGCGCGCAGCTAAGCAGATGGAGGTGGCGCATGCCGGTACGCCGGTGGCGTCCGGTCGAGCCCTGGAATTTCTTCCGGCCGTGCTCGAAATCCAGGATGCGCCGCCATCGCCGATTGGTCGGGCCATTTCGTGGACCATCATGGGAGTTGTCACTGCTGCTTTCGTGTGGTCGTGCGTCGGTTGGGTGGATATCGTGGCCGTGGCGCAAGGAAAGATCATTCCCAGCGGGTACTCAAAAACCATCCAGCCATTAGAGAGCGGAGTAGTAGCGGCCATTCACGTGCAAGATGGACAAGTCGTCAAGAAAGGGCAGGTCCTCATTGAACTCGATCCAACAGTGAATCGAGCTGATGGCGAGCGAGCGACGAATGAGTATCAAGCAGCCCTAGTTGACGCCGCGCGGTTACGGGCGGTGATTGCGGGCGACCTGTCATTTGCTCCGCCATCCAACAGTGATCCCCAGTACGTCGGAATCCAACAACAACTCTTACGCGATCAACTTGCGGAGTATCAGGCGCGGGTTGAGGCGGCAGAACACTTGATCGAGCAGCGCAAGGCGGCAGTCGGGGCGACGAAGGAAAACATTCAACGGCTGGAAGCGACGGTGCCGATGGAAACCGAACGCGCCGCGGCGTACAAAAAGCTTCTCGCGCATGACGCCGTCTCAAAGCTGGATTTCTTGCAAGCCGAAGAGCAGCGGATCGACAAAACACAAGAGTTGGCGGGCCAACGCAATAAATTGGCGCAGGATGTGGCGGCTCTTTTGGAAGCGCAAAAGAATTATCGCGCCCTGATTTCCGAATTTCAGCAAACCAAGCAAACCGAATTGGCGGCTGCCGAAACGAAAGCCGCTTCCCTCATCCAAGAAGTCGTCAAGGCCGGACAGCGGACGGACCTGCAAACGCTCTCCTCTCCCATCGACGGTGTGGTCCAGCAACTGGCGGTGCATACGGTCGGCGGCGTCGTCACTCCGGCGCAGCAACTTCTGATCGTCGTCCCGCAAGAACACCCGATCGAAGTCTTAGCCGAGATTGAAAACAAAGATATCGGGTTTGTGAAAGAAGAGCAGCCGGTAGAAATGAAAATTGAAACGTTTCCCTTCACGCTATACGGCACGATCTCCGGCACAGTGCTCAGCGTATCGGATGATGCCATTCCGTTGGACAAGGACAAAGGCGGTGGTTTGGTGTATGGCGCCCGAGTCAGCATGGATCGATCCACCATGCGCGTCGAGGGCAAACAGGTAAACCTCTCCCCCGGGATGGCTGTGACGGTCGAGATCAAGACTGGCCAACGGCGGATCATTCAATATCTGTTGAGCCCATTACTGAAATCGGTGAAGGAAAGTTTGCGGGAACGGTAAGGACGGTAAGGACTAAGCTCCTGAATGAGGAAACACTGTTGTGCCATCACGCAAGGAGGTCTGATGAGTGGCTGCGAACAAAAGAAGCAATCGTTATTAGATATGGTACCAGAGCAGATGCGAACTGTTCTGTGCTCAAGTACTGTTTTATTCATAGCCTTGATGTCGACTGTTGCCCAGGCCGAGACTCCGGGTGAACATTTTCGAGCCGCAATGAAAAAGAAGGAGGAGTACTGCGCCACCCACAAAATAGAGCCTGGAAATCGACGATGCGACATTCTGAAACTGAAACCTGCCGATCCGCTGGCAACCGAAGAAGGGCGATTCGCACATTCGATTAAGATTCCGAATCCCGTCCCTGAAGACAGCGGATATAAGCCAGGCATGACACCAGAGGAGTATTTTGATCATCTCTGCAAGACTGAAGCGGGTGAGTTTATCTATAAGACGGTTGAGAATGTAGAAGGCATTTACATGATGCGGCCTCGGGAGCCAGTCAATGATTACCAGCTCCAACACCTTTATGCATTCGAAGACCCTTATGCATATTCAGATATTGAGACGGATGCCCCGCAAAAGCTTTTTATTAATCCCCCGTGGTGGCGCTACAAGTTCTTTGAGATTCGTAAAGTCGAATCGATTTCTAGTCAATCTTCGAATCAGTATCTTCGATACTCTGGATATGTACAAAACAAAAGTCCAATGAAGATTGAAGAAAATTCCACACTAAAAAGTCAGTACGGTTATACCTGGCGAGGCATTAGCCGACCTCATGACCGAGAACTTGGAATCGCTGGAGGTGAACTCATCGTGATGGATCTCCAGTCAAATGAGGTGCTTGCGATACGTCGTGGGTTTATTCGAAGTGGTGAGGTGACAAACAATTTAACTGGAGTTTGGTGGCTTGGAGGACATGTTTGTCCACAGTACAAGCAAGCTAATGCCTACACATATGAATTCTTGAGCAAGGTACTTAGATCAACTGCAAGCGCGGGAATCGAAGGAGGCTTCAATGCCACGAAGTGAAATCAGTGCATGGCTGCAGTTCGCGCTTCAACAAATGGCAGCAGAAAGTTATCTGGACGGCATCAGCTTCAACAATGCCGAACAGATCAGAACTCAGTTGCGCCTCGGGAACAATCGTCCTGGTTTCCCTGAAAGTGGCTTCACGCGGATGACAACACTGCAAGCTGAACAATTCACTCAGCACTACCAAATCATCGATCACCACGCCAATGACGCCACTGGATTCTCGGCGACATTGATGTGTGAAAAAAATCAAGACGGAGAATTAACAAATAGGTACACACTCTCGTTCCGCAGTCTGGAATATCAGAACCAAGCCCAGGGCGGTGACTGGGAGCGAGATGGGCAAGGTGGAGCGGCGGGCGAGATTGCCGGAGCAGGATTTGCGTTGGGGCAGTTGGCCAGTATGGAGCGGTATTACCAGGAATTGAAAAACTCAGGGAAGCTGCCGGTTGGAGCGACGTTGAACGTGACCGGCTATTCGCTTGGTGGCCATTTGGCCACAGTTTTTACCGAACTGCACACCGCGGATATTAACATCAATTTTGGACAGACCGTGACCTTTAACGCAGCCGGCCGTCGCTCCTATCCCGATGTACCGCCGCCGAAGTGGCCGGAAGCGCCGACGAATATCGGTACCTAAACATGCATGTGCCTTCGGTATGTAGGAGGTTTGGATGTATGACTGTGAAGAGATGAACGATTCTGCATTTGGCGTGCGAAAACAGCAACGAATGTCGCTCTGGTCAAGTGTTCTTGGAATCGTGCTTCTGATTTCAACTGCCGCTTGGGGCGAGACGCCGGGTGAGCATTTTGAACAGGCGATGAAGCGGTTGGCTGAGAATTGTGCGAAGGCAAAACTCAGACCGGGAGAAACAGGCTGTGACATCATAAAGCTCAAGCCGGCTGATCCACTTGCTACCGAGGAGGGCCGCTTTGCCCATTCGATTAAGATTCCGAATCCTGTTCCGGAGGACAGCGGTTACAAACCGGGCATGTCACCGCAGCAATACTTTGATCATCTCTGCAAGACCGAAGCGGGCGAGTTCATCTACAAGACAGTTGAGAACGTGGGAGGCATTTACATGATGCGGCCACGTGAGCATGCCACCGATTACATGCAGGAACATCTCTATGCGATGGAAGATCCATATGGTTATACAGATTGGGAAGCCGATAGACCTCAAACGATTTTTGTGAATCCCCCGTGGGGACTCTATTCATTTTTAGAAGCGCCACTTCTGCCATTAATCAAGACAAGTGTTTCGAGTGCAGAGTATCAGCGGTTCTCCGGCTATGTGCAGGATAGATCTCCAATGATGGAAGAACGTGTCACTGAAATAAAAAGTCGTTATGGCTATACCTGGCGGGATATCTCAAGGCCACACGACAGAGAACTTGGAATAGCAGGCGGAGAATTGATCATACTTGACCTTCAGGGAAACGAAGTGTTGGGCGTAAGACGTGGGTTCATCCGCAGCGGAGGCGTACGAAATAATTTAACAGGCATCTGGTGGTTAAGCGCTAGAGTATGTCCCATGCTTCGCCAGGTTGACCAGTCTCAGAAGAGAGGTGATTTTACCTATTGGTTTATTAGCAAGGTTCTGAAACCAGCTACTCCATAGGCTAGAGGAGAATCTAATGCCACAAAGTAATATCGAGACCTGGTTTGAATTTGCACAACAACAAATGTCGGCGGAAAGTTATCTGCAAGGCATTGATCTCAGAAATAAAGATCTTGTGAAGGGACAGTTGCTTTTGGGCAACAATGATCCGCTACTTGATCCGTCGCTGAGTGGCAAAAGCCGCTTCACCGACATCTTGGCCGATCAGTTTCTCGACCGCTATCAAATCATCGACCAACATGCCAGTGATGCCACTGGCTTTTCCGCTACACTCATCCGTGAGCGAGACCAAAACGGGCAGTTGACGAATAACTTTACCCTCTCCTTCCGCAGTAGCGAATATCAGAACCAGGCTCAGGGCGGGGATTGGGAGCGGGATGGAGTCGCGGGGGCCGATGGCGAGATCCCTCGGTATGGATTTGCTCTCGCCCAACTCGTCAGCATGGAAAAGTATTACCAGGAACTGAAGTCTGATCCCCTGAAACTCCCAGCGGGGGCAGTGCTCAATGTGACCGGATACTCATTGGGCGGTCACCTCGCAACCGTGTTTACGGAACTCCACGAAGCCGAGATTACCCACACTTACACTTTCAACGGCGCAGGACGCGGCAGGATCGTTGAGCAAGGGCAAGTTGGACAGCCGGAGGTCCAAAGTATCCGTCGAATGCTTCAGGACCTGGACGCGCGAATCCAGACGTTCGATCCGAACGGAGATCTCTTTCGCAGTGGCGCAGCAGGAAATATCTATCAAGACATCCGATACCAAAATGCCCTTACCACCACCTGGCAGCACTTCACTACCATTGGCACCGCGGTCATTGTCAGCACCTCTGTTGATCAGAGTGCGTTTGGAAAGATCACGCAGATTCATGGAAGCGCCGTCACCGGATCAGATTTTGAATTTGTCGCGAACTCGGGCACCCATGCGCCACCTGTGCCGGTTCTCATTGAGGGCCAACCGATCCGAGAAGGTCGAGATGATCAAGGTCAATTGCAGTACGGCAACGCGCATAGTCTCACGTTGCTCGTCGATTCGCTTGCCATCATGAATTTACTCCAGACAATTGATCCACAACGGGAACAAGCCGAGCTGGAGGCGATTCTCAAAGCGTCATCCAATGCGAAAGCGCAGAGCGTGGTTTTTTCACCCGATACGCCAAACGCGGCAGAGGGGGATACGCTCGAAAAAGCCCTGGATGTGCTCCGCAAGCTGTTTCTTGGGCCTGTACTGACCCCTCCTACGCTGCCCGTTGATTCTCGTGGGGGTGGCTTTGGCAATCTCGCCAATCGCAATGAATTTTACAAGGGTATTGATGCGGTTCGAGCGGCCCTAAGCGGGCAGACCTATCGGATCAACTCGCTCGTCAATCAGCCGACCGAAATGGCCAAGAGCAACGCACTTCTGCCGAATGACAGTGGCCTTGCCTATCGCTTTGCCTTGAAGGAATTGAATCCCTTCGTCGTACTGGGAACAGATCTCAATCGAACGCAAGCGCTCTATGCCCCACATAACGAGTCCGGCGAATTGGCGCTGCTGAATCCGGAGACCGGTGTGGGAGATCTTACTATTCAGTATCTCACGGATCGGGTCGCCTTTTTGGCGAGGAAGCTCGACGATACGGTCAGCAATGGAAACGCGCTTACCGTCCAGTTCAGTACGACGCACTTTCAAGACCTGTCGCAATCCTATGAAATCGGCTCAGCCATGCTGCCCTTATCTCAATTTGTGTTCGGGACCGGAGGGGACGAGGTGCTCACGGGAAGCCTCTTCCGAGCAGACCATCTATATGGCGGAGATGGTGCGGATCAACTGAATGGTCAGGGCGGGAACGATTATCTCGAAGGCAACCAGGGTGACGATACGTTGGATGGCGGCAGCGGTGCCGATACGATGTTGGGCGGGCATGGCAATGATACGTACATCGTGGATAATGTCGGCGATCTCGTCAGGGAATACGCGAATAGCGGCATCGATACGGTTCAAAGCGCGGTGATCTTTACCTTGGATGCGAATATCGAGAATCTGACCTTGACCGGCACAGCGGGGATCAACGGCACCGGCAATACTTTGGACAATATGATCATCGGAAATAGTGGGAACAATACGCTCGATGGAGAGGATGGAAATGATTTGCTCGAAGGCGGCCTGGGGTTCGATACCTACATTTATCACACGGGTGATGGCGTGGATCGTATCGAAGATTCCGACGGCAAAGGGCAAATCATTTACGACGGCCGCGTACTGCAAGGCGGAGTTCATCGGCAAGGCGATACGGTCGGAACCTATACCAGCTTCGATGGGCGTGACACTTACACAATGTCGGGCACTGATTTGATCGTGGATGGCGTCCTGACGGTGAACGAGAATTTCATGAGCGGACAATTGGATATTCGACTGATCCAGGAAGCGTCCTATGCCAATGGCTTCCCAGAGTTTACGGATAGCCGTGGCGAGGGCGATGATACTGTGGCGTTGCTTGGATCAACGAACTATACCGTCCATGGGAATGGCGGGAACGATTACGTGCAAACGAGCCGTGGCAATGATCAACTCTTCGGCGAGGCGGGTGATGATACCCTGTTCGGCAACAGCGGCAATGACCGGCTCTCTGGCGGGATCGGCACAGACTTTCTGGCCGGCGACAACGATGCCGCGGACGTCATCCAAGGCAATGACCTATTAGACGGCGGAGATGGAAACGATACGCTCATTGGGGGATGGGGCAACGATTTGCTGTATGGCGGAACCGGCAACGACACGCTGTACGGTGATACCACTGGGCGAGCACAAGGCACCGACACCGCCGATGATTACCTGGACGGCGGCGACGGCAATGATGAACTGCATGGGCTGGCGGGTAACGATGTGCTGTATGGGGGCACGGGGAATGATTTTCTGTCCGGCGAAGAAGGTGATGATCACGAGAGCGGCGGCGACGGCGATGACTTGATTCTGGCCTATACCGGCAACGATACGCTGTCGGGCGATGCGGGGGTCGATAAGCTCTACGGCGATATCGGCGATGATCTGCTCGACGGCGGTAGCGAGAACGATGAGCTCTACGGCGGCGATGGTAACGATACGCTCTTTGGCGGAAGCGGCGACGATCTTATGCTGGGCGATTATCTGAATAATCCTTCGCAAGCCAGCATAGTGGGTGGCGATGATTTTCTCGATGGGGAAGAGGGCAGTGATCATTTGGAAGGCGGGATGGGCAACGATACCATCTTTGGTGGCGCGGACAACGACGTGTTATTCGGACAGGATGGATTGGACAGTCTGTTTGGCGACGCGGGCAACGATGAATTGCAAGGTGGTAATAACAACGATCTGTTAGTGGGCGATGCGGGGAACGATAGGTTGTTCGGTGACGGCGGCGCGGATACTTTGTTTGGGGATGAGGGAGCCGACATCCTGACAGGGGGTCAAGGTGATGATGCGCTCGATGGCGGTGACGGAGACGACACGTATGTCTTCAATCTTGGGGATGGCCATGATGTGATCACGGATACCTCGTCGCTGGACGCAGGCAATACCATTCTCTTCGGGTCGGGTA
>Ga0207651_10000961_pt1 | contig 12735 bp, 13 predicted proteins | sample KBSM23metaG_FD_184328 | JGI IMG/M metagenome (GOLD analysis project Ga0207651, IMG submission 184328) | Miscanthus rhizosphere microbial communities from Kellogg Biological Station, Michigan, USA - KBS M2-3 metaG (SPAdes) (version 2) | ecosystem: Host-associated > Plants > Roots > Rhizosphere >... | reverse complement strand
GGCGAGGCTCCAGGCTGTCCAGGCGGTTGGTGCCGTCCAGGGATCGACCCCGCCGCCCCAGTTCTCAGAAGGGACGATCCCGTAGCGGCCGCTCTCGGCTGCGATCCGCAGCAGGGTGCGACGCGCTAGGGGGTAGAGGGCTTGGGCTCGGAAGGGACGAACCGCCCAGGCAGCAGCGGGGTCGGCTCCTGACCCAGGATCTCTTGCCTCCCGCACGAGCATCCCGGCCATTCCGAAATCTCTTCGAATCTCCTTTTCCGCAGGCCGGCGAACCGAAGGACCACCTGCAGGCAAGTCCTTCGGTTCGCCGGCCGACGCAATCGCGTTCCCCAAGTAGTCGCCCGAGTCCCCCTCCTGGTAGTCCGCCCGATCGCGCCAAGACTGCGAATCGATTTGCGCACTGAGTCCAACTGCCCGCGCCGCAGCGTTAACCCATCCCACCGCATCTCCCTGAGCCGCCCGTCCCTCGACCGGCTCCCCATCCTCATGAAAGCGCGCGGCGGCCCCGAGGTCGAGCCCCATCAGAAAACGGACAACCCGCCGCGCCTCATCCCGATAGCCCGCCGACGCGAACGCCAGCGCCACCGCGCCCGCGTCCCTTGGCCAGACGTATTCCCAGCCATCGCGCCGGCCAGCCACGACCGCCCCGGTCTGGGGATTCGTCATCGCTCGCAGGATGGGCAGCGAGCGCCGGTACATCCGCCGCGCCCAGCGCGGCGCATCCGGCCCGAGCGGCCGCGCTTGCGCCAGCCAATCCGGATCGCCGCGCAATCGAAACGATTCGTCCCGCGGCCCGCCCGATACGAGCGCCGCCGCCACGACGCTCGCCACCGCAAGCACCAGCGCTGCACGACCCCAAGCCATGCCCCAATCGAATCAGCCCCGCCGCCCCCCGGTCGCTAGCCTTCCCCATGCGCGGGCCCACCGCGCCATCTACCAGGCGAGGTAGCTCAGTTGGTAGAGCACACGACTGAAAATCGTGGTGTCGCCGGTTCGATTCCGGCCCTCGCCATCGATCGATCGATCGACCGACCGATCCATCGCTCCCTCACTCGTCTTGGGTGCTCTTGTTTCCTTTGCTCGTCTCGGCGGGATGCACGAGGGCATCTTCGCTATGGGCGCATTGGGAATCGCGAGTCAGGTTCCGGCCTTCGCTTGTGGTCCTGTAGACCTGCACTTCGAGTATCTCTTTGTCCGGAATGGCGGTTACCCGGGTGGGGCCGGCTGCGCCTTTCAGCGCTGGTTGGGCGATCACGATCTGGCTGGCTCCGCGGGCGATGTAGGTCCCGTGCAGGCAATCCCCATTGGTGAGGCTGACGAGCGCGGAATGGAAGTCACCCTCCCGGTCGAGTTGCGAGGCGACGGAGACGGCGCCAAGCGCGATGAGTGCGGCAAGCCCTATCGCGACCCGCCCGATCCAGACGACTGCCACTGGCCGATCTCTCGCGGGGTCCTGCTCGAGTGCCGTCACCAGCGGTTCGAGGGGATGAGCCTCCGCTGCTTCGACATCCGGGTGCTCGACTTCGATCTGAGCAAGGGCCGACCGGTTGCTTTCCTGATGCGAGCGCCAGCGCTGCAGCGGCGGCGCGAGCAGCAGCAGGGTGCCGAACATGAGCGTGGCTCCGACTGAGGTTGCCACGCCGTTGCCGTTGCTCAGATACGAAAGGGCCACGGCGAGTCCAAAGCCGACTCCGATGGGCACCAGCATCGCCGCCACCGCATCGACAGAGGGCCAGAAGTAGAGGGCTCCACCGAAGACGATGAGCCCCGCCATGATCGGGAGCGCCAGCATCCAGCGCGGCCCCCCCTCGAGAACGAGCAGGGACGAGACTGTCACGCTCACGGCGAGACCGGCCTCCCTATAGCCAAAATGCCGCTTACCGGGATCGCCCGTAACGATCCATGTCGCTATCGCTCCGAGGGCGGCAAGCAAAAGGATCCAGATTGCCACCGCCTGGGCTCCCATCGCGATCAATTCCTCGCGTGCCGCCAGCGAGACCGGGACCTCGGCCGGGAGGTCGGCCTGGTGCAGGCGCAGCCATAGGATTGCCGCCCCGAGCACGAACACGTAGCCGGCCGTGCCGAGAACCGCTGCAACTATCCCGGCGATCTTGCTGACCAAGTCGACCGCGCCGGTCATTTTTCGTCCTCGATGTGGACGGCGCCGAGCTCCTCGGGCTGCTCCATCGTCTCCGGCCATCTGGTGCCACTGTGGTAGATGGAGCCTTCCAAGCGAGCCCCGTCAAGTGCAGCATCGAGCAGCGATGCGCCGCGAAGATCGGCGCCGCGAAGATCGGCGTCACGCAGGTCGGCGCTTCGAAGATCTGCATCGCGAAGATCGGCGTCGCGAAGATCGGCATCGCGAAGATCGGCGTCAGCGAGGCCGGAGGCCCGCAGCGTGGCTGCATTGAGGTCGGCCCCGCTGAGCACCGCGTCTACGAGCTCAGCGTGGTCGAGGTCGATGCCGGGGAGTGTCGCTTCACGCAGGTCGACGCCACCGAGGCGAAGTGCAGGTCCACTGACGGTTCTGGGCCGGCGCCGGTGCCGCACGCGCGCACGCGCTGCCGTCGCCACCTGATGATGTCTGGCATGGCGTTCGCCCGCCGCCACTCTCTCCCGCCATGCGTCCCTGCCCATTTCGTAGACGACGTGGACAGCAAGTCCAACGGCCAGCAGCCCAATTAGGAGCGTCACTATTCCTTCTCGTGCATCGGCCTCATGGTTGAACAGCTTCGGCAGCACCCAAAGCAGCGCGCCCAGGATGAACAGCGCCCCGGCAACCGTCAGTCGCCCAGTCAGATCGTTCAATGGGCTGAGGGGGTTGCGCGTGAACGACTTCGCACGTCCGCGCTGCAGAGAAGATTTCCTCTGGCCTTCCAACGGGCCCTTTCATCAGGAAGTACGAATTACTTGATCTGCTTCCTGAGACCCTATAGCGCGGTTCAGGCCGCAGGCTAGGGCGCTAGGGTCGGCGACGATGAGGACGGTGGTCATCACGGGGGCCTCGAGCGGCATCGGCGCCGCTACCGCGAGGGCCCTGGCCGCCGAGGGTTACCGCACGATTCTGGGCGCCCGTCGTCTCGACCGGCTGGAAGACCTGGCGGCCGAGACCGGTGGCGAGGCGATCGCTCTCGACGTCACCGACCCCGAGTCGGTCGCGGCGCTCGGGGACCGCATCGAGACCTGCGACGTGCTCGTCAACAACGCCGGCGGCGCGCTCGGGATTGACCCCGTGGCCGAGGCCGACGAATCGCGGTGGCTGCAGATGTACGAGGCGAACGTGCTGGGGACGATGCGGATGACGCGCGCGCTGCTGCCGAAGCTCGTCGCTTCCGGCGACGGGCACGTCGTCGCCGTGACCAGCATCGCCGCGATCGAGACCTATCCGGGCGGCGCCGGCTACAACGCGGCAAAGCACGCCCAGCGGGCGACCCTGCGCGTCCTGCGTCGCGAGCTGCTCGGCCAGCCGGTGCGGGTCACCGAGGTCGCGCCCGGCATGGTCGAGACCGAGTTCTCGCTGGTCCGTTTTGGCGGCGACGAGGAGGCGGCCCGCCGTGTCTACGAGGGCATGACGCCGCTCAGCGCCGCGGACGTCGCGGAGTGCATCCGCTGGGCCCTCGCCCAGCCGCCGCACGTCAACGTCGACGAGATCGTCGTTCGCCCGCGCGACCAGGCGACGGCGACGGACGTGCACCGCGGCTGAGCCCCGATCCGACTCAGCCGTCCGCGGCCGGCGCCAGGTAGCCCTCCGGCTCCTCGACCACCGTGTTGACCAGCTCGCCGACCCGCTCGATCTCGACCCGGACCGTCTGGCCGACGTGGAGGATGTTCTCGCTCACCGGTTTGCGGCCGAGGCCGACGCCGGCCGGGGTGCCGGTGGCGATCACGTCGCCGGGCTCCAGCGTGAAGGCTTCCGAGAGGTGGGAGACCTGCTGGAAGCAGTCGAAGACCATCTCGGCCGTGCTCGCGTCCTGGCGCAGCTCGTCGTCGACGTAACAGCGGATGCGCAGGTCCTGCGGGTCGCCGACCTCCTCCGGCGTCACCAGCCAGGGGCCGAGCGGGCCGTGGGTGTCGAAGGACTTGCCGAGCGTCATCGTCCGCGCCCGTCCCTGCCAGTCGCGCACGCTGAGGTCGTTGGCGCAGGTGTAGCCGGCGATCGCCTCATGGGCGCGCTCGACCGGCACGTGGCGGCAGCGCTTGCCGATCACAACCGCCAGCTCCGCCTCGTAGTCGAGGAAGGTCGAGACCTTCGGCATGTGCACGTCGGCCCCTGGGCCGACGACGCAGGTCACCTGCTTGTTGAAGAAGACCGGGACCTCCGGCGCCTCCATCCCCATCTCGGCGATGTGGTCGGCGTAGTTGAGCGCGATCGCCAGGTACTTGCGCGGGGTCGCCGGCGCCAGCAACTGGACCTCGTCAAGCGGCAGTCGCGGCGCGCTCTCCGCGAGCTTCTCCAGCTCGTCACGCCCGACCTCAGCCAGCGCCGCCGCCGGCTCGGCGGGCAGCTCGGCTGAGCTCAGGTCGACGACCTCCTCGCCCTCGACGATCCCGGGCGCCGACATGCATTCGGCTGTGGAGAAGCGGCAGAGCCTCATCGCCCGCGCACTCTGCCAGATCCGCTGACTTCGTCTTTTCCAGTCCGTATGCACCGGAAAAGACGAAGTCAGCGCTGGGTTAGTCGTCGAGCTCGCCGATCAGCTCGACCACGCGGCGCTCGATCTCGCCGCGGGTCGCGCGCACCTCCTCCAGCGGCCTTCCCTTCGGGTCCTCCAGCTCCCAGTCGAGGTAGCGGGTGCCGGTGACGTAGGGGCACTCGTCGCCGCAGCCCATCGTCACCACGAGGTCGGCCCATTCGGCGTCCTCGGTGCCGAGCTTGCGGGGGACTCGGCGCGAGAGGTCGACGCCCAGCTCGCGCATCGCCTCGACCACCTCGGGGTGCACGCGGTCGCCGGGCGTGGTCCCGGCCGAGCGCGCCTCGTGGCGCCCCGCGGCCTCGCGCTCGAAGAGCGCCTCGCTCATCTGCGAGCGGCCGGCGTTGTGCAGGCAGACGAAGAGGACCCGGGCCATCAGGCCGGATGCTCCCCGCGAACGAGCTGATAGGCAACAGCGCCGATCGCCGCGCCCGCGACCGGGGCGACGAGATAGATCCAGAGGTCGTGGAGTTCGCCCGAGACCAGGGCGGGGCCGATCGAGCGGGCCGGGTTCATCGAGGCGCCCGTGATCGGCCCGCCGAAGAGGGCGTCGAGCCCGACCGTGCCGCCGATCGCGATCGCCGCGCCGGCGCCGACCGCGCGCGTGTCGGTCGCCACGGCCATGATCACGAACATCAGGAAGGCGGTCAGCGTCGCCTCGTAGACGAGCGCGCTGCCGGCACCGACGCTCGGCAGTGTCGCTCCCAGGTCCGCCGGCTGGCTGGGCCAGACCGCGAGCAGCAGCGCGGCGCCGGCGATCGCGCCGAGCAGCTGGGCGGCCAGATAGGCGAGCGCCTCGCGGCGCGGGAAGTGACGGGTGAGGGCGAAGGCGAGCGTCACCGCCGGGTTCAGGTGGGCGCCGGAGAGGTGGCCGGTCGCGTAGACCATCGCCATGATCACCAGCCCGAAGACCAGCGAGACGCCGACGGCGCCGAGCACGCTCGCGTGCACCGTGTCGGTGACGATCGCGCCGCAACCGGCGAAGACGAGCGCGAAGGCGCCGAACGCCTCGGCGGCGGCCCGGCGCGGCAGGTCGGGCCTCACGGCGCGAAGACCTCGCGCACGGCCTCGAGCGCTCCCGGCACGAGGCTGAAGTAGCTGTAGGTGCCGCGCGTCTCCCGTGCGATCACACCCGCCTCGACCAGCTGCTTGAGGTGATGGCTGACCGTGCCCTGGGAGAGCCCGAGCAGCGGCTGCACCTCGCAGACGCAGACCGGCTCGCCGCCCGCCCGCAGCAGCAGGTTGACGATCCGCAACCGGTGCCGGTCGGCGAGCGCCTTCAGCACGCGCTCGAGCTCGACTGCCCTGTCCTCCTCCAGCGAGGCGCCCGCCAGCGGCGTGCAGCACTCGATGACTGGCAGCGCGGTCGTGGCCACGACGGGAGGCTAGCACTTCATCGATAAATATCGATGAATGGTCGCCACTACGATCCCGCCCGATGAATTCGACCCGGCTCGACCCGCGCCGCCTGACGGCGATCTATGCCGGCGGGACGATCGGCGCCCTCGCCCGCGTCGGCCTCGCGCAGGCGACGCCGCACGGCCCGGGCGGCTGGCCCTGGGGCACCTTCGCCGTCAACATGGCCGGCGCCCTGCTGCTCGGCTTCGTCGTCGCCCGCCTCAGCGACCATCCCGAGGACAGCGTCGCCCATCCGTTCCTCACCACCGGCATCTGCGGCACGCTGACGACCTTCGCCACCCTGCAGCTCGAGCTCTTCGAAATGATCGACGAGGGCCATCTCGCCCTCGCAGCCGCCTACCTCGGCGCCACCCTGGCCGCGGGCTTCCTCTGCATCCGCGCCGGGATCGCGCTCGAGCGCGATCCCCGGGAGAGCGAGGCGTGAGCCCCGGCGCCTGGGTCGCGGTCGGCCTGGTCGGGGGCGCCGCGGCCGCCGCCCGCTTCCTGATCGACGCCGCCTTCGCCGCCCGCAGCGACCATCCCTTCCCGCTCGGGATCCTCGCGATCAACCTCGCCGGCACCCTGGCGCTCGGGCTCGTCGCCGGCGCCGCGCTCAGCGGTCAGGCGCTGGTGATCGTCGCCGGCGGCGGCATCGGCTCCTTCACCACCTTCTCCACCTGGATGCTGGATTCGCACCGGCTCGCCGAGGCCGGTCACACCCACCTGGTCTGGCTCAACCTCGGCCTCTCGCTCGTCGCCGGCTTCGCCGCGGTCGCCCTCGGCCACTGGCTCGGCGAAGCGTTCTAGCTGTCCGCCTGCGCCACTACTTTGGATCGCGATGGAGCAGCAAGCTCTGACCGAGGTGACGGCCGCACGGGTCCCGCTGGCCGAGCTGCAGGACGGGCAGCGCGTCGGCGGCGTCTACGCGGTCCGTGAGCGTGAGCTGCGGCGCAAGCGCAACGGCGAGCCCTGGCTGCGGCTCGTCCTCGGCGACGCGAGCGGCGCCTGCGAGGCGATCGCCTGGGAGGACGCCGAGGCCCTCTACGCGATCGCGGAGCCCGGCACGCCCGTCTTCGTCGAGGGCCTCTTCGAGGTGAGCGAGCGCTGGGGCTCGAAAATCAAGCTGCACGCGTTGCGCGAGGCGACCGGCGGCGAGTACGACCCGGACGACCTGACGGTTGCCTCCGAGGTCTCCATCGAGCGACTCGAAAGCGACCTCCGCGAGCTGCTCGAGACCGTGCAGCACCCGCAGCTGCGCGCCCTGCTCGACCGCTTCTTCGGCGCCGGCTCCGAGACCTGGGCCCGCTTCCGCGACGCGCCGGCGGCGAAGGTCTACCACCAGGCCTACCGCCACGGACTGCTCGAGCACACGCTCTCGGTCGCCCAGGCGGTCAGCGCCGCCGCCGCCTTCTTCCCGGGCATCGATCGCGACGTCGCGGTCAGCGGCGCCCTCCTGCACGACATCGGCAAGACCGAGGCCTACAACGACGACCCGCTGGCGATCGACCTCACCGACGCCGGCCGCCTGCAGGGCGAGATCCCGCTCGGCTACTACAAGGTGCGCCGCCAGATCGAGGAGATCCCGGGATTCGACCCGACGCTGGCCCAGGCCGTCCTCCACATCATCCTCGCCCACCACGGCTCGCTCGAGCACGGCTCCCCGGTGGTCCCCGCCACGCGCGAGGCCGTTCTCGTCCACATGATCGACAACCTCGGCGGCCGCCTGGGCAGCTTCGACCGCCTCGAGCGCCAGCTCCCCCCGGGCGAGTCCTGGTCCGGCTTCGACCGGGCGTTGTCCGGATCGGCCTTCTTCGGCGACCGCCAGGCCGCCTGACAAGCCCAAAATGCGGCAATCGCGGCGAGCCCTCCGGGGCTCCGCGACTATTCTGCGACCGTGGCAAAGGACACCGAGAAGCTGATCCGCCAGCTCTCGCTGATCTCGTTCCTGATGGCCCAGGGGAGGCCGGTTTCGGCGCTCGAGATCAAGCGCGAGGTGGAGGGCTACAGCGACATGAACGAAGACGCCTTCGCGCGGCGCTTCTACGCCGACCGCGCCGAGCTGGAGAGCCTCGGCATCCAGCTCGGGGTCGAGAAGCCGGGCGAGGGGTTCTTCGAGGCCGAGCTCTACTCGCTGCCGCCGGAGAACTTCTACCTCGACGCGATCGAGTTCTCAGAGGACGAGCTGGCCTCGCTGAGCACGGCGCTGATGCTCCTCTCCGACGGGGAATTCGCCTACGCCGAGCCGCTGCGCCTAGCCCTGCAGCAGGTCGCCTGGGGGCACCCCAACCCGCTCAAGGAAGGAGAGCGGGCGCCGGTCGAGATGGCGATGACCGCCTCCGCCGGGGGGCGCGAGCTCTCGCAGCGCCTCTCCAAGATCGAGACCGCGATCTCGCGCCGCAAGACGATCGAGTTCACCTACTACACGATGGAGCGCGACGAGACCGCGAAGCGCAGGGTCGACCCCTACCACCTGGTCTTCCGCGGCGGCCAGTTCTACTTGATCGGCCACGCGCACGAGCGCGACGCCGTGCGCGTCTTCCGCCTCTCGCGGATCCAGGGCAAGGTCGGCTACGCCTCCAAGGCCGAGCACGACTTCTCGCCGCCGGAGGACTTCGACCGCCGCGACTACGGCCATCGCGCCGACTGGCAGCTTGGCGAGATCCGCGGCACGGCGAAGATCTTCGTCCGCGACCGGATCGCCTGGCTGATCGAGCGCGACTTCGGCGCCTACGGCACGCTGCGGCCGGCGAAGAAGTCCGACGGCGCGCCGGGCAAGGGCTCGATTCTCGAAACCGACTACGCGTCCACACGCGAGCTGATCGCCTGGGTGCTGCGCTGGCGCCAGAACGCCCAGGTGCTGGGGCCGGAGGAGCTGCGCGGGGAGGCGGAGAGCCGGCTCGGCCTGCTCCACGAGCGCCACCGCAACGGCTTCCAGTCGGCCAAGATCGTCGACCGGCCGCTGCCCGAGCCGCCGTCGCGCAGCCGCTCCAACGGCCGCGGCGAAACGGCGATCCGGCCCGAGCGCTTCGCCCGCCTCGTCACCCTCGCTGGCCTGCTGATCGAATCGGCGAAACGCGGCGAGCGGCTGAGCGTGACGGACCTGCGCCAGCGCCTCGAACTCACCGGCGAGGAGCTGCAGGAGGACATCGACCTGCTCAACGTCGTCAACTTCGGCGGCGGCACCTACGTGCTCTACGCGGAAGTCCAGGGAGACGAGATCGAGGTCGACTCCGAGCCCTACGGGGACAACTTCGCCCGCCCGGCGCGGCTGCTGCCGCTCGAGGCCAAGGCGCTGATCGCGGCGATCGACCTCTTCGGCGACCACCTGCCCCAGGGCGGCCTGCAGAGCGCCCGCGCCAAGATCGTCGAGGCGCTCGGCCACGACCCCTCCGAGGAGGGCCTGGAGATCGCCGCCGGCAGCGGCGGCGATGCCGAGGTCGTGCGGGTCGTCAACGAGGCGATCGGCTCCAACCGCGTGCTCGACCTCCAGTACTACAAGGAGAACGAGGACCAGTTCACCAAACGCTCGGTGGAGCCCTACCGGCTGGAGAACGGCCGCGAGGGCTGGTACGTCGAGTGCTACGACCTGACCAAAGACGGCATCCGCCACTTCAAGCTCGACCGGATCAAGGAGGCGACGCTCTCGAAGAAGACCTTCGAGCCGCGCCCCGAGGTCGAGGAGATCGCCGGCGTCGAGGGATGGATGACCCACGGCGAGGTGCCGACCGCGCACGTGGCGCGCGTCTGGGTCTCGCCCGAGCGGGCGCGCTGGCTGCGCGAGGAGCGCACCGTGGTCGAGGAGCTGGCCGACGGCGCCGTCGTCGTCGAGCTTCCCTACGCCGGGACCTCCTGGCTGGTGCGCGAGATCCTGCGCGGCGCCGGCGACCTGGTCGTGCTCGAGCCCGACGATGCCCGTGAGGCGATCGCAAGAGAAGTGGCGGCGGGTGGGGCGTGAGAGGCCATCCGGCAGGGGTTTCGCTTAACTTTTTTTGAAGACAGCGGTTGCCCGTCCGACAGCGTGGCAGCAAAAAAAGTACAAGACGCTTCACCCCTACCGGATGGCCTCTAAGGACTCCGCCGCCGTAGCTCTCGCGCCCGGGCGCAGCGAGATTGCGAGGGTCGTCGCGCCCAACCCGGGGCCGATGACGCTGGAGGGGACGAACACATACCTTTACGGGTCCGATCCCTGCGCGGTGATCGATCCGGGGCCGGACGATCGGGGCCATCTCGAGTCCGTCTGGGAAGCCGCCGCAGAGCGTGGCGGGATCGGCTTCATCTTGCTCACGCATGGCCACGGCGACCACGCCGATGGAGCGGAATGGCTGTCGGCGACCGTCGCAAACCGCAAGCCGGGTCTCTCCGGTCGGCCGCCTCCGATCCTGCCCGGCGACGGCGAGGAGCACGCCGGGCTGCGCGCGCTCGCCACACCCGGCCACGCCCCCGACCACGTCTGCCTGCTCACCGCCGACGGCGTCTGCTTCAGCGGCGACCTCGTGCTCGGCGCCGGCTCCACCTTCGTCCCGCCCGAAGGCGGCTCGCTCGCCGCCTACATGGACTCGCTCCGCCGTCTGCAGGCTGAGCCGCTGGAGCTGATCTGCCCCGGCCACGGTCCATGGATCGAGGACCCGGCGGCGAAGCTGGCCGAGTACGTCGAGCACCGCGAGATGCGCGAGCGCCGCCTGCTCGCCGCCCTCGAACGCGGCGAGCGCTCGCGCGAGGCGCTGCTGGAGGAGGTTTGGGACGACGTGCCGGCCGAGGTCCGCCCCGCGGCGGCGATGGTGATGGAGGCCCACCTCGACAAGCTCGAGGCGGAGGGCAAGCTTCCTGGCCAGCTGGCCAACTGAGCGCTGGGTCTTGTAGAACATCGGTGTGAGCTCACGCAAGGGAAGCGGCGCGGTGAAGTCAGGGCTCCTCGCCGGAGCGGTCGGCACCGGGCTCGCCGCCGCCACGACGACGGCAGCCTGGCACTGGCTGGCGCGGCGGCCGCTGCCCAAGCAGAAGGGGACGATCGCGCTCGCGGGTCTCGAGGGACAGGTGCGCGTCCGGCGCGATCGCTGGGGCGTGCCGCACATCGAGGCGCAGAGCTCCGCCGACCTCTGGTTCGCCGAGGGCTTCTGCCACGGGCAGGACCGGCTCTGGCAGCTCGACTTCTACCGCCGCGTCGTCTGCGGCCGGGTGGCGGAGATGGCCGGCGAGGAGGGGTTGCCGATCGACCGGCTGATGCGCACGCTGGGAATCCGGCGGGCGGCCGAGCGCGAGGCGTCGACGCTCGACCCCGAGCTGCTCGCCCTGCTCGAGCGGTTCTGCGAGGGCGTCAACGCGGCCGCCGCCGACGCCAGGGCGATGCCCTTCGAGATGCAGCTCCTGCGTTTGAGCTGGAAAGCCTGGCGACCGGTCGACATCCTCAGCATCGGCAAGCTGCTCGCCTTCGGCCTCTCGACCAACTGGGAGCGCGAGCTGCTCCGGGCCGACATGGTGCGCGCCCTCGGCCCCGAGCTGGCGGCGCGCCTCGACACGACCTATCCCGCCGACAACCCCGTCGTCACCCAGGAAGCGTGGTCGGGCGAAGGGCTGCCGATCGTCGAGCAGATCGACGCCGTGCGCCGTTCGATCGGCCTCGCCGCCGAGGCCAGCGGCTCCAACAACTGGGCGGTCTCCGGCGGCCGCAGCGCCACCGGCTCGCCGCTGATAGCCGGCGATCCCCACCTGCCTCCGAGCATGCCGGGCATCTGGTACCAGGTCGGCCTCACGCTCGGCGACCGCTTCGTCCGCGGCGCCTCGCTCCCCGGCATGCCCGGCTGCTACATGGGCCAGAGCAACGACGTCTGCTGGACCTTCACCAACGTGATGGCGGACGTCCAGGACCTCTTCGTCGAGCGGGTCGACGGCGACCGCTACCTCTTCGAAGGCGAGTGGCGCCCGCTCGAGGTCGTGCGCGAGGAGATCCCGGTCAAGGGACGCGACGCGCCCGAGGTGCTCGACGTGCGCATCACCCATCACGGGCCGATCGTCAACGCGGCGCTCGGCGCCGACGAGGCCGAGCCGCTCGCCCTGCGCTGGCAGACGCTCGACCAGCCGACGGCCTTCAAGGGAATGTTCGAGCTGCACGAGATCTCCTCGGGGCCGGAGCTGGTCGCGAAGCTCGCCGAGCACACCTCGCCCGCTTCGAACCTGATCTGGGCCGACCGCCACGGCTCGATCGGCTACAAGCTGATCGGCCGGCTGCCGCTGCGCAAGGGCGGCTGCCCGGACCTTCCCAAGCCCGGCTGGACCGGCGAGTTCGAGTGGGAGGGGACGATCCCCTACGAGGAGCTGCCCGAGGCCGTCGACCCCGAGAGCGGCCTCCTCGTCACCGCCAACAACCGGATCGTCGGCGACGACTATCCCCACCACATAACCAGCGAGTGGCTCGACGGCTTCCGCGCCAAGCGGATCGAGCAGCTGCTGCGGGCGAGCGACGGGCACGACCTCGACGGCTTCGAGGCGATGCAGTCCGACAACCTCTCGCTGCCCGGCATCGAGGCGGCGAAGCGCTTGGGCCGGCTCACCCCCGAAGGACAGCGTGAGCTGAGCGCGATCGAGCGGTTGCGCAGCTGGGACGGCCGGCTCGACCCCGACTCGATCGCCGGCACGATCTACCGCCTTC
>Ga0207651_10000959_pt1 | contig 12741 bp, 15 predicted proteins | sample KBSM23metaG_FD_184328 | JGI IMG/M metagenome (GOLD analysis project Ga0207651, IMG submission 184328) | Miscanthus rhizosphere microbial communities from Kellogg Biological Station, Michigan, USA - KBS M2-3 metaG (SPAdes) (version 2) | ecosystem: Host-associated > Plants > Roots > Rhizosphere >... | reverse complement strand
CCAATTGACCCGTCCGCGCGGGACGATTCTTGGCTCCTCGTGCGTGTAATGATCGTTATATAAGGAATCGAGGATCACTGAACTGCTATCAGCGTTCGCTACTGCGCTCGCCGGAACGGCCGGTTCCTTCACCGGACCATCTGTGCCGTCGTTGCCCGCCAGAACGGGAAGACGACGCTTGCCACGCTTCGGATCTTGGGCGGCATGTGCCTCTTCGGCGAGAAGATGGTTGTCGGCGCCGCGCAAAATCGAAACCTCGCAATGGAGACGTGGGAACAGATTTACGACACGGCCGAAGCTCACGGGCTTCCGTTGGGTCGGATCCGCCGTGGCGTCGGGAACGAAGAGTTCAACCTAAACGGTGGCCGGTACAAGATTGTGGCGTCCAATGCTGGCGGTGCCCGTGGACTCTCCGGTGTCGATCTAATCTTGATGGACGAAATCCGACAATTGCACTCTTGGGACGGTTACGCGGCTATTGAGAAGACGCGTAGAGCCCGTGTGGACTCCCAATTGTGGGCAATATCGACCGAAGGCGATCACACAAGCGAAGTTCTCAACAAGCTCCAGAACATCGGCCGTGACGCCATCGAAGCCGGTGTTGAAACTCCCGTCGGCTACTACGAATGGAGTGCGGCACCGAACGCCGATGCCGGAAAGCCGGAGACGTGGGCCATGGCAAATCCCGCTCTCGGCTACTTGCTGGACGAAGAGGTCGTTGCTGCAGAGTTCCAAACCGATCCTCGCAACGTCTTTGAAGTCGAAGTTCTGTGCCGGAAGGTTACGGCGATCCAAACATGGGTGAGCGTCCAAGATTGGGATTCGCTCATAACCCGTGATCCATTCCCGGTGAAGCAACCGTTCGTGGTTGCCATCGACGCCGGCCCGGAACTCCGTCATGTGAGCATCGTTGCCGGTGCAACCCACCACGATCGCCACCACTTGGAGCTTGTCGAGACGTTCGCCGGCCCCGGTGCCCTAGCATCGGCTGAGAGGCGCCTAGAAGCCGTTCTAAGCCGCTGGAAGCCCGGTTCGGCAGTCGTCCTAGCCAAAAGCCCGTGCGAGGCGGCAGCAAGGCGTATAGCGGGCAATGCGGGCATTCCACTCACCGTGGTTAGACCGGCCGAATGGGCGCGCGCTTGCCGGATGTTCTACGCCGCGGTCAACCAACGAACGCTCCGGCATCCCGGCGGAACGCCCATCTCGCAAGCCCTAGCGGCGACGAGACGAGGTCCGGACGGGCTCGTGTCCAGCGTCCACCGGATAGCCAACACAACCGACAACGACGCGGCCATTGCCGCGGTTCTCGCGTTATGGGGTTCCGCGCAAGCTCCGACGCCCGTTCCCAATTGGACGGTGTATTGATGCCCCGACAAATCACAATCGTGTTAGCCGTCGTCCAAGTGGTCGCCTTCACGGCTCTGTTCGTCGCCGCGTGGTTTGTACTTGATCATTGGCACTTCGTGATCGCGTTCTCCGTCGGTGCCCTTGCCGCTTGTCTCTATATCGAACGCGCCTACAACCGGGAAGCTAAATCATGACGATCGGAACGCTACTTTCACGAGCGAAACCACCGCCGATCATCCATAGCGCGTCCAAAGGCACCAACGAGATGGGCGCCATGGCGGCTTGGCAAAACTCCATTTGGGGGAATTGGCCCGGTTACGACGGGTGGCAGTACGTCACCGAAGCCGAAGCCCTAGACCTTCCCGTCGTCGGTGGCTTCATCGGCATCACGAGTTCTCTCCTTCTACAAATGCCGTTGCACGGCTACCGGACGGTTGCCGGCGTGACCTCTCCGCTCGTGGTGGATCCGCCCATCTTGCAAAACCCAACACCGGGGCCGTCACGGACCTTCGGAGACTTCATAAACGAGTATCTCCGCGACATGGTTCTGTACGGCAATTACGTGGCCGTGTTGGGGCCGAACAACATCGCCGGGTGGCCCGATGTCATGGTTCCGGTACCGGCCGGACAATGGCAAATCACCGTAAACGACGCCGATCGAAGCTACTGGTATCTCATCAACGGTGTCCGCTACGAGCCGTCACAAGTCTTCCACGTCACCATGAACCAACTCACCGGCCAACTTGTCGGCAAGGGGATCTTGGCTCTGTACCGGCGGCTTATCGCAAGCTCCGTCGCCGCGGAACGTTGGGCGGCGATGTATTTCGAAGGTGGGGCCGTTCCCCCGGGCGTTGTGAAACATCCGAACCCGGAGTTGACCCAAAAACAAGCCGACGATTTGAAGTTGAAGATGCGAGCCGTGGCCCAAGCCCGGGATTGGGCGGTGGTACCCGGTGGCACGGAGCTAGAAGTGCTGGACTCCGATGCCGAGAAAACACAATTGAACGAAACCCGCAAGTTGAACGCCCAACAGTTGGCCATGGCCATGGGCATTCCCGGTGCCCTTCTCGGCTTGGATAGTCCAAGCTTGACGTACCGGAACATCACGGACGTCTTTCAACAGTTCATCACCACAACCGTTATGGCGTACATCGTCCCATTGGAACAGCAACTCTCGCTCCAGTGTCTACCGCGGACGACGGAAGCCCGCTTCTTCCAAGCCAACGTTCTCCGGCCGGACATCTCCGCTCGTGTCGACCTCGCCACGAAGACGTTGCAAGCCGGGCTCTTCTCCGTCGCCGAAGCCCGGAGCTTCTTCAATTTGGGCGCGACGGAGTTCATTGAACAGCCATCCGACATCCCGGAAGAGCTAATACCATGATCGACGGTTTCTATATTCGGTCCACGGAGCAAGACCTACAACTCACCGGCGACGGCCGAACCGTTACCGGGATCCTCGCGCCGTACAACGAAGTCGCTCGTGTCGATGATGGCTTCGGCCCGTACTTGGAGATGTTCGAACCCGGCTGTTTCGATCGGTGCCTACGGGGCAAGCCGTCGTATCTCCGCGTCCAACTTGAACACAACGGCCATTGGGTCGGCCGCGGTGACGTCTGGCGCGACGGCCCCGACGGGCTAGGAGCCGACCTACGTCTCGACAACACCGAAGCCGGACGCGAAGCCGCGTTCAAGATCCGTGACGGCCAGACACCCGGGCTCTCGCTCGCCTTCATCCCGGGAACGAGCCCGACGATCCGACGCTCCGGCAAAGAGATAGTCGCTCGCCGGCGTATCAAGGCGATCCATCACGTCGCGCTCTGTATGGTGCCGGCGTACCGGGGCGCGCAAGTAGCCGCCGTACGAGAGGCACCGCGCGAAGGTCCCCCGGAGCGGCTCGCCTACTGGCAACAGTGGACAGAACGCGTGACGCGTGATTAGGTGCGATCCGACGGATTGACCTCGTCGCTTTGCGCTCCGGCGTCCGATGTCCATTGGAGCCGCCGGACCCTAACCCCGCTCCTCCGGGTACCCGTACGGCGGTTCCGGAGTGGCTCCCACGTCTGGCAGGAACCACCGAACCGGGTGCACCTCCGGTCCGGCTTCGGTCGCCGGAGCGCACACCAACGCATGACACCCGTCCCCGACGGCCACCCGTGCAAGAGAACCCACACTCTTGAACGGAGAACGGCTATGGAGACGAAGGAACTCACCGGCAGTAAGCGACTTGATTGGCTTCGCCGGCAGCGAGACACGGCGGCTCGTGATGTTGTCACCATCACCGAACGTGCCGCGGATGAAGATCGCGACCTTTCCGACGCCGAACAGCACACGTGTGAATCGCGTCGGAGCCGGATCGACTCGTTGGACGAAGACATCAAGATCGAAGTTGACCTCGCGACGCGTTCCGCTCAGTACGCGAACCTCGTGGCCGACGTCGGCACCGCGCCGGAGAGCCACGACCGCGGCCCCGAACGCGTCCAGCGAGCCGCCACGCCGGACGTGGTCTACCCGACGCCCGGTGCCTATCTCGTGGACTACTGCCTACGAGCCACCGATAGCGGTGCCCGGGGCCGGTTCGAAGCGTTCCTCCGGGCCGCGCCCGCTCACCAAACCACCACCGACAACCCCGGGATCCTTCCGACGCCGATCTTGGAGCCGGTGTTCATTCAGTACACCTCGCGGCGTCCGGCGATCGAAGCCACCACGCGTCGGCCGATGCCGGCTTCCGGGAAGACGTTCACCCGTCCCAAGATCACCCAGCACACCACCGTCGGGCCACAAGCCGCGGAGAAGACGGATCTTGCTACACAGGTGATGAAGATCGATCCGCTCACCGTGACGAAGTCGACCTACGGCGGTGTGGTGAACCTCTCGTGGCAGGATCGTGATTGGACCGATCCGTCGATCATGGATCTTCTCGTCACGGACATGGCCGGTGCCTACGCGCAAGCCACGGACGCGGCGTTCTGTACCTATTTCGATGCCACGATCACCGCCACCACACCCGTCACCGATCCGACCGGCGGTGGCGATTGGCTAGGCGCTATCTTCGCCGGCGCGGCGTCGATCTTCGCGGCGACCAACGCGCTTCCCGACACGTTGTGGGTTAGCCCGGACGTGTGGGGAATGCTCGGATCGATGGTCGATAGCTCCGGCCGTCCGCTGTTCCCGACGATCAACCCGGGCAACGCTCTCGGCAACATCGGCCCCACGAGCTTCTCCGGTTCGATCGCCGGCATCCGGCTCGTGGTCGACAAGAATTTCCCGGCGAACACGGCGATCTTGGGTGATTCCACTTTCGTGGAGACGTACGAGACGGTCGGTGGTCAAGTTTCCGCCGTAGAGCCGTCCGTGTTGGGGACGCAGATTGCCTTCTACGGCTACATGGCTTGGGCCGTTCTCGAGCCGCTTGCCTTCGTGCAGTTCACGTACACGCCACCGGTGGCCAACGGTGCCGGTACGCAGACGACGAAGGATCCGACGAAGGAGCCGACCAACGGTGGCTCTACCTATTCGGGGCCGAAGGCGAAGTGAGCTTGCCAACGGGCACCGGGTGGCCGGACTTGGACGAGTACAAAGATTGGGCGCGCATCCGCGACACGAAAGATGACGTCGCGATTGATCAAGCCCTTACCGCCGTACTGTCCGCCACGGTGGCCCGGTGCCCAATGTTGGCCGACCTCGCATGTCCCACCGATGTTCAATACGCGGTGCTGTTGTGGACGAACCGTTTGCTTAGCCGACGGAACAGCCCGGACGGCATCGTGGGCGTTGCCGATCTTGGGATCGCCACCATCTCCCGTTACGACCGCGATATCGCGGAGATGTTGTCGCCGTACGTGGAAGTGGTGATCGCGTGACCTCGCTCGAGCGGGCCGAAGACCTCGTGGCGAAGCTAGAAGCCGACGGCGTCCGGGCCACCACCGATCCCACGGTGATCGATCCGCCCTGCATCCTGTTCAACCCGCCCAACCTTCGCTACGACGTTCCGTGTGGCTACACGGCCGTGTGGCAAGCCGTCGCGCTCGCACCGGCGGCGAGAACCGCCGATCGTGGCACATGGGCCGATCTAGAGACGCTGTTGGCCGGTGTAGCGGGCGTGGCCGACGTTCATGACGCCACGTTGGTTTCCTACGTAGCCAACGGCACCACCTATCCCGCCTACCTGTTGACTTGGGAAGAGGCAATCGCATGATCACCGAAAGCAAGCTCAAAGAAGGCAAGCTCACGTTGGGCGGCACCGGCTCGCCACCGATCGGTGGCGTGGAGTTCTCATGCCAAGCCACCAACGTCCGCGTGGCTCCCACGTTCAACGACACCGGCGACGAGGTCGAAACCCTTTGTGGTGACAAGCTTTCGCCGGACACGAAGGCAACGTGGAACTTGCAAGGCACGTCCATCCAAGATTTCGACGCGCCGGAGAGCTTCATCAAGTACACGTGGGACAACAACTTGGTGAAGACACCGTTCACGTGGCAACCCAACGCGAACAGCACCGTTGTCTCCGGCATCGCACAGATTCGAGCGGTGGAGATGGGCGGTGACGTGAACGTACGTCTCACCACCGATTTCGATTGGCCGTTGGACGGCGATCCCGACGTCACGTGGCCGGTCGCCGGTGGTGGCGCCACCACCACGGGAACCGACGAGGATCCCGACGAGGATCCCGACGAACAGCCCGTGGAAGAGCCCGACGAAGAGCCGGTGCCGGCGGACGAGCCTTCTAGCTACGCCGTGTCATGAGCGTTGAAGTCCACGGCGACGAACACCTAGCCGCGGAGTTGGACGCCTTCGCTCGCCGGCTAAGCCCGGTGCCGCCGCGCAAGATCCCGGACATCATGTTGGCCGCGGCCCAAGCCCGTACGCCGGTGAGAACCGGACGGCTCCGAAGCTCCGGCATCGTCACCGAAGGAGCCGTGACCTTCCCGGTTCCGTACGCGGCGCCGATCCATTGGGGATGGCGGGCTCGCAACATCCAAGCGAACCCGTTCCTCACCGAAGGCGTAGAAGCGAGCCAACCACGGTGGACGGCGGCTTATGAGAACGAGCTACAGAGCGACCTAGATCGCATCAACGGAGTGTGACGAGGTGCCAAGCCTACGGCAACGATGGGAAGTCTCGTGGAACGGTGATCCGCCGATCGTCGTAACCACCACCGTCCACGATCTAATCACGGCCGTGGACACGATCCCGGTGAAGTCCGCGAAGAATCGGGTAGCCGTGTCCACGGCGTTGATCTATTCCGCGTTGGTCAGAACGGGAGCGTGTTCGTTGCCGTACGAGGATTGGCTAGACGTGTTGGACATGTACGACGAGGTCAAGCCACACGCGGTGAATGGTGACGGCCCTACGAACCCGGCAGCATCGCCGCAAGAGCCGTTGTTGTCGGGTGTCTTACCGGTACGGATTGGGAATGCTGGCTCCGACGGGATACTAGAGCACTAGAAACCGCGGAACAGTTTCTGTTGACCTCCGGCAAAGCCGAGAGAAGACGGTTATGACGGCCAAGCTCATAATTGAGATAGTCACCGAAGCCGCGCAAACCAAAAAGGCGTTGTCGGATACCGGAGACGGCGTCAAGGATCTTGGCAACAAAGCCGGGATCATGGGCAAGGCGTTGATCGCTGGAGCCGCGGCCGGAGCCGCCGGCTTGATCGCGCTAGGCGTCCACGCCTTCGAAGCGGCTTCGGAATCCGCGAAGATCGGACGCGAGACGGAGCGCGTCATCAAGTCGATCGGAGCGGCTTCGTGGACGTCCGCCGATCAAGTTGCTGACCTCTCCGCGGCCATCTCCGACAAAACCGGGGCCGACGATGAAGCCATCCAATCCGGAGCCAACCTTCTACTCACCTTCGCGAACATCAAGAATGAAGTAGGCGAAGGGAACGACGTCTTCGATCAAGCCACCGGGCTCGCGCTGGACATGTCCACGGCTCTCGGAACCGACATGTCCGGAGCCGCCGTCCAACTTGGCAAGGCGTTGAACGATCCCATCAAGGGAATCACCGCTTTGAGCAAAGCCGGTGTGAGCTTCTCCGAAGATCAAAAGGCACAAATCAAACTGTTGACGGAGTCCGGCGATCTTCTCGGGGCACAAAAGATCGTCCTAGCCGAACTCAACAAAGAGTTCGCCGGCGCGGCCGAAGCCGCCGGGACCCCGCTGGAGAAGCTCCAAGTCAAGATCGGCAACGTGGAAGAAGCCATCGGCGGGCTTCTCATACCGGCCGTGGACGCCGTAGCCGAAGCCATCGGTAGCAACATGGGGCCGGCGATTGAGAAGGCAACCGGTTGGATCACGGACCATACGGAGCTTCTCAAGTATCTAGGCTCCGTGGCTCTCGTCGGATTGGCCGGAGCCTACGGCCCGGTGATCGCCGCCCAAGTGGTGTTGGCCGGTTCCACCGTTCTCGGTTGGGTGACGTCCATGATCGGCTTCGTCACCACGTTGGGTTCGCTGTTCCTTGAGACGGCCGCGGCCGAAGGCGTGTTGTCCGCGGCAAGCGCGACGCTTTCCCTCACGGCCTTGCCGCTCACGGTGGCGTTGGCCGCGATCGGTGGCGTCGTCTACGGGCTCGTGTCCGTGTTCGATCAATCGTCGGAATCGGCCGACGAGTTCATGAAGACGGTAGAGAAGGGCGTAGACACCTCGTCGTTCACTTCGATCCACGCCGGAGCGAAGAAGGTAGACGACGAGATGAACGCGCTACGGGTGTCGATCGCCGGAGCCCGGGATAGTTGGGGTAATCAAGCCGCGGCAGTAGCCGACATTCTCATTCCGTTCCACGATGTCGAGAACAGCCTGAACGATCAAACGGACAAGCTCCACACGCTTAACGAAGCTCAAGCCAAGAGCGAAGAGCAAACCCGCAAGAATCAACAGCAACTCACGAACTACGCCACGGCTTCGGTTCTCGCCGCGAACGGCTTGGACACCAACAGCACCGCCTGTCTCGCCTTCACCGAAGCCAACAAAGGCGTGAACGGCCAAATCGACGGAACGATTGAGAAGCTAAACGCGATCGCCGCGTCACAAAAGATCGACCTCACGACGGACGATGCCGTAGCCCGGGTAACCGCGATCTACCAACAGACACAATTTGCAACCACTTCCACGTTGGGTTTGAGCGACGCTCAAGTGAAGTACAACGACGCGGCGAGCACCGCGAAAGACAAAGTCGACGCCTACAAGATGTCGTTGGACGCGCTCGCCGGAACCCACCTCACGGCCGCGGCAGCGGAGACGTCCTATAGCGCGAACAGCGTGAGTTTGCTAACGACACTCACGGCCAACAAAGCGATCGCCAACGGCGTCACCGATGCTTCAACGGCAAGCTCGCTCGCGCAAACGAAGGCGATCAACGATAACGATAAGGCGATCCAAGACAACGTGAAGTCCGCTATGGACCTCGCGAACGCGAAGTACGCGGAGACGGGATCCGTCGATCAAGCCACGGCATCGCTCACCACGAACCGGCAAGCGTTGATCGACACCATGGTTCAGACGGGCTACACGAGAGAAGAAGCCGAGAAGTACATTGATCGGCTTGGGTTGACGCCGGACAACATCAACACTCAAGTGAACCTAGACGCCGGTGAGGCGAAGACGGACCTCACCACCGTGAACGAGAAGTTGGTCACGGCCGGTTACGGAGCCGACGGGAAAGTCAATATCGATACACGGAAAGCCGAAGAGAATCTGTCCGGCTTGGAACGGGCGTTGAAGAAGATCGGCGACATCGGCTCCGGCGTCATCAACTCCTTTGGGGATCTGTTCGGCGGTGGGCGCGAAGCCGGTGGACCGGTGGCCGGTGGTACGGCGTACCTCGTCGGAGAGTCCGGCCCGGAACTCTTCATGGCCGGACGGAGCGGAACGATCCTCTCCAACGCGGCCACACGCGCCGCGCTAGGCGGTAGCGGTACCACGATCAACGTCTCCGTGGTTCACTCCGGGCTAGGCGTCGATTCTCCGCAACTCCAGCGCGAGGTGGTCGAAGTGATCCGTCGCTACACCGCTCGCAACGGCCCCGTGTTGGTCGGAGCTTCGCCGTGACGTGGAACCCCGGTGATCCGTGGCCCGGAACGCCCGGTGGCACCTCGTCCCCGTGGTGGGGGCCGCGGATGCGGCTCTACGTTCACGTCTCGCTCGCTCCGGGCGTCTCGTGGCGGCTAGGTCCGGGGCCGTCATGCCGCCTTGATAGCGGCTTCGTCATGGGGCCGCTGTTGAACGCGCCCACGGTGCCGGCGACACCCGGGCTATGGGTCGACCTCACGTGCGCGACGGTGTCCGTGTCGGCCGATGCGAAGGCGTCTCGCTCCGACGGAGCCGTAGCCCGAACCGACGCGTCCATGGTCACGGTGACGCTGTTGGATCCGGATCGTCGGTTCGATCCGATGAACCCGAACAGCCCGTGGACGTTGAACGGCACAAGCCGTCTCATGCCCGGTGTGCCCGTCCACGTCTTCGCCGAATCCGTCGACACGGCAACACCACCGGTGGTGTCAACCCACCACGTCTTCACCGGCACCGCGGACTCGTGGAACGAGCCGTGGACACCGAACCCGAACGCTCGCCGGTGCAAGCTCGTGGCAAGCGATCCGGTGAAGGATCTTGCCAACCGCGATTGGGGAGAACAACCCGCCGTCGGAGCCGGCGACACCGTCAACCAACGGATCACCCGGATTCTCTCGTACTACAACTGCACCGGGCCGACCTCGCTGGACTCGTCCGCCGTCACGCTTCAGAGCACAACGCTCGCACAATCGGCTTGGGAGTTACTCCTTCGCGCCACCGACGACGAGATAGGGTTCACCTTCTTCTTGTCCGATGGTCGGCTCCGGTTCATCAATCGGGATAGTTGGTCGACGCCATCGGCACCGGCCATCGTTATTGGTTGCCCCGGAGCCACGTATGACATCGTCACGGCGGCTTCCGTCGGGAACAACGCGATCGACATCCGGAACAGCATCTCCGCGGCTCGCACCGGTGGCACCGCCCAACGGGCCATCTCGCAAGCGTCGATCGACAAGTTCGGAGTACACGGCTACGGCCGAACCGATCTTGGACTCCAGAGCGACGCCCAAGCCGCCACGTGGGCTACGTTCACGCTTAGCCAACGGGCGTTCCCTCGAGCCAACGTCCAAACGATCGACCTCGCGCCGGCGTTGAACCCGGCTTCGTGGCCGAAGGTGTTGGACCTCCGGCGAGCCGTGGACACCGTCCGGCTTCTCTGGACGCCACCGGGCTCCACCGACGCGTACGACGTCACCGGTCGCGTTCTCGGCATGTCACACGAGATAACCCGCACACGGTGGGAAGTCGCTTGGGATCTAGGAATGGCGTCGGTGTCGCGGAAGACCTTCCACGTCGGAGCACACGCTTTCGACAAGTTGAACGACGGAAACGTCATGGCTTAGGAGTCGCCGGTGCCGTTCAAAGTATGGTCCATCGGCGAAGAAGTTCTCGCCGCGGACTTCAACAGTTACGTGCAATCCCAAGTTGTGTCCCGCTTCGCCACGGCCGCGGCGCGAACGGCCGCGATTACGTCACCGGTGTTGAACCAACTAACGACGTTGGATAATCGGCCCGGCATCACGGACTTTTGGAACGGCTCCGCTTGGCAAGCCATTGGTGGAGCCCGCGAAGCGTCGGTTACGGCTACCCCCAACGTGGCAATGCCGCTAGGCGGTTCGGGGACCACATACCCTTACACCATCACTCTTCCCATCGCGGGAACGGTGGTGATTCAAGGGACGGCCATGGTGTACCGCGAGGTGCCCGGCACCGGCAATAGCTCCGCGTTTATCCGGTGTGCCGCCGGAGCCGGAGGTCCGGCAGTAACGAGCGCGGTTGATTCAAACTTTCAAGTCCAACCGGATTTAGGTTGGCTTACCGTTCCGTTCTCTGGCATATACGCGGCGGCTCCGGCCGGACCATGCAACTTTGCGTTGGTTGGCTTCAGTACGTCAATTCACATGAGATTGTTTAGTTACCAGATTATCGCGAGGGTTCAACCGACATGAGAGAACTCACGTACTTCCCACTGTTGGAGAGCTATCCCAAAACCTCCGGTTACGGGCAAAGGATCGATCCCATCACCGGAGCCGCCGGCTCGTTCCACCGTGGAGTCGATTACGGAGCACCGTACGGGGTTCCGTTGATCGCTCCATACGACGGACAAGTCACCACCGGTTACGAGTCCGGCGGTGCCGGGAATTGGTTGTGGGTTGTGAACGGCGGCGACATGTTCAAGAGCTTCCATCACGCCGATTACGCGGTAACCGGTGGTTGGGTGTCAGCGGGAACGACGATCGCCTACATCGGATCTACGGGAAGCTCCACCGGATCACACGCCCACCTAGAACTATGGGAGAACGGAACCAACATAGATCCCACGGGCTATTTGGATCGCGCTCCGTTGTTGGGTCACACGCCCGGAAACGAGGATGAGATGACGGAAGACGATTGGAACCAAATGCGGATGATGCTTTCCAATGCGTTGGTTAGCAAGTTCGCTACCCATAGTTCACCAACGGTTCTGTTCTCGGAGCCCGGTGGCCAGTACACGCTAGTTTTGAAAGACGGCCGTCCCCACAAGCTTCCGATGGGATCGCCGCCGGAAGTGACGCTTCTCAAGCGCGTTGGGTTCATCGCCGTACAGAAACCCGAGAACCCGCCCAACGCGTCGCCGGATGCGATCGAAGTCAACACGCTTAGCCCGGAAGAGCGAGACGTTCTCAACAACTACCCGTGGGTTTGATCCCGGGCTCGCTCTGTAGCCGGTGCGGGCTTCCGTGCACCTCGCTCCGGCCCATGGTTCGTTCCGGGCAGGGTGGTCCGCGTTCCACATGAAGCCCCTGCCCCGGATCGACGACATCGAGGCCAAGCTCCATGATCTGACCGTCGCCGTGAAACTGCTCATCGACATCGATCGGCGCCTGCGCGCCGAGCGGGACCGGTTACGAGCGGTCGTGGATGCTGCACTCAGCGGACTGAGCTTGATGGCGGTTGAGGCCAAGTGCCACGACGACGTACTGATCTCTGCCGACCTGTACGCGGCCCTCAGTCGCCAGCTCGACGCAACCCCGACCGAAGAGGACACGTGAACGAGAAGCCGACCGACCAAGAGATGACAGCCGCCGCCGAGGCCATCATCGACCGCGTCGCCGCCCTGCGCCCAGACCATGACTATGAGACCAACGGTCTCGTCTGGGCTGTAGCTGGCTACGCGGTCGGACTACAAAGCATCATCGATGAGGAGCGGGACGAGCTGGACCGGCTGCGGGCGGTCGTGGAGATCGCCAACCGGGTCGTTGATCGTCGGGACCCCGAGCAATGGAGCGTCGACCACAACGCATTCGCTGAACTGGGCGCGGCGCTCGAACAACTGGACGCCG
>Ga0207651_10000955_pt1 | contig 12764 bp, 10 predicted proteins | sample KBSM23metaG_FD_184328 | JGI IMG/M metagenome (GOLD analysis project Ga0207651, IMG submission 184328) | Miscanthus rhizosphere microbial communities from Kellogg Biological Station, Michigan, USA - KBS M2-3 metaG (SPAdes) (version 2) | ecosystem: Host-associated > Plants > Roots > Rhizosphere >... | reverse complement strand
GGCGAGCGCGCGACGCCCGGTAGGTTCTGTACGACCCGCAGCGGATCGCCGAACGTGCCGGGGACGAGCTTCAGCTCCGGCTGGGCCAGCTCGTAGCGCGTCACCGCCGGCGGCGGCTTCTTGGAGCGCACGGTGGTCTCGTACGAGGGCGCGCCGCTCCTCGGGACCAGGCAATCGAGCTCCTTCGGCCTTTGCGCACGCACCTCGTCGGGCGAAAGATCGCGGATGCAGGGTTCGTGGCGCGTCTCCGTCACGATCACGCGCAGCCCGAGGCCCGGCTGCCCCTTGACCTCGAAGCGCCCCTCCGCGTCGGTGCCGCCGACGATCATCGCCGGCTTCTCGATCCCTTCGGGCGTGCGCACGACCACCGCCACCTCGGCGCCGGGCAGCGGATCGCGCGTCCCCTTCTCGCGCAGGCGCCCCGTCGCGACGATGATGTCGGGCGGCGGAGGCGGTGGCGGCGGCGGCAGGTCGACGGCGGCATCGGCGTCGCCGGCGCCGCCGTCGGGCGATTCGGGCGGCTGCTGCTTGGGAACGAAGTGCAGCGTGTACTCGATCCGGATCGGCGAGGGCTTGTTGTCGACCTCGGCGGGCGAGAACAGGTACTTCATGACCGCGTCGTGCGCGGCCTCGTCGAACCCCTGCCCGGCCGGCTTCGTGATGGTCACCTTGGTGACCTTTCCCTCCGCGTCGATGTCGACCGTCATCGCGACGTCGGCGGACACCCGCGCGGCCAGCGCGTCAGGCGGGTAAACCGGTTCGACCGTCTGCTTGATCGCGGGCGGCTTCGTCAGCTTCGGCGCCGGCTTCGGCTCCTCGGTGGGCGGGCGCCGGAACTGCTGGCCCAGGTCCTGGGCGCGCGCGGTCGACGTCGCGACCGCAATGACGGCCGCCCCGACGAGAAAAGGGAACCGCGCGCCCATGCCTCTGCCGTGCGTTACCATAGTCGAGGCATGCAGCGCTACGACAGATTCGCGTCCTGCTCGGCAAGATGAAGTGGTGAGCGTTGCTTCGTGTTGGTCCGCTGGGCCGGCACATGGGATGTCCGCTGGGCCCTCCCGGAGAACGTTTTTCACTTTCGCTGATTCCGTGACCACAATGTGAGGCGCGCTTTCCTATGACACCGAACGTCCGCCACCTCGCCTGCCTCGCCGTCGTCGCAATGGGCGGCTGCGCGACGAGCGGCGTCACCCTGCGTTCGAATCACTACCGGGTCTCCGTGCCGCCTGGGTGGCAGGTGGTCGAGGCCGGCGGCGCGGATCTGCCGACGGTGATTCGCGTGCCCGGGGCCGGCGACGGCGCGCCCGGCGTCGAGCTGCGCGTTTATGCCTGGCTGGTCGAGGGGCCGCCGCCAAATCCGGTGGGCGACGCGTTCGCTCACCTGGCCGGCGAGATCTCCAACGGACTCGTGCGCAGCGAACCGGAACCCATGTGCGCGGGCCAGAGCGGTGACTTCCTCGTGTTCGGTGCGCCGGCTCGTCGCATCCACGCCACCGTCGCGGGCGACCGGCCCGCCGTCGTCACGGCGGGGTATGCGTCCGGATCGCTGGTTGCCATCATCGGCGCCGCCGCCGCCGGCGGCGGGCGCCCGAAATGCGCGGAGATCGAGGCGATCGATTCGGCGCTCAGGCAATTGACCGGCACGCTGGCGCCCGGCGGCGACATGTCGGGCCCGCCGCTGGCGCCCGTGCTGCTCGATCGCGCCCCCGGCGGAACGATCGAGTTGCCGCCCGCCGATCCGAGGCCGCCGAGCCCCTGACCCTCACAGCCAGCCGAGGGCGCGCGCGGCCAGGAGCGCCGCGGCGCCCCAGGCGCCGGCGACGACGTCGTCGAGCATGACGCCGAGACCGCCGGGCAGGCGTTCGGCCGCGCGCGCGGGCCAGGGCTTGAACTGATCGAACAGCCGGAACAGCAGGCCGCCGACGATCAGCGCGGGCCAGGTGGGCGGCGCCGCGATCCAGGTGACGAGGACGCCCGCGACCTCGTCGACGCAGACGATCTGCGGATCCTTGATGCCCAGCCGCCGCTCGACCCGGCCCGCCGCCCAGATGCCGACGGCGGTCACCGCCAGAGCGGTCGCGGCGACGGCGATCGGTCCGTGAGGCCGCACCAGCAGGTAGAGCGGAATGGTTCCGATCGTGCCTGAGTGTCCCGGCGCGTACGGAACGTGGCCGCAGCCGAACCAGACGCCGATGACGTGCGCGATCCTGTCCGCCCACCCGACGAGGGGCGCCGGCGGCGCGGCGCTAGGACTGCCAGATCCGTTCGCGCTCGACGACATCGAACACCTCGCGCAGGATCTCGACGCCGTTCTTCGCGGTCGACTCGTCGATGGTCAGCGCCGGCTGGATCCGGAAGCTGGCCGCGTATGCCATCGTCAGCAAGCCCCGCTTCACGGCCTCCGTGAAAATGCGTTCGGTCACGCGCCGGGGCAACGGCTCCTTCGTCTTCTTGTCCTTGACCAGCTCCATCCGAATCAGCAGGCCGACGCCGTCGACGAAGCCGACGAACGGATAGCGATCGACGAACGCCTGCAGCTCGCGCGTCAAGACCTCGCCGACCAGGCGCGCGTTGTCGACCAGCTTTTCCTCGTCGATGATCTTCAACGCCGCCGCGCCGGCCGCCGCGCCCAGCGGGTTGCCGCCGTAGCTGGACGATGATCCCGACGGGTTACCCCAGGGCTTGGCCGCCGAGATCGCGTCGGTGGTCAGCAGGCCCGACAGCGGGAAGCCGCCGCCGAACGCCTTGCCGATCGTGACGACGTCCGGGCGCACGCCCGTGTGGTCGGTCCCCCAGCGTTTCCCGGTGCGCCCGAGGCCGGTGATCATCTCGTCGGTGATCAGCAGCGCGCCGATGTCGTCGGCCATCGCGCGCACCGCGGGCAAGAACTCCTTGGGCGGGATCACGTTCCCCGCCGTCCCCTGCATCGGCTCGACGATCACGGCGGCGACCGCGCCCGCCCCGGCGGTCTTCACCTGCTTGCGGCCGATCTCCGCGCAGGCGATGCCGCAGCTGGGGTACTTCAGGCCGACCGGGCAGCGATAGCAGTCCGCGTACGGGATCTGGTGCGCGCCCGGAACCATCGGCCCCAGCTTGTCCTTGAACGTCGAGCCCATCAGCGACAGCGCGCCCATCGTCTTGCCGTGGAATCCGCCCCAGTAGCTGACGAACTCGTACTTGCCGGTGTGGCACTTGGCCAGGCGCAGCGCGCTCTCGACCGCCTCCGCGCCGCCGGAATAAAGCTGCAGCCGGTGAACGCCGGGCGCGGGCGGCGCCGCCGCCAGCCGTTCGGCCAGTTCGACGCGGGCCTTCGACGTGAAGGAGCCGACGGAGATCTGCGCGACCTGTTCCTGCACCGCCTTCACGAACGTCGGGTGCGAGTGGCCCAGCGCGTTCACGTTGATGCCGCCGATGAAGTCGAGGTACGCGTTGCCGTCGACGTCGGTGACCGCGCTGCCGCGCCCCTCCGACACGACGATGCCCGCCATGACGGCGTAACCCTGCAGGCCGGGCGCGACGTGGGCATCCTCGCGTTCACGCAGGGCGCGGCTGCCGGCCCCGGGCACTGGGGTCTTGATGTCTGCCTTCTGGTTCTTGGGCTGGCTCTGATTCATGCGCGCGACGACCGGCGTTCGGAGAATACAAAGAATCGCAGCAGCGGGTAGTTCCAAACGTTGCTGACGATGATCGAAGTGATCACCCGCGCCAGGAAGTAGTGCATGTGCGGCACCTTGAGGAAGAGAAACTCGCCCAGCGTGTTGAGCGCGAGGCTGCACCCCGACACCAGCGCGTACCGCCACAGCTGACCCTTGAGCGGCGCGTTCTGGGCGCGATAGGTGAACCGCCGGTTGACGTTGAAGTTCGTGACGCCGCCCGCGAACGCCGCCATCGGCGTGGCGGCGACCGGGCCCAGGTGGACCACCTCGACCAGCGTGATCATCACGCTGTAATCGGCGACCGTCGACAGGATCGCCGTCATGTGGTGGCGGATCCACTCCCAGAACCTCGACGGCGCGACCGGGCGCTGCGGCGGTTCCGGCCCCTGCTGGTGCAAAGAGCCTAGACCTGGCCCGCGGACGCGTCGGGCTTGCTGGCCACAATCGGTTCCGTGGACTTCGGCGGTGCTGCGACCGGCGCCTTCTCTTTCGCCCGCAACGCTTCGATCACCGCGGCCAGCCGCTGCAAGACCGAGATGTTCGAGACGACGGCGACGATCGTCAACGCCAGGATGATCGGCAGCTCGTGCACCGCCAGCGACGGCGAGTTCGCGAACACGGCCTTCGACACCGGGGTGAAGGCCGCCCCGAAGATCAGGTAGGCGGCGCGCTCGCCCCGGCGCATCGCGCCGCGCGGGGCGGCGACGCCCATCGCTTCGGCCTTGGCGGTCGCGTAGCTGACCATGAACGATCCGATGATCGCCGCCAGCACGATGAACAGCACCTGGTCGTGCGTGCGGTAGTAGTAGACCAGCCCGCCCAGGAAGAACATCTCGCCATAGCGATCGACCGCGGCGTCGATCACCTCGCCGGCGTTCGACGACACGCCGGTCTTGCGCGCCAGCAGCCCGTCCAGGATGTCGCAGAACGTCGCCAGCACCGCCAGCACGGACGCCAGCCCGAACCAGCCGAAGGCCAGCGCCACGCCCGCGCCCGCCGCCGGGAGCAGCGAGAACAGCGTCACCATGTTGGGGGTGATGTGCAGCGCGGCGAGGAAGTCGATGAGCGGCTCCAGGACCCAGTACACCATCTCCATCGTGCGCTTGTTGAGGAACAAGCTGCCGCCGTCCGCGTCGGTGCGCGCCGTCCGGCGGCGTCCCACGATCGCGCTGCGCAGCAGGTACACCCCGAGCAGCGCGAAGAAGAAGATGATGTTCGCGATCGCGATGGTGAGATCAGCCATGGAGCGCGTCCTTCCGGATGCGGTCGCTGACGTCGTCACCGGCCAGCGCGGCCAGCCCGGGCAGCGGCAGCTCCTTGCTGCCCTCGCGCGCCGACGCGTACGCCGTCGAGATCAGCTGCACGCACAGGAACGCCTCCTCCGCCTCCCGCCCCACGAACTCGTTCCGCTCGATCGCCCCCTGGAAGTCGTCGAACAGCGAGTTGAACCAGGTGACGTGGCTGGAGTCCATCCAGTCTGACGATATCGCCTCCCGCTCGAAACGCCAGGAAGTCGCCCCCGTTTCGCCCGGCGTCCCCGGCGCGCGCTCCCGCACCGCCACCTCGATGTCGTCGTCCTCGACGCGAATCGCGCCGCGCTCGCCGTGGACCGTGTACATCACCTTGCGCACGCCCGCGTTCCACGACAGGTGGGCCGACGCGACGCCGGTCGGGAAGCGAAGGCTGCACGAGAAGTCGTCCTCGGTGTCGAACGGGCCCATCGTCACCGCGCGCGCGGTGATCGCGGTCGGGTAGGCGCGCAGCCACTCGAACGCCAGGTAGAAGGTGTGGCTGCCGTGGTCCATCGCGATGCCGCCGCCCGAATAACGCCGCTCGCGCCGCCAGTCGGTGCGCCAGCCTGGCACGCCCTTGGCGTGCGTGTCGCGGAACGTCTGCAGCGTCACCAGGTGAACCTTGCCGATGCGCCCGGAAGCGATCACGCCCCGCACCGCCTTGATGACCGGCGCGTGCTTGTAGTTGTGGCACGGGTAGATCACGCGCTGGGCGCGGTTCGCGTGGCGCAGCATCGCGCGCGCCTCGTCGACGGTGGCGGCGAGCGGCTTCTCGCACAGCACGTGGAGGCCGGCGTCCAGCGCGGCGTGCGTGATCTCCGCGTGATCGCTGGGCGGCGTCGCGATGTCCACGAAATCCAGGTGGCCCGCCTCGGCCTCGAACAACGCCGCGTGGTCGGCGTAGATGCGCGCCGCGGGCCAGGCCGCCGCCGCGGCGGCGCGACGGTCGGCTGAGACGTCCGCGATCGCAACGATCTCGACGTCGGCGCGCTGCCGGTACCCGGCGGCGTGCCCCTTGTCCATGATGAATCCGTAGCCGACTACGGCTCCGCGCAACTTCTTCATTAAAACACCTGTATAAACCTCAGTTTCGACGGCCCCGTCAAGTGATGTCACCCACGTCCGAAAGGTCGCAAGATTCGTTGGTCGTCGCGTCCCACAACTTGATGCACGGCCTGCGGCTGGAGGCCCTGATCGCCCATTACGTCGCGCTGCGCGATGAACAGGGCCTCGACCTGCTGTGCCTGCAGGAGGACCGCTTCCTGTCCGACGGAGAAGAGCTGCCCAGCGCGCGCATCGCGGCGGCGCTGGGGCCCGACTATCGCGTCGTGCGCGACGACGGCGGCCCCGGTCTCGGCTTCGTTCACGACACGCGCGTGCTGACCTGCGCCGGGCAGGCGATCGTGCCCCTGCCGCTGCTGGCGGCGCTCAATGCGTTCGAACGGCTCTACATCGTGGGCGGGAAGACCAAACAGAAGTTCTTGCTGCTCGCCGAGTGGCGGACACGCGCCGGCGGTGGCGCCCCGCTCGCGACGGCCTGCTTCCACCTGGACACCGCGGGCGGAAACGCCCACCGCGCCACGCAGGTCGCGGCGATCGCGGCGGCCCTGCGCGACCGCGAGCTGCACCGCGCGTTCGTCGCCTGCGGCGACACCAACGCGTTCGCCTGGCGGCGGCAGGCGGAGGCGCTGCGGGCGTTGCTCGCGCCGCTGGCCGCGCTGGGGGCGGACGATCCCGGGACGGCGCCGACGCATTACTTCGCCCGCCAGAACGAGCCCAAGGTCCCGCACCGGGTGGGCGTGCTGCTGGGCAAGCTGGGCATCGACCTGCCCCGCCGCTACGACGTCGTCTGCACGAACCTACCGGTGTCGGCGCGCGGCCAGGTCGTCACGCCCGACTCCGACCACGACCTGGTCTGGGCCCGGATCGCTCTCTGAGGCGGGATTGAGCGGGATTAAGGGCCGAAGATCATTGACTCCCAGCCACCCGGGAGACTAGCTTCCGCTGCCATGATCGAAGTGCTGAAAACGGCCGATCCCGAGGTGTTCGAGCTCTGCCGCGCCGAGGAGCGCCGCCAGGCCGACAAGATCCGTCTGATCCCGTCGGAGAACTACGTCTCCAAGGCGGTCCTGGAAGCGTCCAGCTCCGTGTTCACGAACAAGTACAGCGAGGGCTATCCGGGCAAGCGTTATTACGAGGGCCAGGACTTCGTCGATCCGCTGGAGCAGCTGACGATCGATCGCGCCAAGGCGCTGTTCGGCGCGCAGCACGCGAACGTGCAGCCGTACTCGGGTTCGCCCGCCAATCTGGCCGTTTACCTGGCGTTCTTGAAGCCGGGCGACAAGGTCATGGGGCTGGCGCTGCCGATGGGCGGCCACCTGACGCACGGCTGGAACGTCTCGATCACCGGCCGCTACTTCACGTCGGTGCAGTACGGCGTCCGCAAGGACACCGGGCGCATCGACTACGACGAGGTCCGCGACCTCGCGAAGAAGGAGAAGCCCGCGCTGCTGTGGGCGGGCGGGACGGCGTACTCGCGCCTCTGGGACTTCGAGACGATGGCGTCGATCGCGCGCGAGGTCGGCGCGCGGTTTTGCGCGGACATCGCCCACATCGCCGGGCTGATCGCGGGCGGCGCGCACCCGTCGCCGGTGCCCCACGCCGACGTGGTCACGACCACGACGCACAAGACGCTGCGCGGACCGCGCGGCGGCATGATCCTGTCCCGCACCGAGCACGCTCAGGCGATCGACCGCGCGGTGTTCCCCGGCCTGCAGGGGGGACCGCACGTGCACAACACCGCCGCGCTGGCGGTGGCGCTACGCGAGGCGGCCCAGCCGGCCTTCAAGGATTACGCGAAGAAAGTGGTCTCAAACGCGCGCGTGCTGGCCGAGGGCCTGATGGCGCGCGGGTTCGACGTCGTGTCGGGCGGGACCGACAACCACCTGATCCTGGTCGACCTGACCAGCAAGAACGTCCCGGGCAAGGTGGCGGCGAAGGCGCTGGACAAGGCGGGCATCGAGCTGAACTACAACTCGGTCCCCTACGACACGCGCAAGCCGTTCGACCCGTCGGGGATCCGCCTGGGATCGCCGTCGGTCACCAGCCGGGGCATGGGCGAAGCCGAGATGAAGCAGATCGCCGCCTGGATGGACCGGGTCGTGGGCAGCCCCGACGACGCGACCGCCGAGAAGGTCGCCGGCGAGGTGCGCGAGCTGACCCGGAAGTTCCCGGCGCCGGGCATCTCGGGCTGACGGGCCCGGGTCGAAGCAGCGGGGAAGAACATGGCCAATGTATCGATGAAGTCGAAGGTTTCCGTCGCGCTGGCGGTTGCGATCGGGCTCTGCGCCGGAGTGGCGCGCGCCGAGGTGATCGAGCTGCTCGACAAGACCAAGATGAACGGCAAGGTCATCCACTACTACGACGGCGTGTACACCATCGAGGCGGGCGGGCAGACGATGAAGCTGCCCAGGGAGAAGATCAAATCGATCTCGTTCACGCTGCCGTCGCCGCGCGCCGAGTTCTCGACGCCCGAGAAGACGTTCGAGCGCTGGCGCAAGTCGCTGAGCGACGGGTCGATGGACAAGGCGATCGACTGCTACGCCCTGGTCTACCAGGGGATGCTGGCCAAGCAGATGGAGCTGGGCGAGGCGAAGGGCGGCATCAAGCAGATGAAGAAGGAGATCGAGGGGACCAAGTTCCAGATCAAGGGATCGTCCACCAAGGGCGACTCCGCCACGCTGAAGGTGCTTCGCCAGAAGGGCGACGAGAGCGATACCGGTGAGATCGCCTTCGTCCGCGAGAACGGCGAGTGGAAGATGCTCCCGCCGCAATGACGCGGGCCGGGCGCATCGCCGCCGCCCTAGTCGTTCTTGGGTGCATCGCCGGCGCGGCGCGGACCGCCAGCGCGGCGACGACGCTTGATCCGTTTCGCGCCGGCGGGAAAGCCAGCGGCGATCGGGAGCGGGCGCTGGATCCGTTCAAGCGGGTCGCGCAGGCGTTGCCGGTGCCGCCGGCGGAGGAGCCGGCCAAGGCGGAGGCGAAGCCGGCGAAGGAGGCGACGCCGGCGCCGACCACGTCTACGAGCACGAGCACGTCTACGAGCACGGGGACGCCCGCGCCGAAGGCCTGTCAGAAGGACGAGGACTGCGCCGAGGGCAACATCTGCAAGGCGAACGTCTGCGAGAAGATCGAGCTGTCGACGAATCTCTTCCCGCTCTACTACCGCGAGGGATCGTTCAAGACCGTCTTCCTGTTCTACTGGTCGCGGTCGGGGACGCCGGGATACACGGTCGTCTTTCCGTTTTACTGGCACTTCTATTCGCCGACCTCTGATTCGTTCGCGATCGCGCCGTTCTACTGGCACTTCACCGACAGCGTTCGCGGAAGCGAGCTGACGGTCATCCCGCCTTTCTCGTGGAGCCACGAGCCGGGCGCGCACTCGTTCGCGATCTGGCCGCTGTTCTACGCGTCGAACAAGTTCGGCTGGGCGCTCCCGCTCCTGGGCACGTTCAACGTCGGTGATTCGAAGACCGGCAACCAGTACGGCGCGGCGCTGTTCCTCTACTGGTGGAAGCGGTCGCAGAACGGGGCGTTCGACTTCGGTTTCGTTCCGCCCTACGTGTCGTCGCGCAACGCCGCGCACGCCTTCACCTGGATCGCGCCGCTGAACTTCTACTGGCGCAACAGCGACGACCAGAACGTCCTCGCCCTGCCCCTCTTCTACAAGAACAAGCACAACACCGGGAACGCGGTCTACACCTGGCTGGGATACAGCCGGCGCGAGGGCCGTGAGCAGAGCGGCTCCGCGTTCTGGCTCTACTGGTTCGGCCGCGACGAGGCGAGCCACGAACGTTACGACGTCCTGTTCCCGCTGCTGTGGAGCTTCCGCGGCGACGAATCGAAGACGACCGTCTTCTTCCCGCTGGTGTGGAGCTTCAGCACGCCCAAGACGAACACCACGATCGTCGGCCTGTTCCTCCACCGCCGCAACGACACCTCGTACGTGAACATCCTGTTCCCGTTCTGGTGGAGCGGCGGCGACGACGCCACCGGCCGCGGCTTCAAGGCGTTCATCCCGCTGTTCATCTGGCAGCGCGACACCAAGGCGCGCACGTCGACGCTGCTGACGCCGATCGGCGCCTATTCGCGCGACGACGCCGCCGGGACGCGCAGCGGCCTGCTCTGGGTGCTCCTGACGTACTGGGGCCGCGACCCGACCAGCGAGACCAACGTCATCACCCCGCTCTACATCAGCCACTACTCGAAGACCGAGCACTCGATGACCCGCTACGCGGTGCTCTTCTACCAGCGCGAAGACCCGCAGGGATCGACGACGGTGTTCGTCCCGCTGCTCGGATACTTCCACGACAAGGCGACCGACGCGTCTGCGCTGGTGACGCCGCTGGGCGGCTATCGTTCAGGGCCGCGCGACAAGACCTTCCTCTTCCTCACCTTGTACTGGCGCGCCTACAAGCCGGACGGCTGGAACGCCGGCCTGTTCCCGCTGCTGATGCTGGGTCACAACAAGGGGACCAGCCACGCCATCGCCCTGCTGGCGTTCTGGCACTTCAAGAACGAAGCCGCCGGAACATCGACGACGGTGACGCCGATCGGTTACTACCATCGCAACCCGCACGGCTACGCGGCGGGGCTGATCCCGCTGCTGTTCATGGGCCGGGACAAGGGCGACAGCTACGCCATCCAGTTCCCGCTGCTCTGGCACTTCGCCAGCGAGCGGCGCGGGACGTCGACGACGTACACGCCCCTCGGCTACTACCACACCGACCCCGACGGCTGGAGTACGGGCATCGGGCCCCTGATTCCCATCGTGTTCGCGCGCTCGGGCAAGACGAAGTCGCACTTCGCGCTGGTGCCGCTGATCTGGCATTTCGCCGATCGCAGCGAGGACAAGTCGACCACCGTCGTCTTGAACTACATGCACCGGACGTGGGGCAACGAGACCACCGACGCGTTCTTCCCGCTGGTGCACTACCGGCGCGGCGCGCGGCCCGGCGGCACCGACGAGACCAGCTTCACCCTGCTCCCGTTCGTCCACTACCGCCGCGACGCGAACACGCGCGTGATCGCGACGCCGCTTTACGCGTCGGCGCGCGGGCCGAACCGCAGCGGCGGGTTCCTGGGCCCGTACATCTGGTACGACGACAAGGATCTGTCGTTCCGCTTCATCCCGTTCCTGCACGCCGACATCACCCATCACGACACGGGCGAGCGGGCGCGCCAGTACGGCCTGTGGTTCCAGACCGACGGGCCCGGCCACAAGTCGCGCGTGCTGTTCCCGTTCGTCGCGACCTACACCGATCCCGACGAGACCGGCACCTGGGTCCTCCCCAGCTTCTTCCGCATGCGCCGCAACAACGGCGATCGCGTCGACGCGCTGCTGCCGCTCTACTGGAGGTCGCAGTTCGGCGACCGCAAGACCACCGTCGTCGGCCCGTACTACGACCGCACCGCGCCGGGCGTGCACAACTTCGGCGTCGTCCCCTTCTTCTTCCACGCGCGCAACCCGGAACGAAGCATCACGGCCGTTCCGCTGCTGCTGTCGTTCCTGCGCGAGGAGAAGGGCGGCGAGAACGCCTGGCAGTGGAACATCCTCTACTTCCACAAGCACGACCGCGAGAGCAGCCTGTCGACCTTGTTCCCGGTGTACTGGTCGTTCAAGCGCGGCGGCCACGAGACGGCCGTCGGCTTCCCGGTCTACTGGCACGTCGCGGACGCGCACGAGAACCGGTCGTGGACGCTGGCGTTCCCGGTCTTCTGGTCGTCATCGGGCAGCTGGCGCACCCGCGGCCTGTTCTTCGCCTGGCACACGCGGGACACCGCGGGCGAATACAGCTCCTGGGCGCTGCTGCCCCTCTTCTACAAGGCGAGCGCGCCCGACCACTTCGCGTTGTTCACGCCGGTGGCCGGCTACCGGCATTCGGGCGCGTCGCGCATGTGGTACACGGTGGCGCCGCCGATCCTGTCGACGGACAGCGTCGAGACCAGCTTCAGCATGGTGTTCCCGCTCTGGTTCCGGCACACCAACAAGGCGTTCGAGCGGACCACGACCGTCGTGCCGCTGCCGCTGCCGTTTGTGTCGCGCACCAGCCCCGAGGAGAGCTTCACGATGGCGGCGGCGCTGCTGTGGCGTTACCGGGACATCGCCTCGGCGACGACGTTCGTGCTGCCGCTGTTCTACGACGTGCACGACTTTCACCTGAGCCGGACGACGGTGCTGTTCCCGCTGTTCGTGCGCTATCACCGCGACACCGACCAGACCACCTACTGGGTCTCGCCGTTCATCTACAGCCACACGTCGCCGACGTACGGCACGACGTTCGGGCTGCCGCTGGTGTTCCTGCCGCTCTACTGGGACATCAAGCGCGGCGACGAGGAGACGACGCTGGTGCTGCCGCTCTACGCGCGCTGGCGGCGCCCGGGCTACCGGTCGACGCTGGTGATCCCCAGCTACTACCACCAGGAAGGCCTGCGCGAGGACGGAACGCTCGACGGCACGTACCGGCGCTTCGTCGGCTTCGTGCTGCCCGTGTACGATTCGGGCGTGAAGCGGCCCGGCGACTTCATGTGGAACCTGTTCGGCGGCCTGGTCGGCCACGAGCGCATCGGCCACCACCAGTTCCTGCGCCTGTTCTGGTTCTTCAACTTCGAGACCGGCCCCGCGCCGCGCGCCCAGACCGCCTGGTACAGCCAGCCCCCGCGCACCTCGCGCAAGACAGCCGCGCGCGGGCTGAACGTCGCCGGCTTCTGACGAGCCTTTCTGGCCTCCCTCTCCCGCTTGCGGGAGAGGGTCGGG
>Ga0207651_10000952_pt1 | contig 12782 bp, 7 predicted proteins | sample KBSM23metaG_FD_184328 | JGI IMG/M metagenome (GOLD analysis project Ga0207651, IMG submission 184328) | Miscanthus rhizosphere microbial communities from Kellogg Biological Station, Michigan, USA - KBS M2-3 metaG (SPAdes) (version 2) | ecosystem: Host-associated > Plants > Roots > Rhizosphere >... | reverse complement strand
AACGAGATGGCGTTGGCGGCCATGCTCTCGATGGGAAGGTGCTCGGGCAGGATCTCCGAGCCCTCGCACAGCAGCAGCGCGCGCTCGACGGTGTTGCGGACCTCGCGCACGTTGCCCCGCCACGAGTACGCCTCCAGCAGGCGCGCCGCCTCGGGCGAGACGTCGGGCGCGGGCCTGTCGCCCCCCATCTCGCGCGCGAACTGCGCCAGAAACGATCGGACCAGCGGCAGGATCTCGCTGCGCCGCTCGCGCAGCGGCGGGATGTTCAGGGTGATCCCGTTCAGCCGGTAGTAGAGATCCTGCCGGAAACGCCCGGAGGCGATCTCCGCTTCCAGATCGCGGTGCGTGGCGGCGATGAAGCGGACGTCGATGGGACGCGTCTTCACGCTGCCGACGCGCTGGACCTGCCGGGTCTGGATCACGCGCAGCAGCGTCGCTTGCAGCTTGGGCGGCATGTCGCCGATCTCATCGAGGAACACCGTTCCGCCCGGCGCCGATTCCAGCAAGCCGGCCTTGGTCTCGGTGGCCCCCGTGAACGCGCCCTTCTCGTGTCCGAACAGCTCGCTCTCCAGCAAGCCCTCCGAGACCGCCGCGCAGTTGATGGCGACGAACGGCGCCTTCGCGCGCGGCGACAGGCGGTGGATCTCCTGCGCCATGACGTCCTTGCCGACGCCGGTCTCGCCCAGGATGATGACGCTGATCGCGCCGCGCGCGGCGCTGCCGGCCAGGCCGTAGACCCGGCGCATGCGCGGATCCTCCACCACGACGCCCTCGACGGGCGCGGGCAGCTCCCGCCCGCGCAGGCGTTCGCTGGACCGCGCCACCAGCGCCTCGGGCGTCTGCCCGTCGCGCGGATGGCAGGCGATGCCGGTGCGCGCGACGATGCTCTGCGCGCGCAGCCGGCCGATCAGATCGTTGTTGATCGCCGAACCCAGGTCGGGAGACGTCGCGGGCAGGAAGATCTCGTAGTCGCTCGGGCCATACAGGGCCAGCATGTCGGACGTGCGCAGCGCCGGCGAGATCGTATCCGCGATCGTGCCCGCCGGTTGATTGCCCTCGACGGCCAGGCGGATGATCGCGAACGGCATCCGCGCCTCACGCGCGCATTCTTCCTCGATCCGCGCCTCGAAGTGGGTGTGCGGCCAGACCCGCCGGTTGCGGGCCGCTTGCCGCGTCTCCTGCACCATCAAGATCGTCGAGCCGATCGTCACCGCCTCGCCCGGCAGCACCGCGACGCGCTCGCCATGCGCGAGCGCGACATCGCGGACCTTGGTGCGGTTGATGCTGCCGATGTCCTCGATCTCGAACATCCCCTCGGTGACGTGCAGCCGCGCGTGCAGCCGCGACGCGAGCGGATCGGTGATGCGGATGTCGGCGTTGTCGGCGCGCCCGATCGACATGGCGCCGTGCTTGGGCAGCGCCTGAGCCAGAAAAAGATCCGGCCCCATGATCAGAAGATGGAACGCCGCCGGCGGCAACTGCAGCGGCGTATCGAACAGCGTGGTTAAGGAGCGCACGGATTCCAGCATGCGGCGGTGAAAAGCGAACATCGTGCCAGCGACGGCGCGCGCGGCGTGACGCGATCCAAGGCGATCACGTCAGTCAACTCGTCCGCTTGTCCGACAAGTTGTCGTTCGAGAACTGGGCCGCCCGCACAGATTGCGCCGAGGCATTTCGTGGGCGGCGACATCTCGTATGGCGCGCCATTTGCTCGCCGACGACGAATCGTCGCACGAAATGGCAGCAACCCATTGTTCTTTTCTTTACACTGGCGCCGTCGATGAACACCAGACCTAAACCGCTGGTGTTCGCCCTGCTGGCGCTGACCAGTTGCGGCAAACTCGCGGACAGCGCCTTCTGCGGGTCCGACGGATGTGGTTGGAAGGACGGCGACTGGACGCGGGTGGCGTCGCTGGCGAATCCGGCGCCGCCGCCGCCCGATCTGTCGAACGCTCTGTCGCTGGCAGACGATCCGGAGGTCGTGGAGCTGGGGCGGATGTTCTTCTTCGACCCGGCGTTCTCGGGAACGGCGACGCAGGAGACCGCGATCAGGCGTGACTCACCGCCCGCGCGTGTCGCGAAGGGCGCGTCGCTCAACATCTCGTGCGCGAGCTGCCACGATCTGCAACGCGCGGGCGTCGACACCACGTCGATGCCCGGACACGTGTCGGTCGGGGCCGGCTGGACGGACGTGAACGCGCTGCCCGTCATCAATAGCGCGTACCGCCCGGTGGTGTTCTGGAACGGGCGCGCCGATTCGCTGTGGGCGCTCAACGTCGCCGTCGCAGAGAGCCGGACCACGATGAACGGCAACCGGCTGCGCACCGCCCATCAGATCTTCGACCGCTACACGCCAACCGTGGATTTCAAGTACCAGCTGTCGAAGCAGCTTCCCGACATGGACTGCTTGGCGCTCACCGCGCTTTACGCCACCATCCCCAGCCTGCCGCCGGACGGCAAGCCGGGCGCGGACGGATGTCACCCCGAGGATCCGAACGAGCCATTCAATGACGACTACGACTGCTTGCTGAGCGGACCGCAGAAGACGCTGGTGACGACGCTGCTGGTGATCTGGTCCAAGGCGATCGCCGCCTACGAGCAGAAGCTGATCAGCGTCCACTCGAAGTTCGACCAGTTCGTCACGGAGGGGCCGGGCTCCGACGCGATCCCGGGCGCAGCCAAACGGGGCGCGCGGCTGTTCGTCGGCAAGGCGGCCTGCATCGACTGCCACTCGGGCCCGCAGCTCACCGACGAGCAGTTCCACGACATCGGCATTCCGCAGACGGGCCTTGCCGTTCCGACGACGGCGGACTGCCCGTCGGGGTACAAGCCGTGCGATTGCGTCGCGGGCAGCAACTGCCTGCCGTGGGGCGCGTACGACGGACTCAAGCGCTTACAGGCCAATGCCTGGCTGCGTACCAGCAAGTGGAGCGACGCTTCGGACGTTGGCATCGACAGTTCACGGGCATCGTACGTCGCGCGCGAGCTGACGCCGGATCTGCAGGGCAAGTGGCGGACGCCCAGCCTGCGCAACGTGGCGCTGACGGCGCCGTACATGCACGACGGGCGCTACACGACGTTGAAGGACGTCGTCTGGCACTACAACACGGGCGGGCGGGGCGCGGGGCCCGAGCAGATCGGCGTCCGCGCCGCCGAGATCAAGCCGCTGCTCCTCAGCGACGACGAGCAGGCGGATCTGGTCGCGTTTCTCGGGACGCTGACCGGCGCGCCGCCCGACAGCGCGCTCACCAGTCCGCCGACGCTGCCCAGCAGCACGAAGTTCTTCGGTCTGCCCCCTTGCGGTCGCTTCCCGAGCGGGGTGGGCGGCATGGGCGGCAGCACGCCGCCGATCGGCGGCATGGGAGGGGGCGGACTGAGCGCGGGCGGCCGGGGCGGAGCGCCCGGCGGGGCCGGGGGACGGGGGCCAACGGGAGAGGGCGGCGTGGGCGGGATGACCGGCGCCAGCGGCCGCGGCGGCGGGACGTTCGACGCCGGTGCGCCGTTCGGGACGTGCGGCACGCTGCTCGCCGTTCGAGCGATCACCGGGTTCGAGAACACGACAGGCACCGACCCGATCCGTTTCGGCGTCACACCGACGCAGGGGGCGGAGGCCTTCTCCAACGGGCCGGCCGGTCTGTCGCTGCCGATGCTCGCCATCGTCACCGACGGCGGTGGCAGCAACCACATGCTGCGCGCGACGGCAAAACCGGCGATGATGTCCGCCGACGCATTGCTCGGCGGCTTCGACTTCGGGGTGAAATTCGACACGCCTCTGGACACCAGCGGCAACAACGCGCTGCGGTTCACGGTCAACAACGGGAACGCCGACCCGAGTTGTGCGCTGCTGTTCACCGTCCGGGCGGTGAGCAACACGGGAGCTCCCTGCACGACCGGCGAGCTTTGTTCACAGACCATCGCGCGGATCCCGCAGAACGGCATCATCTGCGTACCGTTGCCGCCGACGATCAATCTCACCGCGGTTCGCGAGATCGTCTGGGGGGCGCCGGTTTCTTGCGGTCTGGACGTGACGGTCGACGACGTCGCGCTCGTGCAGCAGCAATGACGCGCGTCTCGAAGGTCGCGCGGCGCGCAATTGTCGGTGCGCTCGCGCTTGGCGGTTTGTTCCCCGTGGCGGCGCGCGCGCAGAACCCCGACGCGCCGTTGCCTCCGCTCGAAGAAAACCTCGACGACGCCGCCGACGACGAGAGCGCCGACGCCGATGAGACCGCGGAGCAGGTCGACGACGAGCGCTACGAGGCGCTGCAGGAGGAGGTGCGGCAGCTGCGCGGCGTGGTGGCCGGGCGCAAGCCGGCGTTCTCGCTCGGCGGCTACGCCGACGTCGGCTTCTTCGCGGCGCAGGGCGACGGCAGCGGGTTCATCCAGGACCTCGGGCCGCCCTCGGCCCGCGCCTTCCCGCAGTACGCCGGTCAGTACGGCTGGGTGTTCCTGGGCGACATCCTGGCGCCCGCCGTCAACTCGCGCGGCGAGCCGGCCGATCTCGGCGATCCGGCCGGCGTCGATCGCCAGGACCTGATCGATTCGAACGGCGCGCCCAGCTTCATCGTCAACGAGGTGAACCTGACGCTCAACGGCGCGCTCGCGTCGACCGTGCTCGGCACGGCCAGCGTCGACTTCATGCCGCGCACGGGCACCAACTTCCGCCTGGGCGACGCGTTCGAGGTCGACCTCGCCCAGCTGGAATGGCAGGTCGGCGCCTTGCGGCGGACGTCGATCTTCCTCGGCAAGTTCGACTCGGTGATCGGGATCGAATACCGATCGAGAAAAGCGAACCAGCGCTTCGGAATCACGCCCTCGCTGATCGCGCGCTACACGACCGGCACGCCCATCGGGATCAAGGTTCGCAGCCGGCTGGGACCGGATGACCTGCTGACGATCGCGGGCGCCGTCACCAACGGGTCGTCCGTCATCGAACCGTTCCACTTCTACGACGAGACGGACAGCAACGCGGGCAAGACGCTGAGCGGACGCGTCTCGATCGCGCCGCCGCTTCCGTTCCTGCTCGAGCTGGGCGTCTCGGGTCTCTACGGCGCGCAGGATCGCGCGCTCGACAGCCGGCATCCGATCTGGTTCGCGGGGGCGGACCTGCAGATCTCCTGGCGGCGCTTGTCGCTGGCGGCCGAGTTCCTGCGCGGCAGCGCCGACGGCGAGGTGGGCGCCGCGTTCGATCCGGCGCATCGGGTCTACGGCCTGCGGCTGAACAACGGCGGCTACGTGCAGCTCATCGGCCGGCTGTCGCGGCTGGTCGGTGTCCTGGTCCGCGGGGAATTACGCGACGCGTTCGTCTGGCTGGGCGATCCGACGCTGCCCGAAGGCGCGGAGCGTCTGTACGTGACAAGGTCCTGGCGCTTGACCGGCGGCGTTCGCGTGGTCGTGAGCGACCGTATCGTCGCCAAGATCGAGTACCTTCACAACGGCGAGTACGGGGGGGTACCGTCGATACCGAACGACGTGTTCACGTCGTCGGTCGTGATGTCCTATTGAACCGTGCCGAAAACGTCGAAAGGCAGGAGATGAGCGCGAAACGAACAGCGACCACGATTGCCGCCGCGCTGGTGTTCCTCGCGGCCGGGACCGCGCGTTCCGCGCCGCCGGCCAAACCGCGTGGTCCGACGGCGGCCGAGTTCGCGGCGCTCAAGCAGAAGGTCGAGGAGCAGAACGAGCTGATCATGAAGCTGACGCAGTTGGAGGGTCAGCACTACGAATTCCTGCTCAGGCTGCTACAGAGCACGCGCCCCGGCAGCGCCCCGATCGCGCTCCCCAACCCTCCGCCCGCTCTCCCGCCGTCCTCGCCCCCGGCCTCGCCGACGCCCTCGTCCTCGATCACGCCCGCCGTCCCGCCGCCCGCCGGCGACACCACCCGCAAGCTCGCCACCATCAGCGGCCACGTCGACGTGAAGGGAAAGCCGTGGGGCCCGGTGGTCGTCTACGTGGACAACGTCAAGGAGCCGGCCATCGAACGCAGCGTCGAGATCGTCCAGAAAGATCGCGCGTTCGTCCCCAACGTCCTGGTCGTGCAGAAAGGGACGCGGGTCGCCTTCCCCAACTCCGATCCGTTCCTGCACAACGTGTTCTCGCCCTCGCCGACGTCGCCGTTCGACCTCGGCAGCACCCGTCAGGGTGAGAAGGCGGGCGTCGTCCGGCTGTTCAATCCCGGCGTGGTGGAGGTGCTTTGCAACATGCACGCGAAGATGCGTGCGAACATCCTCGTCGTGCCCAATCGCCATTACGTGAAGGTGGGCAGCGACGGCAGCTTCCGTCTCGACAACGTCCCCCTCGGGACGCGACAGGTGGTCGTCTGGACGCCCGACGCCAGGCCGGTGACCGAGTCGGTCGCGCTCACCGCGGCGGGCGCCACCGTGAAGGTGGCGTTGCAGGTCGAGCAGGCGCCGCCCCCGCTGGACAAGATGGGCAAACCGCGTCCCATCTATCGACAGGAAGAATAGGCGAATTGGTGAGCAGTCGGTCGAGCGCGCGTTCGGGTGTGGTGCTGCTGGGGGCAGGGCTGGCCGCGCTGGCTGCGACCGTCTTGCTCGCGCGGCAGCGCGCGGCCGCCGACGCGGGGGCGCGCCAGCAGGCGGCCGAGGTCGCGCGCTCGGTCGAAGATCGGGTGGGCGTTCTCAAGACCGAGCTCACCCAGGATGTGGAGGCGGTCAGCGACATTCCCCAGCTCCGCTCCGCGCTCGCCAACCGCGCCGATCCGGTCACCTTCACGGACCTGTTTCAGCACGAGGAGTGGTGGGATCGGTACCGGAGCCGGGCGGCCGCGATCCTCGTCGACGACGAGGTGGTGGTGACGCAGAACCTCGACGCGTCCGTCGCGGCGGAGGGCGCGCGCCGCACCCTGACCGCGGCCGGCGTCGTGATCCAGGCGCTCGACGCGGGCCAGCAGATGAACCTGGTCGGGATTGGGCGATACCGGCTGGCCCGGCTCGGGATCACGTACACGATCGTGGTGGGCCGCAATTTTGATCGGGCGCAGCTCGACAAGCTGCGGCCGCTGCCGACCGTCGCGCTCGCGCTGTCCGACGGCCGCCGGATCCGGACGTCGGCGGGTGACGGCGAGCTGGGCGCGGTCGCGAGCACTCTCGTCGGCCGCGAGGCGGAGGCGTCGTTCGCGCCCGACGGCGCGGACTGGACGGGCGCGGCCGTCCCGGTCGCCGACAAGCTGTGGGTCGTCGCGCTGGCGCATCGGCCCGTGCACGCGCTGCCGTTCGCGGCGGTGCTGGGCTGCGGGATCGCGGGCGCCGCGCTGTTGCTGGCGGGCCTGGGCCTGATCCTGCGCCGCCGCCAGCCGGGTGCCGCGGCGGCGCAATCCGGCGAAGCCGCCGCGGTCGCCCCGATCGGCGGCGGGCGGCCCGCCGCGGCGATACCCGCCGAACGCCCGCGCGTGTCCCCGCCGTCGCTGGCCGTCGTCCCGCGCCTGACGCCGTCGGCGGCGAGCGCGCCGGGCGGGCTGGCGGTCGCGACCGCGCTGGCGGCCGAGGGAGGCCAGCAGTTCGGTCGCTACCGGTTGATCGAGCGCATCGGCGAGGGCGGGATGGCCGAGGTGTTCACGGCGGTGCTGAGCGGCGCCGAGGGTTTCGAGCGCACGGTGGTCATCAAGCGGCTCAAGCCGCACCTGGCGCTGAACCCCGAGGCGGTGGCGCAGTTCATCGACGAGGCCAAGCTGGGATCGGTGCTCTCGCACTCGAACATCGTGACCGTCTCCGATTTCGGCAAGGTCGGCGAGGGCTATTACCTCGCCGAGGAATTCGTCGACGGCCGCACGCTGGCGCAGATCGCCGCGCGCTATCGCGAGAAGTACGACCGGACCGTGCCCGTCGCGATCGTCTTCCACGTCATCCACGAGGTGCTGGCCGGCATCGGCTACGCCCACGACCGCATGGACACGCAAGGACGGCCGCTGGGGATCGTCCACCGCGACGTCTCGCCCAGCAACATCATGATCAGCTTCGAAGGCGAGGTGAAGCTGCTGGACTTCGGCATCGTCAAGGCGACGGAGCGCGTGTCGAAGACCAAGGAAGGCAACGTCAAGGGCAACGTCGGCTATATGTCGCCCGAGCAGGCGCGCGGTCTGGACGTCAGCAACAAGGCCGACCTGTTCTCGCTGGGCCTGGTGATGTTCGAGCTGCTGTCGGGCGAGCCTTTCTACCAGGGCGCGGGCGCGGGCGAGATCCTGTACCAGGCGGCGACGGGACCGACCATCGATCACCGGGCGCGTATCGACAAGCTCCCGCCCCCGGCGCCCGAATTCTTGCGCCGCGTGCTGGCGCAGGATCCCGCCTCCCGTTACCCGACGGCGCGCGCGTTCGCGCAGGCCCTGACCCCGTCCGCCACGATGGCGAAGGGGCAGCTCGCCGAGATGATGCGCGCGCTGTTCGCCGCGAACACCTGATCGGACGATCTGTTCGGCGCGTCGGACAACTCGTCGCCGTCGTCGGACAACGCGATGGGCAGCGTATCGAGAATAATCGTTAAATACCAGTGACTTGCGTACATGTAGTTGTTGGCCCGACGCTTGCTCAGCCGGTTGGCGTGAACGCAGCAACGACAAACCGGAACGGGACAAGGAGAGCCAACATGTTTTCTCTCAATGGGATCTGCTTCGCCGGTGCGATCGCATCAGCGATCGCCGCGGTCCTCATGGCCAGCGGCTGCGTGGGCTTCTAGCGGTCCGGGCGGCTAGCTGGGCTGGACGGGCGTCGTCAGCACGCGCCCGAGCGCGCCGGCCGGCGTCGGGTGCAGCTTCCGGTCCGCCTGCAGCGGCAACTCGACGACGAACGTCGACCCCTTGCCCGGATTGCTCTCGACCATCACGGTTCCGCCGAGCGCGTCGATGATCTGCTTGACGATCCACAGGCCCAGGCCGATGCCGCCGAAGTGCCGGCTGGACGCGGCCCGTTCGAAGCGGCCGAAGATGCGTTCGTGATCGTGCGGCGCGATGCCCAGGCCGCGATCGCGGATCGTGATGACGGCGCTATCCTTCTTCCCTTCGACGGCGACGTCGATCGGTTTGCAGTCTCCGTACTTGATCGCGTTGGAGACGAGGTTCGTGACGACCTGGTCGAGCCGGCTCTTGTCCCAGCGTCCCACCACGGGGGCGGGCGTCGTGACGTTCAACGTCGATCCGACGCGCGCGGCTTCGTCCGTGAAGCGGAGGCCGACCTCGCTGACGACCTGCGAGAGGTCGACCAGCTCGACGTGCAGCTCCAGCCGCCCGGCGGCGATGCGCGACACGTCCAGCAGCTCATCGATCAAGCGGTGCAGGCGAGCTGCCTGGGAGTCGATCTTCTCGACCTTGGCGATCAGACGCGGGCCGTCGGCCGAGCCCTCCCGGCGCGCGATCCGGGACAAATTCGCGACCTCCAGCTTCAACGACGTCAGCGGCGTGCGCAGCTCGTGTGACGCGACCGACAGGAAGTCGTCGCGCAGGATGATCGCCTTGCGCAGCGCCTCCTCGGCCTGCTTCTGGTCGTCGATGTCGGTCGCGGTCGCGATCCAGCCGATGACGGCGCCGTCCGCTTCGCGCTCCGGGACGGCGCGCGCGATGTGCCAGCGGTAGCTGCCGTCGGCGGCGCGCTTGATTCGCACCTGGCGTTCGAAGGGGGCGCCGCTCTGCAGGCCCGCTTCCCAGTGGGCGCGGGCGTCGGTGCGGTCGTCGGGGTGAAGGCAGGCCCAGAATGAGTCTTCGCGGATGTCCGCCGCCTGCAGCCCGCAGTAGGCGAGCCCGCAGCGGTTCCAGTAGTTGACCTTCCCCGCCGCGTCGGCGGCCCAGATGCACTCGGGCATCGCGTCCAGCAGCCGCTGGTAGCGCTCCTGGCTCTTGCGTTCGAACGCTTCGCGTTCGCGTTCGCGCAGCAGCCGCTCCTGCAGCTTCAGCTTTTCGCCGCGCAGGTAAAGCTCGATGAACACGGCGGCCTTCGAGCGGAGGATGTCGGCGTCGAACGGCTTGACCAGGTAGTCGACCGCGCCGTGCGAGTAGCCGCGGAACACGTGGACAGCGTCGCGGTTCACCGCGGTGATGAAGATGATCGGGATGTGGCGGCTGCGCGGGTGCTGCTTGATGAAGCTGGCGGTCTCGAATCCGTTCATGTCCGCCATCTGCACGTCCAGCAGGATGAGGGCGAACTCGCGGTGAAGGATCTCGCGCAGCGCCTCGACGCCCGATCGGGCCATGACCAGCTGGTGGCCCAGCGGCGCCAGGATCGCTTCCAGCGCCACCAGGTTGGCCGGGTGATCGTCGACGACCAGAATGCTGGCGCGCGGCTCGACCGCCGGCGTGTTGGAATCGGGCCCTCCGGATCGTTGATCCACGTGCTTCCTCGTCTCCATCACTGAAGAGGAACGCCCTCGCCGTTCCCGGTCCAAAGCCGGATCAGGTCCAGCAACTTCCCGGTGTCGACAGGCTTGGGCAGGTAGTCGGACGCGCCCGCCTCCAGACACTTGCCGCGGTCGTCCTTCAGCGCCTTGGCGGTGATCGCGATGATCGGGATGCCGCGAAACACCGGGTTGGCGCGGATCGCGCGCATCGTCTCGTAGCCGTCCATGCCCGGCATCATCACGTCCATCAGCACGACGTCGATCGCCGGATCCTTCGTCAGCGATTCGAGCGCGGCCTGGCCGTTCTCGGCATAGATCACCTCGAGGCCGCTCGCCTCCAGCACGCTGGTCATCGCGAAGATGTTGCGGACGTCGTCGTCGACAACCAGCACCCGCAGCCCCGCGACCGAGGCCTCGCTGCGGCGGCTCGCCTCCAGAACCGCCTTCGACCGTTCGGGCAGCTGGCTCTCGACGCGATGGAGGAACAGGGCGGTCTCGCTGAGCAGACGCTCGGGCGAGTGCACGGCGCTCTTGAGGATCACCGACTGCGCGACCTTCTTCAGCGCCTCGTCGTCCTCGGGGGTGAGATCTTTCCCGGTGTAGACGATGACGGGCAGCTCGCGCGAGCGTGCCTGCGCGCGGACCTTGTCCAGGAACTGGATGCCGTCGTCGCCCGGCAGCACCAGATCGACCACCAGGCAGTCGAAGTCCCCGCCCTCCAGCTTCTCCGCCGCTTCCTCGGCGGTCCGCACCGCGGTCACCTCCACGTCGTCCCCGTCGCCCACCAGCTCGACCATGCTCTGGCGCTGGGTGTCGTCGTCCTCGAGCAGCAGCAGGCGCCGCACCGGACGATCGAGGAACGTCGTGATCTGCTCGAACGCCCCTTCGATGGCCTCGCGGGTGACCGGCTTTTCCAGATAGGCGAACGCGCCCAGCGCCGCGCCACGCCGGCTCATCTCGTCGATCGAGATGACGTGAACCGGGATGTGGCGGGTGGTGGGGTTGCGCTTCAGGCGATCCAGCAACGTGAGGCCGTCCAGCCCGGGCAGCTTGATGTCCAGGGTGATGGCGTCGGGCTGGTACTTGTTGGCCAGCGTCAACCCGAGGTCGCCGCGGGTCGCCACCAGCACCTTGAAGCCCTTCTCGCGCCCGATCTGCAGCATGATGCGCGCGAACGACACGTCGTCCTCGATCACCAGCAGCACCCGGTCGTCCTCGCCGATGTCGGCGCGATCGTCGTCGATCGGCCGGGAGACGATCGGATCCGGTTCGGCGATCGTCGAGGCGCTGACGACCTCGGCGAAGCGGGCCGGCGACGGCGCCCAGTCCCTGGCGGCTGTCAGGGCGTCGTCAGCGACCGCGACGTGACGTTCGGGCAGGTACAGCGTGAACACGCTGCCCTTGCCGACCTCGCTCTCGATATGGATTTCGCCCCCGAGCAGGCGGGCGATCTCGCGCGAGATCGAGAGGCCCAGGCCGGTGCCGCCGTACTTGCGGCTGGTGGTGCCGTCGGCCTGCAAGAACGGTTCGAAGATCAGCTGCTGCTTGTCGCGCGCGATGCCGATGCCGGTGTCGGCGACCGAGAAGGCGACGACGGCGCCTGAGCGCAACGCCTCGTGGGCGAAGCGTGTTTCGGGTTTGGCCCGGTGGATTCGCAGCGTGACCGACCCGCGCGACGTGAACTTGAGCGCGTTGGCGAGCAGGTTCTTGAGGACCTGCTGCAACCGCTGCGGATCGGTGTGGACCGTCATCGGCAAGGCGACGTCGACGTCGGTCTTGAACGCGAGATCCTTCTGTTCCGCCAGCGGGCGGAACGAACGGTCGACGAAGTCGGAGATGTCCGCCAGCGCCACCTCGCGCGGTTCGACCGGCATCTTCCCCGCTTCGACCTTGGACAGGTCGAGGATCTCGTTGATCAGCGTCAGCAGGTCGCCGCCGGACGCGTAGATGGTCTTCGCGTACTCGACCTGCTTGTCGGACAGGGTCTTGTCCGGATTGTCGGACAGCAGCTTGGCCAGGATCAGCAGGCTGTTCAGCGGCGTCCGCAGCTCGTGCGACATGTTCGCGAGGAACTCCGACTTGTACTTGGAGATCATGGCGAGCTGCTCTGCTTTTTCCTCCAGCGACAGGCGGGCCTGCTCGACCTCGCGGTTCTTGACCTCGACCTTGGTGTTCTGTTCGGCGAGCAGCCGCGCCTTCTCTTCCAGCTCGATCGCCTGCTTCTCCAGCTCGGAGTTGGTGCGCTTCAGCTCGTCCTGCTGCTGCGTCAGCTCGTTCGACTGCGACTGCAGCTCCTGGGTGAGCGACTGCGACTGCTGCAGCAGCTCCTCGGTGCGCATGTTCGCGCCGATCATGTTGAGCACGACGCCGATCGACTCCATCAGCTGATCGAGGAACAGCTGGTGGATCGGGCTGAACGCGTGGAACGACGCCAGCTCGAT
>Ga0207651_10000951_pt1 | contig 12786 bp, 12 predicted proteins | sample KBSM23metaG_FD_184328 | JGI IMG/M metagenome (GOLD analysis project Ga0207651, IMG submission 184328) | Miscanthus rhizosphere microbial communities from Kellogg Biological Station, Michigan, USA - KBS M2-3 metaG (SPAdes) (version 2) | ecosystem: Host-associated > Plants > Roots > Rhizosphere >... | reverse complement strand
TCCGGGAACGACCTCCCTCCGCGTACATGAGCAGCATTTCCCCCCGCTCGAGGATCGCGAAGGCGGTCTTGAAGGCCTCCTCGTCGTGATGGCCACGACGGACCGGGAAGACGCCTCCGTGCGAGTAGATGTAGGTGAGCACGGGCGTGCCGAACATCTGCGACTTCGCCATGAAGCGGATTTGACGGCGCAGGTAGAGCCCGGTGAAGAAGTGATCCATCTGGCTGAAGTGGTTCGGGGCGAGGATCAGGGCGCCGGATTTGGGCACGTTCTCGACCCCGATCGCGCGTGTGCGGTAGAGCAGAAGGGTCGGCAGCGAGATCAGGATGCGAACCAAGGTGTAGGTCCAGCCGACCCCCTTGCGCGCCCGCGCGTGGAAGCGGTCGAAGTACTCGGCAGGACGTTCGTCCTTGTAGACCTGTGGCTTGATGTCGGTCATGGGGAAATTGGGAGTGCGGCGCGGCCTTCCCGGCCGCGCTACGCGATACCCCCACCGGCGGCGGCGGTTACTCCTCGGGGTCGCCTTCCTCGGCGACGGCCCATCCCTTCGCCCGTTCGACCGCCCGGCTCCAATCGTGGAGCAGCGACTCGCGCTCGGCCGCGGCCATCGCCGGCTCGTAGCGGGCCGCCTCCCGCCACATCTGCCGAACCTCCTCCGCCGTCCAGCGCCCAGTCGCGATCCCGGCCAGGTAGGCGGCCCCCAGCGCCGTCGTCTCCGCCACCTCGGGGACGACGACCTCGGCGCCGAGCACGTCGGCCTGGAACTGCATCAGCCAGCGGTTGCCGGCGGCGCCGCCGTCCGCCTTCAGCGCCGCGAGGCGCTCGCCCGAAGCCGCCTCCTGGGCACGCACCGCGTCGACCGTCTGGTAGGCGATCGCCTCCAGGGCGGCGCGAGCGAGGTGGGCGCGCCCGCTGCCGCGGGTGAGGCCGACGATCGTCCCGCGCGCGGCCGGGTCCCAGTGCGGCGAGCCGAGGCCGGTCAGCGCCGGGACGAAGTAAACGCCGTCGTTGCCGTCGAGCGAGGCGGCCAGCGCCTCGCTCTCCTCCGCCCGCTCGATCAGGCCGAGGCCGTCGCGCAGCCACTGCACGGCGGCGCCGGTGACGAAGATCGAGGCCTCGAGCGCGTAGGCGGGTCCCTCGTCCGAACCACAGGCGACCGTCGTCAGCAGCCCCTCGCCCGGCTCGGGCGCCTCGGCCCCCGTGTGCAGGAGGACGAAGCTGCCGGTGCCGTAGGTGTTCTTAGCCTCTCCCGCCCGCTGGCAGGCCTGGCCGAAGAGCGCAGCCTGCTGGTCGCCGGCGATCCCGGCCACCGGCACCTCGCCTCCGAACTCCGAGGTTGCGCCGAAGACGTGAGAGGAGGGAAGCGGCTCGGGCAGCCGCCCGGGGTCGACGCCGAAAAGCTCGCAGAGCTCCGCGTCCCACTCCAGCCTGCGGATGTCGAAGAGCATCGTCCGCGAGGCGTTGGTGCGATCGGTCGCGTGGTGCCCGGTGAGCTTGAAGAGCAGCCAGGAGTCGACGGTGCCGAAGACCGCCCGCTCGGCGCCCTCGACATTGCGCAGCAGCCACTCGATCTTGGTCCCGGAGAAGTAGGGGTCGAGGACGAGGCTGGTGCGCTCGCGCACCAGCGGCTCGTGGCCCGCCTCTCGCAGCTCGCGGCAGCGCCCGGCAGTGCGCCGGTCCTGCCAGACCAGCGCCCGGTGCAGCGGCTCGCCGGTCGCGGGGTCCCAGGCGACGACGGTCTCCCGCTGGTTGGCGATCCCGATCGCGTCGAGGTCGCGGCCCTCGATCCCGGCGGCGGCGATCGCCCGCGCCGCGACCGCCCGGGTCACCTCCCAGATTTCGCCCGCATCGTGCTCGACCCAGCCGGGCCGGGGGAAGTGCTGCTCGAACTCGGAGTAGGCGCGACCCGCGATCCGTCCCTCGTCGTCGAAGACCAGGCAGGTCGTGCCGGTCGTCCCCTGGTCGATCGCGAGAATCACGTTCGCTGGCACACTATCCGCGTGGAGGCGCTCGACCAACAGGCCCGCGGCGGCCTCGCCGAGCAGGCGAGGGCGCTGCGCGAGCGAGAGATCGGCTCGCGCGAGTCGGTCGAGGCGGCGCTGAACCGGGCCGAGCGCTCGCAGGACACGCTCAACGCCTTCCGCGTCATCTGCCACGAGGAGGCCCTGGCCGAGGCGGAGGAGGCCGACCGGCGGCTCGCCGCCGGCGAGGTCGCGCCGCTGCTCGGCGTGCCGGTGGCGATCAAGGACGACGTCGACCTGACCGGCCACACGACGCCCTTCGGCTGCGGCGGCGGGCGACCGGCGGTCCGCGACGCCGAGGCGGTGCGTCGCCTGCGCGAGGCGGGCGCGATCCCGATCGGCAAGACGCACGCGCCGGAGGTCGGCCAGTGGCACTTCACCGAGACGCCGCTGCACGGGGCGACGCGCAACCCGTGGAACACCGACCACACCCCGGGCGGCTCCAGCGGGGGCGCCGCGGCCGCGGTGGCGGCCGGCGTGGTCCCAGCCGCGATCGGCTCCGACGGCGCCGGCTCGATCCGCATCCCGGCCGCCTGGACCGGCCTGGTCGGCCTCAAGCCGCAGCGCGGCCGCGTATCCACCTGGCCCGACGCGGAGGCCTTCAACGGGCTCAGCTGCTACGGGCCGCTGGCGACCTCCGCCGCCGACGCCGCGCTGCTGCTCGACGCGATCCGCGGCAACGTCCCCGCCGACCTGCACCGGCCCGCCCCTCCCGCTGCGCCCTTCGTCGAGGCGGCCGCCAGCGAACCGCGTCGCCTGCGGGTGGCGATCTCCTTCGTCACGCCGTTCGGCGTCTCCGGCAAGGTCCACGCTGAGCACCGCGCCGCGACCGAGGCCTTCGGCGAGCGGCTCGCGGAGCTCGGCCACGAGGTCTTCCCCGCCGACCCGGACTACGGGCTCGCCGGGCCCGCCCTGATCCCCCGGGGAATGGCGGGGGTTGAGGAGTGGCTCGCGACACACGGCGAGGACCGCTCGGCGCTGGAGCCGCGCACACGCACCCACGCCCGCATGGGCAGGGCCCTGAGCGGGCTGCCCCTGCGCCTCTCGCGCGCCGCCGAGCCCGCCCTGCGGCGGCGCGCCGGCCGCATCTTCGAGCGCTGCGACATGGTGCTGACGCCGGCGACCGCGATGCCGCCGCCGCGGATCGGAGCCCTCGACGGCAGGGGCTACTGGGCGACGAGCAGCAGGGCCGGCGCGATCTGTCCCTTCGCCTTCGCCTGGAACGTCACCGGCTGGCCGGCGATCAGCGTTCCCGCCGGCCTTACCTCGAAGGGCCTGCCGATCGGCGCCCAGCTGCTCGGCCGCGAGAACGACGAGGCCACCCTGCTCTCGCTCGCCGGCCAGGTCGAGCGCGCCGCGGGGGGCTGGCCGCGCTGTCTCGACCGGTAGACGCGGCCCCGGCGAGGGAGTACGGTCTGCGCCAGGCAGGGATCAGAGAGGAAAGGAGTCCCGATGGCTGCTGCAGAGGTGAGAAGCTTCGACTCGCCCGACGAGGTTCGCGAGTTCGAGGGCAATGGCAGGGCGAGGGTCGTGCAGGTCGCCGGCCACACGGTCGGTCTCGGCACGTTCGAGCCCGGCTGGAAGTGGTCCGAGAACGTGAAGCCGATCGCGGGAACCGATTCGTGCCAGGTCTCGCACCTCGGTTATGTCCTCTCGGGCAGCATGCAGGTGCGCATGGACGACGGCTCGGAAGTGGAGATCGGGGCCGGGGACGTCGTCGCAATCCCCCCGGGGCACGACGCCGAAGTCACCGGCCCGGAGCCCTGCGTGATGGTCGACTTCGGCGAGTTCGGCGACTACGCGAAGCGCGGCTGACACTCAGCCGCGCCGGCGACGCGCGCGATAGGCGCGGGTGAAGTCGAGCAGCTGCCGGCCGCGGTGGAGGAAGCCGCCGAGGGTGCGGCCGGTGGCGCGATGGGAGAGGTCGAGCTCGTACTCGCCGACGCGGTAGCCGGCGCGGACGGCGTCCACCGTCATGCCGACCTCCATCCCGTAGCCGCGGGCGAAGGGCAGCGTCGCACGCAGGACCTCGACCCGCATCGCGCGCTGCCCGGAGATCGGCGCCTTGGCGCCGAAGCCGCAGAGGCGGCGGATCGCCCAGCGGGCGGAGCGGAGCGCGATGCCGAAGCCGCCCCCCACGCGATTGGCGAAGGCGGCGACGGCGAGATCGCACTCGCCCCGCTCGACTGCCTCGACAAGCGGCGACAGCTCGGCCGCCGAACCCCCCAGATCGGCGTCGCAGAGCAGGACGACGCGAGGCTCGGTCCCGTTCCCCAGCGCCGCCTCCGCCGCCGCGGTCACGTTGCCGCCCTTGCCGTGGGGACGGCCGCGGCTCACCACCCGGGCGCCGGCGGTCATCGCCAGCTCGGCGGTGCCGTCGGTCGAGGCGTCGTCGGCGACCCAGATCGCCGCACCGGGGAAGGCTCTTCGCAGCGCCGCCACCGACTCTCCCACCCGGTTCGCCTCGTTGCGAGCGGCGACGATCACGGCCAGGGCATCGGGTCCACTCGGCGGCACGACCGGCATTCTCCCTTCCGGTGCGCTTTATGCCATCTATGGGCACATAAAGCGCACCGGAGCAATGGATATTGTGCCCCGCCATGGCAGACATCGAGGCGCACATCACAGGGAACGTCTGGAAAATCGAGGTCGCGGTCGGGGACACGGTCGAAGACGGGGACACCGTCGTGATCCTCGAGTCGATGAAGATGGAGATCCCGGTCGAGGCCGAAGACGACGGCAAGGTGACCGAGATCCGCTGCGAGGAGGGCCAGGCGGTCAGCGAAGGCGACGTCCTCGTCGTCCTCGGATAGCGCCGGACGATCGGAGCGATTGGCATGGTCGACGAGCTCGCAGGCGGCAAGCTCCTTCTCGACTCGCCGGCCGAGGCGGTGGTCCGCCTCCGCATCTCCAACCCGGAACGGCGCAACGCCCTCGACCACGACATCCTCGACGCGCTCGCCGAGACGCTGCCGCGCCTCGACCGGGGCATCGAGACGCGCTGCCTGCTGATCACCGGGGCGCCCCCGGTCTTCTCGGCTGGCTACGACATCGCCTCGATCCCCTCGGAGACCTTCGAGCGCGACGCCGAGGCGCTGGTCGCGCACCCCTTCCACGCGGCGATGGAGGCGATCGCCCGCCATCCCTGGCCGACCGTCGCGGCGATCAACGGCCACTGCATCGGCGGCGGCCTCGAGCTGGCGATCACCTGCGACCTGCGGATCTGCGCCGCCGGCGCCAAGCTCGGCATGCCACCGGTCAAGCTCGGCCTCGTCTACGGCCACACCGGGCTGCGTAAGTTCCTCGACACGGTCGGCCTCGCCCGCACCAAGGAGCTCTTCCTCACCGGCCGCAACTTCGAGGCGGCGCGGGCCGAGGAGATCGGCCTCGTGCACGAAGTCGTCGCCGACCAGCGCCTGGAGGAGGCGTCGGTCACGCTGGCCGCCGAGATCGCCGCCAACGCGCCGCTCTCGATGCGCGGCAACAAGAGCGCGATCGACCTGCTCAACGCCTCGCCGATCCTCAGCGAACAGCAGGAGGGCGGCCTGATCGCCCTGCGCGAGTCCTGCTTCGCCTCCGAGGACCTGCGCGAGGGCATCCGCGCCTTCGCCGAGAAGCGCAAGCCGGACTGGAAAGGACGATGAGCGCGGAGCGAGCAAGCGTGCATCTCTGGTTCTTCGCGCCGCGAGCGAAGCGCGAGACTTGGAAATGAGCGCCAAGGCGCGTCGCGAGCTCGCCGCCGCCGATCCGACGATGGCGGCGCTGATCGAACGCCTCGGCGAGATCGACATCGCGACGCGGCTGCGGCGGCGCAGCGAGGAGCGACCCGCGGACGCCTACGGCGCCCTGCTGCGGGCGATCGTCGGCCAGCAGCTCTCGACCAAGGCGGCGCGGACGATCTACGGCCGCATCCTCGAGCTCTTCGACGGCCGCACCCCGCCGCCCGAGCGGCTGCTCGAAGCGGACGAGTCGGCCCTGCGCGGCGCCGGCCTCTCCGGGCGCAAGGTGGAATACGTCCGCGACCTCGCCGCCCACGTGCTCTCCGGCGAGCTCGAGCTGGACCGGCTCGGCGAGCTGCCCGACGAGGAGGTCGTCGCCGAGATCGTCGCCGTGCGCGGCCTCGGGGTCTGGACCGCGGAGATGTTCCTGCTCTTCCACCTGGAACGGCCGGATGTCCTCTCCGGCGGTGACCTCGGCATCCGCAAGGCGGTGCAAGTCGAGTACGACCTCGACGAGATGCCGACGCCCACCCGCGTGCTCGAGATCGGCGAGCCGTGGCGCCCCCACCGCAGCCTCGCGTCCCTCTATCTCTGGGAGTCGCTTGCAAGCGCGCCGGTCGATTGAGGCCGCGCCGGCGGCCGCCGCCGGCAAGCGCTCGATGCGGGTCCGCTTCTGGTGGGGGCTCGCGGTCGTCGCCGCGATCGCGCTCGGCTCGATCGTCCTCGCCCTCGTCGTCCACGAGCGCGAACGGGACAGCTTCGAGCGCCGCCAGCAGGGCGAGGCGACGCGGGCGGCGCGCCAGGCCGAGGCGCAGGCGGCGCTCTCGGTGGGCCAGCTGAGCAGCGCGGCGGCCTTCTACAGCGCCGAGGGAAGCTTCAGCCGCCACGAGTTCGAAGTCGTCGCCGACTCCCTGCTCGACTCGGGGACGCTGAGCGCCACCGCCTTCATCGGCTCGGTGCCGCAAACGGGACGGAGCCGGTTCGAACAGGCCCGTGGATTCGCGATCACCGAACGCGGTCCGCTCGGCCAACTGCGACCCGCCTCGGCCCGGGCCCACTACTTCCCGCTCACCTATGCCGCGGCCAACGGCCTCAGCGTGCAGATGCCGATCGGCTACGACGTCGGAGGGGACGCGCTGCGCGGTCGCTACCTGTTCCGCGCCCGCGACATCGGCGGCCCCGCCGCGACCCCGGTAATGCGGCTGCCGGTCGGCGGCACCGGCATCAACGTATTCCGACCGGTCTACCGCGACGGCGCTCCCATCGGGACCGTGCGCCAGCGACGGGCGGCGTTGATCGGCTTCGCCGGCGGCGCGTTCCAGCTCCCCGTCCTTGCCGGAGCCGCCCAGGAGACGCTGTCGCGGGATGTCGACGTGGCGCTTGTCGAGCGCGGCAGGCCGGTTGCGGGCGGCGAGCTGCCGCGCGAGGGGTCGGCGACGGCGCCGATCCGGATCGCCGACCGCACCTGGCTGCTCGTCGTGCGGGACCCGAGCGGCCCCGGCCTGGGGCTGCCGCTGATGGTCGCCGTCGTCGGCCTCGCATTGGCGGCGATGCTGGCCGCCCTGGTGACGATTTGGGCCCGCAAGGAGCGCATGCAGGAGCTCGCCCGCCAGGCCAACCAGGACTCGCTGACGGGGCTGAAGAACCGGCGGCGCTTCGAGGAGGACCTGCGGGCCGAGCTGGCGCGCAGCCACCGCTATCAGACCCCCGGCGCGCTGCTGATGCTCGACCTCGACCGCTTCAAGCGCGTCAACGACACGCTCGGCCACGCCGCCGGCGACCGCCTGCTGGCCGAGATCGCCGAGATCCTGGTCTCGCGGGCCCGCGAGACCGACGTCGTCGCCCGCCTGGGGGGCGACGAGTTCGCGATCGTGCTGCCCCGCTGCGAGCTGGAGGAGGCTCGCGAGGTCGCCGCCGAGGTCGCGGCCGCGATCCGCGAGCGCGTTCGCTCCGATCCCGACGTGCCGCCGATCACCGCCAGCATCGGGGTCGCCCCCTTCGGAACCGGCCTGCGACTGAGCTACGAAACGGTGCTGGCCCGGGCGGACGCGGCGATGTACGCGGCGAAGGAGGACGGGCGCGACTCGGTGCGGACCTTCGACTCACCGCGCGAAGTCACGGCGAAGGTCGAGCGTTCGCTCGACTGAGCGCTCGAGCCCGGCGCGATCGAGCCGGCCGTCGCGCAGACCCTTGACGAGGGCGCGGCGCGCCTTCGCGGCCGCGCGGAAGTCGGCGAAGAGGAGCAGGTCGGTGCCGGCGCGAGCGGCGGCGACGGCTGCCTTGGCGGGACCGCCGAACGCCCGCACCGCGGCCGATTCCAGCGCGTCGGTGATCGAGACGCCTTCGAAGCCCAGGCGAGCACGAAGCTCGCCGGTGGCGATCGGACGGGCGAAGGCGGCCGGAATGAGCGAGAAGGCCGGGTAGATCGCGGTGCTCAGCATCACCATCGCGCCGCCCTGCTCGACGAAGCGCCGGTAGGGCGCCTCGTCGACGGCGCGCAGGGTTCGCCGCGAGAGGCCGATCCGCTGCACGGCGAAATCGGTGTTCTCGCGGGCGGCGCCCAGGCCGGGGAAGTGCTTTGCGGTGGCGGCGACGCCCCCTTCCCGCAGGCCGGCGGCGAAGGGGACGGCGGTCGCCGCGACCCGTGAAGCGGTCGAGCCGAAGCCGCGTTCGGTCGCGGCGATCGCGCCACCCGGCCTGGCGACGTCGAGCACCGGCGCCAGGTCGACGTCGATGCCGACGTCGCGGAGGCTGGAGGCCGTGGCTCGTCCCTGGCGCCGGCTGAAGGCCGCGCCGCGACGGCCCATCTGCTCCGCGGAGACGCTGGGAGGCCCCGGGAGCCGCTTCACAAGGCCGCCCTCCTGGTCGACCATGACCAGCAGTGGGTCGCGCAGCCCGGGCGGGCGCGGGATCGCCTGCAGGCGGCGGACGAGGCGTCGCGCGCCGGCACGATCCGGCAGGTTCGCCGAGAAGAGGATCACGCCCGCCAGCTCTCCCCGCCGAATCATCCTCTTCACCGGCCCCGGCGCTTCGCGGCCGGGGAAGCCCGCGACGATGCGCTGCCCGGCGAGCTGGGACGGCGGCAAGCGCGACGCCGGGCCGGGGGTCGCGCCGGAGCCATCGCCCAGACTGACCCCGATGGCGAAGGCGGCGATCGCCGCGCCGCCGGTCGCCACCACCGCGATCCGCCGCCGCCTCACGCTCACCGCCCTCACGTGTCTGAGCTTATGCCCCCTATGAGGTGGGAAAACTCAGACACGCCCTCTTTCAGAGCGTCCGGACGGGTGCCTAGCCTGCGCCCGGATGTCGTCCCTGATCAGCTTCGACGAGGCGCTCGCGCTGGGCGAGCTGACCGGCCACGAGGAGATCGGCGAGGTCGTCGAGCGCGCCTGGCAGGTACGCCGAGAGAACTTCGGCGACTCGACCGACATGTGCTCGCTGGTCAACGCCAAGTCCGGTGGCTGCGCCGAGGACTGCGGCTTCTGCGCCCAGTCGCGCTACGCCGAGGCCGACACGCCGATGCACGCGATGATGGAGCCGGAGCAGATCCTCGAGCACGCGAAGGCGGCCGAGGCTGCCGGCGCGCACCGCTTCTGCATGGTCACCCAGGGGCAGGGGCTCTCCAAACGCGACTTCGAGAAGATCCTCGCCGGAGCGCAGCTGGTCGCCGAGCAGACCAACCTGAAGCGCTGCGCGTCGATCGGCCACATGTCGACCGAGAGGGCGCGCAAGCTGCGCGAGGCCGGCATCCAGCGCGTCCACCACAACGTCGAGTCGGCGCGCTCCTATTACCCGGAGGTCTCCAGCACCGTCCGCTACGAGGGCCGGCTGCGCACGATCCAGGCGGTCAAGGAGGCCGGGCTCGAGACCTGCGTCGGCGGAATCCTCAACCTCGGCGAGTCGCCGCGGCAACGGGTCGAGATGGCCTTCGAGCTGGCCGAGCTGAATCCGACCTCGGTGCCGATCAACCTGCTCAACCCGCGCGAGGGGACGAAGTTCGGCGACCGCCCCCTGATGGACGCCTGGGAGGTCGTCAAGTGGGTGGCGATCTTCCGCCTGATCATCCCCGGCGCGCTCTTTCGCCTCTGCGGCGGCCGCGTCGAGAACCTCGGCGACCTGCAGCCGCTGGCCGTGAAGGCGGGCCTCAACGGAGTGATGATGGGTAACTTCCTCACCACCCTGGGGGCCGAGCCGGAGGACGACCGGACGATGTTCGAGGACCTCGGCCTGAACGTCGCCCGCCAGCCGGACAACGGCGCCAACCCGCGGCCCGACAACCGCGACGGCTGGCTCGAGGGGGATACCCCGGCGACCCCGATCGACGAGCTGATCGACCGCCAGGAAGAGGCCAACTTCTGGGATCCCTCGACGCAGCTGCGGGTGATCAAGAAGACGAGGAAGCCCCCGCCCTACCCGACGACACCCGCCTCCTCCGCTCCCGCAGCCCTGGAGCGATGACCGATATAGCCAGCCGGCTCGAGGAGCTCCGCGAGAGCGGGCTCTACCGGCGGCTGCGGCTGATCAGCAGCCCGCAGGGCCCGCGGGTGACGCTCGACGGGCGCCCCGTCCTCCTGCTCTGCAGCAACGACTACCTCGGCCTCGCCGACCACCCGCGGGTGCGCGCCGCTGCCGCCGAGGCCGCGATGCGCTGGGGGGCGGGCGCGGGCGCCTCGCGCCTGATCTCGGGAAACATGCAGCCGCACCGCGCGCTCGAGGAGCGGCTGGCGGCGTTCAAGGGGTACGAGGCGGCGCTCCTGTTCGGCTCCGGCTACCTGGCCAACGTGGGGACGATCGCGGCGCTCGCCGGCCGCGGCGAGGTCGTCTTCTCCGACGAGCTGAACCACGCCAGCATCGTCGACGGCTGCCGGCTCAGCCGCGCGGAGACGTTCGTCTACCGCCACGGCGACGTCGAGCACCTCGCTTGGGGGCTGCGCGAGGCCGGCGGGCGGCCGTCGCTGATCGTCAGCGACGGCCTCTTCTCGATGGACGGCGACGTGGCGCCGCTGGCGGAGCTGGCAGAGCTGGCCCGCCGCCATGACTGCCGGCTGATGGTCGACGAGGCGCACGCGACCGGCGCGCTCGGCCCCGGCGGACGCGGGACCGTCGCCGCGGCCGGCCTCAGCAGCGAGGTGGACGTGGTCGTGGGGACGCTGGGCAAGGCGCTCGGCGCCTACGGCGCCTACGTCTGCGCCAGTCGCGAGCTGACCGACTACCTGCTCAACGCCGCGCGCACCTTCGTCTTCTCGACCGCGCCCGCGCCGCCGGCGACGGCGGCCGGCCTGGCGGCCCTGGAGCTGCTCGAATCGCACCCGCACCGGGTCGAGCGGCTGGCGGGGAACGCGGCGACGTTGCGCCGCGGCCTGGTGGCGGAGGGGCTCGACGTCGGCAACTCGCGGAGCCAGATCGTCCCCGTCACGGTGGGCGACGCGTCGCGGACGATGGAGCTCTGCGAGCGGATGCTCGAGCGCGGCGTCTTCGCCCAGGGAATCCGACCTCCAACCGTGCCGCCCGGCTCTTCGCGCCTGCGCTTCACCGTGCTGGCGACGCACCGCGCCGGGGAGCTGGAGAGGGCGGCGAAGCTGGTCGGCGCCGCCGCCCGCGAGCTGGGGATCGCGACGGGCGACGCGGCAGCGGTGGCCGCCTGAGCCTTGCGCGGCGTCTTCGTCACCGGAACCGGCACGGAGGTCGGCAAGACCGTCGTAGCCGCGGTGATCGCGCGAACGCTGACCACGGACGGCGAGAGCGTCTCCGTCTTCAAGCCCGCGGTGACCGGCCTTGACGACCTCTTTGAAGCGGATCACGAGCTGCTACGGCGAGCCGCGGGGTCGGATCAGTCCGACGAGGAGATCGCGCCCTACCGCTACGGGCCTCCGGCCTCGCCCCATCTCGCCGCCGCGATGGCGGACGAGAAGATCGATCCGCGACGACTCCTCGCCGGGGCGCGAGCCGCGGCGGCGAGTGCCGACGCCCTCGTCTGCGAGGGCGTCGGCGGGCTGCTGGTGCCCCTTTCCTGGCGAGTTCCTCGGCCTATAGCCGAGGAACTCGCCAGGCCCTACCTGATCCGCGATCTCGCCGTCGACCTGGGACTGCCGCTCGTCGTCGCGGCCTCACCGGGGCTGGGCACGATCAACCACACCCTTTTGACGCTCGAGGCCGCCCGCGGGGCCGGCCTCGACGTCGAGTACGTCGTGCTCACCCCCTGGCCGGACGCGCCGACCGCAGTCGAGGAATCGAACCGGGAGACGATCGCGGCGCTCGGGGAGGTCAGGGTCGAGACCCTGCCACCGCTGGATCCCGCCGATCCCCGTTCGTGGCCGCGACTGCCAGCTCCTCGCCGCCGGGATTGACCGTGGCCTCGGCCACCTGAGGAGCGAGCTGGTCGTGCCTGGCGCGGATCGCCGCGGCGCCGATCACGGCGCCAAGCGCCGCGACCACGGCGCAGACGCTCATCGCGTGGCCGAGGGCGTCGACGAACTGCTGCGGGCTGGCGTCGGCGAAGCTCGCCCCCACCGAGCCCTGGAAGATCGCGCCGGTGACCGCCACGCCGAGGCTGCCGCCGACCATGCGGAACATCGAGAGCACGCCTGAGGCGATCCCCGCCTTCTCGACCGGTACCGCATTCATCGCCGCGCTCGTCATCGGCGACATCGTCAGGGCGATCCCGATCCCGAGCAGGACGAAGCCGGGCAGCAGGTCCCCGTAGCTGGAGTCGACCGCGATCCCGCTGAAGCTGTAGAGCGACCCGGCGACGACCGCGAGGCCGGCGGCGATCAGCCAGCGCGGGCCGAAGCGGTCGGCGAGGCGGCCGGCGACCGGCGCCACGCCGACGATCATCAGCGTCGAGGGCAGGAACCTGACCCCGGCCTCGAGCGGCGAGTAGCGGAGGACGTCCTGCATATATAGAGCGAGGAAGAAGAAGACGCCCAGCATCGAGAAGGAGACGATCATCGCGACGACGACGGCGCCGACGAAGTTGCGATCGGAGAAGAAGTGGAACTCGACCATCGGCGCCCTGACGCGCAGCTCGATCGCGACGAAGGCGGCGA
>Ga0207651_10000945_pt1 | contig 12799 bp, 15 predicted proteins | sample KBSM23metaG_FD_184328 | JGI IMG/M metagenome (GOLD analysis project Ga0207651, IMG submission 184328) | Miscanthus rhizosphere microbial communities from Kellogg Biological Station, Michigan, USA - KBS M2-3 metaG (SPAdes) (version 2) | ecosystem: Host-associated > Plants > Roots > Rhizosphere >... | reverse complement strand
AGAAACTGTGGAATGACGGAAGTCACGATGAGGATCGCGATGAGCAAGTTCATGCCAATCGCGACGATCGCGACGAAGTAGCTGCGATCGATAATACGGGCGCCGTCGTCTGTGACCCCCTCCCGCAGCATCAACAGGCAACGACGCATGGCCGTCCATGCCCCAAGACACGCCAACGCAAACGTGAAGGCACCGATCAGCCAGAGGGCCGAGACGTCAGCACTCCTGCACACCGGCTTCATCACGGCATAGCCGACACCCTGATTCAGGGTCCAGGCAGCCGGACCGGCAAAGAACGACGTCCACAGCCACGCGAGCCCCTTCGAGTCCCAGTAGTTCGTCGCGGCGCTGTCTCGCATCAGAGCCACCTCGGTGCGAAGTAGATGGTCAGGTAGATTGGAATCCACCACGCGACGATGAAGTACCAGTAGAGCGAGTTCTCGCTGACATCGACGAAGCGCCGGTCGGTGACGGGTCCGATGAACATCAACGCGGTCAGGACGGCGCCGTCCACGACGTCGGTGGCGACGTGAACCGTGTGAAGGCTGAGCAGCAGCCACACGATCGATCCGTACGCGTTGTCATCCCACCGGCAGTTCAGCTGCGTGTATTCGAACGCTCTCAAGACGAGAGCGACGACGCCAATGAGCGACAACACGACGAGCCAGAGGCGGACCTTTCCCAGATCGAACCGTTCGGCGGCTTTCTTGGCGAACGCGTTCGGAAGGCAGCTGGCCAAAATCAACAGGAGATTAGCGGTGGCGAAGCCGATGTCCGGATTCGGAAGACTTGGCGGCCACTGATCGACCTTGAGCCGAAGATAGAAATAGACGATCAGCGCCATCACGAACATCGAGCCTTCGATCACCATGAAGCCGGTGGTGCCCCACCAGATGAGGCCCTTGTGTCCGAAGGCGAATTTCGGGAGGGGAGATACGTCGATCACGGGGCGGCTGCTCATCCTTCGGCCTCCACGGGACGGACGAGCGGTTGGTCACCACGCAAATTCGGGTGAGGCTTCGGCCAGAACCAGCCGATGAGTGTGACGGTCAGCGGCAGAATGCTCACGGGCAGAGCCCATGGCGTGAAGATCGATCCGACGAAGAACGCGCTGGTGACGATGGAGCAGAGGAAAGGCCAGATCGATGGCTCCGGCAACTCATACGCATGCACCGGTTCGGCGCCCATCACATCCGTGATGAGCACTTCCCGGCAATCGCTTCGCAAACCAGTGACGACGGGAGGGGCCAGACTCCGATCCCACATCGCATGCCGGCCCTCGATTACCGGAATGTGCAGGAAGTTGTAGACGGGAGGTGGCGAGGCGGTCGCCCATTCGAGCGTTTCCCCATGCCACGGATCGTCGCCTGCGATGGTGCCGGCGACATACGACCGCACCGCGTTAAAGACAAACAGCGCGCCCCCGGCGATCAAGAGCACGGCCCCAGCGGTCGCGACGAGGTTCAGCGGTCCCCATCCCATCTCCGCCGGATAGGTGTAGACCCGTCGCGGCATTCCCTGGAATCCAAGGATGTGCATCGGAAAGAACGTGACATTGAAGCCGATGAACAACGTCCAGAAGTTCAGGACGCCGAGCCGCTCGCTCATCATCCGGCCCGTGATCTTCGGGAACCAGAAGTAGAGCGCGCCGATGAGCGGGAACACGGCGCCACCGAGCAGCACGTAGTGGAAGTGAGCGACGACGTAGTAGGTATCGTGGACCTGGAGGTCGAAAGGCACTGACGCGAGCGTTACGCCAGACAACCCGCCGAGGACGAAGATGGCGATGAAGCCGAGCACGAAAAGCATCGGCGTCGCCAGCCTCGGATGTCCGCGCCAGATCGAGGCGATCCAGCAGAAGATCTGGACGCCGCTCGGTATCGAGATGATCATGCTTGCCGCGGTGAAGTAGGTCAGCCCGAGTTGCGGCAGGCCGGTTGCGAACATGTGATGCACCCACAGTCCGAATCCGATGAATCCGGTCGCCACGAGCGACAACACCATTGCCCGGTATCCAAAGATGGGACGCTGGGTGAAGGTGGCCACAATGGCCGAGACCATCCCGAGCGCCGGCACGAAGATGATGTAGACCTCGGGGTGACCGAAGAACCAGAACAAGTGTTGCCACAGCAGCGCGTCGCCGCCTTCCGCCGGGTTGTAGAAGTGCGTACCGACCAGGCGATCCAGCAGCAGGAACGTGCTGCCGAGGACGACGGCAGGCATCGCGAAGATGATCATGAACGCCGTCACGAGCATCGACCAGACGAACAGCGGAATCCGATTGAGCGACATGCCCGGTGCCCGCATCTTGAACACCGTGGCGACGATCTCCACGGCCACGGCGAGAGCCGCCACTTCGGTGAACGTGATCAGCTGCGCCCAGAAGTCAGCGCGTTTGCCGGGCGTGTAATCGGGTCCCGACAGCGGAACGTAGGCAAACCAGCCCGCATCGGGCGCACTGTTCACCAGCATCGCGACAATCACCATGATGCCGCCGAAGAGATAGACGAAATAGCTGAACGTGTTCAGGCGAGGAAACGCAATGTTGCGCGTGCCGACCATCAGCGGCACGAGATAGACCGCCATTGCCTCCATCACCGGGACGGCGAAAAGGAACATCATCACCGTGCCGTGCATCGTGAAGACCTGGTTGTACAGATCGGGGCCAAGGAAATGGTTGTCGGGCACGGCGAGCTGAATGCGCATCAGTGCCGCAAGCACGCCCCCGATGAGGAAGAAGACGAAGGCCGTGGCGATGTAGCGCCTGCCGATCGTACGGTGATCAGTAACGGCAAACCATCCGAGAAAGCCTGCCGGCACGTGCCACGTCTCTTCGAGTTGACGGCGCAGCCGAGCCTCGGCGGCCGCATCGGGATATGGCTCGACGCGCTCGACAGGCGCACCCGATTGCCCCGAACCGGATTCCATTACTCCAGGCTCCTCAGATAGGAGACGACGGCTTCGAAGTCTTCCGGCGATAGCCCGTGTGGTGGCATGCGCGTGCCCGGTTTGATCGACGGCGGATTGGCGACCCACATTCGCAGATGCTCGACTGAATTCGGTAGGGTTCCGGCGGCAATCGTCTGCCGGCTCCCGACGTGCGTGAGTTCGGGACCCACGCGCGCGCCGGCGTCGGTCCCGCGAATCGTATGGCACGTGACGCACGTTGATTGCAGAAAGACGTCCCGTCCGTGGCGTTCTTGGTCTCCGGTGGGCTCGGCGGCGGGCTGCCGCTGCCGCTGCAGCCACTGCTGAAACGCGTCCATCGGCTCGGCCACGACGACGAACGCCATCTTCGCGTGCTGATGGCCACAGAACTCCGCGCATTGGCCGCGATAGACACCGGCGCGATCGGCCTGGATCCACGTGGTGGTGATCTGCCCGGGAATCAGGTCGCGTTTGCCCTGGAGATTGGGGACCCAGAAACTATGAATTACGTCGCGCGACTGCGCCCGAAGAATGACGGGCACGCCGACAGGTACATGCAGCTCGTTGGGAGTGGTGACGAAGTCCTGCGGTTTGTCGCTTCTGTACTGAAAGGCCCACCACCACTGATGACCGATCACATCCACAGTGACGGTGTCCTGCGACGTCGGCGACGTCAGGCCGCGACCCGCTGCGGCGCTCACGGCCGTCAGCGTCACGAGAATCGCCGCCGTGACGGCAACGGCGCCCGCCACGATTGCGCCGAGGCGCGCGGTCGTCTGCGCGGAATCGTCGGAGGCCTGTCGTTGCCGCAGCAGCGACCACGCGGCGACTGCGATCACAACGAGATAGACAACCAGACAGATGGCGATCATCAGTAAGCCGAGGTCCGCAATCCGGCGCGCGGCGGGCCCCTGCGGATTGAACATCGATTGGTTGCCGGCGCAGCCGACGGTGAGCACCATGAGGAACTGTGACAGCCACACACACGCAGCGTGCGGACGCGTGGAACGGCCCCTCATGGTGTGCCTGTCTGGATCGGCGTCTGCGCCGGGCGGTTGTTCTCCGGTGTGCCGGACTGCAGGTGGTCGCTGCGGCTGGGCATGGCGGCAGCGGGTGCCTGGCCGCTCATGGACTGCACGTAGGCGACGAGCTGCCACACCTGAGCGTCAGGAATCTTGTTGCGCCAGGACGGCATGCCATTGGGACGGCCTTCAACGATCGACTCAAAGATGTTGGGAGGTCGGCTGCCGTAGATCCATTTGTCGTCCATCAGGGCAGGTCCCATTCCACCCCCTCCGTTGGCGTGGCAGCCGGCGCAGTTGTAGAGGGTGAACAGACGTTTCCCTTCGGCCATGCCCCATGCGTTCTGTTGGAATGGACTCAATTCTGGAGGCGCTGGAGGTGGTCCGGCGTGAAGGTCGGTCAAGACAGGCAGTTGAGAGGTGGCACCTGAAAGGCGATCGATAGGACGCGACTCACGCTCGCAGCCGATCGCGGCCAGAGCTAGGAGACACACCGCACCACCGAATGCATGCCGAGTCACGTGCCCTGCTCGCGTGCCGTCAAGCGCGGCACGTGAAAATCGTCGAGTATCCGTTCGATGTCCGCGCGATGACGATCGATGAAGCGATTGAGCTGCTTCAGCCGGACGGTATCGTTCCGACGCACCGCCATCGACAGATCGAATGCGAGCGGGAGGCCCCCATCAACTTCCGTGGAGATCGGCGTGACATCGAGCGGTTCTCGCTGACGGGCGGCAAAGTACCCGGCGAGAGGTCCCCACACGGCCGCTAGATCGATCTCGCCGTCGGCAACCGCGGTGACGATTCGCGAAGGTGGACTGTTCAATCGGTAGTCGCCGTACACGCTGAAGCCCACGAGGTTCTGGACGATGCCGCGTCGGCTGAGGGCATGCGCCGGCGGCGAATTCGCCCCATCGTCGCCAATCACCTGAACGCCGACGCGTAGGCGGCGCAGCAACACGTCATCGAACGAGCGGATGTGGAGTGCACGAGCCCGGCGCGCGACGAAGACGTATGTGGATCGGTAATAGGGGGTTGTCGTCCACGCCGCGTCGGCATCATGTGGCAGGCCGACCACGACGTCACATAAACCCGCATTCAATGTGTTGCGAATGAAGCCGCGTCGCTGGGCCCACCAGGTGTACTCGACGACGGTCCCAAGATCGCCCGCGACTAACTCTGCGATTTTGTTTTCGAAGCCCTCGAGCCTTTGGTTCGAGAACGGCAGATTGTTCGGATCGCTGCAGACACGCAGCGGTTCCGTGGCGGCCATGCGCTGGACGCACCCGCTGATCACGACGACGAACAGAGTCAACAGCAATCTCATGGCAGGCCAAAAATGTAGAGCATCCCGCCCTTGGTCGTCGCTTGCGGCAAGTCCGCGACAGCGTTCACAAACCCGAGTGCGGCCGTCGTGTCACGTGGGTCAAGCTCACCGGACACGATTGCGCCCGACCATCCACCGACACCGGAGAGCACTGCCACGTACTGCTTGCCGTCCGGACCTTGATATGCGATCGGCTGGCTGACGATTCCCGAGCCGGTTCGGAACTGCCACAGCACCTCGCCCGTCTTGGCATCGACGGCTTTGAACCACCCATCCAGCGTGCCGTAGAAGGCGACATCGCCACCGGTGACGACCACTCCACTCCAAACCGGAAAGTCTTCGCGAATGGACCAGGCCTTCTGCCGCGCGATCGGATCCCACGCGATGAACTCGCCGCGATTGCCGCCAGGACCGGCGTACATGCGAACGTTGGCACCGACATACGGCGTTCCGGCGATGTAGTTGGCTTCTGAGCTTTCGAAGTCCATGCACAGGTTGTTCGCAGGGATGTACAGGTAGCCGGTGCGCGGTGAATAGGCCGATGGCGACCAATCCTTTCCACCAGGTGAGGCTGGACAGATCTCGCGTACGACCTTGCCGATGACAGGCTTCTTGGCCTCGTTGACGATCGGGCGGCCCTTTTTCAGATCGATACCGTTGGTCGATGTGATATGCACAAATGCATCGGCGGACAGCGCCTCGCCGGTGAGGCGATCGAGCACGTAGATGTACCCGTCGCGGTCGGGACGCAGGATGACCTTGCGTGTCGTTCCTGCCATTGGGAGATCGACGAGCACGGACTCATTCACGTCGTCGTAGTCAAAGAGATCGTGTGGGGAGGTGTGATAGAACCAAAGCGCCTCGCCGCTGTCGGCATCGCGCGCGAAGAGCCCTGCGGTCCACTTGTTGTCGCCGGGGCGCTGGTCCTCGTTCCACGGGCCGGGATTGCTCGTCCCGTAGTAGATGGCGTTCAGGGTGGGGTCGTACGATATCCAACCCCACACGGTGCCGCCACCCTGTTTCCAGGCTTCGCCGGGCCATGTGTGGATACCGAGATCGGTTCCCCGACTATGCTCGTAGAACGGCTTGAAGCGCGGGCCAATCAGGACGTCCTTGTCCGGACCGGTGTGATAGGCACGCCACGCAATCTTGCCCGAATCGGTGAACAGCGCCGTCAGCCATCCGCGCACCCCCAACTCGCCGCCGCTGTTGCCGACGAGGACTTTGTCCTTGACGACGAGCGGCGCCATCGTGATCGTCTCGCCCTTGTTGATGTCGCCGAGCGTCGTGGTCCATCGGGGTTGACCTGTCTCGGCGTCGACGGCGATCGTCCTGTTGTCGAGCGTGTTGTAGAAGATCGTGCCGGCGGCGTACGAGGCGCCGCGATTCACGACGTCGCAGCACGCCACTCCCTGCGCTGCGGCCAGAGGCTTCGGTTCGTACTTCCATTTCACCGGTGCTCCGGGTTTCGTCAGATCCAGCGCGTACAACACGTTCGGGAACGGCGTCACGATGTACATCGTGTTGTTGACAACGAGGGGAGCTGCCTCGTGGCCGCGCACGAATCCCGTCGAGAAGGTGGCGGTGACGCCGAGCTGTTTTACTGAGTCGCGGTTGATTTGATCCAGCCCGCTGAAGCGGGTACTTGCGTAGTCCTTGGCGGGCATCACCCAGTTTCCATCTTCACCGGTCGACGGCTGTGTTTCCAGCCGGGGCGTTAAGGATGATTCCTGGTTGATGTGCTTGCGACCGACGGTGTGCTCCTCTTGTTGACATGCGACCAGGACAACAGCCAGGCCGAGAAGGAAGATAGTACGCACGGCTCTGCCGCAAAAGGGCGCGTGCATGAACGATGCCTGCGCACGGATCGTTGTCATCGCCATTGAAGGCGACGCTGCCGTTGGATGATCGGAATCACCCGCCTCCCGAACAACGCGAAACGCTGCGCCTATTTTGTAAGTGTGGCTTGGCAGAGTTGCGGGATTTGCGGCACCAAGCGTCTTCCCCCAAGTAATCGTTTGCTGTACATAACATCACCAACGGGCGTTCAGACAGCATCAGCTGCCAGTTCGAGTACGTTGCCGGCTAATCGGAGAGTCTCTGCTGTGAGCAACTGAGTGGCGTCGTGATGCACCGATAGCGGTTTTCTGCCTCTTGCTTACAGCGATTACGGGGAGAAGATTTCGCCGGCACTGCGCTGGATGGTGTGCCGGAGACCGCCAAGCCCCTCGCGCTCATCATGGAGGATCCCGACGCGGAGGAGCCGAATCCGTTCGTTCACTGGATGCTGTACAACCTGCCCTCGACCGTGACGTCGTTGCCACGAACGGGTCCGCCTCACCACTATCACTTTCAGATCTTCGCCGTGACCGAGATGCTGTCCCTGTTGCCGTCGGCGTCACGCGAAGCGCTCCTCGCTGCGCTCAATGGACGCGCCGTCGCGACAGGCGATCTAACCGTCACATTTCAAGCGCCCGTGAATGCACGGTGAGCTACGGACCGATATCTATACACAGCTGCTGAGCCGTGAATCCGGGTTGTCAGCGAAACGTGAGGCGTGTTGAATCCGCAATATTGCCTTTCAGCACAGTCTGAATCTGCCGCGGCGCGTGCTCGTTGTCGGCGGTTGTATTCGACACGATGCAGTCCACAGGAGCGAAGATCTTGAGCTCGCGCATGTACGGGTCGTTCGTTGTAAAGAGCACGCAGATGTTGCCGGCGATGCCGGTCAGAATGACTCGACGGAGGCGGAGGGCTGCGAGCAGGGGTATCAAGCGTTGTGGCAAAGAACTCCGAGTGTTTGGGCTTCAGGACGAAGTAATCGCGGGACCTCTTCTATTTGTTCGACGTGTGACCTGATCCCGGTTGTGCCATGCGTCGATGCTGCTCCGCGAGCACGCCTGCAGGTGTAACGTTCGCGATAGCGGCTATGGTGATCAGGGCGATGAGCGCCGTGGCCGCAAACGTTCTGTCGCCGGCTAATGCCTTGATAGCGCCCGGCGCCCCGCGTCCGCCGCCAGGCCATCAGTCGACGCTCATTAGCTGCGCATCTTCAGCGCAACGAACGCTACCAGCGTAATCGCCACCACTACGGCAATCATCCCCGTCCAGACTCCTGCTTTGAATATGGTCCCTATAGCTTCGCACCCGGACATCAAGACGGCGGCAACCACGAATAGGAAAACAGACAGCGCTCGGCTTCCGGCAATGGAAGTGCTCATAAGTACCTCGACAAGTGGGATTGCAATTTTTACGCCTGTTTCAGCCAAATCGAGGCGAGCTGAATGGTCGTGGAAACCAGTCCATCAGACATCGCACCGTCGCTCTAACCGGACACGGGGCGTGTTTTGCAGGAGCCGCTAGCGTCGCGAAGAGCAGCCGTGCCGAAGAAGTCGAAGGCCATCACCCTCGGAATACCGCATCGACACCTTTGGTGCGCGGGTCTCTGTCTCTTGGTATCGCTCAGCTCAGCCTGCACTCGTCTGGACAGCCGAATCCAGCAGCATCAGAAGGCGATTCAATCGTTGCGTTCGTCAGCGCAAGCCATTGGCGCGGCGTGGCTCGCAAAGCAGGTGTCTGGAACCTACGCGGTAACGGCACTCGAAGAGGTGTTTGTTCTTATCGAACAGGAGCGCGCGTCTCTCGCAAAGACACCCGACACGTTGATTGATGCACGCGCGGCGCGTCTCGCTGACAGCGCGGATGAACTGGCTCGCGAGGTCGCTCGCATGATCAAGGATGTGCGGGTGTCGGACACCACGGCCATGCGGGACCGTCTCGCAGCGCTGCCAATCTATTCGGGGCGGGACAGGCGGTGAGCAGCCTCATCGATCTCCTTCTTGGAGTCGTCACCAGCATTGGCGGCTTCGTCGAAGTCGGATCGATTTCGACATCGGCACAGGCCGGTGCGGAATTTGGCTTCCAATTGCTCTGGGCCGTTGCGATCGCAGCCGCGATGCTGGCGCTGTTGACCGAGATGTCCGGTCGTCTCGCGGTAATGAGCAAACGCACGATTGCCGCCGCGGTTCGTGAACGATTCGGGATCCACTTTCACGTTGTGCCGCTGTGCGCGGAACTGGTTCTTGACGTATTGCTGCTCACGGCGGAACTAGGTGGCGCTGCTATCGCCGTCAAGTTGTTGACCGGCATTGGCTTTCAATGGTGGGTGCTACCGATTGCCCTGATCGTGTGGATGATCCTCTGGGTCAGCCGCTTCAGCGTCGTCGAGTACGGTATCGGTCTGTTGGGGCTGGTCACACTGTCTTTCGTTCTGGCCGCCTGGCGGTTGGGGCCAGATGCTGGCGATGTTGCGCGCAGCTTCATTCCTTCACTGCCATCGCATGACAGCGTGCGCTACGCCTTTCTCGCAATCAGCATCGTCGGCGCGACGGTCAGTCCCTACCTGTTGAATTTCTATTCATCCGGCACGATTGAGGAAGACGTCACACAGGACGAGCTGTGGGTCAACAGTGCGACGGCGTACGGCGGAAACCTGTTCGGCTCTCTCGTGTCGATGGGGATTCTGGTGACAAGCGCGATGGTCATCGAACCGTTGCAGATCAAGGTCGATTCGTACGAACAGGCGGCACTCATGTTCGTACCGGCGTTTGGCTCGTGGGCAGTCGGTTTGTTTGCATTGTCACTCGCGATCGGGTGCATTGGCGCCGCCCTCGAGATCTCACTCAACATCGGTTACGTCCTCTCGCAGGTGTTCGGCTGGTCGTGGAGCGCGAACAAGCCCCGAGCTGAAAACGCACGGTTCACGTGTGCGTTTACGTTCGTCCTCATGACCGCTGCGGCAATCGGCGTAATGGGATTCGATCCGCTCCGTCTCACGATGATTTCAGTGGCGCTGACGGTCGTGGTAATGCCGTTGATGGTGTTGCCGTTTCTGGTTCTGATGAACGATGCACAGTTCGTGAAGAATCAAACCAATTCTGTCGCCGGAAACGCAGTGCTGGCCGTTTTGGCGGTGGCAGGTGCCCTGATGGCGCTGGTTGTAGTTCCACTGGAGATTTGGGGAGGCTAGTCGTGCAACTTGTTCGAGACGTGCTCGACAAAGGAGTGGTCGATCGGAACGGACGCGACACGGGCCGTGTTGATCGCGTTGTCATCGAGCATGGCACCGGCTCCCCTCCGCGCGTCGTGGCGATCGAAATTGGTCCCTCAGCACTGGGGGAGCGACTGGGCTGGTTCGTTGGCCGTTGGATCACAGGACTCCTTCATGGTCTTGGCGCGCAGGAAGGTCAGCCGCTGCGCATTCCTGTCGGCCAGATCATCAGTGTTACCGATACGGTAAAGGTGGATGTGGATTTCGGCGACACGCCGGCCGCAGTCATAGAGCACAAACTGCGCAGGCTCGTAAAAAGCATTCCTGGGGCGAATCGATGAGGAGAGAAGAGCTCTTTCTTGATCAACTTCTCGGCCGCAGGGTAGTGGCGGGCAACAATCGCCGCATCGGACGGCTGGAGGAATTCCATGTAGAGCAGCGCGGTGACCACCTCTGCATCGTGGAGTGCCTGATTGGACCGGCGGGCCTGATGGAACGCCTGAACCTCGGCCTGAAGGCGCTCTTCGGCGTGCGTGCGGGCGGCAAGGTCTCGCGTTGGGATCAGATCGACATCAGCGATCCCGAACACCCCCGATTGACATGTTCGGTGGACGAACTACGAGATTTGCGCGATCGCGGAAGGTGAGACATGCCTCGAGGCGAAGTGATCACAGGGAGCCTCCAGCAATCCGGTCGGCAGAGGCGTCGGCAATGGAGCCGTGCCGTGAGCCGGTGTCGGCACGCGCGTGTTCCCAGCGTCTGTGCGTGATTCGATCGATTCGGCGGCTCTGCCGGTTAAAGGAGATTGCTGAAAAGGCCGAGGTCTTGCAACGGCGACTGTGCCTGCTAGGTTCCGGCACGCGTGGTCCCGTTGTTGCACCATTCTCAAGCGGAGGAGACGTATGGCCAGCTTTTGGGCAACGGTGGTTCTCGCGCTTGCAAGTGTTGCCACGCAAACCGCGCACGCGCAGGACCTGCAGGGCCGCAACCGAGTGGTGAAAGTGTCCGGTTGTATTGCGCAGGCCCCTCGAACAGGTTCTCTTACCGACGACACGGCGACAGGCAACGTGCCGTCTCCCAATACCGCTGGCGTCGAGGCCAACAGCTCGGAACCGGTGAACGCCTACATCCTGCTCGACGCCACACCCGTCGTGGACGGCGGCGGTCAGCGTGAGACGCGAGAGCGGACCAGTTATTCGCTTCAGGGTCTCGCCTCCGAACTTGCAAACCACAAGGGCCACCGAGTCGAGATCGCGGGGCAGCTGTTGCCGCGCGATTCTGCTGTATCCGGTCGACAGTCGCCCGCCGCAGCAATACAACGCATCGCGGTTCAGACTATCAAGATGATTTCCCCGCAGTGTGGATCTCCACAGAAGCCTTGAGCGGTTCGAGGGCACCGACACCTAAAGACCGCCATCAACGGCGAGGTCCACCACAACCGGGTAGTGATCCGAGGCCGCCGCGGCCTGCGGATGGCGCACCACGTCGCACGCGACGACGCGATCGGCAAACAGCGACGGCACGAACACGTAGTCGATGCGGATGTGCGGCGCGGGCGTCGGCAGCGTGAGCCCAGGATCGCCGGCGTGCAGCATGCGGAAGCCGTCCACATAACCGGCGTCGAGCACCGTCTGCACGGTGCGCCAACGGATCCGGCCGCCGCTCATCCACACGAGCGACCGCAGGCGCAGCGGCAGATTGCGCATGTCGAGGGTCTCGCCCGGCGCCAGCGTGTTGAAGTCGCCCGACAGCACGTGGAAGCCGTCCTGATGGCGCGCGACGCTGCGCAGCAGCGCGCGCAGCTCGAAGAGGCGGCGCTGCTCGGTCCACGCCGCGTGAACCGCGGCGAGATGCACGCCGAACACGCGCAGCGCGCCGCTGGCGGGCACGACTTCGACGAAGGCGTGGCGCGACACGCGCGGCCGTGTCCACTCGGCCAGCGCCACACGCGTACGGCTCAGGAAGCCGAGCGACTGCCCGTCGTACGCCCGCCACTCCTCCATTCCGGTGGCGGCGGCGATGCGCTCGACGCTGCGGGGGGCGATGGCCTCCTGCAGCAGCACGAGATCGGGCGTGCAGGCGTTGATCACCGCGGCAATCGGCGCTTCGCGGCCCCGGCCGCCGTGCCGGATATTGTAGGTCATCAGGCGGAACATCATGCGGCCGGCGGACCGTTCAACGACAGCCCTTCCGGCTTCCGGAACAGCTCGAGATACGGCTGCCCGATCAGATCGCCGCGCACCTGGATGACGATCTCGCGCGACGCCTGGATGTTGACCGGCCGACCCACCATCGCCATGAGCCGCTGCCGCAGCGGGACGAGATCCGGCGCGATGTCCGGGTCCTCGTCGCTGAGCGGGCGCGAGTGCACGCCGGGGACAAAGAAGCCGGTCGCTTTGAAGAACGCGAGCGGGCCGTCGCCCACCAGCGTCAGATCCAGATCGCTCGTGCCCGGCCCTTCACCGTCGAACG
>Ga0207651_10000944_pt1 | contig 12804 bp, 10 predicted proteins | sample KBSM23metaG_FD_184328 | JGI IMG/M metagenome (GOLD analysis project Ga0207651, IMG submission 184328) | Miscanthus rhizosphere microbial communities from Kellogg Biological Station, Michigan, USA - KBS M2-3 metaG (SPAdes) (version 2) | ecosystem: Host-associated > Plants > Roots > Rhizosphere >... | reverse complement strand
TCCGTCGCCATTCGGCGCCGTCAGCATGAACCCGCCAACGATCTCATTGTCCGGACCGTGGCGGGCGATGAAGCGGCCGCGGGCCGGTCCGCCGGGATAAAGCCGCTGGAGCTGGACCTCGGCGACTAGGATATCGGTCGCGCCGTACATTTCGAGAATGCTGCGCCACCAGCCGCGCCCCCGACGATTCGCCTGCGCTGCGTTGATCAGCAGAGGGTCCGCTCCCATCCCGCTAACACGCACATAATCGATTGGGCTTTGCGCGGTTCGGAACTGCGCCCAGGCGCGCTGCCAGGCATTGCGCTGCTCCACGCTGGTTGCCGTGCCGCCTGAGACGATCACTGGAATCAGGAGCATCGGCACCGACCGTTCGACCACCCCACCTTCAACCCCGAGGAACGCGGCAGCCTTGGACCGGTCGAACTGGACTCCGAGATCGGCAATGTAACGCTGCGGACCGATCTGCTCCCGCTCGACGTTTATTGAGCTGACAATCTGGTCGAGCGTCCCGTCGGGCAGGTTCGGCGCCTCACCCACTGAGGCATTGTGCATTTTGGCCCACAGCGCCTTGAAGCCCTGGCGTTGGGCAATGCGCCAACCTGCGTAACGAGCGCTCTGTGCATCGGCGCCGCCGACGTCCACATGGATTCCGCCGATTTCCAGCGTGTTCGAGCTGTCCAGCGGAAGAATGCCGCGCTCACCCGTCTCGAGCTGCGCATAGAGTCCCCCGGCGATGCCAACCGCGGCGAGGAGCAGCAGGATAGGAAGTGCGAAACGGCGGAGCAGCATTCGCGGCGTCTTTTGGCGATAACGGCGTGGAAATCCAAGCGGCTTGTCTCTAGGCAGCGCGAACTATGAGCCAGAAGCCGCTGACTTATGCCGATGCCGGAGTGTCGATCGACGCTGGAAATGCGCTGGTTAGAGCGATTGGCCCCCTGGCCCGCTCGACTGCTCGGCCGGGCGCGGATGCGGAGCTGGGCGGCTTTGGCGGCTTCTTCGATCTCAAGGCGGCGGGATATTCGGACCCTTTGCTGGTCGCCGCAAACGACGGCGTTGGGACCAAGCTCAAGCTCGCGATAGAGATCGGGAGGCACGACGGCGTCGGCATCGACCTCGTCGCGATGTGTGCCAACGACCTTATCGTCCAGGGCGCCGAGCCTTTGTTCTTCCTCGATTATTATGCGACCGGGAAGCTGGACAATGAGGTAGCGGTGACAGTCGTGGCTTCGATCGCCGAAGGGTGCCGCCAGGCCGGCTGCGCCCTGATTGGCGGCGAGACCGCCGAAATGCCCGGCATGTATTCGGCTGGCGATTACGACCTTGCCGGCTTCTGCGTCGGCGCGGTCGATCGCGACAAGGTGCTGACTGGAGCGGGTATCCAGCCCGGTGACGTCATTCTTGGCCTCGCCAGCTCCGGCGTTCACAGCAATGGCTTCAGCCTCGTCCGGCGGATCATCGAAGAGGAAGGATGGAACCTCGACCAGACGTTTCCAGGGCTCGAGCGGCCGCTTAGCGAGACCCTGCTCGAGCCGACCAAAATTTACGTCCGGTCACTTTTACCGCTCGTTCAAGAACGGCGGATCAAGGGATTGGCTCACATCACCGGCGGCGGACTTCTCGAAAATATTCCGAGGGTTTTGCCTAATGACTGCCACGCAATGCTCGATGCCGGACGGTGGGAGCTGCTCTCGATTTTCGCCCTCTTGCAAGAAGGCGGACGGATCGCGCCCGAGGAGATGGCGCGCACCTTCAACTGCGGCGTCGGCATGGCCGCAATCATTGCGCCCGACGCACTTCCGGGTGTGAGACTTGCGCTCGAAGGGGCCGGAGAGACGGTCTTCGAGATCGGCCGCGTTGAGCAAGGGCGGCGCGGCTGTACCGTCAGCGGTTCGTCGGAGACGTGGAGCTCATCCGCAGATTGGTCCGCCAGCCACAATGCCTGAGCGAAGCCGCGTTGCGATCCTGGCGTCGGGCCGCGGGTCCAACATGGCTGCGCTCATCTACGCGGCGCGCGCGGCTGACTGTGCTTATGAGGTGGTGCTGGTATCGGGCGATCGCCCCGATGCACCGGCTCTCACCCTGGCAGAGGCGGAAGGCGTAGCGGTCGCCCGACTTCCCTGCCCCACCCCCCAATCTAGGAATCAGTTTTTTGATGAACTAGGTAAGGCGCTCGCAAAGGCGGATGTCGACCTGATCGCGCTAGCCGGATTCATGCGCATCATCCCGGCCGACTTCATCAAACGCTGGAGCGGCCGAATTCTCAATATTCACCCCTCGCTTCTGCCTAAGTACAAGGGCTTGGGTACGCATGAGGCGGCACTTGAGGCCGGGGATGTATCAACTGGCGCATCGGTCCACCTCGTCACCGATGAGCTCGATTCAGGTGAGGTCCTAGGTCAGGTCGAAGTCGCGGTCCTGCCTGGAGACGATCCAACCACGCTGGCTGAACGTGTGCTCATCGCCGAGCACCAACTCTATCCGCGGATCCTCTCCGAATATGCGGGACGGCCGTTCAATTCCGAATGGATCGAGAGGCAAGTCGATGCGCTGGCTGGGGAGCTGCCCGAAGTCGGCCGGAAGACGAGCCATGGCTCGCCGGGTTGGTCTGTCGGCGGCGAAAAGGGAAAGCTGTTCGCAATCATCGCCGACCATCACCATGGCGAGGAGGCGGTCGGTCTGCTGGTGAAGGCGAGCGGCGCGGATGAGATGTCAGGCCTGATCGAAGCGCAGCCTGACGTCTATTATTGGCCCAAATATTACGGCGCCAGCGGCTGGCTGGGGATCAAGCTCAACCGCCGCGATGTCGACTGGGAACAGGTCAGCGAATGGCTCCAGCGTAGCTGGGAGCTTGCGGCGCCGCGACGGCTGTTGGAAGCTGGCGGGCGATGACCGAATCCCGTGAAGCGAAGCGCCGGCGCTGGATCAGCCTAGGTGAGACGATTGCGATCGCAGCGTTGATCGTTTCCGCGGTCGGCGTCTGGATCGCCTGGAAAAGCAGCAACCATGACAAGCCGACCGAAGTCGTGGAGCGGCGCAGCGCAGTGCCGCTCGCGTTGCGCGGCATGCCCGGCTCCGATGGGCGCACGCTGACCATTCTGCCGGCGGATCCCGGACATGCCCTGCAGTCGCTGCGGCTGGCCATCAAGGGCGCCTCGCCAATCGAGCTCGGCAGCGACGGCCGGCTGAGCGCCAGCGATGTCGAGGGAGCGCTCCACGGCCGCGAGAAGGAAGCGAAGGACGTCACGCTTTCCGTGCCCGTGCGAATCGATGCTCGCTACGTCGAAGCGGGGGTCGATCACCGCGGCGTTGGCACCTATGCCCTGCGCTACAAATGGGAGGGCGGCGGCCTGTTCGGCGGGCGGTCGGTTCGCCTCGTCGGCCTCAGCCGAGGGTGAGCTGGACGTTCGAGCTTCCGACTCCTGGCGAGGCCCTACTGGTCCTCGCAGACCTCATCATCCTAATCCGCATTCTGCTCCGTCCACACCGCGAGCCGGCATCAAGGGTCGCTTGGGCGGTGGTGATTGTAGCACTGCCGTTTGCTGGGATCATTGCCTACCTGCTTCTTGGCGAGGTACGGATCAGCCTCAAGCGGCGCGTGCGGGGCCGCGAGATCGAGGCGAGGCTTCCGAGGCCGCCAGGCGAAAAAGCCTTGGCAGAAGAGATCGGAGCCGGCTTCTATGCCGCACCGTTCGCGCTTGGCAGCAGCATCAATTGCCTTCCGCCGACCAGCGGCAACAGCGTCCATCTCGCCGCCGACAGTAATGTCGCGATCGATGAAATGGTCGCGGACATCAATGCCGCAACCTCGACCGTCCATCTCTGCGCCTACATTTGGCTCGGCGACAGGAACGGCTGCAAGATCAAGGATGCGCTGATCCGGGCGGCGTCACGCGGAGTGCAGGTGCGAGCGCTCGCCGACGCCTTGGGTTCGCGGCTGTTCATCCGCTCCGCTCATTGGCGCGACCTCGAAGCAAGTGGCGTGCAGGTCCGCGTCGCTCTTCCAGTCGGCAACCCGCTGTGGACCTTCATCCGTGGCCGGGTCGATCTTCGCAATCACCGCAAGCTGCTGATCGTCGACAACCGCATCGCGTGGTGCGGAAGCCAGAATTTCGCCGACCCTGAGTTCCGCATCAAACCGCGCTACGCGCCCTGGGTGGACGTGATGAGCCGCTGGGAAGGAGCGGTCGCGCGGCACTGCCAGTATCTGTTCGTCTCGGACTGGATCGGCGACGGCGGCGACGACATCAGCGCACTGCTCGCCGAGCCTCTGCCGAAGGCCGCGCAAGGCGGAGCCGGCGCGATTGCCCAGGTCATCGGCACGGGGCCGACCGTCAGCTTCGATTCGATGCCGTCATGCTTTGCCGAGCTGATGCACTCGGCACGGGATGAGCTGGTGGTGACCACGCCTTACTTCGTGCCCAACGACCAGGTGCTGTTCGCGCTAACGTCGGCAGCTCGGCGCGGGGTGGACGTGGTCCTCGTCTTGCCCAAGCGCAATGACAGTCTGGTCGTCGCGGGCACCAGTCGAAGCTATTACCAGGATCTGGTCGGCGCTGGAGTCAGGCTGTTCGAATATCGAAGCGGCTTACTCCATGCGAAGACGATCGTGGTCGACCGAACGGTCGGCCTGATTGGCTCGGCGAATCTCGATCGCCGAAGCTTCGAGCTCAACTTCGAGAACAACATCCTGTTCGCCGGCGAAGACTGCGCGGCCATCCTGCGAGAGCGACAGGAGAAATATGTTGCCGATTCGGACCCCGTGACCAAGGCCGTGGTTGACAGCTTCGGCATTTTCGGGAGGCTGTGGCAGAACAGTCTCGCGATGCTGAGCCCGATCCTCTGAGAGGTCTTAGCCGACGATCTCGTCAGGTCTGAAGAAGAACGCGATCTCCGTCGCAGCATTCTCATCGCTGTCAGAGCCGTGAACCGAATTGGCTTCGATCGATTCCGCATAGGTCTTGCGGATCGTGCCCTCGTCAGCCTGCGCCGGGTTGGTCGCGCCCATGACGGTGCGATTCCGTGTGACGGCATCCTCGCCTTCGAGGACCTGAACGACGACGGGCCCCGAGGTCATGAAGTTGCACAGATCGTTGTAGAACGGCCGCTCCTTGTGGACCGCATAGAAGCCCTCCGCCTGCTCGCGCGTCATGTGGATGCGCTTGGAAGCAACGACGCGGAGGCCGGCTTCCTCTAGCATCTTGGTGATGGCGCCGGTCAGGTTGCGGCGGGTGGCGTCGGGCTTGATGATCGAAAAGGTGCGCGTCGCGGCCATGACCGGGCGATCTCCTGTGACTGGTTGAAATTGGATTGGTGCGCCGCCTAGCCGCGCTCGACGGCAGGGGCAAGGGTCAGCCCTTCTTCACCCACTTGCTGCCTTCGCGCGCCCAGTAGCGGCGCTCGACCCCTTCCCGTCCGGCGAGCAGCTTCCATGCCAACCGCGCAGCTTCCAGCGTCGCATCGTCGAACAAGTAGAAACTTCGGTCGTAAGTCAGCGCAGCCTCGCGCCACTGACCGTCGGCGATCAACATATTGCGCGCCTGGTTTGGCGCATCGGGGCTCGTCGACAGAAGGATAGGTTGGCGCGCGTCATCCGCACCTCCAGCCACGCCGTGGGGCAGGAAGCTTGGTCCGCCCAGGTCCCACAGCTGGCGGTCGAGGCGTGCGAGCTGCGCCTCGTCCTCCGCGACGATCAGCAGCCGTCCCTCGCTATCGAGGACCTTCTCGGCGAGCGTCGCGATCACTTGCTCGGACGGCGTACCGGCAAGCTGGTAGAAGTCGACCTGCACTGCCGCTCCTGTCAGGCCTCGAGCACGTCCGCGACATATTGGTCGAGCAGGCGGACGCCATAACCGGTAGCGCCCTTGTCGTAGGTTGCTGCCGCCTTGTCCGACCAGGCCTTGCCGGCCATGTCGACGTGCGCCCATTTGACGCCGTTCTCGACGAAGCGCTGGATGAACTGGGCGGCGGTTATCGAGCCGCCCTCACGCGGTCCGACGTTCTTCATGTCGGCGATCGGCGAATCGATGAGTCGGTCGAAGCTTTCGGCCAGGGGCATGCGCCACAGCTTGTCGCCGGACTCGGCGCCGGCGGCCTGCAACTTGCCGGCAAGCTCGTCATTATTCGAGAAAAGACCTGCCCATTCGTGGCCGAGGCTGATCAGGATGGCGCCGGTCAGGGTCGCGAGATCTATGATCGTGCCGGGTTTGAAGTTTTGCTGCACGTAGGTGATCGCGTCACCGAGCACGAGACGCCCTTCGGCGTCGGTGTTGATCACCTCCACCGTTTGGCCGGACATGGTGGTGACGACGTCGCCGGGCCGTTGGGCATTGCCGCCCGGCATGTTCTCGACGAGGCCGCAAATACCGACGATATTTGCCTTCGCCTTGCGCAACGACAACACCTTCATCGCACCGACAACTGCACCTGCGCCGCCCATGTCCCACTTCATTGCTTCCATGCCTGCGGCGGGCTTGATCGAGATGCCACCGGTATCGAAGGTGACGCCTTTGCCGACGAACGCGGTCGACTGGCCGCCCTGGTCCCCGCCGTTCCACTTGAGGATGAGAAGCCGGGCTTCACGGACCGAACCCTGCGCAACACCGAGCAGCGCGCCCATTCCGAGCTTTTCCATTGCTGCGCGGTCTAGGACTTCGATCTCGATGCCCCTGCCGTCGAGCGATTTGCGGACTCGTTCGACGAAGGTTTCGGGGTAGATGATGTTGGCTGGCTCGGTCACCAGCTCGCGGGTCAGCGATACGCCTTCAACGACCGCGGCCCAGCGTTGGGCATAGCGATCACCAGCGCCGGCGGCCCCGACGATCACGATTTCGTCGAGCGTCGGCTTTTGGTTATCCTTCAGCTTGGTTCGATAGCGGTCATATCGCCACGACCGCAGTGCAGCACCCAAGCCCACGCGAGCAGCAGTATCGGCGTCATAACCAACTGCGCTCAGATCGATGACGGCGGTCTTCTCACCCGACGTCTGCAGCCGTGCCGCGGCGGTGCCACCGAGCTTTTCCGCGGCTTCGCCTTTAGAACCACCGTTACCAACGCCGATAACCAGCAGTCGTCGCACGCTGCCATTATCGGAAATGAACTGCTCGGAGACGCTTGCACCCTCGCCCTCGAAACGCTGCCGGTCGAGGGCCGCTTCAACCGATTGCTGCGAGGGTCCCAGCATGGCCAGCGAGGAACGGTCCTTGCCGGCGACCGGCACGACCAGCGCAAAGTCCCCCTGAGGCCGGCTGTCGGCGAAACGGATCTTCATTTTCTTTATTCCTGAAAGGGCGAACGTTCGGTGGGCCCTTTAGGATGCTCGTTGAAACTTGGCAAAGCGGGCGGCGAGCTGAGTTTCCGGCGATTGTCGCCGCGCATTTGAGGTGCGATAGGCCAGCCGACGGAATGCCATCAGAGGTGGGGCAGAGAAGCGTTGCGCGCGAAATTGGTCTGGTGGTCGGCGCTTCCGATGCTCCTTGCGTTCCCGACACCGGCTGCGGCGCAGGATAGCGCGCCTGCAACCCCACCAACGGTTCCGGCCAGTCCTGAAGAGATCGTCGGCTTCAGCGCGGACCGCGTTGTCTATGACGGCGATGCGGAAATCGTGACAGCCAGCGGCGAGGTGAGAATGAACCGCGAGGGGAATTACCTCGCCGCGGACCAAGTGATCTGGGACCGCAAGACGGGCGAAGTTCGGGCGATCGGCAATGTCGTCCTCGTGACCCCGCAAGGCGACAAGCTGATCGGCGACAATGTCCAGCTTACCGACACGCTGCGCGACGGCACGGTCAACAACCTTATGGTCGTGCTCGAGGGCGGCGGACGCATCGCCGCCAGTCACGGGACGCGCCTCAACGGCGTCTCGACCTTCACCAACGCCATTTACTCACCTTGCCCGGTTACGACCGCGACGGGCTGCCCCAAGCGGCCGAGCTGGGCAGTGACCGCCGCGCGCGTGATCGACGATCCTAAAAGCAATCACATTCGTTTCGAGGGTGGACGGTTGCAGCTGTTCGGGATCAACCTCCCGCTCCTGCCGATTTTCAATCTCGCCAAGGGCGGTGAAGGGGTTACTGGCCTTCTCGTTCCGATCATCGCCCTGTCGAGCCGCAATGGGTTTGAGTTCGCGCTCCCCTATCACTGGCAACTCGGAAAGAACCGCGATGCGACAATCTCCCCGCACCTCTACACCGGGGTGCTTCCGGCGATCGAAGCGAACTATCGCGAGCTGAATAGCATCGGCGCTTTCCAGGTCAGCGGCTTCCTGACCTATGGCACGATCGACAGCACCACCTCGACAGAACCGCCCACGGCGCGCGGATTTCGCGGATATTTCGACGCCAACGGTCGCTGGCAACTCGACCCGGCGTGGACGATTACCGCGTCGCTTCGGGCTGCAAGCGACAAGACCGTTACCCGCCGTTACGACCTCACCAACGACGATCGCCTGCGCAATGTCATCAACGCCGAGCGGATCACTGCGGACAGCTATGTGTCGATCGCCGGCTGGGTGTTCCAGGGACTTCGCGCCGACGACCGCCAGAAGGAAATCCCGATTGCCTTACCCGCGATCGATGCGCGATTCCGTCTGAACGATGTGGCGGGTGGAAACGTTCAGTTCCAGGCAAACAGCCTCGCGCTCACGCGGATCGAAGGCCAGGACACGCAGCGCGCATTCGCCAGCCTTCGCTGGGATCTCCGAAAGATCACTCCCTGGGGTCAGGAGGTGCTTTTCACCGCTTATGGCCGGGGCGACGTCTACCATACCGACGATAGCCAGGCGACGACCGTCGCCATCTACCGCGGCACCGATGGTTGGCATGGTCGAGCGATCGGCGCGCTTGCAGCCGATCTTCGCTGGCCGTTCATCGGCACTCTATTCAACGGGGTCCAGCAACTCGTGCCACGAGTGCAGTTGGTGCTGACCCCGCCGACCCGAAACGTCGACATTCCCAACGAGGACGCCCGCTCGGTCGATCTCGAGGACAGCAATCTCTTCGCGCTCAATCGCTTCCCGGGATACGACCGTTGGGAGGATGCATCGCGGATTACCTACGGCCTCGACTGGTCGCTCGAGCGCGGCAACATCGCGGTCGCAAGCACGATCGGCCAGAGCTACCGGTTCGGCGCGTTGCGAGACATTTTCCCGGATGGCACCGGACTGAATGGCCGCTTCTCCGACATCGTCGGCCGGACTCGCGTTCGTTACGGACGCTTCATTGACGTCACGCACAGGTACCGCATCGACAAGAACAATTTCGCGGTTCGCCGCAACGAAATCGACCTCACCGTTGGCAGCGCCCAAACCTATGCACAGGTCGGCTATCTTAGGCTCAACCGGAACATCGACCCGGCCATCGAGGACTTGCGCGACAAGGAGGAGCTACGGGTCGCAGCGCGAATCCTATTCAAACGCTACTGGTCCATTTTCGGCGCCAGCGTGATCGACCTTACCGACAAGGCGGAAGACCCACTATCGACCGCCGATGGCTGGCAACCGGTGCGCAACCGGCTCGGCATTGAATATGAGGACGATTGCTTGCAGCTTGGCGTTACCTGGCGCCGCGACTATGAGCGGATCGGCACCTTCCACAAAGGCAGCACCTTCGCCATTCACTTGGCTTTGAAGGGTATCAGCCGCTAAGCCTGCGTTCAGCGGGCCGGCAGCAATGGCAGGCATTGGGAAATAAGGACAATCTGAACGTGGCAGCAGGTTTTCGAGTGACAAAGACGCGTCTGTGTTTGGCCCTAGGGGCCAGTGCCCTTGCAGTTGCGAGCGGCGCAATAGCGCAGGCTTCCGCACAGGGAAGCGCAAAGCCCCAACAGCCGCAGCCTCAGGGGCAGCCGCAACCGCAGGCGCCCGTCAACACTGCCCAGTCGCTGAGGCTGCCGGAAAACGCGCAAGTCTTCGGATCGGCGATGCCCTCGATCGTCAAGGCGACGGCGATCGTCAACGGTGAGGTGATCACCCCGACGGACATCGATCAGCGGTTGCAACTGCTGGTCCTGTCGAACCAAGCGCAGCTTTCTCCTGAAGAGACCCAGCGGCTGCGAAGCCAGGTGCTCCGCAACTTGATTGATGAGACCCTCGAGATCCAGGCGGCCAAGACCGAAAAGATCGACGTAAAGCCTTCGGAAATCGATCGCACGCTGCAACGGGTTGCAAGCAACGTGAAGCAAACCCCCGCCCAGCTTGCCTCCTACCTCGAATCCAACGGGTCGAACGTCAACACGCTGCGCCGCCAGATCCAGGGCGAAATTGCGTGGCAGCGCCTACAAAGCGCGAAGATCGACGTCACGGTCGGCGACGATGAGGTCAAGGCCGTCATCGACAAGTTGAACGCGTCGAAAGGCACTCAGGAATATCGCGTCGGCGAGATTTACCTCTCGGCTACTCCTGCAACGCAGGCGCAGACGCTCGACAATGCGAACAAAATCCTGGCGCAGCTCAAGCAGGGCGGCAACTTTGCCGGCTATGCCCGGCAATATTCGGAAGCGTCGACGGCCGCGGTTGGTGGCGACCTTGGCTGGGTCCGGCCCGAACAGCTGCCGGCGCCGATCGCCGATGTCATGCGTCAGATGCCCGCAGGTTCGGTCAGTAACCCCATACCGGTTCCAGGCGGATTCTCGATCATCGCCGTTCAGGACACGCGCAAACTCGGCCTGGCGGATCCACGCGATGCGATTCTGAGCCTCAAGCAGGTGTCGGTGCTTTTCCCGAAAGGAACGACGCGGGAGGTGGCCGAGCCAATCGTCTCGCGCTTTGGTGCCGCGGCCAAGAGCGTGGCGGGTTGCGGCGGCGCCGACAAGCTTGCCGCTGATTTCCATGCAGAGATCGTCAGCAGCGACCAGGTCAAGATGCGCGACCTCCCGGCCGCTCTTCAGGAATTGATGATGCCGATGCAGGTTGGTCAGGCGACTCCGCCCTACGGCACGCTAGAGGACGGCATCCGCGTTCTCGTCATCTGCGGCCGCGACGAGCCGACCTCCAGCGCGCCGAGCTACAACGACATCTACAGCCAGCTGAACGAAGAGCGCATCAATTCGCGCGCCCAGCGTTATCTGCGCGATTTGAGGCGCGATGCGGTGATCGAATTCCGCTAGTCGGGAAATTCGATAGGAGCGCCGGCTGATGGAACGCGCGCCGCTTTCGCCCCTGGCGGTTTCCCTCGGCGATCCCGCAGGAATCGGCCCTGAGGTGATCGCCAAGTGCTGGGATAATCGATCGGCATTCGCCCTCCCGGCATTCGTTGCCATCGGCGACCCGCGCTCAATTGCTGCGGTGTGGGACGGTCCGATCGAGCTGGTCGAGGATCCTCGCCAGGCCGACGCTGCGTTCGACTATGGCTTGCCGGTCATCCAGCTCAATACGCCGCAGGCGGACATCCCCGGCCACCCCAGCGTGGTTGGTGCTCATACCTCGCTGGATTCCCTCGAAATCGCCGTCGGCCTGGCCCGTTCTGGGTCAGCATCCGGAGTCGTGACCGGTCCCGTGGCGAAGGAACAGCTTTACGCGATCGGCTTTCAGCATCCCGGGCAGACCGAGTTCGTCGCCGAGCGCTGCGGAGTTTCGCCTCAAAATGTGGTGATGATGCTCGCCGGGCCGACGCTGCGCACCGTTCCAGTCACGACGCACCTGCCGCTGAGCGAGGTGCCGTCGCGCCTCTCCATCTCGCTGATCGAGGCTCGTGGCAGGGCCGCGCTGCGCGGCCTGCAGCGCAATTTCGGGATCGCCGAGCCGCGGCTGGCGGTGTCGGGCCTCAATCCGCATTCCGGCGAAGGCGGGCAGCTTGGCCGTGAGGAGATAGAGATCATCGAGCCGGCTATCGCCGCGCTTGCAGCCGAAGGCTGGCGGGTCAGCGGCCCCCACCCCGCCGACACCATGTTCCACGCTCGCGTCCGCGTTAATTACGACGCGGCCCTGTGCATGTACCACGACCAGGCGCTGATCCCGATCAAGGCGCTGCATTTCGAAGATGCGGTCAATGTGACACTCGGCCTGCCGATCGTGCGCACTGCGCCAGACCATGGCACGGCGTTCGATATTGCGGGGCAGGACCGCGCAGATCCGCGGCCGATGGCGGCGGCGATCCGCATGGCCGCGGACAGCGCTAGCCTGCGCGCCGACGTCGCGGCTTGAGCCGACCGATCGAACCCCTGCGCGACGTCATCGCGCGCCACGGGCTCAGCGCCAGCAGGTCGCTTGGGCAGAATTTCGTCCTCGACCGGCAGCTGCTCGCGAGGGTCGCGGCGATTCCCGGATCGTTGGAAGGGCAACGCGTCTATGAGGTTGGCCCCGGTCCCGGAGGCCTGACTCGCGCTTTGCTTGACGCCGGCGCGTCCGTGGTCGCGGTAGAGCGCGACCGCCGCTGCATCCCCGCTCTCGCCGAGCTAAAGCAGCAATTCACTGAGAAGCTGACGGTCATCGAGGGCGACGCGCTCAAGATCGACGAGCCGTTGGTGGTCGGCGAAGGCGCGCATGTCGTCGCCAATCTCCCCTACAATGTCGGTACGGCCTTGCTGCTCAAGTGGCTCGGCGGTTCTTGGCCGCCATGGTGGCGGTCATTGACCCTGATGTTCCAGAAAGAAGTCGCAGAGCGGCTGGTCGCGCAACCCGGCACCGAAGCCTACGGGCGGCTGTCGATCGCCGCTCAATGGCGGTCACGACCGCGGATCGTGATGACCCTCAATCGCTCGGCCTTCGTTCCGCCGCCAAAGGTCACATCGGCCGTTGTGCACATCGTGCCTGCCGATCAACCCGGTGGCGTCGACCCCAAGGTGATGGAGAAGCTGACCGAAGCGGCATTC
>Ga0207651_10000942_pt1 | contig 12813 bp, 10 predicted proteins | sample KBSM23metaG_FD_184328 | JGI IMG/M metagenome (GOLD analysis project Ga0207651, IMG submission 184328) | Miscanthus rhizosphere microbial communities from Kellogg Biological Station, Michigan, USA - KBS M2-3 metaG (SPAdes) (version 2) | ecosystem: Host-associated > Plants > Roots > Rhizosphere >... | reverse complement strand
ACCTTCTTCATCGGGATGCTCCTGTCAGTGGGTTGGATCGAACGCGGCCAAGCGTCCAGTCCATAGGATGCATCCCACCCCGAATTCACAGCAAGATTAAGACTTCACCTCGGCTCCCTACTCGGCGAGCTCTGTTCGAAGACACTGATCGTCCCTTGGCATGGCTCGGTGTTGGTTCGGTGAAGTTGTCGCTAGCTCGTTGATCTGGTTGGAACTTTCTCGGATGAGCGCGAAGTCCGACAATCTAGGTTCGGAATAGGTTCGGGCGGCGAGCGCTTCTGCCAAGAAACCGAAAAAGTACTTGAAGATCTTGGCCTTAGCGACGACCGGGTTCGCTGAGAGCTGTTCTGTTAATCCGTAGGTCCCTGGTTCGAGCCCAGGTCGGGGAGCCAAGAATGACGGGGGTTAGCCGGTGATTGCCTGCTAACCCCTTTGTCTTTTGGATCCTATCCGTGTCCGAAATCGCAGCTAGACGGTCCAGTTTTTGGCTCGCGACCGGCAGAGGTCGAACTACCGGTCTCGGGGAAGTCGCTGCCCGTTCAGGTCGATTCTTGAGACCTCGTTTCAATTGATCCGTAGGTCTCAACGTCAGCTCCTGGGCTGTGAGCCGAGCCGACGAACGGGAACTTGCGACCCATTTCTGCCCGTCAGAAGAAGGGCATTGAGTAAGACACGCGCCTCGTTCGATCAGCGGCGTGGTCACAGCTGTCAACGTCCGCTCGGAATCGCGGGCGCGCAATACCACGTGGACTCCATCCGCTCGCTCGCATGCCGAGGTGTCGGCCTTGAGGAGCCGCAACGTACCGACTACCCGGACGTCAACGCTCAGGAAGTGATGAACCCCCGGCCGCGCCCCACACGTTGTTCTCGCGCCAGATGTTTTCCTTGCGCCAGTGGTGCGGCAAGCGTTCCCCGGTAGCCCGGATCACCCGCTTTAGCAGCAGCTTGAGCAGCCGCACCTCGTTGAAGTCGAGTTCGCCCGCCGCGTCGGCCTCGGCGGACTTGCCGGCCGCCATCAACTCGATCGCGTAGCGACGCCCGGCCTCGGTGAAGCGGACCCGCTCTCCTCCTTCAACGAAGATCAGATCGCGTGCAGCCAGGGTGGTGAAGTGTTCGTCTCCGACGCGGTGGCCGGTGAAATCGACCATTCGGCTCAGCTCGGTCACGCTGCGTCCTTCGCCAGCGCTCAACGCCGACAGGACGTTGTAGTGAACGTCGTCGAGCCCATGCCGCCGCACCTCGGAACGCAGCGGCATCAGCATCTGAAAATAGGCGCGGCCGAGGAGGAATCCGAGCCAGTCGTCGCCGAAGCTCGAGCTGGCGCCCTCGCCGTCTTCCACCTCTTTCTTCATCAGCAGGCCGTAGTTGCCGCCGTGGAAGACCAGCGGCGCGCGGCCGAAGCTGTCGAACGCTACGACCTCGCCGACGAAGATCACGTGGTCGCCGCCGTCGTGGCGATACGACGTGCGGCATTCGAATCGCGCCGAGCAATTGGCGAGCAGCGGCACGTCCCCGTGGCCGCGTTCGACGGCAATGCCGGCGAAGCGGTCGATGCCGCGCTTGGCAAACTGGTTCGAGACATGCTCCTGGTCCGACGCCAAAATATGAACCGCAAAGTGCTCGGCGGCCATAAACGCCGCAGCGTTCGACGACTTGCGGTCGAGACTCCACAGCACCATCGGCGGATCAAGCGAGACCGAGTTGAAGCTGTTGGCTGTCAGGCCGATGTCCTCGCCTTCCACGCCACGCGTGGTGACCACCGTGACACCGGTGGTGAACGAGCCCAGGGCCTTGCGGAACTGCTTTGAATCGATGGCCGTAGTGTTGCTCATATCGTCTTCCTTTAGGCTCGGTTTGGAGCCATTTGGCATCACGAAGACCACCGCCGCGGCCGCTTACCAGTGGTGCGGCTAGCCAGATAGGCAGGAGCTCGATCAGGCGAGGTCGACGAGTCCACGCTGTGGACCTGTCAATGGGATGCCGCGGTCGAGGTCCACTGCAGCGCATCGGCGAGCCGCCGGCTGGCCTTCAACTCCTCGACGAACGTCTTGAGATACCGCAGGCCGGCGCTGTGCCCTTTCGGCACTGCGAAGGCTGGCTCGATAGCCATGAACCGGCCCTCCATGACGTGCAGTCCGGCATTTGCTTGCACGAACGCGGCCATCTGCTGCTTCAGGCCCGCCACTGCGTCGAGCCCCTCGACGAGAAAGCGGTCGACTGCGCCTTGAAAGGTGGGCGATCGAATCAGCTCGGCGTGCCGGAGGCTGTGCGTCAGATGCGCGTCGAACACCGTGTCTTGGACGATCGAGATGCGCATGCCGGCACGGTCGAGGCCGAGCACACTGCTACACGGCGACGGCTCACGAGTGACATAGGTGCCCTCGAGCACGACAAAGGGCGGGGTGAAGTCCACTTGCTCGGCACGTACGCGATCAATGGCGAGGATGGCCACGTCCCAAGCACCTTCCAAGCCCGCCTCGCAGACGCTGACCGACCCCTCGTAGCCGACCAAGGATCGTCGTACGGACAGCCGTTGGGCCAGCTCGTCGAAGAGATCGACCGCCAAGCCGCGTAGCTCGCCGCTCGAGATGTCTCGCTGCACCAGCCCAGAGTTGCCGTAGCTGAGCGCCGCGCGCAGCGTGCCGCCGGGGACGAGGTCCCGGTGCACCGCATCCATGAAATCGCGTATCACCTGAAACTCCGGGCGCGCAGCTCACGTACGCCGCGCATTCGGATCCTACGCCTACGCCTACGCCGCCTCGGCCGAGGCGAACAGCAGGCGCCTGGCGTCGTGACGTCACTTCCCGAAACGGCGAGCCGATCGGCGTCCGTGCCTCCGGCGTTTCCCGTTTTCCGGCGCGGCCGCTGGAGCGGCTCTCCATATGTGTGTGTTCAGACCTGCGTGGCGGCTGCGAATTTCGCCTTGTGTGTAGCGTAGCGTTGCCACAGCAGCAATGTCATGCTGATGCCGGTGAGCAAGGCGCAACCCAAGGCCAGGTGCGATAGGGAATCCCATAGCAAGGGTGCGAGCAGCCCGGCCGCCACCGCCATCATGCTGTATTGCAGGAACATCTGGCAGGACGCGGCCAGCCCGGCATTGTCAGGAAAGGGATGCAGCGCATGGCTCACGAGCAGCGGCATGGACACGGCGATCGCAAAGGCGTAGGCCGCAAGCGGCAGCAAATGGATCAGGCCGGGCGGCACCAATGCGGCCAGCGTGGTGTTGAGCACGGTAACCAAGACAAGTCCTGCATAGGCAAGGTAGAGGGTGCGTCGCGTGCCCAAGCGTTGAAGCAGGCGCGGTAGGTACAAGAAGCCTGCAATCAGCCCCACCATCATGGGAGTGAAGATCAGGTAGACGTCGGTGGGGGAACGACCGAGCAGGTGCGTCAAGAGTTGGGGGGCCGCGGCCACATAGAGAAAAAGGGCCGCCCAGTTGCAGGCGTGAGCCACGCTCAGGCGCATGAACCAGGGCGAGCCCAGCACAAAGCGGTAGTTGCGCCACAAGCTGCCCAGGCGTATGGATTGGCGTCGTGCCGGGGGCAGCGATTCAGGTAGGTAGCGCGCATAGACCAGCAGCAGCACGACGCCCACCGCGCTGAGGAACGCAAACACCGCCCGCCAGCCCCACATCCACGTCAGCCAGCCGCCGAGCATCGGCAGGAGGATGGTGCCGGCCGATTGCACCAAGGTGGTGTGGGCAATCATCTTTTGTCCGGCGACGCTGCCGTACAGATCCCGTATGACGGCGCGGCTCAAGATGATGCCCAGGCCTACGACCAGCCCCTGCACGGTGCGCAGAATCCACAGGTGTTCTATGCGGGTGGCCAGCAGGCTCAGCAGCGAGGTCAGCACCAGCACGACCAGCGCGATGAACAGTGGCCTGCGCCGTCCCCAGGCATCGGAGAGCACGCCGTGCCACAGGCACATGAAGGCATTGGCCACAAAGTACAACGAGACGGTTTGCTGTACGGCGGTGGCGGAGGTACCCAGATCCTGCCGGATGGACATGAGCACGGGAAACAGCATGTCCGACCACAGGATATTCAACGTGCCCAGGCTGCCCACCAACAGCATCGCTTGCAAGGAAGTGAGGCGCGCCCAGGGGTGTGGGCTGCTGGGCGTGGCTGAAGAGGGCATGGGTGTCTCTGCTTTAGCGTGCTGTATGGGGCGGACCCATGACAAAGATGGCGCCCCGATTGCCTGCGAAACCCATCAGCGGGAAGGTGCAAGTTCCAGGTTGGGCAGGCTGACGTCGTCGACGAGCGGCCTTGCGGCCTGCTCGATGTCACGCTGGTAGGTACGAGAACCGATCAACAGCAACCAGGCCGCAGCGATGCCGAACAGCGGCGTCAGAGCCAATGCGGTCTGCAGCCCGAAAGCGTCGGACAGCACGCCGCCGATGAGCGGTCCCATTGCCATGCCGAGCAGGTTCTGGAGCAAGCCGAGGATCGACGCGCCGGTGGCGCGAAAGCCCGGGTGGACGACATTCATGACGATGGCAGCCGAAGGACCGGCGGTGCAGGTCGCAAAGAAGCCGCCGACGGCAAACAAGACGAACTGCGCCTGGTTGGAAAGTTGCACGCCCAGCAACGGTAGGCCGAACGCGGCGCCGAGGACGGCCGTCGAGATCAGGCACAGCACGGCCATCGAGATCACCCGGCCACGCGGATAGCGCCTACCGACCATGTCGCACACGACGCCCCAGGCGACGCTGCCGAATGCACCGCACAGCACGACGATGGCGGCATGCATTCCGGCCTGTGCAGGCGCGATCCCATGCACCCGATTCAGGAAACTCGGCAGCCAGGCCCACATCGCCGACAGGACGATGAGTTGCAATGCGCTGCCGATGCTCACCCACAGAAGCGTCGGCGACCGCTTCAGCGCCCCGAAAGCAGCACGGGCGACGCCGACCGCTGAGCGCGTGGCGCCCTGGGCGTGCGTCCCGACGTTGACCGTGTGGTAGTCGCGCACCTTGATGTAGAGCAGGGCCAACAAGAGGCCAGGAATGCCGACCACGCCGAACGCTGCATGCCAACCCCAGCGCGCGGCGATGACACCGCCGAGCGCGACGCCCAGCACGGAGCCCACGGAAGCGGCCGCCATGAAGCTGCCCAGCAGCGCGCTGCGCATCCGATCGGGAAAGTGGGTCGCAATCAGTGCGGCGCCCACGGCACCGTAGCCGGCCTCTCCGACGCCGACCATGGCGCGTGCCGCCAGCAGGCCGCTGTAGTTGCGCGTGAACATGCACGAGATCGAGGCGAGGCTCCATAGGGTGGCCATCGTCACGATGCTCTTGACGCGGCTCACGCGGTCGGCGACGAGCGACACCGGAAGGGCGCAGGCGGCGAGGACGATCGAGAGGGCCGAGACCAGGGCGCCGAGCTGCTTGTCCGACAGGCTCCAATCCGCCTTCATGTACGGGAACAGCGAAACGATGACCTGGCGATCGATGTAATCGAAGAGCATCAGGCCGATGGTCATCGCGAAGGCAAACCACGCCTGGCGCGGTCCGAACAGGTAGCCGTCGTTCGACTTCGAATTGGAAGATTGGATATTCATGATGATTTGTCTCCTTGTTGGAATGCTCTTCGTGCGTTGGCGCATACGCGCCAAGCCACCCTCGCAACCATCAAGGCCGCGAGTACTCGGCGAATGCATGAGGCAGCCGGCAGGCTGCCGGACTCAGGCGGTCGGCAGCCGGTGATCCCGGAACGTCTCGCGCAGCCGGTTCTTCAGCACCTTCCCAGTGGCGCCGAGCGGAATGCTGTCGACGAACGTCACGTCGTCGGGCGTCCACCACTTGGCGATCCGGCCGTCGTAGAAGGCGAGAAGTTCCTCGCGTGTCACCTGGGCGCCGGGCTTGCGGGTCACGACCAGCAGCGGGCGCTCGTCCCACTTCGGGTGCTTGACGCCGATGCAGGCCGCCATTGCCACGGCCGGGTGGGCCATGGCGATGTTCTCCAGGTCGATCGAGCCGATCCACTCGCCGCCGGACTTGATGACGTCCTTGCTGCGGTCGGTGATTTGCATGAACCCGTCGGCATCGATCGTCGCGACGTCGCCGGTGGGGAACCAGCCGTCGACCAGCGGATCACCGCCTTCGCCCTTGAAGTAGGTGGATATGACCCAGGGACCCCGCACCATCAGCTCGCCCGAGGCCTGGCCGTCGCGCGGAAGCTCGCCGCCGTTCTCGCCGACGATCTTCATGTCGATGCCGTAGAGCGAGCGCCCCTGCTTGGCCTGCAGTGCCCGGCGCTGCCCAGCGTCCAGGCTCGCATGCTTGCCCTTGAGCTTGCCCAGCGCGCCCATCGGGCTCAGTTCCGTCATCCCCCAGGCATGGATCACCTGGACGCCGTACTTGTCCTCGAACGCATCCATCATTGCTGGCGGACAGGTCGACCCGCCGACGACAGTGCGCTTCATGGTGCTGAACTTCAGGTCGTTGGCTTCGACATGGCTCAGCAAGCCCTGCCAGACGGTCGGCACGCCCGCCGCCATGGTCACGCCTTCGGTTTCGAACAGATCGTGCAGCGACTTGCCATCCAGCCAGGGGCCGGGGAAGACGAGCTTGGCGCCGACCATGCACGCCACGTAGGGCAGGCCCCAAGCGTTGACGTGGAACATCGGCACCACCGGCAGGATCGTGTCGCGCGACGAGCAGTCGAGCGAATCGGGCAAGGCGCTGGCGTAGGTATGCAGCACCGTCGAGCGATGGCTGTAGAGCGCACCCTTCGGGTTGCCGGTCGTCCCCGACGTGTAGCAGAGCGACGAGGCGGCGTTCTCGTCGAACTCCGGCCACGTGAACTCGGACGGATGCGCCTCGATCAGATCCTCGTAGCACAGCAGGTTCGGCACCATCGACGCCACCGGCATGAAGTCGCGGCTGGTCATGGCCACGAAGGCCTTGATGGTCTTCACCCGCGGGGCGATCGCCTCGATCAAGGGCAGGAAGGTCAGGTCGAAGAAGAGGACCGTGTCTTCCGCATGGTCGGCGATCCACACCACCTGGTCGGGGTGCAACCTCGGGTTGAGCGTGTGCAGCACGGCGCCGGAGCCCGACACCGCGTAGTACAGCTCCATGTGGCGGTAGCCGTTCCAGGCGAGCGTCGCGACGCGGTCGCCGAAGCCGATGCCGTTCGCAGCCAGCGCGTTGGCCATTTGGCGCGAGCGCTGGGCGAGATCGGCGTAGGTCTGGCGATGCAGGTCGCCTTCGACGCGGCGCGAGACGATTTCCTGGTCACCGTGGTGACGCTCCGCGTGGGTGAGGAGGGTCGATATCAGCAGCGGCTGCTGCATCATGTTTGCGTTCATGGTGTTCTCTTACCAGCGGGTGGAGACGAACCGGCCGGTCACGGCCGCGTCGATGAGATCGGGAACCGCACCGAAGTGCCAGCCCTGTCCGAAGCCGCCGCCGAGCTTCACGTACTTGAAGCTGTTCGTCGCGATGTTGAGGTCGTGGCTCCAGGTGCGCACCGGGTTCATGCCCATGCACGTCGAGTGATAGATCTTTCCGCCGGCGTCTTCGATGATCTTGGCCTCGCCGTTGTGCTGGGCCATTTGGTACGAAGGCGTGTCGGTCTGGACCCACATGTGCACGTTCGGGCTCACCTTGCGGCCTTCCACCAGTCGCGCGATCTGGCGAACCTCGTCGTACGTCAGGTGCGGGCAGCCGAAGACGACGATGTCCACCTTGTCGCTCTTCGCAGAGTCGAGCTTGCGGTAGTAGTCGCGCACGTCGTCCAGCGTCACGATCTGCCTCTCGACGTCCTTCGGGACCTTGCCGCCGAAAGCGGCTTCCAGCGTCCGCGACTCCGGCAGGCCGGATCCGATGATGTGCAGCATCGGGTCGTTCATCCCCGCGGAGACGCATCCCGACAGGCATTTGCCGGCCGTCGGGCTCAGCAGCTCCGGCATGTTGACGACGGCGGGGATGCGGTTGCCGCCTTTTTCGGCAATGACGGCGCCGAGCGCCGCCCAGTCCGCCGGGTCGGTCATCTTTTCCTTGACCTCGTCGGTCAGCTCGACGATCACTTTCGCGCGCCGGTTTTCATCGAGCAGCATGCCGTACTTGGGCAGGTAGCCGGTATAGCCGGCATACACGGTGTTGACCGTGCTCTCTCGGTTGCTGCGCGCGCCGACGAAGGTGTTCAGGTAGGCAGCGACGCTCGACTCGGAGGAGGCGCAGTATTCGCCGTATCTCGGCGTGCGGGTGGTCAGGTGCGAATTGCACGACTGCGACATGACCCAGCCGTGCTTCTTCAGCGCGTCATGGCCGCGCACATAGCCGTCGTAGATATCCTTGGGAAGCTTGTAGCTGCCGTCGCCCCACGAAAAGTTCCACGGGTAGCCGGGTTCCTCGTACTTGTCGATCTGGACGAGATACGGGTCGTTTAGGCAGATCGTCTTGCTCTCGTCGGCGACGCGAGCATCCTTGATCTCGATGAACTTGTCGTACAGCGGGCTGTGCCCCATGTCGAAGGTCGAGAGGTCGGGATGCGACCGGTCCTTCATCTCTATCGGGCAGACGTTGAGGACGAAGGACAGTGGCACCATCTCCTCGGCGCCGACGGCGTTGCCGAAGTCAACCAGTTTTTCCAGCGCAAAGCGTCGCACCTCACCGTGCTTTCCATCCAGCATTTCCTGCTGCGTTCTATCGAGCTTCATGTATCTTCTCCTTCGTACGATTAAAGGGGGTTCGCGGCTTTGCGCGTGATGGTGACGGTGGCTTCCTTGCCGACCTCGTCGGCGCGGATCTCCACCAAGTCGCCGGTGCGGATCTCCTGGAGGGGATCGCCGTCAAGGCAGTCCACCGCGGGGATCTCGCCGGCGATGGCGCCCGCGATGTCGATGTCGTGCACGTTGCGGCAGATGATTCCGGTCGGGCCGACCTTGGAGACCTGGCACTTGTAGTACAGGCCCACCGAGCCCAGCGTCGTGCCGGACACGGTCGGGTACACCACGATCCTGCCCTTCACGCATTGGCCGTTCAGCGGGTTCTCGTACGCACCGATGATTCCGCTTTCGTTGGCGACCGTGTTGTAGCCCCATCCGAATCGCATCTCGCTGACGAGAGCTTCACCGCTTGCACGCCCCTTGGCGCGGGCAATGCCCTTCATTACTTTCACCTGTTCCATGTCTGTCTCCAGAATCTCTTGTGTGCTCAGATCAACATGCCGCCGTTGGGCGAAATGACCTGTCCGACCAGGTAGTGCTCGCCCGCCAGGTGCACGACCGTGGCGGCGTACTCCTCGGGGGTGCCCAGCCGTCCCGAGGGCACGAGCTGCCAGAAGCGATTGCGGGCTTCCTCGTCCATCTTCTGCAGAATTGCCTCGAGCTCCTGCGTGTGGACGAGGCCCGGCGCCACCACGTTGACGGAAATGTTGCTGCCGGCAACTTCCGCCGCGACCGCCTTGGTGAAGGCGATCACCGCCCCCTTGGTCGCGCTGTAGTGCGGGCTGTGCGCCGACAAGCCCGACATTCCCGAGAGCGATGCGATGTTGATGATCCGGCCGTATTTCTGCGGCTGCATCAGCTTGAGCGCTTCACGCGTGCAGTAGAACGTGCCGTGCACGTTGACGCCCCACCACCGGTGCCATTCGTCGTCGCTGATGTTGCTGGTGAACTCCAGCGACTGCCGCGGCAACGGGTTCGTGAGGTACGTGTAGTGGCGATTGCGCCTCACATCGTCATCCTTCCGGTTGGGCGTCAGCGCCGCGTTGTTGACGAGGATGTGCACGGTGCCGAAGCGCTCCGCGGCGGCGGCGAACATGCGCTGTACCGCGGCGCTGTCCGAGACGTCGCAACGCACGGTCAGGCATTGCGCGCCGGTTTCCTCGACGGCGGCACGCGCCGCAGCCAGGCTCGCCTCGTTGATGTCGCAGACGACGAGATTGGCGCCGGCTTCGGCGAGGCCGCGCGCCAGTGCGCGGCCGAGGCCCGGGCCCGCGCCCGTGACGAGCGCGACGCGCCCTGCGAGAGGTCGGATGGAGTTCAGCATGATGAGCTCCCCGTGTCAGGCCACGCGACGCAGCGGAGTGCCGCGTTCGCCGGATTGACGGTTCGGCGCGTAGCCGATCTGGGCCAGGGCCTCGTCGACGGTCTCGTAGTGCTCGCCGATCTTGTGGATCGCCTTGGCCTGCTTGCCGGTAGCGACCTCTCGGTGCAATTCGCGCGCAAGCCGCACCATCTGCTCGACCTGCTGCACCGAGGTCATGCGTTCGCCCTTGCGGCCCCAGAGGTTGTCCTCGATGCCCACCCGCACGTGCAGGCCCATGGCGATCGCCATCGCGTTCAACGGCAGCACGCTGCGCATGAGCGTTTCGATCGTCAGGACTGCGCCGTCAGGGACTCGGCGGATGAACTCCATCATGTTGTAGGGGTTCGGGCCGTCCATGCCGCCGCCGATCGCCGCCCAGTTCATCGTCAGCGGGCCGGTGTAGACGCCGCGCCGGATCAAGCGCTCGACCGACTCGAGCTGGCCGACGTCGCCGAGCATGAAGAGTGGCTGGATGCCTTTGGCCTGCAGCCGGCGCAGGTGTTCCTCGACGAAGGCTGGCCCCGAGGGGATCGTCATCTCGCGGTAGGCCTGCTGGTACGCCGGATTCGCCAGGGACGTGTTCGCGACGTCGTCTGCGGTCAAGAGCTCGCAGATGTTCATCTGGTTGGTGTTGATCGCGATCGTCACCTGGTCGGGCTTTGGCGTCAGCTCCGCAAGCATGTGACGCGTGTCGTCGCTGAGCCATTGGGCCGCCTGGCTGTCGCTCTCGGGCGCGAACGAGATCGAGCCGCCGACCTGGAGGATCATGTCGGGGACCGCATCGCGCAGGCGGGCAAGCAGCTCGTTGAACATCGACAGGCGCTTGGAGCCCTTGCCGTCCGCCTCGCGCACATGGATGTGCAGGAGCGTTGCGCCCGCGTTGTAGCAGTCGACCGCCTTCTGGACCTGCTCGTCCATCGTCACTGGGATGTCGGCGGAGTCGGCGGGAATCCACTCGGGGCCGTAGGGCGCGACCTGGATGACCAGGGGCTGCTGGTTTTCGGGAAGGAGCGAGTCGTCCAGGAATTGCATGGTTTGTCTCCGTAATGCGGGCGTTGAATTTGCGACGAGAGTGTGGCCTCGCCGGCGTTCTGACGCTTGACCCAACGGGACATTTGCATGACCATTCGGGACACACACGGGAAGGCCGCCCGGCACTCCGGAAACGATGCGCTCCACCATTCGCAGCGCGACCCTGATCGGCTACGCCGAACTGGCGCGTTCGGTCGGTCTCGACCCGCACCGGTTGATGCGCCGGTGCGGCCTCAATCCTTCGTGCCTTTCGGATCCGGATCTGCGCATCGATGCCGCGGCGGTGGCAAAGCTGCTCGAGACTTCAGCCGCGGAAAGCCAGGTCGAAGACTTCGGATTGCGGCTTTCGACGGCGCGCCGCCTCTCGAACCTGGGTCCTTTCAGCCTGGTCGTGCGAGAGGAGACCACTGCACGGCGCGCCCTCGAAACGCTCGGCCGCTACTTGCAGTTGCACAGCGAGCTGCTCTCCATCCGCATCGAGGACGCCGGCGACCTGGTGATCCTTCGGGTCGACATCGTTCGGGGTGGCCGGATGCCTCGGCGCCAGGGGATCGAGCTCTTCGTGGGTTATCTGTTCCGCATCCTGCAAGAGCTACTGGGGCCGTCGTGGAAGCCGCGGCGCATCCTGTTCATGCACTCGGCGCCTGCGAGCCTGACGCGACATGTCGCCATGTTTGGGCGCATCGTCGACTTCGACGCCGAGTTCAACGGCATCGTCTGCGGGGCGGCGGACCTGACCGGGATGCTTCCATCCGCAGATCCGGTCATGGCACGTTATGCCCGTCAGTACCTGGATGCAATGATCTCGCGGCCGGACATGACGCTCGCCGACAAGGTCCGCTGGCTCGTGCGGGACATGCTGCCGCTGGGCCGTTGCAGCGTCGAGAAGGTGGCGCAGCATCTCGGTGTCGATCGCCGGACGGTGCACCGGCATCTTGCGCAGAGTGGAGAAACGTTTTCGTCGCTCGTCGACAAAGTGCGAGGCGAGCTTGCCGAAAACTACCTCGAAGGCAACAAGGGGCGCCTTGCCGACGTCGCGGATCTGCTCGGGTTCTCGGCGCCCAGCGCGTTCTCGCGCTGGCACAAGCGCCACTTCGGGTTCACGCTGACTGAAAGGCGTAGCGGAAAGTAGCTTCGGCAGTCATCCAGCTGGCGACAGGCGTCGCGTCGGTAGAGGCGCTCCCGGCCGCGCCGCGAGCGCGCGATCTGGCTCAATGTCGCGAGGCGCTGAGTTTCAGGCAAGGGGATTGAAAGCGGCAAGACTCGCAGTCGGACCCTGCTGTCGCTCGATGTAGCCGGGTGATCGCCCCGAGAGCAGACAGTCGCCTAACGACCGGACTTTGCGACCGCCGCACTTCAGCAGGCGCATCTTGCCCCTCGGCCCCGAGCTCCAACGAGGCGCAGAATCGCGCCATCCGACCGCTACAGCCCAAGGCTGCAGGTATGGATCGCCGCTGCTTCATTTCCTCATTTACCGGCGCCATCGGGCTTTGGCTCGGAGACCCCGTTGGGGCCGCCGATGAGCATGAACAGGCGCGATCCCGTCTGCTGGCGGAGATTCAAAGCGATCTTCGCGACACCGCTTCTACAACCGGCCGCGCGCAGTTCGACCCCGCCGTTCTAGCGGCGATCGCCAACGTTCCCCGTCACCGCTTCGTGCCGCTGCGAATGGCTGCGCTTGCCTACTCGAACCGGCCGCTGGCAATCGGCCATGGGCAGACGATCTCGCAGCCATTCAT
>Ga0207651_10000939_pt1 | contig 12838 bp, 13 predicted proteins | sample KBSM23metaG_FD_184328 | JGI IMG/M metagenome (GOLD analysis project Ga0207651, IMG submission 184328) | Miscanthus rhizosphere microbial communities from Kellogg Biological Station, Michigan, USA - KBS M2-3 metaG (SPAdes) (version 2) | ecosystem: Host-associated > Plants > Roots > Rhizosphere >... | reverse complement strand
GCGGGCGCGTCACATCGCTCAATGCTGACCTCCGGCGCGCGCGACCTTGGCAATGAACTCGACGCTCTTGAGCGGACCGCTCACGTGATGGCTGATGATCTCCAGCAGCGCTTCGCGGCAGTCGCGGTTGACGTCGGGAGGCAGCGCCTGCGCGGACGCGTCGCCCAGCGCGGTTCGTGACAGCCGCAGCAATGCTTCGCGCACCGCGGTCGGCACCGGGCGACCGCCGCGCGCGCACAGCGTGCACACGGTGCCCCCGCGATCCGGATCCCAGCGGAACGCGATCTCGGACGCGGGCCGCCCGGCGAAGTTGCCGCCGCCGCACACGGCGCAGGTGTCCAGCACGGGCCCGAACCCCAGCCCGGAGAGCAGGCCGATCTCGAACACGCGCAGCCGCTCCGCGCTGGCCCCGTCCCCGTCGAGGAGCCGCAAGAACGCCGTCAGCCAGTCGAACACCGCCGGCTCGACCTGGCGCGGCGCGCACAGCTTGCCGACCAGCTCGGCGGCGTAGGCCGCGTGCGCCATGCGCGCGACGTCGGATCCCAGCGCGGGGTAGCTCTCGGTCACGTCGAAGCGCTCCAGCGTGACCAGTTCGGCGCCGGCGCGCTCGCGGATCGCCGCTGTTCCGAGCGCGCACAGCGACAGCCCGCCCGCGAAGCGCCGCTGGCTCTTGCGCGCGCCGCGCGCCAGCGCCGACAGCCGCCCCGTATCACGGCCGAACAGCGTGACGATCCGGTCCGATTCGCCGTAGTTCACGGCGCGAAGGACGACGGCGGCGGTGGTCAACGAGGACAAGCCACCGGATTATGCGCCAGACAAGACCGCCCTTGGGCCCGATAGAATGCGCAGCATGATCTTCGCTCGCGCCTTTCGGCTGGCAGTGATCACTGTGGCGATGGCGATGGCGTCGTTGGCGGCAGCCGCCTCCGATCCGCCGTCGAAGAACCCGCCGGACGAGGCGGCGGTCCGCGCGTTGATCGACCGCTGGCTCGACGCGCAGAACAAGGGTGACTTCGCCGCTTACAGCGCGCTCTACACGCCCAGCTTCCACGGCATCCGCCGTTCGCTCGGCCGCACGGTCGTGCTCGATTATCAGGGCTGGCTGCGCGATCGCGGGCGGATGTTCAAGAAACCGATGAAGGTCGCCGCGACCGACCTCACGATCGCGCGCACCGCGCCCGCGAGCGGGTTGCTGCGCGCGACGTTCGTCCAGGCGTTCTCGTCCGGGACTTATGCCGACCGCGGCCGCAAGCAGATCGACGTCGCGGCCATCGGCGGCGCGCTGGTCATCGCGCGCGAGGAGCTGCTCGAATCGGAGCGCCTGCCCGCCAAGACCCCGCCCACGGGGCCAGCGCTGGACACGAGCCCGAGCGGGGCGCGCGGCGCCCCCGCCTGCCCGCCCGCCAAGGCCGAGCCGTTCTCGGGCACGTTTCGCGGGACGCCTGGCTGGCTGGTCGTCGGCGAAAGCTCGGCCGACGCTCAGGCGATCATGGCGCGCGCGCTGAAGCTCGAGGCGGCCGGCGTCGAGGCGCATCCGATCGCCACCGACTCGTTCGAAGGCCTGACGGCGGGCCAGTTCGCCGTCGTGCTCGGCGCCTTCGCGACGCGCGCGGAGGCAGAGGCGCTCGTCGAGGCGCTGCGGCCGAAGAAGATCAAGGCTACCGCGAAGGAGTCCGGGCCGCTGCGGGGCGGCGGCCGTCTGGTCGAAATTCGTGGCGTCGCCGCGCGCAACGGCACGCGCGGGGCGTGGCCGCTGCTCGTCACCACCGGCGACGGCGGCGAAGGAACGGTCAAGTCGGCCGCGAACGGTCAGTTCGTGATGTGGATGGCGGCGAGCGGCGATGTCGACATCCAGAACGAGGCGGAGACACCGGCCAAGCACAACATGCGCGCTTCCGCCGGCGTCTGCATGCATTTCGCGCCGTCGATCAGCGGACGCGTCGACGTGGGCACGCTCGACACGACCACCTGGGCCTGCGACAACTAGGAGCGCGTAGTCGAGCGCGCGCGAACGGGCGATTCGTCGACGGCGACGAGCGCGGGCGTCGCGGCGGGGCGGGTCATGCTCAGCCCCTCACCCGATTGCGGCGGCCGGCGCAGCAGCAACGAGAACGCGATCGTCGCGATCAGCACGAAGATGATCACGAACACCGCGAGACCGAGCCCGCGACGACGGCTGGGATCTTCTTCCTCGGAAGGAACGCCGCCGGCGAGGCTCGGATCGATCACCGGACTCACGGCCTCGACACGCGCGGCTTCGTTCTTCGCGTTGACGGCGCGATCGAACAGGCTCAGCGGGCGCGTATCGTTGATGCCGACCGCCTTCGAGTACGAACGTATGAAACCGCGTACGAAAACGTGCGCCGGCAAACTCGAAAGAGAGCCCGCTTCGAGGTGCTCGATCGCAGATCGCGGAACTTTCGTCGCAGCAGAAATGTCCCCGACCGTCAACGCTCGATCTTCTCGAGCGCGACGAAGGCAGTTTCCAAAATGCTCGTCATCCATGGAGTGGGCAATCTCCAGAGTCGTCTTGTGGATAACTTTTCTTTAACGTTTTTGGATAGTTACTGCCTAAGAACGACGGCAAGCTAACAAGCTGCGGCGCAAGCTGTCAACGGAATAATGATATCAAGGCCTTACCGGACTGCCAAATAAGTCCGTGAGATTCCTTAGCAACTGGACCTTGTAAAAACTCTCAGACCCGCCGGGCTTCGGGGTCCCAGATGTACTTATGGAGCTGCAGATTCAGGCGCGCCGGAAGGCGATCTCGCAGCATCCATTCCACAAGCATTTTGGGGTCCAGACGACCATGTACGGGCGAAAGCAGGACCTCCGCCCTCCCCCCCAGCTCCTGGGCCCGGATCAGGTCGACGGCCCAGCGGTAATCGGCCTCGTCGCCCAGGACGAACTTCACGGCATCTCCCGGCCGGAGGCCGCGTAGCAGCTCCGTCCGGTTGCGGTGCGACTCCCCCGACCCGGGCGCCTTCATGTCGATGACCCGGACGACGCCCTCCGGCAGCGCGTCCAGCGCGTGCGCACCCGAAGTCTCGATCATCACCCGGTAGCCGGCGCCCAGCAGGCGCCCCGCCAGCTCGGGCAACTCGCGCTGCAGCATCGGCTCGCCGCCCGTCAGCAGGACGAGCGGCGCGCCCAGCCGCGCCACCTCGGCCACGATCTGGTCCAGCGACATGTCTGTGCCGCCGTGAAAGGCAAACGCGCTGTCGCAATATCCGCAGCGGAGGTCGCACCCCGTGGTGCGCACGAGCGTGCAGGGCAGACCGGCATACTGCGTCTCACCTTGGATGCTGGTGTAGATCTCGGTGATCCTCATCGCCTTGGCGAACTCATCCTAATCCATCGTCCGACATTGTTGTCTCTGTGGCGCTCCATCGTTCGATCCGTATACTTGAAAAGTCGCCGTGAGCCACCTCGTCGCGTACTTCGGCAACGAGCCAGAGAATCTGGCTTGTGCGCTGCTTTCAGCGCGCGGCGCGCTCTATTCGAAGAGCGAGCGCGGTGGTAACGACGGTTTCGGGCTGGGCTTCGTGCAGGGTGGCGACGTGCTGCTGCGGAAGCGCCCTCGCGCCGAGACCAGCGAGGTCGATCTGTACGGCCTCGCGCGTGACACGCGCGCCGAGGCTCTGGTGGGACGGGTTGGTCTGGCTCCGGCCGAGGGCGATGCGCCATCCGACGCCAAGACGGACGCCAGCGTCCGCGCCGAGGACGCCGATCCGTTTCGCTTCCGCTCGTGGCTGTTCGGTTCGATCAGCGATGTCAGCGCGGCCGCGTTCGAGGGCGTGCGCGAGCGCGTCCTGGAGAGCACGCCCGCGTTCCTGCGCCGCAACATCCGCGGACTGTCGGCGAGCGAGCACTTCTTTCATCTGTTCCTCGCGTTCCTGCACGACGCCGGCATCCTCGACCAGCCGACGCCGCCGCCGACCGCCGTCCACGCGGCGCTGCGCAACAGCTTGTCGTTCGTCGATCGGCTGCTGGTCGCGTCGGGATCGAAGTCGCTGAAGGTGGCCGCGGTCGCGACCAACGGGCGCTCCTTCGTCGCGACCGGGTGCGCGTACCCGATGCGCTATCTTCCGGTCGAGGGCATCTCGGACTGCCCCGTCTGCCACGCCGCCAGCGATCGAACGGACCCGCAACGGAGCGGCCGCCGCATCCAGCACGAGGCGCTGCGCGCCGTCATCGTCGAGGCGAATCGCGACATCGCGACGCGGCCCGGGTGGACGGACATCCCCGATCGCTCCGCGCTGATCGTCGGCGCCGATCGGCAGCCCGTCATTTCGTCGCTCTAGGCAGTTCGTCGCTCTAGGCAGTTCGTCGCTCTAGATCGTTACGTCGCCGGCGTGATCGCGGGCGGCGGCGTGGCGCCGGTGATGAGGGGCGCCTTCCGGCGGCGGCGGTAGTAGACGAAGATCGTCTGGATGATCGACGCCACGGGGACGGCGAACAGCGCGCCCACCAGCCCGTAGCTGTGCTCGCCGGCGATCAGCGCGAACACGACCAGCACCGGGTGAATCTTGGCGGCGTTGCCCATGATCTTCGGGTTGAACAGGTTCGCCTCGAACAGGTGGATCAAGATGATCCAGCTGAGCACCAGGAAGCCCTTCTTCAGATCGAAGTGGCCCGACGAGATCAGCGCCACCGCGACGATGGGAAACGACGAAAGGATCGAGCCGAAGATCGGAATCAGGCTCATGACCGCGGCGATCACGGCAAGGAGGAACGGGTACTTGATCGAGAACAGCCAGAGCCCGATGTAGGTCAGGAGGCCGTTTATGAGGCAGATGAGCAGCTGACCGCGGATGACGCCCGACAGGCCGCGATCGATGCCGACGTAGATGCGGTCGTAGTCGCCCTGATAACGTTCGGGCACCAGCGAGCGCAGGAAGCCCTGGATGCGATCGAGATCGATCAGGATGAACGCGGCGACCATCAGCACCAGGAACAGACGCCCGATCCCGAAGAACACCCCGCCGATGAACTTCTGGGCGTACTCGAACACGCGGCGGCTCTCGCCCTCGGTCGACTTCAGCCGCGTGGCGAGCCACTGCTTGATCGCCCGTTCCCACTTGCCGCCGCCCTCTGTGTCGACCACGTCCATGGCGGGCGGCGCGATCAGGAACTTGCCGTTCTCGAGCGGCTTCACCTCGAGGTTCAGTGACTCGAGGTCGATCCGGTAGCGTCCACCGGAAAGTGGCTCGACCACGATGGCGCGCTGGGCGGGCGGCTCATCGGCGCGCGCCCCAGCTTCGTCGGTAAGATCGGACTGATCGCCGCCGAAGCGCTCGTCGATCCAGGCGCCGGCCTTGGGCAGCCATTCCTTGTTGACCTTGGCGAAGAGCGTCGGCGCCTCGCGGAACACGCTGGCGAAATCCTTGGACAGCTTGGGGACGAAGTACGCGAGGAACCACCCCAGGCCGCTGAGGATGAAGACGTAGAGGATGAGGACCGCCGCGGCCCGTGGAAACGGGCGCGCGCCCACGCGAACGCGGCCGGCGCGCGCGACCAGCGGCGCCAGGATGTACGCCACCAGGATCGCGAACAGAAATGGGAGGACGACCTCCCGGAAAATGTAGACGACGAGGATACAGAACAGCGCGAAGCCCCACAGCTTCGCGAACTGTCGAAACCACGCGAGGGTGCGTGATGACGTCGACGTCGTCATCGCACCCTCATCCTCGCGCGGCCGACCGCATCGGCCGGCCTTTACGACTCGTCGTCGCCCCCGTCGTCGGCGGCGGGAGCGGCCTTCCCCTTCTTCGACTTCCCACCCTGCTTGCTCTCACCCTCATCGGGCGCCTTGCCGGTCAGCGCGGCCAGCTTGTCGCGCATGACGTCGCCCAGCGTCGCCGTCGGCACGCCGCCCGAGAAGCCCTGCGCGTCCGCCAGCTCCTCGGCGCGCGCGGCGCCGCGGAACGACAGCCCGATCTTCCGCTCGGCCGTGTCGACGCCGATGATCTCCGCCTTCAGCGTCTGGCCCGGCTTGACGAACGTCTTGGCGTCCTCGACCCGCTCCTCGGAGAACTCCGAGACGTGGATCAGGCCCTCGACGCCCTTCTCGATCTCCACGAAGGCGCCGAAGTCGAGCACCTTGATGACCTTGGCGTCGACGATCTTGCCGGCCGGGTAATCGTAGGGGATGCGATCCCACGGATCCGGAACCAGCTGCTTGATGCCCAGCGACACCTTCGGCTTCTCGCCGTCGAAGTCGATGTTCAGCACGACCGACTCGACCTCGTCGCCCTTCTGGTAGAGCTCCGACGGGTGCTTCACGCGCTGGGTCCACGACAGGTCCGACACGTGGACGAGGCCGTCGATGCCCTCCTCGATCTCCACGAAGATGCCGAAGTCGGCGATGTTGCGGACCACGCCCTTCACGACGGTGCCGGGCGGGTACTTCTCCTTCAGCGACGCGAACGGGTTCGGCTCGAGCTGCTTGATGCCCAGGCTGATGCGATTCTGGCGCGGGTCGATGTCCAGCACGACCGCCTCGACGGTGTCACCGACGGCGACGACCTTCGACGGGTGCTTGACCCGGCGGGTCCACGACATCTCGGAGATGTGGACGAGGCCCTCGATGCCCTCCTCCAGCTCGATGAACGCGCCGTAGTCCTTCAGCGAGACGACCTTGCCGCGCACGACGGTGCCGGGCGGGTACTTCGTCTGCGCGTGCGTCCACGGATCCTCGCTGATCTGCTTGAGGCCCAGCGAGACCCGCTCGGTGTCGGCGTTGAACTTCAACACCTTCACGCGCACGTGATCGCCGACCTGGAACAGCTCGGACGGATGCGTGACGCGGCCCCACGACATGTCCGTGATGTGGAGCAGACCGTCGATGCCGCCGAGATCGATGAAGGCGCCGTACTCGGTGAGGTTCTTGACGATGCCCTCGACGATCTGGCCTTCCTTCAACTTCTCGAGCGTCATCTCCTTCAGCTCGGCGCGCTCCTTCTCGAGGAGCACGCGGCGCGACAGCACGATGTTGCCGCGCTTCTTGTTGAACTTGATGACCTTGAAGCGGTGCTGCTTGCCGATGAACGCGTCCAGGTTGCGCACCGGGCGCAGGTCCACCTGCGAACCGGGCAGGAACGCCTTCACGCCGCCGCGGATGGTGACCGAGAGGCCGCCCTTCACGCGCGCGCTGATGGTTCCTTCGATCAGCTCGTCGCGCTCGCACGCGCCGGAGATCTCATCCCAAACTTTCAGCCGATCCGCCTTCTCCTTGGACAGCACGCACAGGCCGTCCTCGTTCTCGCGGCTCTCGAGGAAGACGTCGATCTCGTCGCCCTCTTTGACGGAAACGGTGCCGTCGGCCTGCGTGAACTCGTAGAGCGGGATCGTTCCTTCTGACTTGTAGCCGATGTCGACGACGACGTGGTCCTTGCCGACGTGAATCACGCGGCCTTTGACGATGTCGCCTTCCTTGACGTCTTCGTGCTTGAGAGACTCTTCGAACAGTGCCGCGAAGCTCTCCTCCTGGTTGTTGTCGTGGGTTGCCATCGAAACCATTCGTTAATCCTCTGCCTTTCGACCCTCGCGTTCGCTGTGCGAACTGTCGGGCGCCTTGCTGGGTCCCGCGACTCGCGCGGGGGTTCGGGTTGTCATGACGCCGGGCCTCGAACCATTCGGGGCTGGCGCTACTGGAAGGTGCGGAAGCTAGCCGCGGCTGAAGGGAAAGTCAATCGGGGCCACATGTTACGCTCGCCGGGTGTCGGAGCTGGCCCTGGTCGTCGTCGGGGTCATAGACGGGCGCCGTCGAGGCGGGCGAACGTGTCGCAGTCGGCCATGCGGCCCGAGGCCATGCCGGACTTGAACCATTGCACGCGTTGCGCGGAGGATCCGTGCGTGAACGACTCGGGCACGACGCGGCCCCTCGCCTCGCGTTGCAAGCGGTCGTCGCCGATCGCGCTGGCGCCGCGCAGGCCCTCCTCGGCGTCGCCGGGTTCAATCACCTGGCCCGAATGGTTGGCGTGGTAGGCCCAGACGCCCGCGAAGCAGTCGGCCTGCAACTCGGTCGCGACGGAGACCTGGTTGGACTGCGCGGGCGGCAGGCGCGACCGCTGGTCGCGGACCATGTCGGAGATCCCGAGCAGGTTCTGGACGTGGTGTCCGATCTCGTGGGCGATGACGTAGGCCTGCGCGAAGTCGCCGGGCGCGCCGAAGCGCTGATCCAGCTCGCGGAAGAAGCTGAGGTCCAGGTAGACGCGGGAGTCGAGCGGACAGTAGAACGGGCCCACGGCGGCGCCGGTGATGCCGCAGGCCGATTGCACCGCCTCCGTGAACAGCACGAGCCTGGGCGGTTCGTAAGGGCGGCGCACTTGCCGCGGAAAGACGTCCGTCCACACGTCCTCGGTGCTCCCCACCACGACCTTCACGAACTCGGCCGCCTCGTTCTCGGCGGCGCTGGGGACGCGTCCCGATTCGGTCTCGGTGACCTCGCCGCCGCCTCGCAGGGAGCGCACGACGCTTTGCGGGGCGCCCAGCAGCGCCGCGATCAGCGCGACGACGACGCCGGCGCCGCCGATCGCGCCGCCCCGGCCGAGCGAGATGCCGCGCCGGTCGAGGACGTTGTCGCTCCGCCTACCGGATTGCCACCGCATCCTCGGTAAAAGCTAAGGCCCTGCCTCTATACTGGGCGTCGGTGGCGTCATGAAAACCGTCCTGCCCCTCGTGGTGGTTCTGCTGCTTCCGGTCGTGGCGCTGGCGGCGGATAAGCCCAAGGGCAAGACGAAGGCGGGACCGAAGAAGCTGAAGCCGGGCGCTGTGGACGTGACGATGCCGTTTCCGCCCTCGGTGCTGACCGGCGACGGCGAGCTGATCTGCAACATCAGCGACAAGGAGAACGGTCACCAGAAGCTGACCATCACCTATGGCGGCGGCCTGGAGTTCGACGTGGCGGTCAGCCCGATCGTCGACGGGCGTGTGACGGCGGCGGGCCCCGAGAAAGGCGGGTCGTACAGGTTCACGTCGCACCTCGCGAAGCCCGCCACCGCGAAGCTGCCCGGCGCCGGAACGTTCGTTCTCGACGAGCTGGAGACGAAAGTCGCCGTCGAGATGACGCGCTACCAGCAGCCGAAGGGCAAGGGAACCGAGCTGTCGTTCACGTCAGCCGACATGAAGGAGCGCGGGATCTACGTCGAGTTCGCGGGCCGCGGCCACGCGACGAACGGGGAGCAGTACGCGTTCCGGGTCAACCTGGGGCCGCCCAGCAAAGGGCGCGGCAGGGTGAAGCCGGGCACGGACGATTACGACTCGAACGTGGTCACCAAGGCGGTCTTCATCGAGGCGCCCGTCACCACCGTGGTGGTCACGACGAGCGTCGAGAAAATTGCGCCCTAACCGGTTAGTCGCTAGCCGCCCCCGCGCGGAGCGCGGGCTCGCGGCTACCTGAAAAAACGTAGTCGCACACCGCGCCTGCGGCGCGGAGCGACTAGGCGACTGATTCGGCGACGCGGCCGAACCGACGCTCGCGCCGCGCGTAGTCGGCGAGCGCCGCCTCGAGGTGCTCGCGCCCGAAGTCGGGCCACATCACGTCGGTGAAGTACAGCTCGGCGTAGGCGGCCTCCCAGAGCAGGAAGTTCGACAGCCGCTGCTCGCCCGACGTGCGGATCACCAGGTCCGGCGGCGGCAGCGCGCGCGTGTCCAGCGCCCGCGTCAGCTGCGCCTCGCCGATCGCCTCGGGGTTCACGCGCCCGTCGACGGCCGCGCGCGCCAGCCGCTGGGCGGCCCGGATGATCGACTCGCGCCCGCCATACGAGAGCGCGAGGCACAGCGTCATGCCGCGGTTCGCGCGGGTCGCTTCGGCGAGCGCCGCCAGGGGCCCGCGCACGAAGACCGGCAGGCGCGTCTCGTCGCCGATGGTCGTCAGGCGGATGCCGCGCGCGTTCAGCTCGGCGCGCTCCTGTAGGACGAAGCGCAGCAAGAGCTGCATCAGCTCGGCGACCTCGCCGGCCGGGCGCTCCCAGTTCTGCGCAGAGAACGCGTACAGGGTGAGGTGGCGGATGCCGATCTCCCGCGCCGCGCGCACGACGCGCCGCACGGCCTCGGCCCCCTCCCGGTGTCCGTCGGCCCGGGCGCCGCCGCGCGCGGCGGCCCAGCGGCCGTTGCCGTCCATGATGATTGCCACGTGGTCGGGAAGTGGGTTCAAGCGTCCTCCTCCCATCAGAAAACACCGTCCCGCCGACCCTCCCGGCCGCGATCCCGCTGAACGGTCGCGGTACGGGGTCGAACCGTCGCGCGCCGGGGTGACCGGGGACGGTGATACGCGCATGATAAGGGCAGCCAGCAGCTCATGCGCAAGCCGTCGCCCAGCCCGTCCGAGCCGTCGATCATCCGGAGCACCCTGCGGAAGTTGCTGCACCCGCGGCGGCTGGTCCCGATCGTGCTGCTGGCGTCGTCGCTGGTGGTGGCGCAGGCGAACTACAGCAGCGACCCCTTCGCCATCCCGCTGGGCATCGCGATGTGCGTGGCGTTCGTCATCGCGGCGCCGCTGTCGTGGCGGGTGCTTTTCCCCGACCGCTTCAACCTTCGTCACGGCGGCATCCGCCTGATCCTGTACGCAACGATCGCCGTGGGCGCCGTCCTGTCGATCGGCGTCGTCGTACCGAAGGTGTTTCAGGTGGGGGACACGTTGCTGACGGCGCGGCCGGGCCTGGGTGTGTGCCTGGCGTTGTTCCTGGTCGGTGGCTGGGGCCTCGGCCGCGACATGTGGCTGGAGAACGAGCTCGCGCGCGCAGAGGCCCGCGCGACGTTGCTGGCGCGCGAGGCGGAGGGCGCGCAGCTGCTCGCGCTCCGGTCTCACCTGGACCCTCACTTCCTGTTCAACACGCTGAACGCGATCGCCGAGTGGTGCCGCGAGGACGGCGAGACCGCCGAACGCGCCGTCATGCGCCTGTCCGCGATGCTTCGTACCGTGCTGGCGGGCGTGCGCGCGTCGACCTGGTCGCTGGCCGAGGAGTTCGCCCTGCTCGACACGCTGTTCGAGCTGCATCGGTTGCGCGATCCCGACCGCGTGCGTGTCACGCGCCGGCTGCCCGAGCCGCTGCCCGAGGTCGCGGTCCCGCCGATGCTGCTGCTGCCGCTGGCGGAGAACGCGGTCAAGCACGGCCCTGCCGCCGGGCACGCCGGCGAGATCATCCTGGCCGCGCGCACCACCCCGGACGAACGTCTGGTCGTCTCGATCGAGAACCCGGGCGCGTACCGCGGACGGCGGTCGGGCGGTAGCGGCATCGAAATCGTCGAGCGGCGGCTGGCACTCGCATATGATGATCGCGCGGTGCTGACCATCGCGGCTGTGGGCGAAACGACGCGCGCGGAGGTGACGTTGCCGATGGCGGCGCAACCGGCGAGGTCGCCGACGTGACGGCCGAGGGCGGCGAACCGCTGCGCGTTCTCATCGCCGACGACGAGGCGATCGCGCGCAAGCGTCTGGCGCGCTTGCTGGCGGCGATGCCGGACGTCACGCTGGTCGGCGAGTGCGCGGACGCGCACGAGGTGCTGGAACGCGTGCGCGCGGGCGGCGTCGACGTCGTGCTGCTCGACGTCCAGATGCCGGAGCTGTCGGGTATCGAGGCGCTGCAGCTGTTCCCCGCCGACGGTCCCCTGGTCGTCTTCTGCACGGCGCACACCGCGCACGCGATCGCTGCGTTCGACGTGGGCGCGATCGATTACCTGCTGAAGCCGATCGAGGCGGCCCGCCTGCGCAAGGCGCTGGATCGCGCGCGCGATCGAGACGCGCGCCGGCGCTACTCCGACGAGCTGGCGCGGTTCAAGACCCGCGGCGCCAATGACGGCGACAAGCCGCTGGATCGGCTGGCATTGCCCACGCGCCAGGGCATCGTGCTGCTGGATCCGCTGGATGTGTCGCACGCCGAGCTGGATGGCGAGCTGGTCACCGTGCACACCGCCGACGCGCAGTACCTGTCTGCGCTGTCGCTGCAGGAACTGGAGACGCGCCTACCCGGCGAGCGCTTCGCGCGCGTGCACCGGCGCGCGATCGTCAACCTCGAGCACGTCGTGCGCCTGGAGCCGAACGAGGTCGGCGGCTACACCGCGCGCACGCGCAACGGCAGCGCCGTCGAGATCTCCCGCCAGGCCGCCCGCGACCTCCGCAAGCGCCTCGGCCTCCGCTAGCGCGAGCGCTCCATCACCACATCCGCCATCCGGTTGACGACGGCGTCGGGATCGAGGGCGCTGGAGTCGATCTCGATGGCGTCATCGGCCTTGCGCAGCGGCGCAGTCGCCCGCGTGGAATCGCGGGTGTCGCGCGCGATGATCTCGGCCTTGGTCTGTGCCGCGTCGACCGGCTTGCCGGCGGCGGTCAACTCGGCGACGCGACGGCGGGCGCGCTCATCGGTGTGGGCGGTCAGGAAGAACTTCGCTTCGGCGTCGGGGAACACGACCGTCCCGATGTCGCGTCCTTCCACCACCACGCCGCCCGCCGCGCCGATGCGGCGCTGCAGTCCGAGCAGCGCCGCCCGCACCTCGGGCAGCGCCGACACGCGCGACGCGCCGTCGGACATGTCGGGCGTGCGGATCGCGGCCGTCACGTCCTGACCGTTCAGGGTCACGTGGTTGAGCGCGCCCTCGAGCCGGAACGAGATGTCGATCCCGTCGGCCAGCGCCGCCACGCCGGGACCGTTATCCCAGGCGACCCCGCGCTCGCGCGCACGCAGCGCCATCGATCGATAGATCGCCCCGGTGTCGAGCAACGCGTAGCCCAGCCGCGCTGCCAGCAGCCGCGCCGCGGTCGACTTCCCTGCCCCCGCGGGCCCGTCGATGGCGACGATCAGCCCGCGTTCTCGGCCAGCCATGACCGAAAACTAGC
>Ga0207651_10000938_pt1 | contig 12839 bp, 13 predicted proteins | sample KBSM23metaG_FD_184328 | JGI IMG/M metagenome (GOLD analysis project Ga0207651, IMG submission 184328) | Miscanthus rhizosphere microbial communities from Kellogg Biological Station, Michigan, USA - KBS M2-3 metaG (SPAdes) (version 2) | ecosystem: Host-associated > Plants > Roots > Rhizosphere >... | reverse complement strand
GTGCTCGACGCGTCGCACGGCCCTGCGATCACCTTGATCACCTGTTTCCCCTTCGAATACGTCGGGTCGGCGCCGCTGCGGCTGATCGTCAGGGCGGTGCCCGACGACTCGACCCGGAGGGCGCTCGTGGCGAGCGCGCGGGTGGAATGACGACCGCCCGATGGTTCGTCGGGTGTGCCGCCGCCCTGCTGTTCGCACAGGCCACGGCATTCACGCAAAACCAGCAGAAGAGACAGGACCTGCCGACGTTCACGTCGTCGGAGTCGGTGCGCCGCGTCGTTCTGTACGCGACGGTTCGCGGCGACGACGGCTTCGTAGCCGACCTGACCGCCAGCGACTTCACGATTCTCGAGGATGGGAAGCCGCAGAAGCTTCTCGAGTTCCAGCGGGAGGACGTGCCGGTGGCCATCGGGCTGCTGGTGGACAACAGCCGCAGCATGCTGACCCGGCGGGACGAAGTGGTGGAAGCCGCCAAGACCTTCGTGCGCGCCACCAATCCGCAGGATGAAATATTCATCCTGCACTTCAACGAGCAACTGAGCTACGGCCTGCCGAAGGACGTGCCGTTCACCGCCGACCGCGCGTTGCTGGGCGAGGCGCTGGACCGGATGAACCTGGACGGACGGACCGCTCTGTACGCCGCCATAGCCGAAGGGCTGTCGCATCTCGGCACGTCGAATCTGACCAAGAAGGCGCTGATCGTCATCAGCGATGGCGGCGACAACGTCAGCGAGATCAAGCTCGACGACGTGGTCAAGCGTGCGGATCTGTCGGGCGCCTCGTTCTACGGGATCGGAATCTATGACCCGGACGATGGCGAGGCCGACCCCAAGACCCTGCGCAATCTGGCCAATCGGACCGGGGGCGAATCGTTTTTCCCGGAACGGCTGGCCGAGGTCCGCAGCTTGTGTGAGCGGATTGCGTTGACCATGCGCAACCAGTACACGCTGTCGTATTCCCCTCCCTCCGTCGACACCAAGCCGGCGTACCACCGCATCGAAGTGAAAGTGAAGGATCCGCAGAAGCGGAAGCTGACGGTGCGCACCAGGACCGGCTATTACACGACGCCCATCGCTCCACAGGAGTAGATCGTGAACCGCTCTCGACGCGATCTGCTGCTGGCATTCGGAGGAGTCATCTCATATGCCCGGTTCGCCGGCGTCTACGCGCAGGACTTCGCGTCCTACACCGACGCCGACCGGGAGGCACTGCTTCTTGGCGGCACGGTCGTGTCCGTCAAGGACATCGGCGAGGGCGTGACCAAGCCGATTCGCGCCGATCTGAGCTGGAAGGGCGTCATGCACTCCGCGCAGATCCAGCGGGTCGATCGCCCGCTGCCGGACTTCTTCGGCCACGACGGCACCGTGCTGCCCGCGCGTGATGCCTGGCGCTTCAACGTCGCCGCCTACCGGCTCGATCGACTGCTCCAACTCAACATGGTGCCGGTGTCGGTGTCGCGCAGTTACAAGGGCAGCCCCGGCGCCTTCACCTGGTGGGCCGACGACGTGAAGGGGGAAGAGACGCAGCGGGTGCGCGAGCAATGGACGGCGCCCGACTCCGAGCGCTTCGAGCAGCAGCGAGCCGTCGGCCGGGTGTTCGACGAACTGATCATGAACATCGATCGAAACCTCGGCAACCTGCTGATCACCAACTCCTGGGGGGTGGTGCTCATCGATCACACCCGGTCGTTCACGCCCTACCACAACATCCGCAACAAGGAGAACCTCACCCGCTGCAGCCGCGCGCTGCTGGCGCGGATGTCGGCGCTCACGGCGGGGGCGATCGCGAAGAGCGTCGGGACGTCGCTGACCCGCGCCGAAATCACCGCGCTGCTCGCGCGCCGCGATCGCATCGTGGCGTTCTTCAACGAAGAGGCGAAAGCGAAGGGCGAGAAGAATGTCCTGTTCGGGTGAGCCAGGACGCATCAGGCTCACCAGACGATCGTGGCTGCGGTTGGCGGCGGCGCTGATGGTAGCGAGGCCGTCGTGGGCGTCTCCGGCGGCGGACGACCTGCGATCCCTCCTGCCCGAGGACCAGTCGGGGCGGGACAAATCGCTGCAGGCGCTGCTCGGCAGGATGCGCACGATCGTTCGACGCCAGGACGGCAAGGCCCTCGCCGCGCTGATAGCCCCCGACTTCAAAGTCGAGTTCGACGTCGGCAAAGGGCCCGAGGTGTTCCGCCGCCACTGGGAGAGCGGGACGTCCGTCAGCGCGGTGTGGCCGGTCCTGGACCGGCTCCTCGCGCTTGGCGGCACGTTCTATTCGGATTCGCTCTTCGCGCTGCCGTACGTCTACACGCGTTTCCCTTCCGACCTCGATCGGCTGCGCTACGTCGTCGCGACCGGTGACGTCGCGGTGCGCGCGGAACCCAACCTCGCCAGCCCTCGCGTCGGCACGTTGAAGCACGCCATCGTGCCGCTCGCGGCCGCGCTGGCGCCGCCGGCGATGCTCTGTCAGCAGCCGTTCGTGGCGGTGCAGCACCCTGAGCTCGGCCTCTGCTACGTCGCCGGAACCGACGTCTACAGCCCCGCGGGGCATCGCGCGTTCTTCGAGAAGCGACATGGCCAATGGCGCTGGATCAGCCTGGCCGCGCCGACGCTCGCCACGCCTCCGGCGCTGCTCTCCCCCGCCGGCGCGACACCGTGAGGCTCGGCCGCCGGTCCTTCCTCGCGTGGCTGGCGATGTCGGCCGCCGCCCGCGGCCAGACCACTTCGACCGGATACGACTGGCAGGGCGTGAGTCGAGTCGTCGCGATCGGCGACGTGCACGGAGACAAAGATGCGCTGACGGCGGTGCTCCGCATGGCCGGCCTCATCGATTCCAGTGAACGATGGATCGGCGGGACGACGCACGTGGTCCAGGTGGGAGACGTGGCCGCCCGCGGACCGCAGACGCGCCAGGCGCTCGATCTCCTGATGCGCCTCGAGCCGGAAGCGCTCGCCGCCGGCGGCAAGGTCCACGCGCTGATTGGCAATCATGACGCGGGGGTCATGCAGGGCGATCTGCGCAACGTGCTGCCCGCGGAATTCGAGGAGTTTCGTACCGCCAGTTCCGGGATGCGTGTGCAGGCCGCCTACGACCGGGAGGTGGCCGCCATGCAGCGCCGCGGCGATTGGCCGGCGGCGGCGGCCGCCCGAGACGCGTTCCGCATGTCGTGGTTCGAGCGGCACCCGCCCGGCTGGGTCGAGCATCGCGAGGCCTTCGCGCCTGCGGGAACCTACGGCTCGTGGATTCGGCGCCACGACGCCATCGTCAAGGTCAACGACACGCTGTTCGTGCACGGCGGCATCGCGCCGAAGTACGCGGCGACGTCCCCGTCGACGATCAACGACGGGATCCGCCGGGAGCTTGCGCTGCCTGCCGGCTCACCAGCGCCGCTGACGGAGGAGGTTGCCTCGCCGTTGCGCTACCGCGGCCTCGCCGAGGACGAGGACAAGGCCCCCGACGCGCACGTCGAGAAAGTGCTCGCCGCGCAAGGGGTTCGGAGAATCGTCATCGGGCACACCGTCACCCGCACCGCGATCCTGCCCCGATACAACGCTCGCGTGGTCAACGTCGACATCGGTCTGTCGCGGTTCTACGGCCGCCCGCCGGCGTGCCTCGTGCTGGAAGGCCCGACGGCGTACGTGTGGCATCGGCAGACGAAGATCCGGTTTCCCGACCCGGGCACCGCGGACGACACTGCCTATCTCAGGGCGGTCATCGCTGCCGACGAGCCGCCGTCGCCGGTGTCAGAACTGCTGCGCGGGCGCTGAGGCATCGCGCGTCATTCGGGTTGCTTTTCAGGCAGCCCCGCCGTCGCCCTGGCGAGACATTCGGAACACATGCCGTGAGACGTCGACGTTTCGAAACCCCGTCGAAAGAATTCCTCGACGGGAATCCATTCGTCATCGAGATTCAACTCCTTGCACCAGGCGCAGATGCGCAGGAACCCCTCGAGATAGTGCAGTCTGGACACGATCCGCGCGGTGAGGACGACGACCGGCACGGCCACCACCACGACCACGACAGTCTCGATGACCCCCTCGCGCCAGTCTGTCTGCTGATGGCCGCCCAGAAGCACCCTTGTCAGCCCGGCCAACTCGTTCGCCCACGAAAGAGCGATGATGATCGCGAAGCCGACAAGTTCCAACCACACCACCCGGGATCCCGCGTGCGATTTCTGCATTGGACCACCCCGTTTTCCATTTCCGGATCCCACAGCGTGCGTCGCCACGCCCGTTTCGTTATCGCCGGGCGATCGCCCAGAGGTCGGGGAACTTCACCAGAACACTGAGAGGATCGTCTTCCAAGCGCTTGAGCCCATCGATCATCTCGCGCATACGCGATTGATCAATGCCAGCGCGCTCGACTCGGGATCGCTGAACTCGCCGACAAAATCGGGCTCATACGCGACCACATAGCCACTCGGGCGAACGACACGCAACATCTCGCGCACACCGCTCATTGGATCGGCCAGGTGGACCAGCAGATAACGGCAGAACACGACATCGAACGAAGCGTCCGGGAACGCGAGGCGGGTGACGTCGCCTTGCTGAAAGCTCACTCCGGCGGGATTGACCTGCGCCGACGCGTACTCGACCAGGCCTGCGTCGAAATCGACCCCGACGCACTCGGTCGCCCCGAGGGCGTCGGCGATCAGGCGCGTGGTGTTGCCTTGCCCGCACCCCAGGTCCAGGCATCGGGCGTTGGCGATTTTCGGCAATCGTGCCAGCACTTCGCGGGACGACGGCTCGAGAACCTGCGCCAGAAGCTGCTGGCGCTCCGGGTTGCGCTCGTCAATCGTGTAACTCATGCGAACCCATTCTAGCGAGCGAGTGCTACAGTCGCGAGGATGCGCGTCCGCCACTGGAACACGTCAGTCGACGGCGTTTTGTCGGAGAGCGCCATGCGGCGCAAGCTCGAATCCGCGGGCTATCTCGTCGCCCGCTACGTCTATCCGCCCGGCACCACGTTCCCCGAGCACTCGCACGGCCTCGACAAGGTCGACGCCGTTCTCTCGGGCCGCTTCCGCATGGTGGTGGCCGGCCACTTCGCCATTCTCGGCCCCGGGGACTGGGTGGAGGTGCCCCGCGGCGTGCACCACACGGCCGCGGTCGTCGGTGACGAGCCGGTGGTGAGCCTCGACGCCACCAAAATGTGAACTGGCCGACGAAGCGCCGCCCGCGCAGCTAAGCTATCTCCGAGGATCCTCTCCATGGCGAAATCTTCGGCCCGACCGGCCCGAGCGACCCGCCGCCGCCCGTACGAGTATGACCATGAATACGGCTTGGGCGGAGGCGCGACGAAGCGAGTCCCGCCGCTCGCGTCTCGCCGTGCCGTGAAGCCGGCGTCCGCTCGCAAGAAAGCGCGCTGAGCCGCTGTTACCGGGGTGTCGGCTTCAGTGCAGGGGCGACGCCGGGCGGCAACGGTGTCCGCCCGACGTTGAGCGCCATCGAAATCAGCGAATAGAAGCCGTTCACGCCGACGAGATCCATCACGCCCTGCTCGCCGAACCGGTTCACGGCGCGGGCGTAGGTGCGGTCGGTGACGCCGTGGTTGTCGTTCAGTTCGCGGCCGAACTCGTAGACGATGTCCTGCTCGTCGCTCATCTTTTCGGGGCGCCGCCCTTCCGCCACCGCCTGAATCACGTCGTCCGGCAGACCCGCGGTGCGGGCGTCCGCGGCATGCACGTACCACTCGTACTCCTGTGACCAGCGTCGCGCCTGCAGGATGATCGCGAACTCGCTGAGCGCGCGCGGCAGTGTGTTGCCGAAGCGGAGATAGGTGCCCATCTTCGCGGCGTCGATCATCAGTTGCGGGCTGCGGCTGAGCGGCACGAACGGACCGAAGACGTCCTGCATGCGCTCGACGCGAAATTCGGCGGCGGCCTTCTTCTGCGCCTCGGTCTGTCGTTCGGGCGGGATCGGGGGCAGGCGATCCTGCGACCGCGCGGGGGCGGCCGGCGCCGCCAGGAGCAGACACGTCAGGGCCGCGAGAAATGTGGGTCGAGAGGACATCAGGACTCCTTCCTCAGTCTGTGGACGGCTGAAAGTATAGTGACGGTGGCCCTCGAGGAGGCACGAATGAAACGGATGCTCATCCTGGTCATGTCGGCGTCGATCGCCGTGGCCAACGCGCAGCAGCGTCGGCCGCCGTCGGAACCGAACTACGACGCCTTCTACGAGCTCGGGCCCGATTCCCTCGTCCGCCGCGGCGTGCCGAAGGGGAAGGTCGCCGGCCCGTTCACGCTGCCGAGCGCGGCGTTTCCCGGCGTCGATCACGACTACTGGGTCTACGTGCCGGCGCAGTACGACGGCAAGACCGAGGTGAGCCTGATGGTCTTCAACGACGGAGCCACCTACCTGCAGGCCGACGGGTACTACCGGGCTGTCAACGTCCTCGACAATCTGATCTATCGCCGGGAGCTGCCGCTCATGATCGCGGCCTTCATCGATCCGGGAAAGTTCCGGGCCGACGGCAAGTCGAACCGGCAGCCTGAATACGACCCGGTCACCGATCGCTATTCGCACGTCATCGTCGACGAGCTCCTGCCGAAGCTCTCGGCCGAGTATCGGATCTCGCGCGATCCGGATCGCCACGGGATCGGCGGCTGGAGCTCGGGGGCCATCGCGGCGTTCACGGTCGCGTGGGAGCGGCCCGATCAGTTCCGGAAGGTGTTGAGCGGCATCGGCACCTACGTCAATCTGTCCGGCGGGCACGTGTATCCGGAGAAGGTGATGGCGAGCGACCACAAGCCGCTGCGGATTTTCATGATCGACGGGCGCAACGACAATCGCGGCATCAACGCCGACGGCGCCTACGATCCGACGCGCGACTGGTTCTATCAGAACAACCGGCTCAAGGACGCGCTCGTGGCAAAGGGGTACGACGTGAACTACGCCTGGGGCATGGGCGTTCACAGCCATGACATGGGCGGCGCCATGCTGCCGGAGATGTTGCGCTGGCTGTGGCGCGATCAGCCCGTGTCTCTCGACCCGCGCGACACCGTCGAACGCTCCTTCCGCCAGTAAGGCGCACCGTGTCGCCAGATACTCACCCAGCAGGACGAGCCGAGCGGCGCCTGACCGCCGAATACGTGGCCGCTCGCGCGCTCGCCGAATCGGCCAGCCTCGCGGAGGCGGCGCCCCGCGTGCTCCAGGCGATGTGCGAAGCGTTCGACTGGGAGCACGGCGCGTTGTGGAGCGTCGACGCCGGGGCCGGCGTCTTGCGCTGCGCCCACACCTGGCACCTGCCGGCCGTGTCTCTCCCTGAATTCGAAGACGTCAGCCGCCGGACGGTCTTTGCGCACGGCGTCGGCCTGCCGGGGCGCGTCTGGGCCAGCGGCGAGCCCGCGTGGATTGCTGACGCCGGCGCCGATCCCAACTTTCCACGGGCGGCGATCGCACGGCGCGAGGGGCTGCACGGCGCGTTCGCGCTGCCGATTCTGACGAACCGTCGGGTCGTGGGCGTGATGGAGTTCTTCAGCCGGGAGATCCGCGAGCCCGACCAGGATCTGCTCCGGACGCTCACGCAGGTGGGCGCCCACATCGGTCAGTTCATGGAACGCAAGCGCGCGGAGGAGGAGCTCGAGCGGTTCTTCACGCTGTCGCTCGACCTCCTTTGCCTGGCCGGATTCGACGGCTACTTCAAGCGGTTGAATCCCGCGTGGGAGCGGGTGCTTGGCTACACGACGGAAGAGTTGCTCGCCCGTCCGTACCTCGACTTCGTGCATCCGGAGGACCGGAACCCGACGACGACGGAAGCGAACAAGGCGCGTGACGGCAGCACGGTGATTACGTTCGAGAACCGCTATATCGCCAAGGACGGCACGCTTCGCTGGCTGCAGTGGAACGCCGTGCCACTCCCGAGCGAGCAGATGATCTACTGCGCGGCGCGTGACATCACCGAGCGGAAGCAGGCGAAGGAGACGATCGCGCGATACTCGCGCGATCTCAAAGCCTCACGCGAAGCCGAAGCCGCCAACGCCTCCCGCCTCGCCAAACTGGTCAGCGAGCTGGAGGTGCGCGACCTGCTGAACGTGATCCAGGGTGCGCTGCAAAGCGCGGACGAGCGGCAGACGATCGAGGTCGTGTCGGCGGTGCCTGGCTGGGTGGAGCTGATCGTGCCGTGCACGCGCGAAGCCGCCGACCGGATCGAGCCGGTGGTGGCACGGCTGGGCGCCGGCATTCCGGAAGACGTCCTGGACAGGGTGGCCTTTGCGTTTCGCGAGCTGGTGATGAACGCGGTCGAATGGGGCGGCCGTCTCGATCCGTCGCGCAAAGTACGGATCACCTGCGTGCGCACCGACCGCATGCTGATGTATCGAATCGCCGATCCCGGACCGGGCTTCACGTTCGACAATCTCGATCACGCCGCGGTCGCCCACGACAACCCACTCGACCATCTCGCGGTCCGCGATGCCAAAGGGCTGCGTCCCGGCGGCTTCGGCGTGCTGACGGCGCGGGCGAGCGTGGACGAACTCGTCTACAACCAGAAACAGAACGAAGTCATCTTCATCAAGTATCTGAGCTGAGATCAGCGCCCGGAGCGCAGGCCCTATGTACGCCTGGCGCGTCTTGACAAGACCAGGTAGACCGCGGCGCTCAGGGCAAACGTGACGAACCAGGCGTAGGTGTACAACCGGTCGAGGACGCCCGGGTCGGCCACCGTGCCGCCGGGCGTCGTCGCCGCGCGCAGGAACCCGGGCACGACTGGCGCGACTCCCAGCACCAGGGCCCACACCGCGCGCGGGTTGATGCCGTTCGAGTATGCGTAACGTCCGTCCACCTTGAACAGATCCGGCAGTGACAGCTCGCGCCGCCGCAGCAGCCAGTAGTCGGCAATCAACACACCGCCGATGGCGCCCATCAGGCTCGAATAGCCCAGGAGCCAAGTGAAGATGTAGGCAGCCGCGTCGGCATACAGCTTCCACGGCATCATCACGACGCCGATCGCGGCGGTGATGAGACCGCCCGTGACGTAGCTGATGTGACGCGGCGCCAGGCTCGAGAAGTCGTTGGCCGGCGACACCACGTTGGCCGCCATGTTGGTCGTCAGCTGCGCCAGGAGGATGACGAGCGCGCCGAAGATGATGACCGGCGCGCTGCCGATCCGCGCGATCAGCGTCACCGGGTCCCAGATCGCCTCGCCGAAGAGCACGACGGTCGCGCTGGTCACCGCGACGCCGATAAAGGCGAAGGCGGTCATCGTTGCGGGCAGCCCCAGCGCCTGTCCGAGCGCCTGCGAGCGCTGGCTGCGGGCGTAACGGGTGAAGTCGGGAATGTTCAGACTCAGCGTGGCCCAGTAGCCGACATTGGCGGTCAGCGCCGCCGGGAAGAGCTGCCAGAACGGCACGTGCGCGGTCTGCAGCCGCGTGCTCTCGCTGAGGATGTGCCCGAGACCGCCGCCGCGGACGATTGCCCAGCCGAGGAGCAGCGCCCCGCCGGCCAGCAGCAGCGGCGCCGACCAGCCTTCGAGCTTCTTGATGCCTTCGAGCCCCCGGATGATGATGGCCACCTGCACCAGCCAGAAGATCGCAAACGCGATCCCCACGTGTGCGGGCACGCCGGCCCAGCCCGGCCACGCCGCCAGCAGCAAGGTGTCGAGCGCGAGGCCGCCAATCCAGGTCTGGATGCCGAACCAGCCGCACGCCACGAGCGCCCGCAGCGTCGCCGGCACGTTGGCACCGCGGACGCCGAAGCTGGCGCGGCACAGCACCGGAAACGAGACGCCGTATTTCGTGCCGGCGTGCGCGTTGAGGATCATCGGCACGAGCACCACGGCGTTGCCCAGCAGGATGGTGACCATAGCCTGCCACCACGTCATGCCCTGCTGCAGCAGGCCCGACGCCAGCGTGTAGGTGGTGATGACCACGCTCATGCCGATCCAGAGCGCGGCGATGTGGTAGGTCGACCAGGTGCGGCGCGCCAGCGGCGTCGGCGCGAGGTCGGGATTCCACAGCGGACTGTGCGACACGTCCTCCGAGAGCTCGACGACGTCGCGATCCGCTTTCATCGAACCGGCGTGGAACGTTCGGCCGCGGCGGTTTCGGCGGCGGCGTATCCCTCGGCGTCGTAGCCGCCGCGATAGGTTTCGCCGTCGGGCCGGCGGATCTTCGAGTGCACGACCACGCGGTCGCGCCGCAGCCCGCGGAAGTCCTCGATCGACGACCAGCCGTGGCGCTCCATGGCTTCGGCCATGCCGGCCGTGAGCCGTGCGAGGACGTTGGGCCCGATTGCATGATCGAGCATGGCCGCGGTGCACACCTGCACCGTGCCGCACCCGAGCAGGAAGTAGTTGAGCGCGTGGCCGAACTCGGCGATGCCGCCGATGCCGGAGAAGGCGTGATCGGGCAATGCGTGCGTCAGCTGCGCCATCTTGGCGATCGACTGCGGCAGGATCGCGGGGCCGCCCAGGCCGCCGCTCGACACGTAGCCGTCCACGTTCATCTCGAATTCGAGCGTCTCGGGATCGATGAGCGGCAGCGACGGGAAGGTATTGGTGGAGGAGATGGCGTCGGCGCCGCCAAGGAACGCGCCGCGCGCTTCCACGACGATGTCGGTCGTCGACGGCGTGAGCTTGGCCCACACCGGCACTCGCGCCGCTTCCTTGACGGCCTGCGTGACCACCGACACGAGCTCCGAGTCCTTGCCGATGTTCGAGCCCATGTCGGGGCGGTCCATGTGCGGACACGACAGGTTCAGCTCGAGCGCGTCGGCGCCCTCGTCCTGGCACGCGCGCGCCAGCGTCTGCCAGGCGCGCAGCTCCTCGTCGTTGCCCGAGCCGGCCATGATCGACGCCACCAGAATGCGATGCGGATACGCCTTCTTGATGCGGCCGATGCGCGGCACCCACCAGTCGAGCGTCTTGTCGGAGATGAGCTCCCAGTTCCACGACGAGTGCAGCGCCGTGCCGGGGCGCTTCTTCATCGACAGCTGCGTCGAGTCGGGCGTGGCGCGCAGGAACTTGGTCTTGGGGCCGTCCACGTTCGTCACCGGGTGCAACCCGATGGTCTTGGTGACCACACCGCCCCAGCCGGCGTCGAAGGCGCGGGTGATGTTCGATTCCGACTCGGTCGGCGGCGCCGAGGCGAGCAGGAACGGGTTCTCGAACCGCAGGCCGGTGAACGTGACCGTCAGATCTGTGGCCATGGCGGTAACTATAATTCCCCATGCCAAGACGTGTCGTTGGCGGCCTGATCCAGGCGGCCACTCCGCTCACCGATCCCGCAATGCCGCTCGACCGGATCCGGGACGCCGCCATCGACGTTCACCTGCCGCTCATCGACGAGGCCGGCAAGCGCGGGGTCCAGATCCTGGGGCTGCAGGAGATCTTCAATGGGCCCTACTTCTGCCCGTCCCAGGACGCGCACTGGTACGACATTGCCGAGCCGGTGCCGGGGCCGACGACGAACCTCATCGCCGAGCGCGCCAGGAAGTACGGGATGGCCGTGGTGGTGCCGGTCTACGAGCGCGAGCAGGCGGGGATCTACTACAACACCGCCGCCGTCTACGACCACGACGGAACCTATCTCGGGAAGTACCGCAAGAATCACATCCCCCACACGTCCGGCTTCTGGGAGAAGTACTTCTTCAAGCCCGGCAACCTGGGCTACCCGGTGTTCAAGACGCGCTTTGCCACGATCGGCGTCTATATCTGCTACGACCGCCACTTCCCCGAGGGCGCGCGGCTGCTTGGGCTGAACGGCGCGGAGATCGTCTTCAATCCGTCGGCCACGGTGGCGGGGCTGTCGCAGTACTTGTGGAAGCTCGAACAGCCGGCGCACGCCGTGGCCAACGGCTACTTCATGGCATGCAGCAACCGCGTCGGCACCGAAGCGCCGTGGAACATCGGCCGCTTCTACGGCTCCTCCTACTTCGTCGATCCGCGCGGCAACTTCCTGGCGACCGGATCCGAGGACAAGACCGAGCTCGTGGTCGCCGAGATGGACCTCGACGTGATCGAGGAGGTGCGGCGTGTGTGGCAGTTCTATCGCGATCGCCGCCCCGACTCGTACGGGCCGATGGCGGAGCAGCTGCCATGAGCTCGCTGCTGATCACGGGCGGCACCATCGTCACCGCCACCGATCTGTATCGCGGCGACGTCTTCGTGGATGGCGACAAGATCTCGGTGATCGGCACGGCGCTCTCGATCCCGGCCGACCGCACGATCGACGCCACCGGAAAGTACGTGCTGCCGGGCGGCATCGACGTCCACACCCATCTCGACATGCCCTTTGGCGGCACGACCTCGGCCGACGACTTCGAGTCGGGGACGATTGCGGCCGCCCACGGCGGCACTACGACGATCGTGGACTTCGCCATCCAGTACCGCGGCCAGACGCTGCACCACGCCTGGGAAACGTGGATGAAGAAGGCCGACGGCAAGGCGGCGATCGACTACGGCTTCCACATGATCGTGACCGAGCTGAACGATCAGGTGGAGCAGGAGATGGACGCCCTCGTCCGCCAGGGCGTCACATCGTTCAAGCTGTTCATGGCGTATCCCGGCGTGTTCATGCTCGACGACGCCAGCATCTTCAAGGCGCTGCTCCGGACCGGGAACAACGGCGGCACCATCTGCATGCACGCCGAAAACGGCGGCGTGATCGACGTGCTGGTGCAGCGGGCGCTCGCCGAGGGCAGGACGGCGCCGAAATACCACGCCCTGACGCGCCCGGTTCGCGCCGAGGCCGAGGCCACCCATCGCGCCATCGCCCTGGCCGAGATGGCCGGCGTCCCGATCTACATCGTCCACTTATCGGCAGCCGAAGCCCTCGAAATGGTGACCGAAGCGCGCGACCGCGGCTTGTACGCCTACGCCGAAACCTGCCCGCAGTATCTGTTCCTGTCGTACGA
>Ga0207651_10000937_pt1 | contig 12855 bp, 14 predicted proteins | sample KBSM23metaG_FD_184328 | JGI IMG/M metagenome (GOLD analysis project Ga0207651, IMG submission 184328) | Miscanthus rhizosphere microbial communities from Kellogg Biological Station, Michigan, USA - KBS M2-3 metaG (SPAdes) (version 2) | ecosystem: Host-associated > Plants > Roots > Rhizosphere >... | reverse complement strand
GTGAAATCGCCCAGGCCCATGGCGGATCTGCCACGGTCGAGTCAGACACGAAGATCGGCACGGTATTCACCCTGCGAATTCCGCGCGATGCCGGAGCTGCAGCCGCCTCTGCGTTTCCAGGGATGCGAATGAATTGAATGCATCCGCGCGGCGCGCGCCTTCAGGCCGCCGCGTCCTCGGCCTTCAGCACGCCGCGCCGGATCTGGTCGCGCTCGATCGACTGGAACAGCGCCTTGAAGTTGCCTTCGCCGAAGCCGTCGTCGCCCTTGCGCTGGATGAACTCGAAGAACACCGGGCCCAGGTGGGTCTGCGAGAAGATCTGCAGCAGCAGGCGCGGCGTGCCGCCCTCGGTCGAGCCGTCCAGCAGGATGCCGCGCGCCTGCAGCTCGGCCACCGGCTGGCCGTGGCCGGGCAGGCGCGTCTCGAGCATCTCGTAGTAGATGTCGTTGGGCGCGGCCATCAGCGGCACGCCCGACATCTGCAGCTTGTCGATGGTCGAGAGGATGTCGTCGCACAGCAGCGCGATGTGCTGGATGCCCTCGCCGTTGAACTTCATCAGGAACTCCTCGATCTGGCCCGAGCCCTTCTTGGATTCCTCGTTCAGCGGGATGCGGATCATGCCGTCCGGCGCGGTCAGCGCTTTGGACGTGAGGCCGGTGTACTCGCCCTGGATGTCGAAGTAGCGAATCTCGCGGAAGTTGAACAGGCGCTCGTAGAAATCGGCCCAGAACGTCATGCGGCCACGGTAGACGTTGTGCGTCAGGTGGTCGATCACCTTCAGGCCGTGGCCGACGGGGCGGCGATCCACGCCCTCGATGAACTCGAAGTCGATGTCGTAGATGGACTTGCCGTCCTCGAAGCGATCGATCAGGTAGATCGGCACGCCGCCGATGCCCTTGATCGCGGGCAGGCGCAGCTCCATCGGGCCGGTCGGGATCTCGATCGGCTGGGCGCCCAGCTCGAGCGCCCGGTTGTAGGCCTTGTGCGAATCCTTGACGCGGAACGCCATGCCGCAGGCCGATGGGCCGTGCTCGGCCGCGAAGTAGGCCGCCGCGCTCTTGGGCTCGCGGTTGACGATGAAGTTGATGCCGCCCTGGCGGTACAGCAGCACGTCCTTGGAGCGGTGGCGGGCGACCAGCGTGAAGCCCAGCATCTCGAGGTAGGGCTCGATCACGTTCGGCGTGGGCGAGGCGAACTCGACGAATTCGAAGCCTTGCAGGCCCATCGGGTTGTCGAACAGGTCTTTCATGGCGGACTTTCGGATGCGTGATCCCGGAATCATAGGGAATTCGCCTCGCAGCATTTCTGCAAATCCGCGACCGTGGTGGTCAATTGCGCAGGAATCCTGCAAGATGCCGAGATGGATGCAGATTTCAAGCTGGACACTGTCGACTTGCGCATACTGCGCGTTCTGCAGGCCAACGGCCGCGCCACCTACGACGAGGTCGCCGCGGCGGTGAGCCTGTCGCCCTCGGCCACGCTGCGCCGCGTCAAGCGGCTGGAGGACGCCGGCGTCATCGCGGGCTACGTCGCGCTCGTGAAGCCGGAGGCGGTGGGCCTGTCGCTGACCGCGTACATCACGGTGCGGCTCGAGAAGCACTCGGAGACGCACAAGAGGAAGCCCATGGACGCGTTCCGCGCGTCGGTGCAGACCTGGCCGGACGTGGTCGAGTGCAGCTCGCTGACCGGCGAGATGGACTACCTGCTGCGCGTGCTGGTGAGCGACATGGCGCACTACTCGCGCTTCGTGATGGACACGCTGCTCAAGCACCCCAGCGTGCAGGACTGCAAGACGAGCTTCGTGCTCGATCGCGTCAAGCAGACGACGGCCGTGCCGCTGCTGGAGGCCAAGAGCCGGTAGCCTGCCCCTACACGATCTCGAGGCCGTCGATGCTGCGCCCGACGTCCTCGCGCACCGCCTCCGCCTCGCTGCCGCCGCCCCAGTGCGGCATGCCGCCGGCCAGGCTCCAGCGCCGGCCCGGCAGCGAGACCGTCGCCTTCCACGTCAGCAGCGGCCCCTCCACGCGCCAGGTGGCCTCGTAGCGGAACGACGTCTTCGTCTGCGCATGCACGTGCGAACTGGCGACGACGCGCTTCACGCGGCCTCCTTGCGGTTGAGGCGGCCATTCTGGCGGCGGGCGGCGACGGCTTCAACCCTCAGGAACGCTCGCTGCGCAGCTTCTCCATCAGTGCGATGAGGGCCTCGATGCGGGCGGGCTTGACCACGTGGGCGTCGAAGCCGGCGTCGAACGCCTGGCGGCGCGACTCGTGGCCGCCGAGGGCCGTCAGCGCCACCAGCACCGGCAGCGGCTCGCGCGGGGTGAGACGGATCGCGCGCGCGGCGCCGTAGCCGTCGAGGATGGGCATGTCGATGTCGAGCACGACCACGGCCGGGTCGAACTGCCGGAACACCTCGAGCGCCTGCCGGCCGTCGTAGGCGCACGCCGTCTCGTGGCCATGCGCCTGCAGCAGTCGACTCAGCGAATCGACGCTGTCGGGGTGGTCGTCGACCACGAGTATCTTCATTGACCAGGGCCCCTTTGCGAGAAGCCTCCCCAGTACAGTGTTCTTCAGCTTGTGAGGACATCCTATCCAAGTTCGGCGGTCGCCGCGCCCGGCGTTGCGGGGAGCCCACTGCGGGGATGTCCGGGGTGTCCAAGCCAGCGCGACAGCGCGGCCGCGGGCCGGCGAGGCCGGTGTTCCGGCTCGGCAGGGCGTGGCGCTATGCCGGCACCTGGCGCGCGGCCTGGCGCCGCACCAGCGCATGCCCGCGCACCGCGATCGCCAGCGCGAGGGCGACCAGCAAGGCGCCGACGCCGAAGGTCGCGTGCAGGCCGGTGGCCACCGCGGTGGGGTCGGACACGGCCGGGCCGGTCGCGGCCGCGAACACGGCGCCCATCGCCGAGGCGCCGGTGACCAGGCCGAGGTTGCGCGACAGGCTGAGCATGCCGGAGGCGAGGCCACGCTGCGCCGCGTCGACGCGGCTCATCAGGCCGGTGTTGTTGGCCGCCTGGAAGGTGGCGTAGCCGGCCGTCATGATCACGACGGACCCGATGTAGCCGGCGATGCCGAAGCGCGCGGGCACCGAGGCGAGCGCGCCGGCACCGGCCAGCATGACGCCCAGCCCGGCGAAGGTCATGCGCGGCGCGCCCACGCGGTCGACCAGCCGTCCGGCGGGCGCGCCGGTCAGCGCCGAGACCAGCGGACCGGCCGACAGCACGAGGCCGACGATCGCGGCCGGCAACTGCAGCGAGCGCGCGAGGTAGAACGGGCCGACCACCAGCGTCGTCATGATGACCGTGGAGACCAGGGCGCTGGTCGCGAGGCCGGCGCCCAGCGCGGGCTCGCTCAGCATCGCGAGCCGCACCAGCGGCGCGGCGCTGCGGGCCTCGACGAGCACGAACAGCCCCGCCCCGGCGGCCGCGGCGGCGAGCAGGCCGAAGCGGTGCGAGGTCATCGCCAGCGCGTAGGTCGCCAGCGTCGCGGCCAGCAGCACGGTGCCGGGGATGTCGAAGCGTGGGCGGGTCGCCGCGCCGGCTGGCAGCCGCGGCAGCCAGCGCCGCGCGAGCCACAGGTTGGCCACGCCCAGCGGCACGTTGACCAGGAAGATGGAACGCCAGCCCAGGCCGGCCATCAGCAGGCCGCCCAGCGACGGGCCCAGCGTGGTGCCGATCGCCGACATGGTGCCCAGCAGGCCCATGGCGCTGCCCGTCCGCTCCTTGGGCAGGCTCTCGCCCACCATCGCCACCGTCAGCGCCAGCATGACCGCCGCGCCCAGCCCCTGCAGCGCGCGGGCGGCGATCAGCAGCGCCAGCGTCGGCGCGAGTCCGCAGGCGAGCGAGGCGAGCGTGAACAGCGCGATCCCGGCGATGAGCAGGCGCCGGCGCCCCAGCAGGTCGCCCAGCCGGCCGGCGCTGACGATCGCCGCGGTGATGGCGAGCAGGTAGGCGAGCACCACCCACTGCACCTGCGAGAACGTTGCGCCCAGGCCCTGGGCCAGCGTCGGCAGTCCGGCGTTGGCGATGCTGGTGTCGAGCGAGGGCATCAGCATCGAGAGCGACAGGCTCGCGAGGATCCAGCGTTGCTGGGCGGTGGGGCGGGGCAGGTGGGGCTCGGTCATGGCGCTGCTTTCGGGAGATCTGGGGGCAGCGTAGACCGAACGATCACGTGGCGGAAGACGCACGGGTTGCATTCGAAACATGCATGAGACGCCATGTCATGCTAAGTTCGCGCGATGACGCGACCCGATCTCAACCTGCTGGCGACGCTCGCCGTCCTGCTCGCGGAGGGCAACGTGGCGCGTGCCGCGGAGCGCCTGCAGCTGAGCCCGTCCGCGATGAGCCGCCAGCTGGCGCGCCTGCGCCAGGCCACCGGCGATCCGCTGCTCGTGCGCGCCGGCCGCGGCCTGGTGCCGACGCCGCGCGCGCTGGAACTGCGCGATCGCGCGGGGGCGCTGGTGCAGGAGGTCGAGGCCGTCCTGCGGCCGGCGCACGCGCTGGACCTGGCGCGGCTGGAGCGCACCTTCACGCTGCGCACGCGCGACGGCTTCGTCGAGAACTTCGGCCCGGCGCTGCTCGCGCGCGTGGCCGCGCAGGCGCCCGGCGTGCGCCTGCGCTTCCTGCCCAAGCCGGACAAGGACAACGCGCCGCTGCGCGACGGCAGCGTCGACCTGGAGACCGGCGTCGTCGGCCAGGGCACCGGCCCCGAGATGCGCGCGCAGGCGCTGCTGCGCGACCGCTTCGTGGGCGTCGTGCGCGCGGGCCATCCGCTCGCGCGCGGGCGCGTCACGCCCGCGCGCTACGCGAAGGCCCGGCACGTCGGCGTCTCGCGCCGCGGCGACGGCCGCACGGCGATCGACGACGCGCTCGAGGCGCTGGGCCTGGCTCGCCGCGTGGTGACGATCGTCGACGGCTTCGCCGGCGCGCTGGCACTCGCGCGCGAGACCGACCTGGTCGCCAGCGTGCCCGAGCACCATACCGGCCGCCTGCGCGCGGGCATGCGCACCTTCGAGCTGCCGCTGGCGCTGCCCGCGTTCACGGTGTCGCTGATGTGGCACCCGCGCATGCATGCCGATGCGGCGCATCGGTGGCTGCGCGAGTGCGTGCTCGACGTGTGCGCGCCGGCCACCGCAGCGGTGCGCCGGCGTGCCCGCTGAGGAGCGAGGCTCAGGCCAGGCCGGCCTTGTCCAGCCCGTACATCTTGTCGAGCGAGCCCGGCACCGAGCGGAAGGCGATGCTGGCCCGGTTCCAGGCATTGATCGCCATGATCTCGTAGGTGAGGTCGGAGATCTCCTTTTCGGACAGCTGCGTGCGCACGCTGTCGAACAGCGCGTCGGACACGCCGCCCTCGGGGAGGCGCGTCAGCACTTCCGTCCACGCGAGCGCGGCGCGCTCGCGCGGCGAGAACAGCGGCGACTCGCGCCAGATCGCGACGTGGTGCAGCCGCAGCTCGCGCTCGCCGCCGATCTTCGCCTGCTTGACGTGCATGTCCAGGCAGAAGGCGCAGCCGTTCATCTGCGAGGCGCGGATCTCGACGAGGGCGCGCAGCGGCGCCTCGATCGTGCTCGAGTGCAGCGCCATGCTGAAGTCGACGAACTTCTTGAACAGCGCGGGGGATTGCTGGGAATGGTCGAGGCGTTGGGTCACGAGGTGCTCCTTGGGGTTGGGGTGTCCACGTCTACATGACGTTGGACGGCCCCGGCTTGTGACAGCGATCAGCGTCCGACGCTCGCCGCGATGCGCGCCAGCTTGTCCGGGTTGCGCTGGGTGTGGATGCGCACGATGCGCTCGCCGTCCGTCTCGATCGCCTGCGCGGACTCCAGCACGCCGTCGATGAAGCGCAGCAGGCCCCATTGGCCGTTCATCCGCACGATCTCGACGCGCACGGCGTCGCCATGGCGGAGCGCCGTGGCGTAGAAGAGCTGCGCGATGCGCTGGCCGCCCTCCAGGTGGGCGAACGCCGGCACCTTGCCGCCGCCGTCGCCGATCAGCTCGGCGCCGTCGTCGAGCAGCTCGCGGATGACCGAGAAGTCGGTGCCGGTGAGCGCGTCGGCGAAGCGGCGCAGCAGCCGCAGGTGGGTGTCCTGCGGCACCGTGTAGCGCGGCCGCGACTCCTTCAGCTGCGTCCGGGCCCGGTGCACCAGTTGCCGGCACGCCGCCTCGCTCTTGTCGATGGTGCGGGCGACGTCGGCGTAGTCGGCGTCGAACAGCTCGCGCATCACGAAGGCGGCGCGCGCCTCCGGCGACAGGCGCTCCAGCACCATCAGGAAGGCGAGCGACAGCTCGTCCGCGCGCTCCAGGATCTGCTCGGGCGAGCTGGGCGAATCGGTCAGGTGCGGCTCGGGCAGCCACTGGCCGACATAGTGCTGGCGCTGGATCTTGGCGCTGCGGAAACGGTCGATCGACAGCCGGGTGGTGACCGTCACGAGCCAGCCGTCGGGGTTGTCGAGCGCGTCGCGCGCGGCCTCGTGCCAGCGCAGCCAGACGTCCTGCACGACCTCCTCGGCCTCGGCGATCGAGCCCAGCATGCGATAGGCGATGCCTTGCAGGCGCGGGCGCAGGCGTTCGAAGATGTGGGTGGGGGTGTCCATCGCAGACATGACGTTCGGGCCCTCCCGCTTGTGACGCGCGCCGGCCGAAATCTTCACCAGGCGCCGTAATGGGCGACGACGCCGCGCCACAGCGCGTCGCGCTCGCGGCCCAGGTGCGCGCCGCTCGCGTCCCCGCTCGCATCGGCCCCGGCGGCCAGGTGCACCATCACGAGCTTGAGTTCGGGGTCGACGAAGATCGCCTGGCCGTACACGCCCAGCAGCGCGAAGCGCCGGTGCGTGCCGGGCATCAGCCAGACCTGGTAGCCGTAGCCGAAGTAGCGGCTGCCGTGCGAATCCATCGCGCCGGGCCGGAACTGCGGCGGCTGGCGCGCGGCGTCGGTCATCGCGAGCAGCCAGTCGCGCGGCACCACCTGGCGCTCGCCGACGCGGCCGTCGTTGGCCAGCATCCCGCCCAGGCGCGCATAATCGCGCAGCGTGGCGTTGAAGCCGCCCTGGGCCTGCTCGACGCCGTCGACCGGATTGAGCAGGTAGCTGGCGGCCGACTCGGCGCCCAGCGGCTGCCACAGGCGCTGGTCGACGAACTCGCACAGGCTGTGGCGGGTGGCCGCGCGCAGGACGAGGCCCAGCACCTCGGTCTGCGCGCCGGCATAGTTGAAGCGCTCGCCTTGCGGCTCGGCGCGTTCGGTGACCCCGCGCGCGGCCTCGAGGACGCCCTTGCGGCGCGCCGCGGCGTTGAAGGCGGCGCGGTCGTCGTTGTCGGTGTAGTCCTCCACGTAGCGCGCGCCCGAGGCCATGCGCAGCAGGTTCGCGAGCCGCGTCTCGCCGTAGAGCGTGCCCGCGAGCTCGGGCACGTAGCGCGCGGCGGTGTCGTCCAGCGAGTGGATCGCGCCGTCGTCCAGCGCCTGGCCGATCGCCAGCGCCACCAGCGTCTTGGCCATCGAGTTCGACACCATGCGCATGTCCGGCCGGCGGCCGTAGTTGTAGCGCTCGGCGGCGATCTCGCCGTCCTTGAGCACCAGCACGCCGGTGGTGCGCTGGCGCTGCAGGTAGTCGTCCAGCGTCAGCGTGCGGCCGTCGAGGCGGTACTGGAACACCGGCTGCGCCGCGGCGGCGGGCAGTGGCAGCGGATGGTCGGCAGGCGCCAGCAGGCAGTGGGGCGACAGCGTGTCGAGCGCGCTGAACGAGCCGACGATGAAGCCCGGCTCGTGGATTCGTCCCAGGCGCGGCGCGACGGGGTAGCCGGCGTCGCGGCCGAGCGCAACCTCGTCCGGCGCGGCGGACGCGAGCGCGCAGCTCAGGGCAAGGGTGGTGGCGAGGAGGGCAGGGCGCATGGCGGCGCGGCGCGCCGCTCCGGAGTGCGCCGCCGCGCAGGCAGTATCGCGGCTTCGAGCCGGGGCGGCAACGGACGGCGGGCGCCGCGGCCGCGCGCAGGGCCTACTTGCCCGCCTTGGGCTTGGGCTTGGAGGCGCCTGCCGCGCGCCCGTGCGCACTTGCGCTGCTGGCGCCCGACGCCGCCGCGGCCTTGGCGCGTGCCCGCTCCTCCCGGGCGCGTTGCGCCGCATTCAGCTGGGCCGCCGAGACGCGCTCGGTGCGCGGAGCCTCGTCGATGCAGGGGCCGGACTGGAAGACAACCGAGCCGTCGGCCTGCGTGCACTTGTGGACCTGCGCCTGCGCGGGAAGCGTCAGGCCGGCGAGGAGGGCGAGCGTCGTGGCGGCGAGGCAGCGCGAGGGTAGGGCGTGGGGCATGCGGAATTTCCGGCGGGAGGGAATTGTCAGGCGATGCTCTCACGGCGCGAGTCGGTGGCCGCTGCGCGGCGCGCCGAAGTCGCCGGCGAGCGTGAACGATGACGCCATTTCGGGGGTGGATCCTGCGACTGCGCGCAGGATGACACATCAGCTTGTCATCCTGCGCGCAGTCGCAGGATCCACCCCTGAGATATTGCTGGATGGCGAAGCCGAGCCGCCACCAGGCTGCCCTCAGCGCCCCGCGCTGGCCCCATCATCCACACGGTCGTCGCGCGCGTTGGCCTGCGCGATGTGGCTGCCCGCCGGCACGCTGCGCGTGAGCCAGACGTTGCCGCCGATCGACGCGCCGCGGCCGATCGTCACGCGTCCCAGCACGGTGGCGCCCGCGTAGATCACGACGTCGTCCTCGACGATCGGGTGGCGCGCGCCGCCCTTGTGCAGCGCGCCGTCGGCGTCCGTCTCGAAGCGCTTGGCGCCCAGCGTGACGGCCTGGTAGATGCGCACGTTGTTGCCGATGACGGCGGTCTCGCCGATCACGACGCCGGTGCCGTGGTCGATGAAGAAGTGCGAGCCGATGCTGGCGCCGGGATGGATGTCGATGCCGGTTGCGCCGTGCGCCAGTTCCGCGACGATGCGCGCCAGCAGCGGCACGCCCAGGTGGTACAGCTGGTGTGCGATGCGGTGGTGGATCATCGCGTGCAGGCCGGGGTAGCAGACCAGCACCTCGTCGACGCTGCGGGCGGCCGGATCGCCGCGGTAGGCGGCCAGCACGTCGGTGTCGAGCAGCTCGCGCAGGCGCGGCAGCGCGGCGCCGAACTCGCGCACGACGGCCAGCGCGCGCTCGTCGAGCGCCGGCGTGACGCCCTCGCCGCTGGCCCGCGCGTGGGAGCGCAGTTCGAGGCGAACCTGCGCGGCCAGCGCGTGCAGCGCGGTGTCCAGCGTGTGGCCGACGTAGTAGTCCTCGCTGTCCTGGCGCAGGTCGGGCGGGCCCAGCCGCATCGGAAACAGCGCGCCGCGCAGGCCCTCGAGGACCGTGGCGAGCGCCTCGCGCGACGGCAGCTCGCGCGCGCCGTAGTCGCGCTGGCGGCCGTGCTCCGCGCGCCAGCGCTCGCGTGCCGCGCGCAACTGCGCGACGATGCCGGCCAGGTCGAGCGAGCCGCCGTTGGGCGTCGCGCGAGACGGGTCGGCAGGGGAAGGATCGGGGGCTGCGTTCATGTCTGGATGGGAAAGAGGGGGCTTGGCCGGCCTCCATCCTGCCGCATTCCGGCCGCGCCGGCGCAGCGCGGCAGGATCTCCCCATTTCGGGCATGCCTCAACCCAGGCGCAGGTGTTGCGGCGCCAGGGACTGCAGGAAGTCAGCCGCGTCGAACGCCTCGCCCAGCGCCAGCGCGCCGGCTCGGGCTGCGCCCGGCTGGGCCAGGCGCGCCGCGGCCTCGACGACGAGCGGTGCCGAGACGGCGTAGATGTCGCGGCCGCTGGCCGACGCCGTGCGCACCGCCTGGCCCTGGCGTGCCCGCACCACCATCTCGAAGCGTTGCGCCGATCGGCCCCACGCGTCGGCCGCGGCCGGCGGCGGCGTCGTCTCGTCGCGGATCTCCTCCAGCGACGACTGCGTCAGGTGCGAGCGCAGGCTGTGCACGCGCAGGTGGCGCGAGATCGTGATCGTCTCGCTGAAGGGCAGCTCGATCATGGCCTGTTCGCCGTGCGGCTCGCCGAAGCGCCAGGTCGAGCGCGCCGCCGGCAGCGGCATCGCCACCAGCCGGCCGCCGTCGACCACCAGGCGCGGCACGGTGTTGCGCTCGCCCGTCTTGCGGGTTCCGGCAGTCGGCCACCAGCGGTCGAGGGCGACGGCCACCGTCAGTTCGGCCGCCTCGCCGTGCGGGCCCAGCAGCGACGTCGCGAGCAGGTCGGCCAGTCCGCCATAGAAGCCCGCGGCGGGAATGACGGCGACGCCGGCGGCACGCGCGGGCGCGTCCAGCCGTTCGAACACGGCCATCGCGCTGGCCTGTTCGGCCGTCACGTCGATGTAGTGGGCGCCCGCGCGGATCGCGGCCTGTGCAACGGGCAGGGCGGTGTCGAGGAAGGGCCCCGCGCAGTTGATGACGGCGGCGCAGCCGGCGAACGCCGCGTCCAGCGCCGCGGGGTCGTCGATCGCCGCCGCGCGCGCCGGCACGCCGTCCGGCAGCGTGTCGGCGCGCCGCCCCACGGCGAGCGCTGGGAGGCCGCGGCGGCGCAGTTCGGCCAGCACGAAGCGCGCGGTGTGGCCGCTGGCGCCGTAGACGGCGATCGGGCGAAGGGGTTGGACAGTCGACATCTTGTTCTCCATGAAACATACAGGTCTGTATCGTTGATGGTAAGGACAGGTCTGTATCATGTCAACATGCCCGCAACGTCCCCGCCGCCTGCCGCAGAGTCCGCGGTACGCCAACGCATCCTCGATACCGCCTCGACGCTGTTCTACCAGCGCGGCGTGCGCGCCGTCGGCGTCGACCTGGTCGTGGCCGAATCGGGCGTCGCCAAGACCAGCCTGTACCGCCATTTCGGCACCAAGGACGACCTGATCGTCGCCTTCCTGGAGCGCGAGGATGTCGAGTTCTGGGCCCAGTGGGACGAAGTCGCCGCGCGCCACGCCGACGATCCGGCCGGCGAGATCGAGGCGCACATGCGCTGGATCGGCAAGCGGCTGGCGCGTGCCAACTACCGCGGCTGTCCGCAGATCAACGTCGCCGCGGAGTTCGCCGAGGCCGACCATCCGGCGCGCGAGGTGGCGCGGCGCCACATGCAGGCGATGCGCAAGCGCCTGGCCGAGCTGGCACGCCGCCTGGACGCGGCCCGGCCGAACGAACTGGCGGCGCAGCTGGGCGTGCTCGTCAACGGCGCCTTCGTCAGCGCGTCGATGTTGACGCCGGACGAGGCGACGCGCGTGCTGCTGGCCTCGGCGCGGGCCTTGCTGGCGGCGGCCTCCAGATGACCGCACCGACGCTGCGGGCCGTGTCCGAAGCCCCCGGCGACGCGGCGGCACGCCCCTGGGTGCTCTACCTGCTCGAATGCGCGGGCGACCGCCTCTACGCGGGCATCACCAACGACCTGGCGGCCCGCTTCGCCGCGCACCGGGCCGGCCGCGGCGCTCGCTTCACGAAGGCGTTCGCGCCGCTGCGCATCGTCGCCGCGGCGCAGATGGCGTCGCGCTCGCAGGCGCTGAAGGCCGAGTGCGCGCTCAAGCGGCGGCCGCGCGCCGACAAGCTGCGCTATCTGGCGAGCTGCGGCGCGCCGGTGGACCTCGATGGCGTCCTGCAGCCGCCCGTGGCCGGCTGAGGTTGCCGCGGGCGGCTCGGCACGCCGCCTGCCAAGCCGCGGCGACCCCACGGCAGGACGGAAGCAGACGATGGCAAGGATCGAACGCGCGCTGCGGCGCGCACTGGCCGCGGCCGCGGGCGCGGCAAGCGCGCTGTGCGCGGCGCAGTCGCCCGATGCGGCGCCGGCCCAGGCCGTCACGGTCACCGCCACGCGCGTGGCCGCGCCGGCCTTCGACGTCCCGGCCTCGATAGCCCGGCTCGCGCTGGCGCCGGACTCCGATGCCCGCCCGGGTATCAACCTCTCCGAGGCGCTCGGCGTCGTGCCAGGGCTGCTGGCGCGCGACCGCCAGAACTACGCGCAGGACGTGCAGATCTCGGTGCGCGGCTTCGGCGCCCGCTCGACGTTCGGCATCCGCGGGGTGCGGCTGTACGTGGACGGCATCCCCGCGACCATGCCGGACGGGCAGGGCCAGGTCTCCAACGTCGACCTCGACTCCGCGGCCGCCATCGAGGTGCTGCGCGGGCCGTTCTCCGCGCTGTACGGCAACTCGTCCGGCGGCGTGGTGCAGGTGTTCACCGAGGACGGCGCGGGCGCGCCGACCTGGACGTTCGGTGCAGGCGCCGGCAGCAACGGCCAGCTGCGCTACGACGGCAAGCTCACGGGTGCCGCGGGCAACCTGGGCTACGTCGCCAGCGTGTCGCACTTCGAGACCGACGGCTATCGCCGGCACAGTGCCGCGCGGCGCGACATCGAGAACGTCAAGCTGGGCCTGCGCCTGGACGATCGCAGCAGGCTCACGATCGTGGGCAACGGCGTGCAGCTGCCCTTCGCCCAGGATCCGCTGGGCCTGAGCGGGGACGAGCTGCGGGCCGATCGGCGCGGCGCGGCGACGGCGATCAAGTTCGACACGCGCAAGTCGCTGGCCCAGACGCAGGGCGGCGTGATCTACGACCTGCGCCTGGACGGCGACAACGCGCTGCGCGCGATGGTCTACGGCGGCCATCGCGACACCGAGCAGTTCCAGTCCATCCCCGCGGCCGCGCAGGCGAGCGCGCCGAGCCCCGGCGGCGTCATCGAGCTCGGGCGCGACTACGACGGCGCCGACCTGCGCTTCACGACGCAAGGCGGCGCGCCGAGCCGCCGCTGGTCGCTGGTGGGGGGACTCGCGTACGACAAGCTGCGCGAACATCGGTACGGATATCAGAACTTCATCGGGCCGGTCCTGGGCATCCAGGGCGCGCTGCGGCGCGACGAAGTCAACG
>Ga0207651_10000936_pt1 | contig 12866 bp, 14 predicted proteins | sample KBSM23metaG_FD_184328 | JGI IMG/M metagenome (GOLD analysis project Ga0207651, IMG submission 184328) | Miscanthus rhizosphere microbial communities from Kellogg Biological Station, Michigan, USA - KBS M2-3 metaG (SPAdes) (version 2) | ecosystem: Host-associated > Plants > Roots > Rhizosphere >... | reverse complement strand
AAGGTGGCCGACCCCGGATTTCGCCAGCGCGTCGCCCAGGCCCTCAGTGAAGGTCTGATCGCGTCGGGCGGCGAGGTCGTCGCGGCGCCGACCGGCGCGGACGCGATGCCCGCCGGCTGCGCGACGCCGGCCTGTCTGTCCAGCGCGGCGCGCGCGACCGGCGCGGCGTTCCTGCTGCGCGCGCTGATCGAAGAAGAAGGACGCACGTACGCGTTCAAGCTCGAGATGCTGGACGGGCAGTCGGGCGCCCTGCTCGCTCAGCGCGAGAACCGCTGCGAGATCTGCACCGACAGCGAGGCGCTGGAGATCGCCAACGCCGCCGCGTCCGCGCTGAAGGCGCAGGCGATGAAGAAGCCCGGGCCCGCGGCGCCGCCACCCGCCCCGCTGACGGGCGCGCCCGCGGCCGAACGCGCCGCCGGTCCGCGCGCGCGCGTCACCGTGCTGGATCGGCTGGAGCTGCCCGCCAGCCTGGGCGAGTTCCACGGCAAGCTGCGCACGTCGCTGGAAGCGCTGGTGCGCGAACAAGGGCTGGAGGTCGTGACCGCGCCCGCCGTCTCCGCCGACTGCGGGTCGACGAGCTGCGCCGAGGATCGGCTGCGCTCGTCCGGCGCCAGCCACGTCCTGTTCGTCGAGGGCAGCCGCAACGACTACGGCTTCTCGCTGGACATCACGTTGCGCGGCGTCGCCGGCGAGGACAGCGAGAAGGCGCAGGGCTGGTGCAACTTCTGCACGGGCCCGCAGATGGTGACCGCCGCCGAGAACGTCGCGCGGCCGCTGGTCGTCCACCTGGCCGCGCGCCCCGACCGCGTCCCCGGCGTCGCGTCGGGCCCGCCCGGTTCCACGCCCGCCGGCGGCGCGAAGGAAGGCGGCTCGGCCCTGCCGCGCGTCCTGCTCGGCGCCGGCCTCGCCGCCGCCGGCGCCGCCGCGATCGTCGCCGGCAGCTTCACCTGGCACCGCGCCGGCTCCACCACCAGCTGCCAGCCCACCGAAGACAACAAGATCGTCTGTCCCGACGAGTACGGCGGCAAGAACCTGGGCATCGGCCTAGTGATCGGCGGCGCGGTCGCCGCCGGCATCGGCACCTACCTGATGATTTTCAGCGGCTCGAGCACACACGTCGCGGTCGGCCCGAACAGCGTCACGGTGGCAGGGAGGTTCTAGTGGAACGGTTCTGGATCGCGTGCGCGGCCGTCGTTGCTGTTGCGGGGTGCAACCCGAAGTCGTTGAGGCCGGGCTACTGCCACACCTCCCTGGACTGCACGATCGGGAAGACGTGCAACCCGAAGACGCTCATGTGCTGGGACATGGACGCCTCCACGGACACTGACGGCGGCGACGCAAGGGACGGTGGTGACGCGAAGGACGCCGAAGTCGCGCCGCCGCCCCGCTGCCCGCAGACGATCAATTGCGCCGACGGCGGCTACGACGGCAGCGCCGGCGTCTGCGCAATCGACGCCGGCGTCTGCGTCGAGTGCCTCGAAGACGGCGACTGCGCATCCAAACCCAAGACCCCCATCTGCGAAGACCAGCTCTGCCGCGCCTGCAAAGCCGACTCCGAATGCAAGGCCGGCCCCGGCATCTGCATGTTCCACCAAGACGGCCACTGCGCCACCGACGACGAAACGATCTACGTGAAGAACGCGACCGGCTGCTCTATGAACGGAGGCGGAACTAAAGACATGCCGTACTGCAATTCGCAGGACGGGATCAACGCCGTCGTGGGAGCACGCACGCTCGTCGTGATGCGGGGCCCGGACGCATTAACTGAGTGGGCCGTTCCTACTGCTCCCACCGCCCCGGTCACCGTGATTGGTCAATCCAATGCGACGGTCAGCCCCGGTGCGCGAGTTGGCATCCGCGTAAGCGCAGGCAGCGTGTACGTGCGCGACCTCAAGGTGTCAGCGGGCTCGAATATCGGCGTGATCGCAGAAACGGGCGCCGACCTCACGATGGACCACTGCACCGTTTCGAACAATTCGAAGGGCGGCATCTTCGTCGACGGAGCGAACTTCGACATAAAGAACACAACGGTCACCGGCAACGGTCCAAGTGCAGACCTTACCTGGGGAGGCATCCGGGTTCAGACCCCGCTTGGGACCGGAAACGCGAAGTTGAAGCTACTCACGGTTCAGATGAACAGTCCGAGCGGCGTGAGTTGTACCGGGCCCATCTCCGGTGACGGTGTGTCGGCGACTCAAAACGTCAGCGGCGACGTCAGCATGACGTGCGGTTTCATGTCGTGCGGCGCGCCGGCGCCTCCGACGTGCGGCGCGCCGCAGTGACAATCATTCGATCACTTTGAGGATTTCGACCCGGCCGCGGGCTGAGAGGCGGGTCAGGACGAAGCCGGCGGTGGAGTTCCAGGTCCCTTCCTGACCGCGGCCGTCGCGCCAGAGTAGGAGGTCCTCGATGCCGTCGCCGTTGAAGTCGGCGCGGCCGTAGACACTGAGAAATGAATACGTATCAGGGCTTTCGACTGTGACGCCTCTGCCGGTCGTCTTCGTGACGTGGATATGCCGGTCCCACACCTTCCAGGACACGCCTTTTGCCGAAGCCGCCTTCAGTTGCTTCTCCTCTTCGTCCGAGGGTGTGGGGATCACACCAGCGGGGATCTCGCGCAGGCGCGCGTTGTCCAGCGGGAAGGCGCCGAGATAGTCGACCCGCGCCGGCTTCGCGTTCTGGATCGCCACAGTGATGCGGCACGCGACCACGTAGTCCGCGTAGATGCTCCAGTCGTTCTCGAATAGCTCTGTTGGTGCACCTCCGTCGCCGGGCACGTCCATCGGGTAGCAACTCTCGTGGAGCGCCAGAAGGTCGCCGCAGGTACGGGCTTCGTGCCGCTCGTTAGTCTTCCGGTCGAACATGTGCCACGGATATTCGAGTGGTTTGGCGAGGGCCTGATCCAGATCGGAACGCTTGGGCCCGGCCACGGCTGTCGACCAGGTGACCGGACGTGCCGCCGATGGAACCACTGCCCACTCGTTCTGCGGAGATCGCATCGGAGGTGCCGCCGCGGCCGCGGGCGCGACCCGAGGCTTCGAGCACGCACAGTAGATCAGCGCTAGACAGATGATGGCGCGCGCCGCGTTCATAGGCGGACCTCCCGAGTCAGTGATCGAACCGCGGCGGTCAGGTTTGCGGCTTCATCGAACAGGTTCTTCGTCGCGACGTTGCGAGCGTCCCCCTCGCGATGCTCGTTCGCTTGCGCCTTCCGGTGGCAGTACTTCGCGGCGATTTCGAAATGGCCGTCGCGGCATGCCGCGACGACGGTCGGGAATTTGTTCGCCAGGCCTTTCTTGCCCAGCGTGTAGACCATGTCGAAGAGAGCCCGCTGCGCTGGCACGGGATAACGATCGAAGCCCGGGAACAACTCGCGCAGCTGTTTTCGAAAGCCGTCGATCCGGGAGTACGCGAGCTCATCGACCTTGCTCGATGACAACACGAGGTCGGTCTTGTCCGCGTACCACGGGCCACCTGCAGCCTTCTTTCCGTCAGGATGGCGGCTCTGGAAGTCAGCGCAGTCGGCCAGGACCTTCTGGAACGCGCTCCGAACCTCCGCCGGCGTCGCCGGCAGGCCAGTTGTCGCGTGCCGCCAGGGAAGTTCGATGGCCTCTTGCGGGCTGCCGAGTTTGTTGCCGATGCCGGTCGTGACGAAGCCGCGCGTGTCGACGTACATGAAGGGGTACTTCCCTTCCCACCGATTGATGTCGCGGAAGAAGACGCGCGCGTCGGTGATGACGTGACCGGCAACTGAGCCTGACGTCGGTGCGGGCCGATCGGGCCCGGCCTCGGTTCGGCTGCTTCCGAGTTGCATCGGAGCGGCGGCCAAAGCACGCGCCTGCCCAACTCCATCCTCGGAACCGACCGAGGTCGGTGTCGGAATTCCCTCCGCGATCCGTGTCATGGCGGCTGTTTCGGCGGCGGGCCGGTTCGGTTGCGTGGAACAGCGGCGTTTCTGTTGGCGACGCAACTCCGGCAGGGGGTGGCCGAAACACGGGCACACCACTCACACGGAGAATGCACATGCGAAACGCGATCAAGATGGTTGGTCTGGTCATGGGTCTGGCTCTGGCGGCGTGCGATGGCGAAGCGGGGCGGGAGGTCGGGCAGTTCGTCGGGAGGTGGCGCGCCAATTCGGGCGTGGTCCGGAAGGCGTGTCCCGGCGAGGTCGCGGAACGGGAAGCGATCGCGGGCGAGGTTTCGTGGGGTGTCGGCGTGGGCTCGGATCTGGTGTCGGCGACGAGCGTGATCACGCCCTGCCGGATCAAGGCGGACGTCAGCGACGCGACGGCGTTCGGCGCCGCAGACCACCTGTGCGCGATGTCTGATGGCGCCAATGGAACGGCGACGGTCGTGATCGATCGCTATCGCTTTGCGATCTCGCCCGACGGGCGCTCAGCGACCGAGACCGCGTCCGGTCACGTGCTGCACGTCGCGGACGGCGTGACGGTCGACTGTTCGTTCGAGGAAATGGGGTCGTATCAAAAGATCGTCGCGGACTAGCAACTCCCGCGAGGGCTGTCCGAAACACGGACAACGCAGTCAACAACCCTCAACACGGAGAATGTACATGCGAAACGCGATCAAGATGCTCGGTCTGGTATCAGCGCTGGCTCTGTCCGCCTGTGGCGGCTCATCGGAGAACGATGTTGGACGGTTCCTCGGCACATGGCGGCCAACGTCGGGCACCTACACGGAGATCTGCCCGGGATACGACGCAGCCACAGGCCCGGTCACGGGTAACGTTATCTGGCAGCGCGGCGTCAGCTCGGATCTGCTGACGACGGATGCAGCGACAGGGTGTGCAGTCACGGCTGACGTTAACGGCTCTACGGCGACTGGCGTCAGTCCAACCTGCACCGTGCCACTCGATGGTGGCGCCGTCGCCACGGTGATCTGGACGGGCTACACGTTCGTGATTTCGGCCGATGGTCATACGGCGACCGAAAACGGCTCCGGCACCAGCACATACGTCATTGGCGGCGCGACGCTCCCGTGCACCTTCACAGCGACCGGGTCGTACCAGAAGATCGGAAACTGAGATAACGCTGGTTGTATCGAAGTATAACTATGGTTATACTCATGGACGAGATGGCGCGGAAGGAGCGAATGACCGTCACGGTTGATGCCGAGCTGGTCGAGGCAGGCAACCGTGCGGTCAAGGCCGGCCGCGCCGATTCGCTGAGCAGCTGGGTCAACGATGCCCTTGCTGAACGCGAGTTGCGTGACCGGCGGTTGAGCGGGCTGGCCGCGGCGATCGCTGCGTATGAGCGCGAACACGGTGCCTTCACGGACGACGAACTCCTCGCTCAGGAACGCGCCGATCAAAAAGCTGCGCTCGTTGTCCGCGGCCGCCCGCGTTCGGGTTCACCCCGGGGCCGCCGCAACGCAGCCTGAGCGGCTTCATGAACCTCGTGCTGGATAGCGGCGCGTTGATCGCGCTGGAGCGAAATGATCGCGTGATGTGGGGGCGGCTCACGTTGGCCGTCCGCGCAGGCGCGGTCCCGACGACGCATGGGGGCGTTGTCGGCCAGGTCTGGCGCGGAAACGGTCCCCGCCAGGCACTATTGGCGCAGATCCTCGCGAACACAGACGTGCGGGCCCTGGATGAAACCCTCGGCCGTGCGAGCGGCGCGCTGCTCGCCAAGACGCAACGGCGGGACGTCATCGACGCCGCGCTGGTATTGCTCGCGAACGACGGCGACCGGATCTACACATCTGATTCGGCCGACATCGCTGAACTGGCGGCCTCCACCGGCCGCCACGTCGAGATCATTCGCGTCTGATCGTTGCTACGGCTTTGCGCCGGTGGGCGCGGCGCTCAGCAGGTGCAGGATCACGTCGCGCTTCGCGACGGGAATTTTCTCCAGGCCGGCGGCGAGCGCGCGGAACGCGTTGCAGGCGACCTCCCGGTTCGGCGCGGCCTGCTGGGCCGCCTTGGCGAACGCGGCCTGTTGATCGGGCGGAAGCGCGAGCAGAAGGGCGTCCATCGCCTCCGTTCCGGCCTTTGTGGCTGGTTCGGGCGGTGGCGGACCATCGGCGGCGACCTCCTTCGACAGCGCCCGCCCCGACACCGTGATCCAGACCGTCTGCTGTTCCTTGCTGAGGGTGCGCATGCCCGCCTTGAGATCGTCATTCGAGAGTTGGCCGGTCCAGAAGCCGGCGCACAGCGCTGGCGACTTCTCGGCGAGCGCGCACTTCACGTCGAAGATCTCCGCCAGGTCGCGGATGTCGAGGCGGGCCATCCCCAGCCCGATCAGATCGGCGACGCCCGTCGCATTCCCCTTCAGCTTCACCTTCGAATCGGCCGCGGCTGATCGGAGTTTCTTGATGCGTGCCTCGAAGCGCGGGCTCTTGATGATCGGCAGCAGCAGCTGCGTGTGCAGCGCTGCTGATTCCTCGTTGCCGTAGAGATCCAGGGCGGCCGCGTGGAGATCGCGCCGCATTTTCCAGTCCTTGGCGATCGGGGTGAGGAACTGCTGGCCCCCTACGATTCCAACCACCACGGTCGCGATCCGAATCACCTGCGTGCGGCGCCCGATGGGTTCCTTCGCGTTCCTCGTGAAGAACCATCCCAGGGCGCCCGCCAGCGCGCCGACAGCGCCGTCCAGCAACACGAACTGCCAATCCATGGCCCCGCCAGCATACGCCGTCCGGACGCAACCAGCGCGCGCGCGAGCCGAAGAATTGCCTGGCCGGCGGACGAGCTGGCCGCCCATGAAGATCCTTCAGCTGACAATCATCATCAGGGACCTCCAGGCGATGACGATGACCGCCCACACCTTCACGCGCGCGCCGGTGCGCGTCGGCCGGCAATGCGGAAATCACCTCCGCCTGGATGCGCGCATCGTCTCGCGTTGTCACGGCGCCTTCCTGTTCTCGAAGGACGGGCTGCAGTACATCGATTACCAATCAGCCAATGGCAGTTACGTCGACGGCGTACGAATCACACCCAATCGCCCGATCGACCTTCGTGACTCGTCGGTGATCACGATCGCGCCTTTCCAGATCGTCGCGCACCTGGACCTCGTGGTGACCGGCCGGGTGTCGAGCGATCCGGACGCGTCGACGCCGCCGACCGTTCGTTGATGCGCGCGACGGCGTCAGCCGCCCTTGAGCGCGGCGATCACCGCGTCCACCAGGTCGAAGTAGGTCTTGATCGCGGGCGTCGCGCCGACGTTCGACGGCGCGGCCACCAGGCGGGCCTTGCCGTTGTCGGCGACGAAGCGCGCCATCGAGCTCGGGTAGAACGACTCGACGACGACGAGGCGCGCGCCGTTCTTCTTCATCAGCTCGACGAGCTGCGCGGTGTGGTTCGCGGTGGGCGGGATGCCGGGCTTCGGCTCGATGTAGCCGATCTCCTCCAGCCCCAGCCAGTGCGCGAGGTACGACCAGCTCTTGTGGAAGGTGACGATGCGCGTGCCCTTCAGCGGCGCCGCCGCGGCTTCCCATTCCTTTTCCTTGGCGGCGAGCCGCGCCTCGAAGCGCGCCAGCTCCGCCTTGTAGGTGGCCGCGCCGCCCGCATCCAGCGCGGTGAAGCGCTCGGCGAGCAGGCGCGCGATGGCGCGCGCGTTCTTGGGCGGAATCCAGTAGTGCGGATTCCCGAGCGGGTGGATGTCGCCCAGCGCGCGCAGCTGTTCGGACGGCACCGTCGGAATGTCCTCGGCGCGGATCGAAGACGACGCGTCGATGTTGCCGGGCTGGCCGCGCTGGATGCGGGCGTTGCGCGATTGCTGCACCAGCGGTGGCAGCCAGCCGATCTCGAGATCGAGGCCGACGTACGCGAGGGCATCGGCACGGTTGAGCGCCAGCACCAGCGACGGTTTCGCGTCGACGAAGTGCGGATCCTGATAGCCACGCGACAGCGACGTGACCTCGACCCGATCTCCGCCCACCTGCCGGCTGAGATCGGCCAGCGTTTCGATCGATGCCACCACGCGCAGCTTGGCCTCGGCGCGCGCGCCGCCCCCCAGGGCGATGGCGCCAACAGCAAGCGCGGTTCTGATTGCGAGTTTCATGGCCGCCTCAGAAGGGATGCGCGCCGTGCGCGCCCATCGCGTACTCGATCTGGAGGAAGGCGACCGTCGCCCACTGGCCCGCGCCGTTCAGCTCCTGCCCGTACAGCCGCACGCGTGAGTACTCGCTGGGCGCGAACGTCAACGAACCCGCGTACCCGTATCGCCGCGGAATGTCGGGTCCGCTCGGCAGGCCGACCAGATCGAAGCGCGCGCCGAGGTAGAACCGGCGCGCGATCTGCAAGACCGGCTCGGTGTAACCGGCGCCCTCGGTGGGCCCGCCGGACGTCACTGTTCGCGCGAACCATTCCGTCGTCCACTGCAGGCTCGCGTACGTCTCCGCCTGGTTGGGCGGCTTCCACTTGAAGTACAGGTCGCCGCCGTAGAGATAGGTCCGCGGACCTGCCGCCATCGCGGTGTCGCACGGCACGGCCTGCATGCAGTCGAACAGGTGGCCGGTGGCGACGTTGGCGCCGAGCAAGAGCGACGTCGATTCACCCAGCTCCCAGAACTGCTCCAGCACCGCCGTGTAGGTGAGGTTCTTCGGCGTCAGGCGCGCGCCGCCGCCGAACGTCGCGATGCGGGTGGTGTCGTCGGGGGCGCCGATGCTGAACGCCTCGGTGAACAGCGTCGCGAACCACGGAACGGGCACCAGCCACGACGCCTGCGCGCCGGGGCCGCGGAAGCCGTCGGGGCCGAACAGCAACGGCGTCATGAGCGGCCGCCGCGTGAAGTTCTGCGTGTGGAGGTGCTGGGTGTTGTTCCGCCCGAACTGCGATCGGAAGCTGCCCGCCTTGAGCTGCAGGTTCCCGGGCAGGCTGGTCGTCACCAGGTACGCCTCCTCGACCTCCAGCGCCTGCAAGTTGGGAATGGTCAGAAACACCGCGCCCTCCAGGTACGGATCGACGGCCGCCTGCGCGGCGAATTCAATCTCCTGGAGGCTGAAGCCCTCGGTCGTCGGAGACGGATCGTCGCCCGAGACGGGCAGGTCGAGCGCCGCGAAATCGTCGCCGTGCACACCGTAGTACCCGAACGCGCCGTCGAGAATGAACGACAGCGCCGGGTTGAGCAGGCTGGAGCCGGGCGCGCGCACGCTCTCCTGGGACGATACGGCCGGCGCCGCGGGCGCCTCCGGCGAGACCGCCGGCGCGGGAGGCGGCGGCGGAGGAGCGGCGGGCGGTGGACCAACGGTCGCCGGCGCGACACCGCCGTCAGGGTTCGCGAGCGGCGGCTGCGGCGCCACGTCAGGCGGCGGGACCGCGGCGGCCGGCGGCGCAGGCGGTGGCGTTTCGGGCGGCTTCGAATTGTCGATCGGTTGCTGCTGTAGCCAGAGGTAACAGATCAGGGACGTCAGCATGCTCTCTCCTGGTGCGGTGCCGGACGACGACGATGAAGCCGCGCGGCCGCTGCGAGGGAACGCAGGCCACGGACTTCGCCTCTCGATCAGGCAGCGGGCGGAGATGTCTTGGGCGCGAGACGGTAGACGCCGGCCGCGTGCGCGGCTTCGTACCGCGGCGCAAACGACGCGAAGCGCGCGGCGGCCGCGAACGCCGTCAGGCCGGACCGCGCGGGGAGCGTGACGTCGCGCCAGCGCAGCAGCGCCGCGTTCGCGCAGTGATCGTGACCGGCCGCCGCGGCGACATCCGCCCCCACCGCGCTGCCGTCGACGGCGCGCGCCACATCGTTCGGATGGGCGGCCCTGGCCGGACCGTGTACCGCTTCGCCGTGCTCGGGACAGGCGACGTGAGCGATCGCGACGGCGTGAATCCAGGCGTTCGCCTGGGACGCGACGAGCACGACCGCGAACAGCAGGCCGCCCACGCGGCGTCCGGCGGCGTCCCGTCGCGGGCTCATGCGAAAGTCGTACGCCCCGCCCGCGGCGCAGTCAAGGCGCGGCGCAGGCTATAGTTCGCCGGACGCAGGTCTCCGATGGCGAAACCCGCTCCCACCGACGAAGTGAAAGTGCTGGCGCGCAACAGGCGCGCGCGGCACGAGTACCACGTCGACGAGACGCTGGAGGCGGGGCTGGTGCTGGCGGGCTCGGAGGTCAAGTCGATCCGCGCGGGCAAGGTCACGCTGGTCGACGCGTTCGCGGACATCGACAAGGGCGAGGCGTGGTTGCATCAGATGGACGTCGGCGTGTACGTGTTCTCGCACGGGCGGAACCACGAGCCGCGGCGCAAGCGCAAGTTGCTGCTGCATCGCCGCGAGATCGACCGGCTGGTGGGAAAGATTCGCGAGAAGAGCTACACGCTGGTGCCGCTTTCGCTGTATGAAAAGAAGGGGCGCGTGAAGGCGGAGCTGGCCCTCGTCCACGGCAAGCAATCATGGGACAAGCGCGAAGACTCGAAGAAACGGGAGAGCCAGCGTGAAATCGATCGCGCGATGGCGAGTCGCCGCCGGTAGCCTCCTGGCGTTCGCGGCCTGCGGCGGCGGAAACGTCACGCCGCGCGACGCCGCCTACGAGCCGATGCCGCAGGAGCCCGCGCCCGTCGACACCGGCGGCGACAACGCCGATACGACGACGGTCGACGGGGCGACCTGCGCGGTCGTGATCGAACAGCATCCGCAGGAAGGGGCCCAGCCCTATGCCGTGCACGTCCCGTGTACGTCGCAGACGAACTACCAGACCGTACCGCCGTCGTCGGGCGACCACTTCCAGTGCTGGCCCGAGTACCGGGTCTTCGACGTGCCGGTGCCGTGGGGAAATCTCATGCACGGCATGGAGCACGGCGCCGTCGTCATCGTCTACAACTGCGGCGGCGCCGGCCAGGAATGTCTGGACGAGGTCGCGCGCGCGCAGGCGTTCATCCCGAACCTGCCGCTCGATCCGACCTGCGGAGCCTCGCGCCGCGTGATCCTCGCGCCCGATCCGACGTTGCCGGTGCGCTGGGCGGCCAGCGCGTGGACGTGGACGCTGCAGGCGGACTGCTTCGACGAGACCGCGTTCGCTCAGTTCTACGTCGACCACGTGGGGAAAACGTACGAAGACCTGTGCGGCGGCGGCTATCCGTACGCCAATCTTTGCGACGGCGTGCTCTGTAACTGACGCGGCCTATCCGCCGAACAGGCGTTCGATGAAGGCGTGCATCTCGGCGGGCGGTGCGTCGATGAAGCTCTTGCCGATGCGCGCCGCCAGCCGCGCCAGCGCGGGGCCGGAGTCTCCGATCCGTTCCAGCTCGGCGCGCGCCGCCGCGCGCTCGGGCGCCGGGATGCTCGGCCGTTGCGCGCGCGCGACCAGCGCTTCCAGCGCGACGAAGCGGCGGATGCTGTCGGTGTCGGAACCGACGAGGACGTGGCCCAGCTCGCGCGCGTCCTGACTCTGCGCCCACGCGAGCGCCAGCCCCGGCAGCGCCGCGTTCCGCACGTCGTACGAAGCGTCGCGCACGGCGCGTTCGAGGTACGGCGCGACGTGCGCCGGGTCGCGTTCCGCCAGCCGGCCCAACGAGCGCGCCGCCGCCGCGCGCAGCGCTTCGCTGCGCTGACCGAGCGCCTCGCCCAGCAAGCGAATGCCCGCCTCGCCCGCGTCCGGCAGCTCGCCGATCCCGGCGACCGCGGCCGTCCGCGCCGACACGTCCGCGCCGCGCAGCATCGCCTCGAACGTCGGCAGCATGTCGCGCGCGCCCCCGCCCGCGCCACCGGCGAGCAGCCGCATCGCCTCCGCGCGCACGGTCTGGGAACGATCGTCGACCGCGCCGCGCACGATCTCCAGACCGACGCCTTTGGCCGCGCCCGCCGCGCGCACCGCCTCGAGGCGCACCGTCTCGTCGCCATCGCGCGCCGCCTGCCGCAACAGGCCCCACAGGCCGGCCTTCGCGGCCGCCGACACGATCAGCTTGCGCTCGGCCACGTCGCCCTGGACCAGCGCCGCTTCCAGCGCCCGCTCGGCGTCGGCGTAGCGCTTTCCCTCCAGCTTGCCGGCGCCCTTGGCGAACGCGCGCTCGGCGCTGGATCTTACTTGAGGATCGCTGTCCGCGATCAGCTTCAACAAGGTGGGTGACGCCAGCGCGGCGGTCTCCGGGCCGACCGTGGCCAGCGCGTCGGCCGCCGCGACACGAACGGCGGGCGTCGGCGACTCGGCCAGCTCGGCGGCGATGCGCGCGGCGCCCTTGGCGTCGGCCGCCGCGACGTCCGCCAGGCACGCGGCCGCGGCCGTGCGCACGTCGTCGTGATCGTCGCGCGCGGCGACGCGCAGGTAAGGCGCCGACGCCGCGCCGTTCTTCTTGGCGAGCGCGCAGAACCCGTTCGCCGCCGCCACCCGCGCCGCCGCGTCGGTGTCCTTCACCGCGCGCGCCAGCGGCGGCAGCGCCACCGCGAGCCGGCCCTCGCCCAGCCGCGCCAGCGCCTCGACCAGGTTGCGCCGCACCCCGGGCCGCACCTCCTTCAACGCCCGCCCCAGGATGTCCGCCACCTGAACGGGATAGGCCGCCGCCAGGGCGGTCGCCGACTCCAGCGCCGCGCGTTCGACCTCGGGGCTGGGATCCTTGAGCGCCTGGTCCACCAGCTCGAGGCCTTCACGCTTCAGGTAGCCGAACGCACGCGCCGCCTCCACGCGCGTCTCGACCGACGGATCGTAGAGCATCGCCTTCAGCGGCTTGGCGGCCTCGTCCGGGCGGGTGGCCGCGACCGCGCCCCACACGGCGGCGGCCGAGGCGCGCGCCGCCGGCGGCCCCTTCATCTCGTTGCGCGCGATCTCCTCCGCCTCGGCCGGCGAGACCAGGCGCGCGTACAGCGGCAGCGCCGCCGCGCGGAGGCGGGGCGACACGTCCGGCCGGATCGCCTTCTCGAGCGCGGGCCGCAACGCCGGCGACGGCGGCCCGGTGCGCCGCAGGATCAGCAGCGCCGCGACGC
>Ga0207651_10000928_pt1 | contig 12930 bp, 9 predicted proteins | sample KBSM23metaG_FD_184328 | JGI IMG/M metagenome (GOLD analysis project Ga0207651, IMG submission 184328) | Miscanthus rhizosphere microbial communities from Kellogg Biological Station, Michigan, USA - KBS M2-3 metaG (SPAdes) (version 2) | ecosystem: Host-associated > Plants > Roots > Rhizosphere >... | reverse complement strand
GTCGCACGAGCCGTCCGGCAACGGGCGGCCCAGAGGAATGACCGCCACCGGCGGAAACGCCGGAACAGAACCCGGCTTACGGCCGGCTCGAGCGAGAAGTTTTCCTATAAGATCGCGGAACGGACCTCGATCTCGATCGTCGATCGGGTGGAGGTGACGAAGATGGACCCGAAGCTCTTGACCGAGGCCCGGGTGATTGCGGCGCGGCGCGACCCGCGCGGCGCCGAGGATCTGGCGCAGGATCTCGCGTGCGCGATGCTGGAGAGCGGCGCGCGCGCCGAACGTCCGGCCGCCTGGATGGAACGGGTCGGACGGAACGCGGCGATCGATCGCGCGCGCGTCGAGCAGCGGCGCGCCGAGCTGGCGCCGGAGATCGATCCGCCGCCCGCGCCCGCGGATCCCGAGGCGGCGCTGCTGGCGCGAGAGCGCCGCGGGCTGGTGCGGCGTGCGCTGGCGCTGCTGCCGCGGCCGCAGCGGCGCGCGGCGCTGTTGCGCTTTCACGGCGAGTTACCGTTCCAGACCGTGGCGGCGCGCCTGGGCACGCCCGAGGTCACGGCGCGCACGCGCGTCCAGCGCGCGCTGACCAGCCTGCGCGAGCGGCTGGGATCGCTGCGGGCGGTCTTCATCGTGCCGGGGGCGCAGGCAGCGGTCCTCGCGGTCACCGTCATGGCCGTGCAATTCCCGGCGGCGCCGAGTCCGCTGGCGATCGCAGGCGACGAAATCACCGTCCAGCGCCCGCAACGCCGGCCCGTGCGGCTGATCGCGCGCCCGGCCGCCGCGACCGCGGAGAAGGCGGACAAGGTGGAGAAGGCGCAGAAGGCGCCGCCCGCCGACGAGCGCCCGGACGTCACGACGTACTCGGCCGTCCAGCGGTTCAACTTCGAGGACGAGAACGTCATCGCCGACGTGCTCAGCCCGGATGAACTTCCGCTGGTCGTGGTGCGAAAGGCGGAGCACTCGTCGCTGATCGAGATCCGGCAGAACTTTGTGCCGGAGATGGTGAAGACGCTCGAGGAGTACTAGCCGCCCCCGCGCGAAGCGCGAAATCGCGGCTACCAGAAAAAACAGTAGTCGCACACCGCGCCTGCGGCGCGGAGCGACTAGCCCGACGAGGCGATCACCGCGACGATCAGCCGGCCGGCCAGATAAGCGATCACGGCGTACCCGATCAGCGTCGCGAACAGCATCCGGGCGGGGACGCCCCGGCCGAGCCGGCGTCCCATGATGAGCGGGTACAGGAGCCGGGACAGGAGGTACGCGGCGCCGGCGAACGCGGCGCCGCGCGGACCGACGAAGAGGGCGTTCAGCCACAGGAGCACCAGGAACGCCGGCATGTGCTCGAGCATGTTGCCGACGGTGCGATCGGCCGCGAGCATCTCGCGGTCGGTGTTGAAGTAGCGATCGAAGGTCTCGCCGCGCGCCCGATACTCACGCCGGAGCCGCGTCCTCACGCGCAGCTGGTTCGCGATCATCAGGTAATAGACGACGACGTACGCGACAGTGACCAGCAAAGGCCCCGCGAACGTCGCCGGCAACAGCAAGGGGACGTCGTTCGCCGGCATCGGCCGCGATGTTAGCGCTGCCCCGCGTGGATGACCCGTCCGGGGCGCCTCGGGCAACCTGTCTGGCCGGATGAATGCCGTCGTTCGCCCGCTGCTCGCCCTGGCGATCCTGTTCGCCGGCGGATGCTCGTCCGGTGCGAACAAGCCGACGCCGGGTGGCGGCGGCAATACCGGAACGGCTGGAACGGGCATCGGCGGCATGGGGGGCACGGGCGGATCACTGCCTGACGCGGCCGCCGGAATGGGCGGCGCGGCGGGCACGGGCGGCAGCGCGTCGCCCGACGCCGCGGCGGGTACGGGCGGGGCCGGCACGCCCGACGCCGCGCCCGACGTGCCGGTCGGACCGGGCATCACCGTCATCCAGGAGGATCAACCGGGGTTCGCGGCGGTCGACGGGAAGGTGTACCCGCGCCAGGGCAGCACCAGCGTCACCGGCTACACCGGCACCGGCTTCGCGGACGGCGATCCGGGCATGGGCAAGACCATCGCCTGGAGCGTGAAGGCCGAGACGGCCGGCACGTACAAGCTGATCTGGCGCTACGCGTTCGGCGGGCTGGCGGCGAACACGCGCGACGGCCGGCTGGTGATCAACGGCGTCACGGCCGCCGACGCCGTCACGTTCGCATACACGACCGACTGGAACATGTGGCAAGAGACGCCGGCGCTCGACGTGCAACTGTCCGCCGGGTCGAACTTCATCCAGATCGTGGCGCTCGGCGCGAGCGGCCTCGCCAACATCGACTACCTCGAGATCGTCGGCGAGGGGATCACGCCCGACAACCCGAGCTTCTCGCTCACCGTCGCCAGCAACGACGCCGCCGCAGGCAGCGTGACCTGGACGCCGATGCAGGCGTTCTATCCGGCGGGCGCGTCGGTGATGCTGACCGCGGCGGCGAACACCGGCTACTTCTTCCAGAGCTGGACGGGCGATTCGCCCAGCGCGACCGCGGCCACGACGATCACCATGACGAAGAACATGGTATTGACCGCGCGCTTCCTCCCCACCGGCACGGTGCAGGATCCGGCGCTGGTCGGCTACGCGGCGATCCAGGACGACGCCGGAACGCCGTACCTTCTGCACGGCGGCTCGCTGGGGCCGACGGTGACGGCGTCGACGCTCGACGAGCTGAAGATGTATCTCGGCAGCCCGAATCCGTACGTGGTGACCGTCTCGGGCCTGATCATGGGCGCTGACAGCGTCGACGTGAAGTCCAACAAGACGCTGCTGGGCGTCGGCACCGACGCGCACCTGCAGGGAATCGAGCTGTCGATGAACGGGTCGCGCAACATCATCATCCGCAACATCGCGGTGTCGCACGTCATCGCCGACGGCGCGGGCACGGCCAACGACGCCATCGTGATGACCGGCGCGATGAACGTCTGGATCGACCACTGCGACCTGTACTCGGACCGGACCAGCGGCAAGGACTATTACGACGGGCTGATCGAGATCAAGAACGGCGCGTCGTTCGTCACCGTTTCGCGCTGCCACATCCACGATCACTTCAAGGTCAGCCTGATCAGCTCGGGCGACGAGCAGGTGGGCGACACCGTCATCCGCGCCACCTACCACCACAACTACTTCCACAACTGCGGCTCGCGCATGCCCAGCATCCGCTTCGGCAAGGCGCACGTGTTCAACAACTACTACATCAACAACGCCGACGGCTCGGGCGTGAACAGCCGCATGGGCGCCGTCGTCCGCGTCGAGGGCAACCACTTCGAGAACAGCGAAAACCCGATCTGCTTCCTCGACAGTTCGAAGACCGGCACCTGGGACGTCACCGGCGGCAACACGTTCGTGAACTGCACGGGCATGCAGCCCACGACGTCGACGGGCATGCTCACGCCGCCGTATCCGTACACGCTCGACGCCGTCGGCGACGTGCCAACGGCCGTCCCCGCCGCCGCCGGCGTGGGCAAGCTGTAGGCACCCGCGTCCGCTTTGACCGCCGGGGGCGCGCGCCGTAGTCTCCGGGCCTCGAGGTTCGTCATGCGTCGCACGCCCTTCGCGCACGTGGTGTCTGCCGTGTTGCTCGCGGGGTCAGGCTGCGCGGGCGTCACGCCCACGGCCACCGGTCCTTCGAACGACGGCGGCGGTGGCGTCGACGCGCCGTTGACGTCGGACGTGGGCACGACGGTGCCGGGGATCGATGCGCCGCTCGACGTGACGTTCGTGCCGCCCGACGACGCCGGGATGTGCCAGCGCGAGCTGCGCGCCGTGGTCCGCGATTTCCGCAGCGGCGAGAAGGACGGCCAGCCGAAGCATCCCGACTTCGAAGCGAAGGTCGCCATCGATCCCGGGATCGTCACGGCCATGCTCGGCGCCGATCAGAAACCGGTCTATGCCGGCGGGACGCAGGGGACCACCTCGACGAAAGACAACTTCGATCAGTGGTATCGCGACGTGCCGGGCGTGAACATGACCTTCGAGAAGAGCATCCCGCTCACGGCCGATGCCTCACGCCCCGGGGTCTGGCTTTACGACAGCGACGCGTTCTATCCGCTGGGCAACGACGAAGGGTGGGGGAACCAGTACCTCGATCACAACCAGGACTTCACCACCGAGATTCACGTGAACTTCCCTTACCGGGGCGGCGAGCGCTTCACCTTTCGCGGCGACGACGACCTGTTCCTCTACGTGAACGGCCGCCTCGCCGTGGACCTGGGCGGCGTTCACGACGCGCTGACGGGCACCGTCGATCTGGACGCGCGCGCCGGCGAGCTGGGCTTGCAGGTCGGAAAGATCTACCAGATGGACATCTTCCAGGCCGAGCGGCACTGCTGCCAGTCGACGTTTCACATCGAGACGACGTTGTCCTGCATCAACAACATCATCGTCGAATGAGCTTCAGCGTTCGGCCACCGCGCGCCGCAGCTCCGCGAGCTGATCTTCCAGCTTCTCGAGCGCGGCCGTCTGGTTCGTGAGCTCCGCCTCCCACTCCGCGGCTTGCCGCTCGTACTGTGCGACGCGCGCGTCGGCCTGCGCCGCCAGATCGTCTTCCCCGATGTTGCGCGCCACGTGCGCCTTCTCGGTCCACTCGGTGGCTCGCGCGCGCTCCGCGGTCGCCCAGGAGCACAACTTCACCTCGTCCGCTTGCACGAGTGCGATGGCGCGCTCGGCCTCCGCGAGCATTGCATCCAGGTCGCTGCGCGTGATGGGCGCGGCGAGGCTCTGCTCGGCCAGCCGATCTCGCAGGCGGTAGGTGCGGGCGCGGTCTCGCGCCCGCGCGTTATCGCGCCAGGTCTCGAACGCCCGGCCGATCTCGACCTGCGCCGGCAACAGGTCGCCCTCGTTCGTGACCATCCCGAGCGCGGTCGCGACGGCGAGCTGGAGATCGGCGACGCTCTGGCTCTCCTCGATGGCGTCGAGCGCGAAGGCGCTCTTGAGGATCTCCGTCATGGTACGGAAGCGCGCGCGGAGGGCGCCCGCGTCCGCGCCCTTGGCCCGGGCGCGGTTGCGCGAGCGGGCCTGCGCTTCCGCATACGCGGCGTCGTACATCTTCCGGATCTCGTCGATGCGTCTCTTCCCGAGTTTGCTCAGGCGGCGGCCGACGTCGGACAGCAGCGCCGCCCGCTCGTCCGGCCGCCGTCGCCGTCGTCGTCGCGGCGGCTTGCGGTCACGCGTCGTCTTTCGGGACGCCTTCTTCCGGACCTTCGCCACCACGCCTCGGCATCCTACCGCCTGGCGACGGCCGCGCGAACCTACGCCGCGGTGGTGCGGCGGCGGCGACCCAGCAGCGGGGCCAGAAACTGGCCGGTGTACGAGCCGGGCGCGCGCGCGACCTCCTCGGGCGTTCCGGCGGCGACGATCTGGCCGCCGCGCGCTCCCCCCTCCGGGCCCAGGTCGATGACGTAGTCGGCGGTCTTGATGACGTCCAGGTTGTGCTCGATGACCAGCACGGTGTTGCCCGACGCGACCAGCCGGTCGAGCACGTGCAGCAGCTTGCGCACGTCCTCGAAGTGCAGGCCGGTGGTCGGCTCGTCCAGCAGGTACAGCGTCCGGCCCGTGTCGCGCTTGGCCAGCTCGCGCGACAGCTTGATGCGCTGGGCCTCGCCGCCCGACAGCGTGGTCGCCGACTGGCCCAGCGCGATGTAGCCCAGGCCGACGTCGTCCAGCGTCTGCAGGATCCCGCGCAGCGTGCGGTGGTGCTCGAACAGCCCCAACGCCTCGGACACGGTGGTCTCCAGCACCTCGGCGATGGAGCGGTCCTTCCACTTCACGCGCAGGGTCGCGTCGTTGTAGCGCTTGCCCCGGCACACCTCGCACGTCACGTACACGTCGGGCAGGAAGTGCATCTCGACCTGGCGCACGCCGTCGCCCTCGCACGCCTCGCAGCGGCCGCCGCGCACGTTGAACGAGAACCGCCCGGGCTGGTAGCCGTACGCGCGCGCTTCCGGCGTCTGCGCGAACACCTCGCGGATCGCATCGAACGCCTTCGTGTACGTCGCCGGGTTCGACCGCGGCGTACGCCCGATCGGCTTCTGGTCGATGTCGATCACCTTGTCGATGGCGTCGATGCCGACGACGGCGCCGTGGCGGCCGACCTGGTCGTAGCTGCCCAGCAGCTTGCGCCGCAGCGCGGGTTGCAAGATCCCGTTGATCAGCGACGACTTGCCGGCGCCCGACACGCCCGTCACCGCGACCAGCACGCCCAGCGGAAACGCGACGTCGATGTTCTTGAGGTTGTGCTCGCGCGCGCCCTTCACGGTCAGGAATCCTTGCGGCGACCGCCGTGTGCCGGGCACCTCGATGCGCTCGGTGCCGGCCAGGAATTTCCCGGTCAGCGACGCGGGATCGGCCTTCAGGTCGTCCGGCGATCCCTCGGAGACGACGCGTCCCCCCAGGCGGCCCGCGCCCGGTCCGAAGTCGATCACGTGGTCGGCCGATTCGATCGTCTCGGCGTCGTGCTCGACCACGATCACGCTGTTGCCGAGGTCGCGCAGCCGCCGCAGCGTGCTGATGAGCCTCAAGTTGTCCCGCTGATGCAGGCCGATGGATGGCTCGTCGAGCACGTACATCACGCCTGACAGCTCGGAACCCAGCTGAGACGCCAGGCGGATACGCTGAGCCTCTCCGCCCGACAGCGTCGCTGCTGCACGGTCGAGCGTCAGGTACTCCAGCCCGACGTCCAGCAGGAAGCCCAGCCGCGCGTTGACCTCCTTCAGGATCTCGGTCGCGATCTGCGCGCGCGCGCCTTTCAGCCCAAGCGTCGAGAAGTGCTGCGACGCGCCCGCCACCGTCATCGCGGTCACCTCGACCAGGCTCCGGCCCGACAGCAGGACCGCGCGCGACTCGGGGCGCAGCCGCTGCCCCTTGCACGCGCGGCACAGCTGCTCGCGGAAGTAGCGGCCGTACCACTGCCGCATCACCTCGGACGAGGTCTCCTGCAGGCGCTTCTTGATCGTGTTGACCACGCCCGCGAAGCGCATCGCCCACGATCCGCCGCCGTGCTTGCCGGACCAGGTGACCTTCACGCGCTTCTCGCCGGCGCCGTACAGGATGATCTCGCGCTGCCGCGGGGTCAGGTTCTTCCACGGCTTGTCCAGCGGGATGCCGAACTCGCGGGACACCGCGGCCGCGACGTTCGCGGTCCAGCCCTGGTCGCGCCCGGCCCGATCGCCCCACGGTTCGATGGCGCCGTCGCCGATCGACAGCTCGCCGTTGGGCACGATCAGGTCGGGATCGATCTCCATGCTGGAGCCGAGCCCGTTGCAGTCGACGCACATGCCGAGCGGGCTGTTGAACGAGAACGACTGCGGCGACAGCTCGGGCAGCCCGACGCCGCAGTCGGGACAGGCGCGCGCCTCGCTGTAGGCGCGCTCGCGCGTCTCGCCCTCGACCGCGACGATCACGGACCCGCCGCCCACCTTCACCGCCGCCTCGACCGAATCGGTCAGGCGCGCGCGCTCGCCCGCGTCGATGCTGACGCGATCGATCACGATCTCGATGGTGTGCTTCTTCTTCTTGTCGAGCGCGCTGACGTCTTCCAGCCGCTGGATGAGGCCGTTGATGCGCACGCGCGCGAAACCCGCCTTGCGCGCCTCCTCGAACACCTCGCGGAACTCGCCCTTGCGGTTCTCGGCCTTGCGCGCCATCAGCGTGGCGCGCGTCTTCGACGGCAGCGTCAGCAGCTCATCGACGATCTCGGCCGCCGATCGCGCCGTCACCTCGCCGCCGCACAGGTGGCAGCGCTGCTCGCCCGCGCGCGCGTACAGCACGCGCAGGTAGTCGTAGATCTCCGTCACCGTGCCGACGGTCGAGCGCGGATTCGACGACGCCGACTTCTGCTCGATGGCGATGGTCGGCGACAGCCCGCGCAGCTGCTCGTACTTGGGCTTCTCCATCTGCCCGAGGAACTGGCGCGCGTACGACGACAGCGACTCCACGTAGCGCCGCTGGCCCTCGGCGTACAGCGTGTCGAACGCCAGCGACGACTTGCCCGAACCGGACACGCCCGTGAACACGACCAGCGATCGCTTCGGAATCCGCAGCTCGTCAATCGCCAGGTTGTGCTCGCGCGCGCCCCGCACGACGATGAAGTCGGGCTCATCCGCGCGCGGGCGGTAGTCCGCGCGATCGCGCGCGCTGGTGAGAGACGTTGGACCTTTCGGACTCACGAGCGGCGCAGTCTAGCAACCGCGCGCGCACATGGCATCCCTAACTCGGCCGTCGGCTAACCGCGCCTTCGGCGGCGCGCGATCAGTGCCAGCGCGAGCAGCGCGATCCCGAGCGGACCGCCCGCGCCGCCACCGACGTCGCAGTCGCAGCCGCAGCCGTCGTCGCGCGGCGCGAGGTGGTTGTCCGGGCACTGGCACGCCTCGAAGTGGTTTCCGTCGCTGCCGCACGTCTGCGCGCCCGCGCCGCCGCCGACGCAGGCGCACGCCACGGTCATGCCGGGAATGCACAGCGGCGGCGGCCGGCCCGAATCACCGGCGTCGCCGGCCTCGCCCGCGGCGTCGGTCGCCCCATCCGGCGCCGCATCGGAGCCGGTGCCCGCGTCGGGCGGCGGTGGGCCGATATCGACGCGCAGGCGGTAGCCGTCGGGGTGCATCCGCAAGCGATCGACGCCGCTTCCCGGAGCCGTCGTGGCGTCGTTGCTGATCGTGGTGTCGATCGGCTTGAACACGCCGTTCGGGTCGTCGACGCCGTACAGAGATCCGTAACCGAACGCGTCGCTCGTCGACGCCGTTCGCACGCCGGCGTCGACCGGGAAGACCAGGTGAAACACGACCGACGGCTGGCCGCGGAAAGGGTAGCCGTAAGAGATCGCCCACATGTCCCAGTCGCTGGACTTGGGTGTCGGGTAGATGGTGTCGTTGTAGCTGGCGTTGTAGTCGCCCTCGGTGTTCACCTCGACCCACGCTGCGTAGGTGCCGTCGGGCCAGTCCGCCGGGAGCTCGAACGCGAACGCAATCGGCTGATCGCCTGGTGGCGTGGCCATCGTGACCGCGTCGATCTCGGGCATCGCCGCGCGCGCCTGATCCGCGAACGAGGTCGAATCGGGATGGTCCTGGCAGGCTCCGCCTGTGCAAGGAGGCTTCGTCGACGCATTGGCGCAGGAGACGAAGTCGCGCCGTGGCGGATAGGGCGACGTGGCGCCCAGCAGCCGCGGCCCTTCCGCGGAGGGCTCGCTGTATCCGTTCGCGACGTCCGCGGCCGTGACGAAACGACCCTTGTCGCCGTTGAAGGGGCTGGCGCAGCTGACGGCGTCCAGGCCCTCACGCCGCGTGGTCTCGATGGAGAACGAGAGGCAGTAGTACGCGTCGGGTGTCGAATCCTCGCAGGAGTCTCTGGACGCGAAGCCTTCGGAACGACGCTGGAAGATGACGCGCGGGAACGCGAGGCCGCCATCGGCCAGCCGCCGGAGCGCCCACACCGGCAGTACGCCCTCGCGGCGTCCGTAAGGCCAGTGGTACCCGCTGTTCATCTGGCTGGCGCCGGGCCGATTGCCGAGGCCGCGCCGAGCGACGGCGTCGGTCAGGCGCACCGTCGCGAACCGCGATCCCGGGCCCTCGATCCAGGCGGCGATCTGAGCCCGGGCGGTGGGGACGAAGCGGAACGTGACGGCGCGGGCGGCGGTTTGCCCGCGCGCGGCCGGCGCGGCTACCGCCAGACACGCGAGCATCACGGCGAACGCGGCGCACGGACGCATCGATCGGTCATCTTACGCTCAGCTCGAGCAAAATCTTTTCCCCAGATATCGGGCGGATGACGGCGCGCGCACGTCCGGACCCGCGCCGGCCGCCGTAGCTACGGAATGCAAACCAAGCTGGGCGGCATAGCCGCGTTCTGTGTGGGGGCAACTCTCATCGTGTCGTGCGGCGGCGGAGGCGCAGACGGTTCCATCGATGACACCGGCAGTCCGGGCGTCGTTGGCGGAAAAAGCGCGGGTGGTGCCCCAGGGAATGCCGGCGGGACAGCAAAGTCACCATCCGCTGCGGGTGCAGCGGATACGACCGCGCCCAGCGCGACGGGAACAATCCCCGGCGCGGACGTGACGAACACCGGCGCCGCGGGCGCAACACCCGATGCGACGGACACGACGCCTGGCGCGGCGCCCGGCGCGGCGGGAACCACGCCGAGCGCGGCCGGGACAACGGCCGGCGCGGCGCCGGCGACGGCACCGGCGGCCGGCAAGGCGGGCGCGACGATCGTGCCGCTCTACACGTATCCCACCGATGCCTCGTGGAACACCGTCATCGCCGCGAAGGCGGCCCACCCGACGGTGGGCGTGATCGCGGCCGTCAACCCGGCCAACGGCCCGGGCGCCGCCGCCGATCCCGCCTACGCGGCGGGGATCGCGCGGCTCAACGCCGCCGGCATCAAGGTCATCGGCTACGTGGCCACCGGCTACGCGACCAAGAACGCTCCCGTGGTGAAAGCGGACATCGATCGCTGGAAGGCGTTCTACCCGGGCCAGATCGGCGGGATCTTCTTCGACGAGCAGTCGAGCCGCGCGGGCGACGTCGCGTACTACCGCGACCTGTCGCAGCACGCGAAGGCGCAGGGGATGTCGTTCACCGTCGGCAATCCGGGGACTGACACCTCGGAGGCGTTCATCGGCGCGCTCGACACGATGCTGATCTACGAGAGCTCGGGGCTGCCCTCGGCGACGCAGATGGGCGGCTGGCACGCGAAGTACGCGGCCTCCAACTTCGGCGTGATTCCGCATACGTCGGCGTTCGATGCGTCGTTCGTGCGCAACGCACGCCAGTACGTCCAGTACGTCTACGTGCAGAACGACACGCTGCCCAACCCGTGGGACAGCGTGCCCGGCACCTTCGGCGATCTGCTGGCGGCCCTCGAGTAACGTGAGCCCGGACGGGCACCGCAGTGTGGATTGCGGTGCCTACACGTCCGGGGTCTTTCGCGATCCGTAGCTAGGAGAATGCGAAGCAATCTCGGTGGCATCGCCACGCTCTGCGTCGGCGCATGTTTCGTCTGGTCTTGCCAGGGTGACATCGGCTCGGACGATCCTGGCAGTTATCCGGGCGGGAAAGGCGGCGCGAACGGCGCCGCGACCCAGCCTGCGAGCGGCAGCGCGGGGCACCCCGCGACCGGCGCCGCGGGACACGCCGCGACCGGCGCCGCGGGACACGCCGGCAGCGGCAGCGCGACGACGCAGCCCACGAGCGGCGCGGCGGGGCAACCCGCGACGGGTGGCAGCGCGGGACAACCCGATACCGGCGCGGCGGGACAAGCGGGCGGCGGCAGCGTCGCTCCGCCTGTCAGCGGCGCGGCGGGAGAGCCCGCCACGGGCGGCGCGGGACAGGCGGGCAGCGGCAGCGTGGCTCCGCCCGTCAGCGGCGCGGCCGGGGAACCCGCCACGGGCGCGGCGGGACAGGCGGGCACGGGTAGCGCGGTTCCACCGGCGACCGGCGCGGCCGGACAGCCCGCCAGCGGCAGCGCGGGGGCTCCGGCGACGGGCGCCACGGGGCAAGCGGGCGCGAGCGTGGCTCCACCTGTCGGCGGCGCCGGCGGCGCGCCGGCAATGCCTGCGACCGGTGCGGCGTCGACGATCGTGCCGCTCTACACGTCACCGGGTGATCCGTCGTGGAACGCCGTCATCGCCGCGAAGATGGCGCACCCGAAGGTGGGCGTCGTCGCGATCGTGAACCCGAGCAACGGCCCGGGCGGCTCCGTGAGCAGCGCTTACGCGAGCGGCATCGCCAAGCTCACCGCCGCGGGCATCCGGGTCATCGGCTACGTCGCGACGGGTTACACGGCCAACAGCCCCGCCAGCGTCAAGGCGGACATCGATCGCTGGAAGTCGTTCTACCCCGGCCAGATCACCGGCATCTTCTTCGACGAGCAGTCGAACAAGGCCGGCGACGTCCCCTACTACCGCGATCTTTCGCAGTACACGAAGGCGCAGGGCCTGTCGCTCACCGTCGGAAATCCCGGCACCGACACGGCCGAGGGCTTCGTGGGCGCGCTCGACATGATGCTGATCTACGAGAGCGCGGGCCTGCCGTCGCAGGCCGCGATGGGGGGATGGCACGCGAACTACCCGCCGTCGAACTTCGGCATCATCCCGTACGCGTCGTCGCTGGACGCGACGTTCGTGCACAACGCGCGCAAGTACGTGCAGTACATCTACGTGCAGAGCGACAACCTGCCGAACCCGTGGGACAGCGTGCCGACGTACTTCGCGGATCTGCTCGCGGCGCTGGAGTAGGGCCAGCGACTAGCTGTTGCCCTTGGGCTCTTCGTCGTCGGACAGGTACGCGAAGGTGCGGACCAGGTTCACGATCTGTTCGCGCTGGGGCGGCGTCAGCTCGATGAACTGCACGCCCATGCCCGGGTTGATGTTGTCGTAGCTGCCGGGGCGATACGGGTTCACCCACATCACGCGGCCTTCCAGATTCAGCTGCGCCCCGCCGGGTGGCGTGAAGCGTAGGTTCAACCGCGTGCCCGGCGGCTCGGGGACGTTGGTGCGGATGAAGATCCCCATCGCGCTGATGTCGGTGATGTACGCGAACAAGAAGTTGTCCGCGCTCTTGTAGTCGACCTCGAGGTCGACGGTGACGCGCGCGTGAACCCGGCGGTCAGCCCCGGTACGCCGTCGCTCCGACGTGACCGTCACGTCCTTCCGGCGTCTTTCTTTGCCTCGTCGACTCACAGTGGGTCCAGTCTACTTGATCTCGATCGTTCCGAGTCGAACGCGATCGGCGCCGTCGTGGTTGCCCTGCGTCACCTTCAGCCGCTTACCCTCGCCGCCCGGCCAGAAGCCCATGTATACGGTGTACGTCCCGGCGGGGGTGGTCATCAAGGGCACGTCCGTCTCGTAGCGATCGCGAATGAACTCGCCGGGTAGCCAGAAGTTGGTCCCGAAGGTCTTGTTCAGGGGATCGTGGTCGCCGA
>Ga0207651_10000926_pt1 | contig 12940 bp, 9 predicted proteins | sample KBSM23metaG_FD_184328 | JGI IMG/M metagenome (GOLD analysis project Ga0207651, IMG submission 184328) | Miscanthus rhizosphere microbial communities from Kellogg Biological Station, Michigan, USA - KBS M2-3 metaG (SPAdes) (version 2) | ecosystem: Host-associated > Plants > Roots > Rhizosphere >... | reverse complement strand
CGTCGATTGTGCGCAGCCGCCTGTTCATCAAATACGTTGCTCTGTTCGTCGCCGTCGTCAGCCTCGCGCTCGTCGCCAACGGCGCCTTCGACGTCTACTTCACTTATCAGGAGCAGAAGGCCTCGCTGGTCCGCATTCAGCGCGAGCAGGCTGAGGCTGCGGCCGGCAAGATCGGACAATTCATCAGCGAAATCGAAAGCCAGGTCGGCTGGACCACGCAGCTCCCGTGGTCGGCCAGCACGCTGGAGCAAAGGCGCTTCGATGCGCTTCGCCTCCTGCGCCAGGTGCCAGCCATCACCGAACTCGCCGAGATCGATTCCAGCGGCCACGAGCAGCTGCGCGTGTCGCGGCTCGCCATGGAAGTGGTCGGCAGCGGCAACGACATGTCCAAGGACCCGGCCTTCGCCGAGGCCGTGGCGCACAAAGTCTACTACGGCCCGGTCTATTTCCGCCGCGAGTCCGAGCCCTACATGACGCTGTCGCTCGCCGGCACGCGGCGCGACACCGGCGTGAGCATCGCCCAGGTCAACCTGAAGCTCATTTGGGACGTGCTGTCGAAGATCAAATTCTCCGGGCATGGGCGTGCCTTCGTCGTTGATGCCGCTGGCCGCCTCATCGCCCATCCCGATATCAGCCTGGTCCTGCGCAACACCGACATGTCGCAGCTGGCACAGGTGCGCAGCGCCCGCGCCAGCCTCGCCGGCAACGACGCCGAGCAAGTGGAGGAAGCGCTGGACGTTGCCGGGCACAAGGTGCTGACCGCTTCTGCGCCGGTCGCTCCGCTCGGCTGGCTCGTCTTCGTCGAAACCCCCGTGCAGGAAGCCTATGCGCCGCTCTATGCGTCGCTGCAGCGCACCGGACTTGTCCTGCTCGGCGCCCTCGCGCTCGCCTTCGCTGCCGGCATGTTCCTCGCGCGGCGCATGGTCGTCCCGATCCACGCGCTGCGCGCCGGTGCCGTCCGCCTTGGCAGCGGCGACCTCGGCCAGCGCATCGCCATCAAGACCGGCGACGAGGTCGAGGCGCTTGCCAACCAGTTCAACGACATGGCCGGCCGCCTCCAGGAATCCTACGCCAATCTGGAGCGCAAGGTCGAAGAACGTACCCATGAGCTGAGCGAATCGTTGGAGCAGCAGACCGCCACCTCCGAGGTGCTCCAGGTCATCAGTTCATCGCCGGGCGAACTCCAGCCGGTATTCGAGGCCCTGTTGCGGAACGCAGTCCGCATCAGCGGCGCCAAGTTCGGAAACCTATGGCTGCGCGAACGCGAATTCGTGCGCGTCGGGGCGACCTACGGCGCTCCGCCGGCGTGGGCCGACTATCTGCGCCGGAAAGACTCGTTTCGCGCCGATCCAAGATTTGGAATGGGCCGGTTGATCCGGACGAAGCAGACTTATCAGGTTGCCGACGTCACGGCTGAGCCGAACTATGACGACGAATTGCGTGTCAAAACCGTGGAGCTTGCCGGCGCGCGGACCTTGGTCGGGGTGCCGATGCTCGCCGAGGGCGAGGTGATCGGCTCCATTGTCATCTATCGCCAGGAAGTTCGCCCGTTCACCGACAAGCAGGTTGCGCTGCTGGATAGTTTCGCCGCTCAAGCCGTCATCGCCATCGAGAACACGCGGCTCCTGACTGAACTGCGAGAGTCGCTCGCGCAAAGACCGCGACCGCCGATGTGCTCAAGGTCATCTCCAGGTCGCCTGGTGAACTGGAGCCGGTCTTTACCGCCATGCTGGAGAACGCCGTCCGCATCTGCGACGCCAAGTTCGGCAATATCTATCGTTTGGATGGCGATCTTTTGCACCTCGCCGCCGCGCACAACACGCCGCCGGCGCTTGCCGCGGAGCGCAAGAACGTTCCGCTGAAGATCGAGCAAAACCAGCTGATCACTCCGATGGTGGCGACGAAGGCAGTCAACCAGATTCTCGATGCCGCGACACATCCAAATTACACCGAACAAAGGAATCCGGCCGCTGTAGCCGCCGTGGAGCTCGGCGGCGTGCGCACCTGTATCGCGGTGCCGATGCTGAAGGATAACGAGCTGATCGGCTCCTTCTCGCTGTACCGCCAGGAAGTTCGGCCCTTCACCGACAAGCAGATCGCGCTGGTCACAAGCTTCGCCAACCAGGCGGTCATCGCCATCGAGAACGCGCGCCTGCTGAGCGAGCTGCGCCGGCGCACGACGGACCTTACCGAATCGTTGGAGCAACAGACGGCGACCTCGGAAGTGCTGCAAGTCATTTCGAGTTCGCCCGGCGATCTGCAGCCGGTTTTCCAGGCGGTTCTGGCGAACGCAACCCGCATCTGCGCCGCTAAATTCGGTGCGCTGGTGCTGCGTGAGGGGGACGCCTTCCGACTCGGCGCGCTCTACAATGCGCCGCCCGCATTCGCCGAATTCATGCAGCGTCTGCCGATTCGTCCGGGGCCGAACGTGCCTTTAGGGCGCCTTGCAAGCACCAAGCAGGTGGTGCACGTCGCCGATATCACGAAAGAGCAAGGCTATATCGAAGGTGATCCGTTAGCGGTTGCCAGCGCCGATCTCGGCGGATATCGCACGATCCTGGTCATGCCGATGCTCAAGGACGATGACCTCGTCGGCGCTATCGCTATCTTCCGCCAAGAGGTGCAGCCGTTTACCGAGCGGCAAATCGAGCTGGTGACCAGCTTCGCCAGCCAGGCGGTCATCGCCATCGAGAACGCGCGGCTGCTCACCGAATTGCGCGAATCGCTGGCACGGCAGACAGCGACCGCGGAGGTGCTGCGTGTCATCTCCACCTCTTCTGGCGAGCTGGAGCCTGTCTTCAATGCGATGCTCGATAACGGAACGCGAATCTGCGACGCTAAATTCGGTATATTGATGCTGGCCAAGGCCGATGCTTTCGTACTCGGCGCAAATCACGACGCGCCGCAAGCCTTCACTGATTTCATGCAGCGCGGGCCGGTGCGGCCCAATCCGCAAATAACATTCGGCCGCGCGGTGGTGACCAAGCAGGCGGCACAGACCGTCGATATCACGGTCGAGCAGCCCTACCTGCAAGGCGATCCGTTGGCAGTGGCGGCCGCCGAGCTTGGCGGCTATCGCACCGTTCTCGCTGTTCCCATGCTCAAGGAAGGTGACGTCATCGGTGGCCTGATATTCTTCCGGCAGGAAGTCCGCCCCTTTACCGACAAGCAGATCGACATAGTCCAGAATTTCGCGGCGCAAGCGGTCATCGCCATCGAGAATGCCAGGCTGCTGAGCGAGCTGCGCGAGCGCACTGACGAGCTTGGCCGCTCGGTCGGCGAGCTGCGGGCGCTCGGCGAAGTCTCGCAGGCGGTGAACTCGACGCTTGATCTGGAAACCGTGCTGTCGACCATCGTCGCCAAGGCGGTGCAGCTCTCGCACACCGACGCCGGCACGATCTATGTCTATGACGATGCGCAGCGCGAATTCCATCTGCGCGCCACATACGGGATGGATCAGGAGCTGATCGACTCGCTCACGCATCGGCATATCGACATGAATGATCCTACGGTCGCGGCGGTCCTCGCCCGCGGCGAGCCCACCCAGGTCGCCGACCTGGGTGCAGAGACCGCCTCGTCGGAGCTCAACGCGATCACCTTGCGCGCCGGCTACCGTGCGCGGCTAACGGCGCCGCTGTTGCGCGGACAGGACATCGTCGGCATGCTGGTGGTGCGCCGCCGCACGCCCGGCGCCTTCCCGCAGAACACCGTCGACCTGATCAAGACCTTTGCCGCGCAGTCGGTTCTGGCGATTCAGAATGCGCGGCTGTTCCACGAAATCGAGGACAAGGGCCGGCAGCTCGAAGTGGCGGGGCAGCACAAGTCGCAGTTCCTCGCCAACATGAGCCACGAGCTGCGCACACCGCTCAACGCCATCATCGGCTACAGCGAAATCCTGCAGGAGGACGTGGCCGATCTCGGCCAGGACGCGCTCGTTCCCGACCTCAAGAAGATCGAGGGCGCCGGCCGGCATCTGCTCGGCTTGATCAACGACATTCTCGATCTGTCGAAGGTCGAAGCCGGGCGGATGGATGTCTTTCTCGAGGACGTCGAGCTCGTGCCGCTTCTGGAAGAGGTCCGCGCCCTCATTGTTCCGCTCGCCGAGAAGAACCGCAATACGCTCGAGCTCAAATTGGCGGACCATCTCGGCAGCATCCGCACCGATCGCACCAAGCTCAAGCAGAGCCTGCTCAATATTCTGAGCAATGGCAGCAAGTTCACCGAGAACGGCCGCCTCACCCTCGTCGCCGAGCGTTTCGAGGCCGACCGCCCGATGGTGCGTTTTGCGGTCTCCGACACCGGTATCGGCATGAACGAGGAGCAACTCGGCCGGCTGTTCCAGGCGTTCAGCCAGGCGGACGCGTCCACCACGAAGAAATACGGCGGCACCGGCCTTGGCCTGGCGATCTCCCGGCGCTTCTGTCAGTTGCTCGGCGGCGACATCACGGTGACCAGCCGGCCCGGCGAAGGCTCGACATTCACGATCGTCCTGCCGGCGCGCAGCGACGCGCCGGCGCAGATCGCGCCGGCGCAGGCGCCGCGCATCGTCGCCGAGGTCAGCAACAACGGACCGACGGTGCTGATCGTCGACGACGATCCGGCGGCGCGGGAGCTGCTTGCCGCCAACCTGAAGGGCGCCGGCTATCGGCTGGTCCACGCCGCGAGCGGCGAGGAGGCTCTCAATCTGGCGCGCACGCTCCACCCGGATGCGATCACCCTCGACGTCATGATGCCCAAGCCTGACGGCTGGGACGTGCTCGCCACGCTCAAGGCCGATCCCGACCTCTGCGAGATTCCGGTTGTCATCGTGACGGTTGCACCGGAACGCGGCATCGGGCTGTCGCTCGGGGCTGTGGAAGTGCTGACCAAGCCGGTTGACCGGGCGCGGCTGACGGCGCTGATCAATCGCCTGGTTCGCCGCGATGGGCCGGTTCTGCTCGTCGAGGACGATGCCGATACGCGCGACATGATGCGGCACACGATCGACAAGATGGGACTGGCCGTGGCTGAGGCCGGCAATGGTCGCCAGGCGCTCTCATGGCTCTCCGACAATGCGCCGCCGGCGATCATCCTGCTCGATCTGATGATGCCCGAAATGGACGGGTTCGCATTCCTCGACGCGCTTGCCGACCGTGCCGATTGGCGTGAGATCCCGGTGATCGTGGTCACCGCCAAACAGCTCTCCGCGGCGGAGCGCGAGCGTCTCTCACGGCAGGCACAGAAGGTGATGGAAAAGGCTACGGCGACACGTGTCGATATCGCCGCAGCGATCGGCGCGGCGGTACGGCGCCGGCCGGCGCCCGTAGCGGCGGCACGAAGTTGAAACAGGTGAGCACCGGACAAGAGGGAGGCCATGACGAAAGTTTTACTGGTCGAAGACAACGAGATGAATCGCGACATGCTCTCGCGCCGCCTCATTCGCCGCGGTTTTGAGGTGATCTTCGCGGTGGATGGCAAGCAGGGCGTCGATGCGGCGCGGCGCGAGAAGCCCGACATCATCCTGATGGACATGAGCCTGCCGGTCATGGACGGATGGGAGGCGACGCGATGCGTGAAGGCGGACGATGCGACGCGCAACGTGCCGGTCATCGGGCTCACGGCGCATGCGATGAGCGGCGACCGCGAAAAGGCCCTCGAAGCGGGCTGCGACGATTATGACACCAAGCCGGTCGAGCTCGACCGGCTCATCGCCAAGATCGAGCACCTGCTCGGACTAAACAAGAGTTAGGCAACGAGCGACGCGCGAAAGGCCGCCGCCGGGAAGGCGGCGCGCGCCGGCTTAAGGCAAATGCGCACGGAGGCGTCTTGCCGAAGACGGAGTTGGACGAGCGTCTCAATCGCGCATTGACTGCGTTCCTGCGCCAGGAGGTCCAGGCGCCGGCGAGCGCAGTCACCGATTTTCTCGACATGATCATCGAGGATGCGCCGGCGCCACTGCTCGCCGACCTCAACCGCATGCGCAGCGCCAGCGTGCAGCTCAATGCGTTCGTCAAAAGCCTCATCCGCGATTCATCGTCCGATCGCCTGAACGACGAGACCCTCGAAGCCTTTCACCGGCGGCTGCGCCACGATCTGCGGACGCCGCTCAACGCCATCAAGGGCTACAGCGAGCTCCTCATCGAGGACCTCGACGGGGAGGGCGCGCAGCCTTTGCGCACCGACCTCGGCAAGCTGAAGGCGTCCGCCGACCAGCTCCTTGGACAGATCGACGCCATGACCGCGCTGGCGCGGCAGGAAACCGCGGAAGCGGTCGAGGCCGCCGACGCGCGCCAGCTTGACGTCGTTGCCGAGGTGCTGCGCACGCTCGAGCCGCTGCCGAAGGGCGCGGCAGCGGCGGAGGCGCGGCGCGCGAGCCGCATCCTCGTCGTCGACGACAATTCCTCCAATCGCGACGTGCTCGAGCGCCGCCTGGTGCGCGAGGGCCATCAGGTGACGTGCGCGGCCGACGGCGCGGCGGCACTCGACCTCGTCGTGGGCAACGAATTCGATCTCATTCTGCTCGATCTCATCATGCCGGAAATGAGCGGCTTCGAGGTACTGCGCCGGCTCAAGGCGGCGGCGCATACCGACCATATTCCGGTCATCGTCATCTCGGCGCTCGACGAGCTCGACAGCACCGTGCGCTGCATCGAAGCCGGCGCCGAGGACTACCTTCCCAAGCCTTTCAATCCGATCCTGCTGCGCGCGCGCATCGCCGCATCGCTGGAGCGGAAGTGGCTGCGCGACCGGGAAAAGCAGTTCGTCGCCGATCTCGAGCGCGAAAAGGAACGTTCGGAATCGCTGCTGCTCAACATCCTGCCGCTGGGCATCGTCAACCGCATGCGCAGTGGCGAAACCGCCATCGCCGACCAGGTCGATGAAGCGACGATTCTGTTCTGCGATGTCGTCGGCTTCACCACGCTCAGCGAGGGATTGACGCCCGACCGCACCATCGACTTTCTCAGCAGGATCTTCTCCGCCTTCGACCGTCTGGCCGCAGACTTCAAGGTGGAGAAGATCAAGACCATCGGCGACGCCTACATGGTCGCGGCCGGCATTCCCGACGCGCAATCCGACCACGCCGAGCGCATCGCCGCGCTGGCGCCGCGCATGCTCGAGGCGGTGGCCACGGTCGCCGCGGCGACCGGACTTAAGCTCCAGGCGCGCATCGGCATTCATACCGGTCCGGTCGTCGCCGGCGTCATCGGCACCCACAAATTCGTCTACGACGTCTGGGGCGACACGGTGAATATCGCAAGCCGCATGGAATCGCATTCCCTGCCGGGGCGCATCCAGGTTTCCGCCACCACCCGGCGCGCGCTCGGCGACCGCTTCAAGCTCGAACGGCGCGGCGTCATCAAGGTCAAGGGCAAGGGGGCGATGGAAACCTATTTCCTCAACGAGCCCTGAGCGCCCGCACGCGCGAGCGCATCCATTGGACAACCGCCGACCCGCCCGCTAAGCACGATACCCATGCTCCGCCGCGTGTACGATTGGTGCGTTGCCGCCGCCGACAAACCCTACGCGGCCTGGGTCCTGGGGATCATATCGTTCGCTGAAAGCTCGTTCTTTCCTGTTCCGCCGGACGTGATACTGATCCCGATGGCGATGGCGCGGCCGGAGCGGGCGTGGTTCTATGCCGCCGTCTGTACGCTCACCTCGGTCGCCGGCGGTGTGCTCGGCTATTTCATCGGCGCGGCGCTCTACGACACGGTCGGGCATTGGCTGATCCAGCTCTACGGCTATGGCGACAAGGTCGAAGCTTTCCGCGCCGCCTACGCCCACTACGGCGCGCTGATCATCCTGCTCAAGGGGCTGACCCCGATCCCGTATAAGATCGTGACCATTACGTCGGGCTTTGCCGGCTTCAACATCGTTTGGTTCATCGTCCTGTCGCTCATCACGCGCGGCATGCGCTTCTACGTCGAGGCCTTTCTGCTCAACCGTTACGGCGCCCGCGCCCGCGGGATCATCGAGAAGCGGCTCGGCCTTTGGGCCGGTATTGCGGCGGCGGCGGTCGTGGTTGGCTTTATCATCGTGGTCCGGGTATTCTGAACCATCGGTGCCGAATCCGCGGTGGGACAGCGGCGCCGCTGCAAATCCTGTCGCGATCGGCTGTGATGACGAACCGGGATAGATCTTGCCGCATTGCGGGACCCTCCGCCGCTTGGCTTGTGGCCGCGGCGCTGTCGGGGGCTGCAGCCGGCATGGCGCTGGCCGAGGACAATCAGGCGCCTTCTGGCGGCCCGGCCGCCACCGCGCCGGCGCCGGCAGCGCCCGCTGCGCAGCAGGCGGCGCCGCAGCCTGCGCCTTCGTCGCCCGCGACCGCCACGGCGCCGGCCGCGACCCCGCCGCCTGCCGCAGCGCCGCCCGCGACCGCCACCGCACCGGCTGCGCCGCCGCCGGCCGCCCCCGCAGCGCCGGCGACTGCCGGCGCCCCCGCGGCGACGCCGTCCGTCCTTGCCGCCCCGGCGCCGCCGCCGCCCGCCCCAGAAGCCAAGTCGGGCTTCCTGCACGAGTTCGGCCGGTGGTGGAACGATTCGATGGCCAAGTTCGGCGACAACATGAAAGACGCCGGGAAGAAACTCGACGACTTCAACAAGGGCCAACGGGACGCCGCCAAGGAGGCGATGAAGAACGCCGCCACCGCGACCAAGGACGCGGCGACCGCGATCGTGCGGCTGCCCGGCACGCGCGCGATCGAAGTCCACCAGGCCTGTCCGAAGGCGCCCAACGGCGCGCCCGATTGTCAGGAGGCCGCGGTCAACGCTTGCCGCGGCAAGGGCTTCAACACCGGCAAGCCGCTCGATGTCAGCTCATCGGAGAAGTGCGTCACGACGATGTGGCTGTCGGGACAAAACCCGGGCGAGTGCCGGGTCGAAAACGAATCGATCCTGGCCCGCGCGCTGTGCCAGTAACGACACTTCGGACGCGCGCGATCAGCTCTAAAAAACGTCTCGGCCTTTCCGGATCATGCTCAGAGGAGTCGTCGCGGCCATGATGTCGCAAGCCGAACGCCGCAAGGCCGCCGATATTCTTGTTGCCGCTGAAAAGGAGCGCAAGCAGGCGGTCCAGCTTTCCAAGATGTGGCCTGAGATCACCATCGAGGACGCCTATGCGATCTCGACCGAAGTCGCCGAACAGAAAATCGAGGCTGGCGCTAGACTCATCGGCCACAAGGTCGGGCTCACCTCGAAGGCGATGCAGCGCTCCTCGCAGATCGACGAACCCGACTACGGGCATCTCTTCGACTCGATGATGATCGCCGACGGCGGGCGTGTCGCGCACGAGAACTACTGCGTGCCGCGGGTCGAAATCGAGCTTGCCTTCATCCTCGGCAAGCCGCTGCGCGGCCCCGGCGTCCGCCTGCCCGACGTGCTGCGCGCGACCGAATATGTCGTGCCGGCGATCGAGATCGTCGATGCGCGCCTGCAGGACCCGCGCAAGATCTTCGACACCGTCGCCGACAACGGCGCCGCGGCCGGCATTGTCATCGGCGGCCGGCCGGTCGGGCCGCTCGACGTCGATCTGCGCTGGGTCGGCGGCATCATGTACCGCAATTCCGAGATCGAGGAGACCGGGGTCGCCGCGGGTGTGCTCGGCCATCCCGCGCTTGGCGTCGCCTGGCTCGCCAACAAGCTCGGCCCTCTGGGCGTGACGCTCGAACCCGGCCATCTCGTTCTCGCCGGCTCGTTCACGCGCATCGTGTTCGCCAGGAAAGGGGACACGCTGCACGCCGACTTCGGCGCGCTCGGCGGCCTCGCCCTGCAGTTTGTTTGATTCCTTTTTCGTGGCTGCGCGCTCGCGAGTTGGCAGCCATGCGCGCACGCTAAATCCGCCGACGATCTTCGGCGTCGCGCGCGCTCGCGCGTTCATGTACAATCATGTGCGGGCATGAGGTGAGGCACGGGGTCGGTCGTGCTTCTGCGAAATTGCAGGCGCTGGATTTTCGTCGCTGCGGTGATGTGCCTGCCGGCCACGCTGCTGCCGGCAAGGCTGTTGCACGCGGCGTTGCCTGCGGAGCCGGACGTTTCCGGCCGCACGTCTTTTGCCGGTCAGCTTCTCATTGCCTCGCCCGACTTGCGCCAGCCGGCGTTCGATCACGCGGTCATTCTGCTCGCGCAGCACGGCCGCGGCGGCGCCGTTGGTATCGTCATCAATAGACTGGCCGAGAAACGTCCGATCGCCGGCCTGCTGACGGCGCTCGGCGCCGACGCCAGCGGCGTCACCGAGAGCGCGCGCGTCTTTGTCGGCGGGCCGGTCGATCCGGCCGCCGGCTTCGTGCTGCACAGCGCCGACTACCACCGTCCGGAAACGCTCGACATCGACGGCCAGGTGGCCATGACCAGCGCTCCCGACGTGCTGCGTGACATCGGCCTCGGCAAGGGGCCAAGCAAGAGCCTGATCGCCTTCGGCTATGCCGGCTGGGCGCCTTCCCAGCTCGAGAACGAGATCGCCCACGGCGTGTGGGTGATGGTTCCCGAGGATCCGGCGTTGGTATTCGACACCGACCGCGCCGAGGTCTGGACCGAGGCGCTCGCGCTCTACAAGGCCGGCCACTAGCCGGCGGCAGACGCGCGAGCCCCGAGCGCAGCCATGCTGCAGTGCCGTTGTCGCGCGGGGCCGGCACCGCGCGTTGACATGCCCCGCCGGCAGCCTACATTGAGTGCGTTCCGAGGGGAGCTCCCAGGAGGGAGCTGAGAAACCGCCGCCGGGCCTTGGGCCCGCAACCGCGGAAACCCTTTGAACCTGATCCGGGTCATGCCGGCGAAGGGACAGGAATGTTTTCCACGGCCAACACGCGCCAAGACCATCAGCCGCCCCGCGGCCGCGAAGCCGCGCGCCGGCCGCAGCGGTGATCCCGAATGCAGCCCGCAGTCTTCATCGCCCGGCTCGCTGGTCCGCTGTTCCTCGTGGCCGGGCTCGGCATCCTCCTCAACGGCGCGGTCTATTCGGCGATGATCGCGGAGGCGGTGCGCAGCCCGACTCTCATCTATTTCTCCGGTCTGACGGCGCTTGTGCCTGGCCTCGCCATCCTCAACGTGCACCACGCGTGGACCGCGGATTGGCGTGTCATCATCACTATTCTCGGCTGGCTCTTGGTGATCGGCGGCGTCATTCGCATCGCGCTGCCGCAGACCACCGTGACGCTCGCCGACGCGATCTATTCCGGCGCGGCGGCGCTGCCGGTCGTCGCCGTCATCTCGCTCGTGCTCGGCGCGTTTCTCAGCTTCGAAGGTTATCGGCCGGCGAAGAAATAAGCGCCGCCGGAACAACAACGGAATGCAATGGAGTGCATCGATGAACAAGCATCTCGCCGAATCCGATCTCGCCACGCCGAAGGTCACGACCGGCCCGATCGCCGGCTCGCGCAAAATCTACGCGCGGCCGGACGCGGCGCCCGACCTCAAGGTGCCGCTGCGCGAGATCGCGCTCGATGCTTCCTCCGGCGAGCCGCCGGTCCCAATCTACGACCCGTCCGGCCCCTACACCGATCCGAACGCAACGATCGACGTCGAGCGCGGCCTCCCGCGCAGCCGCCTCGCGTGGGTCAAGGAGCGCGGCGGCGTCGAGGAATACGACGGCCGCCCGGTGCAGCCGGTCGACAATGGCAATGTCAGCGGCAAGCACCTCGCGCGCAATTTCCCGCACACGCCGAAGCCTCTCCGCGCCTCTTCTCCCTCCCCCCTTGCGGGGGAGGGTGCGGAGGGGGGTCGCGAGGCCGCGCACGGAACCAGACGGGTGCAGGTGCTCCCTTCATCGCCCGCGCAAAACCTCCCGACCCCCACCCCCAACCCCTCCCCACAAGGGGGAGGGGAGCACGCCGTACGCGCGTCCCAGGGGGCGACGCATCCCCTCACGCAGCTCGAATGGGCGCGCGCCGGCGTCATCACCAAGGAGATGATCTACATCGCCGAGCGCGAGAATCTCGGCCGCAAACAGATGCTCGAAGCCGCCCAGGCCGGGCATGACGACGGCGAAAGCTTCGGCGCTTCGGTGCCGCTCTTCGTCACCCCGGAATTCGTGCGCGCGGAAGTGGCGCGCGGGCGCGCCATCATCCCCTCGAACATCAACCACGCCGAACTTGAGCCGATGATCATCGGCCGCAACTTCCTCACCAAGATCAACGCCAATATCGGCAACTCCGCCGTCACCTCCTCGGTCGAGGAGGAGGTGGAGAAGATGGTGTGGGCGATCCGCTGGGGCGCTGACACGGTGATGGACCTCTCCACCGGCCGCAACATCCACAACACCCGCGAATGGATCATCCGCAACGCGCCAGTCCCCATTGGAACAGTGCCGATCTATCAGGCGCTGGAGAAGGTCGACGGCGACCCCGTCAAGCTCGACTGGGAGTGCTACAAGGACACGCTGATCGAGCAGTGCGAGCAGGGCGTCGACTATTTCACCATCCACGCCGGCGTGCGGCTTGCCTACGTGCCGCTCACCGCCGAGCGCGTCACCGGCATCGTCTCGCGCGGCGGCTCGATCATGGCCAAGTGGTGCCTGGCGCATCACAAGGAAAGCTTCCTCTACGAGCGCTTCGACGAGATCTGCGACCTGATGCGCAGATACGACGTGTCGTTCTCGCTCGGCGACGGGCTGCGCCCCGGCTCGATCCGCGACGCCAACGACCGCGCCCAGTTCGCCGAGCTCGAGACGCTCGGCGAATTGACCAAGATCGCCTGGGCCAAGGGCTGCCAGGTGATGATCGAAGGCCCCGGCCACGTGCCGCTGCACAAGATCAAGATCAACGTCGACAAGCAGCTCAAGGAGTGCGGCGAGGCGCCGTTCTATACGCTCGGGCCGCTCGTCACCGACATCGCGCCGGCCTACGACCACATTACCTCGGCGATCGGCGCCGCCATGATCGGCTGGTTCGGCACCGCCATGCTCTGCTACGTCACGCCCAAGGAGCATCTCGGCCTCCCCGACCGCGACGACGTCAAGGAGGGCGTCA
>Ga0207651_10000920_pt1 | contig 12951 bp, 10 predicted proteins | sample KBSM23metaG_FD_184328 | JGI IMG/M metagenome (GOLD analysis project Ga0207651, IMG submission 184328) | Miscanthus rhizosphere microbial communities from Kellogg Biological Station, Michigan, USA - KBS M2-3 metaG (SPAdes) (version 2) | ecosystem: Host-associated > Plants > Roots > Rhizosphere >... | reverse complement strand
CGCCACGCTGCAGTCACGCAGGTGCGCGACGCCCGCACGCAGGTCGCTTCGATCGAGACCGCGCTCGCAGCGGGGAACTGGGATGCCGTGAAGTCGTCAGCGGCGGCGCTGAATCAGACGTGCCAGAGCTGTCACACCGCGCATCGAGATAGGCAGGATGACGGAACGTATCGGATCAAGCCCTAATCCTCGATGAACACCTGCTGGAGTTTCTGGCGATCCGCTGACGCGAACACCCAGTCGTCAGACCGATCGCGCGTCAGTTCGTCATCGGTCCACACGGCTCGCATGATGCCGCTGCGGCTGTGTCCGCGCACGCCGAGCAGCAGGTGGCCGACCTCGTGGGCGAGGGCACGGCCGAGGAGCTCGCTGCGCGCGACGCCGGTTCGGCGCGCGACGGCTTGGACTTGATCGTGAAACACCGTCGCCATCTTCCCGGCGTGCGTATCCGGGTCGACGACGGCAAACCCGAGCGGCGGCTCGTTGCCCTGTGCGCCGAGCGCCTCGACGGATAGCTTGCGCAGCGGCGCGCCGGGTGTCAGCGTCGGCATGATGCGGGCGATGAAGTTGCCGGAGCGGCGTGCATCCTGGCACACCGGGCGGCGTCCGTTGTCGGTGCAGTCGTACCACTCGACGAAGACGCCGGCCATTTCCACGATGGACGCGGCCGTTCGAATGGCTGCGGTTCGGAGTGCGACGTCGCCGATTCCGGTCTCGTAGACCCGGACGACCACACGTCGGGTCTCGGCGCTGCCCGTGGTGGCAGTCAGGGAGACCATCGCGAATCCTATGACGATCGCCGTACTTACACGGACGGCGATCGATGAGCCGGCGTACGTCATGGAACGCCTCATCGATAACGCGCCCCGCATCGCAGCGGGGCGCAAAACCCGCCTAAAGTAGCACGCCTTCGGTGCGCAAGTGTGCCGTCCGACCGTCGTGTCGGTTTGCCTCATCCGTCCTGCAAGTTCGTCGGCCTCCGCTCCGCCTACAATAGCCAGCGCACCGTGCCGCTCGAAGTCGTCTTCGCGTTCGTCGTCGGTATCGCCGTGACGTTGCTTTGGCGTCGCGCCCGCGCCATCTTTGCCGACCGGAATCAGCCTTTGCCAGCTCCCGCTGACGCGACCGTGCCGACGCAGCGGATCCAGCAGCTGAGTGAGCCGCTGACGGCGATCGCCGAATCGAGCGCACATCCGCGCGACCTGCTCGACAACGACTCATTCCGTGAAGCCGTCGCGATTCTCGAGTCCGATACGGTCTCGTTGAAGCTCGTCACTGATTACGTCGGCGGTGCGAACTGGCCGATCGCCACAGCCGCGTGCGCAGCGTTGATCACCCGTCCGGATCGGGCCGAGGCGCTGTCCACCGTTGTCGCTGGCTTTCGGCATTGCCGGCCGTGGCCGATGTACTTCGTGCTGCGCTACTTCGAAACGCTTGATGAGCGTCCGCCAGTGGGCATGCTGGTGCTGCAGGGGTCGGAGTGGTGGATCGACCATCCGTTCATCCCCGGTCTTCTCGCCGAGCACTTCGTGGCGCGCAGCGAAAAGGGTGATGAACCCTCATTCGGCGACGGTCTGGCGCGCGCGACAGCGGCCGAGATCAATATCGCCGAGAGCCTGCTGCGGAAGATCGACAGTCCGACATCGAAGCAACTGCTCGAGGGGATCGCGACATTCCGGCGCACGACACTCGATCGCGAGTACCTGCAATCGTTCGGGCGCTTCGTCGAAGAAGACGCCGAGCGTCCGCTACTCGTCGAGCACGAGCCCATTCGCGATCTTCTGGCGCGAGGCGACGTGTGCATCCTGCACCAGCCACCGCGCTCACTTCTCGTCGTCGGCGAGCCGCGCAGCGGCAAGACCAGCTTTCTCACTCTGCTCGCGATGCGGGCGCAGGCGAACGGTTGGACGTTGTTCGAAGCCGGCGGCGTCCATCTGCAGGCCGGGCAGACCTATATCGGACAGCTCGAGGAGCGTTTGCGGCGGCTGCCAATCGAGCTGGCCGCCGACAAGCGTGTGCTGTGGCACGCGCCAGACTTCCTGCAACTGGCGACGAGCGGCATGCACCAAGGTCAGACGGCGAGCATCCTCGATCAGGTCCTGCCGGCGATCGCGGCCGGACGGCTGGTGCTTCTGAGTGAAATCACACCTGCGGCGTTGACCAGGGTGCTGCAGCAGCGGCCGGCGGTGAGGACCGCGCTTGAATTGCTGCGACTGCGACCGCTCTCCGATACCGAAACCACTCGTCTCGTGGATGAAGTCGCGTCGCGGATCCAGCAGCACCTCGCGTTGCGCGTCGAGCCGGAAGCGCTGGAGACGGTGACGTATCTCGCCCGGCACTATCTGAGCTCGGGTCAGATGCCGGGCGCCGTCCTGGATCTGTTGAAGCTCTCGATGCAGCGCGCGATCGCGCAGGACGGCTCCCGCGTCACGCGCCCCGACGTGCTCGCGACGATGGCGCAGCTCACCGGCATGCCGCAGCAGGTGCTGGACGACCGTGAGCGCGTGGACCTCGCCGAGCTGCGCCGTTTCTTCAGCACCCGCGTCATCGGGCAGGATGAGGCCGTTGATGCGGTCGTCGATCGCGTGGCGATGCTGAAAGCCGGGCTGACCGATTCGACAAAGCCGGTCGCAGTGTTTCTCTTCGCCGGCCCGACCGGCACCGGCAAGACCGAGCTCGCCAAGACGCTCGCGGAATTTCTGTTCGGCTCTCCCGATCGCCTGATTCGACTCGATATGAGCGAGTTCCAGAGCGTGGAGTCGATGCGGAAGATCGTCGGCGATCCCGATCGCCCGGACGAGTCGAATGCGCTGACCGATCGCGTGCGCAAGCAGCCGTTTTCGGTGGTGCTACTCGACGAATTCGAAAAGGCGCACGGCCACGCGTGGGATCTGTTCCTGCAGGTCTTCGATGACGGCCGTCTCACCGATGCCAAGGGACATACGGTGGACTTCCGGCACTGCATCATCATCCTGACCTCCAATCTCGGCAGCACGATTCGTCACGACACCGGCTCGGGATTCGTGGCGCACGTCGCCGCAGCGCTCTCGCCGCAGATCGTCACGAAAGCCATTCATCAGAGCTTCCGCCCGGAGTTTGTCAACCGCATCGATCGCATCATCGTGTTCCGGCCCCTCAGCCGCGAGCACATGCGGAGCATCGTGACGAAAGAGCTGTCGCACGTGCTGGAGCGGCGCGGGCTGCGGCATCGGGAGTGGGCGGTCGAATGGGAGGCGTCGGCGCTCGAGTTCTTGCTCGACAAGGGCTTCTCACCGGCGATGGGCGCTCGGCCGCTGAAGCGCGCGATCGATCAGCACCTGCTCGCGCCGCTGGCCGCCACGCTTGTCGAGCATCGGTTCCCGGAGGGCGATCAGTTCCTCTTCGTGCGCAGCGACGGGAAGGCGTTGCAGGTGGAGTTCGTCGATCCCGATGCGTCGGCGCCGATCACGCCGCGACTGGATGTCGAGCCGATGGTTCCGCGCGGCTCCGACCTCACGCTCGCGCGGATGATGCTGCAACCCACCGGCGCGTCGGCTGAACGGGCGGCGTTGGTCGCCGAACTGCAGCGGCTCGACAGCCGGTTCACAGACGACCGATGGGTCGGGCTCGAATCGGAGCTCGCGGCGCAGATGCAGCGTCCTGATTTCTGGAGCCAGCCGGACCGCGCCGCGATCCTGTCGCGTTTCGAGGTGATGGATCGAGTGAAGGCCGCCGCCGGCACTGCGCGTGGGTTGGCAACCCGTCTCGATCGCTCCGTGAATTTCTCGGGCCGCTATTCGCGCGACTTGATCGTGCGACTCGCGTCTCAGCTCTTTCTCGTCAATCACGGGATCGAAGACGCCATGACCGATGCTCCGGTTGAAGTGGCGCTCGCCGTGCAACCGGTACTCGATCAGACGCGCCACGCCGAGGCCTCCACGCGATGGTGCGAGCGGCTCCTCGAGATGTACCGAAAATGGGCGGCCCGACGCGGCATGCAGGTATCCGAGGTGGGTGTGCCCGAGTCGCGACTGAACCTCTTCGTCATCTCGGGCTTTGGTGCCGCACGGCTCCTCAGCCCCGAATCCGGCCTCCACGTCCTCGACTACGAGGACTCGGACGAGGCCGGCCGCACCGTCGCGCGTGTCACCGTCAGGCCGACGCCGCTCGTCCTCCCTGAATCGTCCACCGAGCAGTGGGTACTGCTGTCAGCGCTCGTCGGCAAGGGGCCCGCGCCGGCAGCGATCGTGCGGCGTTATCGGGTGGACTCATCGCCCGTCATTCGCGACCTCAAGCACGGATGGCGAACCGGACGCACCGAACTGGTCTTCGAAGGCCACTTCGATTTGATCGCCGAAGTCTGGCCAGCCGCTGCCGAAGAGCGACGCAGCTGAGCACGCGTTGAGCCGCCTGGATGCGGCTGTACTTGGCACGGTTGGCGCATCGAGTGTTCCTTTTGCTCAGCAAAGCGATTGAGAGGAGCCGACCATGACCGTAAGGGAGCTGCAAACGTCCAACGTGAAGAGCGTCTCTCCAGACACTGATCTCGCCGTTGTTGCCAAATTGATGTGGGAAGGCGACTGCGGTGCCGTACCAGTGGTCACCGACGACCGCAAAGTCATCGGCATGATCACCGATCGAGACATCTGCATCGCCTCGGCGACGCGGTCCAAACCGCCGGCCGAGATCCGCGTCAGCGAAGTCATCAGCGCCAACCACGGCGTTCATGCGGTGAAGCCGGACGACGACGTCCGTATCGCGCTCAGGGCGATGCGCAAGCATCGCGTGCGGCGGCTGCCCGTGGTCGATCGAGAGCAGCGGCTGACCGGCATTGTCTCGATCAACGATCTGGCGATCAATGCGTCGCCGTCGTTGCCTGATAGCGTGCCCGCCCAGGAATTCCTCGAAACGTTTCAAGCGATCTGCGCGCACGAGAAGCACGCGGTGGCGTAGCACGTAGCTTCCAGCTTTAGCCGGACGGAGCGTCCGGCTTCAGCCGGACGTAGTGTCCGGCTTTAGCCGGACATGCAGAAGGACGAGCGCGTCTCGATCATTTCGGACCGAGACGCGTGTCTGGTTGGGACGTGTCGGGAGGCACCGTACGCCTCCCGCCGATGTGAGGTGGGGTTTTTGTCGCGTCCCAAGAGCGGGTCACGAGCGAGGCTGTCCATCTATAACAGCAAGCGCGGTACCACCCTTCGAGTCCTCGAGAACGCGTACATATCCGCCAAATCGCGTCGTGACTGTGCGTGGCCACGCTGCGCCGCTTTGGGCCACGACTCAAGATGGGTAACCCACCGGCAGGTCTGAGTACCATGCGGGTCAGTGTCTGCTCGAGCTCGTTGTGACTGAGCGGTTCGCTCGTCGAGTAGGCGAGCGTCTTGCACTTGCAACGGTTCATGGAAACGTTGGTGCTCACAGCAGCCATGACGCTGTCTGGTTTACTCGCGATCGGAAGTACGCGCGCGGTGCTCGGTGTGCTGCTGTTCGCGCTCACGCGCGACGCAGAGCGATAACAGCGTCGCGGCGACGCGGCCGGCCGCTAGTTCTCGGTTGGTCGTTCAATACGATCGATCACGAAGACCGGCACGAGCGACTTCTCAGCTTGGAGCTTCAGCCCGAGTTGCTCCTGAAGCGCTGTGAAGAACTCCGGTGCTTCGTCGGGAAGCGGGGCGTCTGAAGATATCCCGGGCGTGCGCGGTGGCGCGTATTTCAGCGTCAACGAGTAGTTGCCTTTCAGCCCGGTTCGATTGAAGACCTGTCGGCCGGCCAGGCCGGCGAATGACAAGACCAGCGCATCCATCGTGGTGCTGCCGGAGACGATGATGCCGTTGCCGAACATTCCACCGCAGCGATTGAGGTAGTCACTTTCACTCGCCGGCGGTGGTGGGGGTGGGGCAGGCGGTGTGCCCGGTGGTTTCGGGCTGCAGTCGAGCGTTGATGCTTTCAACTGAGGGCCGAGACGTCCGTCGCTGCGCGCGAGGATAAGGGCGAACGTATCGAGCTCGCGCTCTTCGACGTGCGCTACCAGCTTCATCCGTTCGGCGAAGAACGTACGCCACATTTCGGACCGTTGCTGCGGCGTGGAACCGGTGGGCGGCTTCGCAGTGACATCGTAGCGCTCGGTGGTGGCCCATTCTGGCAGTCCGATCACGTCTCGCACCGGTACTGGCGCTGCACCCCTGATGAACTGCTGAACCCGCACGTTGGCCATGATGGATGTGCCGTCGGGCAAGGTTCGCATGCTGCCGCCGACCGCGTCGGGCGCGCTGCGCTTGATCGAAACGACGTCGAACTCCGCGCGCGGCGTTTGTGCCAACAGGCTGGGGACGATGGTGAACGCGGCGAGGAATAGCGCGGCCGCTCGAGGCATGGCAGAAAATTCTACGCCCCCGCTTCGATCTCCGCTACCACTGGAAAGTGATCGGAGGCGACGCGCGCTGTGCGGGTCGAGTGCGTGAAGATTCGGCGAAGCGCATGTGTCGGGTGGACCCAGATGCGATCGAGCGCCACGATTGGCCACTTCACCGGGAACGATGCGGGCCGTGGCTGCCGGCCGAGCCGGTGGTCGAGTACGTGAACGACCGATCGGCCGGGCAGCCAGTCGTTGAAATCCCCGAGCACGACGAACAGCGTGTTCCGCACGGAATCGAGATACTCGGCGATCTGCCTGACTTGAAACCGGCGCTCGCGGACGCGTAGCCCGAGATGCGCGGCCAGCACGTGGACCAGCTCTCCGCGGACGTTGACCGTCGCCGCGATCGCGCCTCGCGGCTCGCGTCGTTCCATTGACAGATCGATGCGATGAACGTCAACGATCGGATGGAGAGTGAAGAGCGCGTTGCCGAAGCACTGCGTGATGTTCTGCCGCGTGGGTCCCAGTGCACACGTATAGCTATCCAGGGTCGTCAGGACGACCGGACTCCGCGTTTCGAGCGCGACGCTGGCGGGGTACGTGAACTCCTGCAGCGCGACGATGTCGGCGTCGAGCTCGGCGATCACCGTGGCGATGCGGTCAGGGTCGTGGCGTCCGTCGGTGCCGATGCATGAGTGCACGTTGTAGGTGGCCACCCGCATCACTCGGACAGGCTCCTAACCAAACTCCGCCCGGGCGCGGTGACTGGAGACCGACGGCGCGAACTGACGAATCAGCAGCAGCGTGCGCAGAATCGCCGCAGCCGCTGTCAGGAGAATCGCCGTAACGATGGTCACAGCGACGTTCGACGTCGTTGGACTGAGCAGCGTCTGGCGAAGCAGCGACCCGAGAGCGGCGAGCGCGGCGATGGCAGGCACGAACGCCAGCAGGGTGCCGGTCATGAACGTCGAGAAGGGAACTCGCCCGGCACCGCAAACGAGATGAATCGATCCTGAAGTGGCCACTGATGCCAGCCTCAGCACGAGCACGCCGATGACGCCGCGCGCACCCAGCTGCCTCGCTGACCGATAGGAGCGTCGGCTCATCCATCGCGGCAGCCGTGTCGGCCCGATCTGCCGGCCCACGACATACCCAAGCGCTGCGCCGGCGAGCGCGCCCAGCAGCGCCGCCGCCGCGCCGCGCGGGGCGCCGAGCATCACACCGGCAGCGATGGCCATCAATTCCAGCGGTACAAACACCAGGCCCGCGATCGCAATCGCGCCCGCGATCGCCCACAGCATCGACGACAGGCGTGGAAGAACGATGAGCATCTCCCGAATGGTGTGCAACTCGGGGCGCCAGATGACGGCTGAGGACAGCGACGCGAGGGCAATCGCGAGCACGGCGATCGGAACCGTCGGGAACGGCACCGGACGCAGGCCGTTGGTCGCATCCGCGGGCGGCACGAGCCCCTCGACGCTGGATCCGAACGCGATCGGCTCCTCGGGGTCGGCGAGGGCCCGCGCCGCTTCCGACGGTGCCGCTTCTTCTTCCGGTGGGATCTCGATTCGCGCGAGCGTATGGTCGGCGAGCTGACGTGCATCGATGAATGTACGCAGCGAGCCCGCGCGGTCGATCCCTTCAGCGACAGCATCAATGGTGAGGCCCAGATGCTCAGCGAGCAACCGATCGCGGATGCGGCGGACGCCTGCGCGCGCATCAGACTGGGTGGTCGCATCCACGACGACGTCGCATTCCGTGTCCACGCGCATCGACCGGCGGGAGAAGTTCGCCGAGCCAATCCGCACGAGCGTGTCGTCCACGATCATCACTTTAGAGTGAACGAACGTCAGCACGTGCTTCGTGCGTGACGCGGCCGGATAGACCAGCCGGAGCCGCTTGTGCGTGTCGGCTGCGATGAGCTGCCGGAACACGTTGTAGCGGAACGCACCCATCGTGTTTTGTTCGAGCCAGCCGTGGCATTCGGCCGGCGAGACGATCACGACTTCGGGGCCGGTGGGTTCGCGCAGCCGCGCCGCGAGGGCCGCCGCAAGCGCTTCATTGGTGAAGTACTGGCTTTCAACGTAGATCGCTCGCTGGGCGGCAGCGATCGAATCGAGGAACAGCGTCTCGCATTCGCGGACTGGCGGTTGCGCGTCGGAGCCTGGGACCGTCCTCGCGATGGCGACATCGACGTCGGTGAGATCGGGCGTGACGTCGGCGGGCCACAGGTCCTTGGTCGAGGGGCGAACCGGTGGCAGCCGTTCCTCGCCCAGTGCGCGCCAGCGGTCGCGCGCCAACATGCCGAGGCTCGCAGCCACCGGTCCAGCCACCATCGTGTGGACCTCGTGATACGGACCGTAGGGCTTTCCACCGAACGACGTGCGCGCCGGCTCGTCCACACGATGGGCGCTCGTGTCCCAACGATGACTGGTGAGATCGATGCCACCACAAAATGCGAGCTGATCGTCAACGACGACGACCTTTTGATGATGCGAGCCGCCAACGGGGTGACGATCGTCGAACCCGAATCGCACATGGCGATGCGTACGCCAGCCCAGCTTCCATCGCGACCACGGGTCGCGCTCGAGCGTGTACAGCGCGGCGTAGTCCCAGATCAGGATGTAGCAGCGAAGCTGCGGTCGCTGTCGCGCGATGAACGTCAGCAGTTCATCGAGTCTCGTGGGCTCCACCTTCGCCTTCGGCTTCGACGGGACGTCGTCGGTGCCGGCCGGGAGCAGGTCGACTTCGGCGAAGATGTCCCAACCGAGAATGAACACCGTATCGCGCGCGGAGAGCAGCGCCTGCCTGAGCAGCTTGAAGTAGTCGGCGGCGTCCTGGATGCAGAAGACCTGCTGTGCGCGATCGATGCGCCAGCAGTTCTTGCCCGCCTGAACGATCGGTGCCGCCGTGGGAGAGGTTGCGCGCGGCGCGGTTCGCGCCGGTGCGCTCATGCAGTGGACCTCGGTCTCAGCGTACGGTTGATCAACCAGGCGAGCGTCAGCGGAATGCTCACGAGCAGAATCGCGCCGAGGATCGTCGCCGGGGATGGGCTGCGCAGCACCATCGTCAGCTGGTAGCCAAAGCCGGCGAGGCCGATGACGATACCGGCCATGCCGAGAAGCGTGCCCACGACGAAGTCACGATATGTGACGGTTGAGGCGCCGACGATGATGTTGGCGAGCGTGAATGGAAACGGGATCTTGCGCAGGAAGAAGACCGCGAGCGTGCCGTTGCGTCGCAACGTATTCGTGACGCGGACCACGCGTTCGCCGCCCAGTTGTTCGACGCGATGCTGTCCCAGCCAGCGGCCGATCCCGAATCCCACCGAGCCACTGGCGAGACACCCCGCCATCGCGTAGATGGGACCCAATAATGGACCGAACGCAATACCTGTCGCAGCGATGAGGAGCATCACGGGCACCGGGGCGAGCGCGACGAACGCGAACACGACGACAGGTAGCCCGTACCACACGTGACGGTGCGGAGCCATCCACGCGGAGATCGCGTCGAGGTCCCAGGTTGCCGTAGGGAGCAGGCTCCACACGACCGCAACGACCGTGCATACGATTAGCACCGTCCCTACTCGAATCAAGCTCGACCGGTCCATCGACATACGCTCAGCGGCAATGGAGGCAAGAAAGGTGCCGAGAGCTCGCGCCTCAGCCTTGCGGTATGCTTGCGCGCCATGAAGAGATACGGCGCGGCTCTCATCGTCACGTTCGCGATCTCTGCGGGGCCCGTTTCGGCCGACGCACAAGAGATCGATTTTTCAGGCCAGTGGGCGCCCATCTATCACGAGGATGGTCCCGAGCGGCTGCCCGGCCCCGAGCTCGGCGACTACCTGGGGCTGCCGATCAACGACGCGGCGCGGCTGCGTGCCGACAGCTACGACGCCGATCGCATCTCCGCTGTCAGCGAGTATCAGTGCCGCCAGCATGCCGCCGACTATGGCATGCGCGGTCTCGCCAACATGCGGGTCACCGCCGACATCGATCCGCTGAAGCAGCGTATCTTTGCGTTCCACACGCGCATCGGCTTTCACGATGCGGAGCGCACGATCTATCTCGACGATCGCCCGCATCCTCCTCCGACGGCGCCGCACACCTGGGCTGGCTTCTCAACCGGCGTGTACGAAGGCAACATGCTCACGATCAAGACGACCCACCTGAAGGCGTACTACATCCGGCGCAACGGCGTGCCGGCGAGCGATCGCCGCACGATGACCGAGCACTGGGTGCGGCACGGCGACTTCCTGACGGTCGTCACGGTGATCGATGATCCGGTGTTTCTCACCGAGCGTCTCGTGCGCAGTCAGTCGTGGGCGCTCGATCCCGGCCAGACGATGGGCTCGAACTGGTGTGAGTACGCAGCGGAGCTGCCGCTGGGCGATGAGGCTGTCCCGCACTATTTGCCCGGCACCAATCCGTACCTGAAAGAGTTCTCGACCTGGTACGGAATTGCGTACGACGCGACGCGTGGTGGCGCCGAGACGATGTATCCCGAGTACCGATCGAAGCTGCCACAGACGTGGTCGACGCTCGATCGGTGTGGCCGCTACTGTCAGTGCTTCAATGCCGAGGGCGGATGCGCGGTGAAATGAGCGCCCTGATGTGTGGTTCTCGCGGCGTGAGGGCCCTCACGCGTGCTGTCGCGGCGGCTGTCGCTGCGATCGTCTGCGTCATCGGGCTGCGCGCGCAGACTCCCGCGATAATCGTGTTGCCCGTGCAGGGAGCCGTGTCGATGATGACGGTCTCTGGCATGAACGTGACGGTGCAGATCGGAAAGAACGGCGTGCTGCTGGTGGATTCGCCGCCTGTAGACGCCGTGCCCGCCGTCATGGCGGAGATTCGCAAGCTGACCGACAAACCCATTCGCTACATCGTCAACACGAGCGACGATGGGGACCACGTCGGCGGCAACGCCGCGATGGTCTCGGCGGCGGTCGGCCGCGAAGTACGCGGAGCGCCGATGGGCGCGTTGACCGGTCTTGGCGCGACGCTGGGACGGCCGGCCATCATCGCGCACACCAACGTTCTCGGGCGCATGTCGAAGGCGGTGCCGGCCCCGCCGGCTGCGGCGCTGCCGACGACTGATTACTTCCAGCCGTCGATGGACTTCTTCAATGGGGAAGCGATCGTGCTGTCACACCAGCAGGGACATACCGATGGCGACAGCCTGGTGTTCCTGAGGCGATCGGACGTGATCGTCACGGGCGATCTGTTTACGCCCGGGCGATACCCGTCGATCGATGTCGGGCGCGGCGGGTCCGTGCAGGGCCTGGTGCGGGCGTTGACAGAGATTCTGGCGCTGGCGGTGCCCGAGGCATTTGCCGAGGGCGGCACCAAGATGATTCCCGGCCACGGCCGTGTGGCCGAGGAGACCGACGTCGCCGAGTTCCGGGACATGGTCGTGATCGTCCGCGATCGCGTGCAGGATCTCCTCGCGAAGAAGATGACGCTCGAGCAGATCAAGGCGTCGAAGCCGTCGCGCGATTACGACGCCGAGTACAGCGCATCGCCCGCTGACGCGGATCGCTTCGTCGAATCGATTTATCGAAGCCTGACGATGGTGAAGCCCGGAGGCAGATCATGAGAACTCGTAGGGCGGGTCCTTTCGGGCCCGCCTTGTGGATCCTCTTCGCGGCATCGCTCGCGGCGCAGGGTCCTCCGGGCGGACGTGCGGGTGGTCCGCCGCCGGCCGGGAAAGCGGCAGCACGCGTCGACTTCACCGGCAACTGGGTGGCGGTCGTCAGCGAAGACTGGCGATGGCGCATGATCACGCCGGCGAGAGGGGACTACGCCAACATTCCCATCAACGCTGCGGCGCGCAAGATTGCCGACACGTGGGATCCCGCGAAAGACCAGTCCGCCGGTGAGGCGTGCAAGGCCTACGCGGCGCCGGCAATCATGCGCGAGCCCGGCCGGTTGCAGATCACCTGGCAGGATGACAACACGCTGAAGATCGAGACCGACGCAGGCATGCAGACTCGCGTGCTGCGCTTCGTCGTGCCTGGCACCCCTCTGCCTGCAGCCGGCGAGCCGACGTGGCAGGGCACATCCGTCGCGCGATGGGAAGGGCCGCCGCGGGGCATCGCCGGCAGCACGATTCCGCTCGGCCTCGGTGCGCGTGCCGGCACCGACAGCCGCACCCTCGAAGTCACCACCACGCGCATCCGTCCGGGGTATCTGAGAAAGAACGGTGTTCCGTTCAGCGCCGAGGCCAGTGTCACGGAGTACTTCGATCTCTTCAAAGATCCCGATGGCGTGGACTGGTTCGTCGTCACGACCATCGTCCGCGATCCACAGTTCCTCAATGGCCCGTGGGTGACCTCGAGTCATTTCAAGAAAGAGCCGAACGACGCGAAGTGGAAGCCGATGCCGTGCTCCACCCGCTGAGCCCTGCAGAGGACACTGCCGGCTCTGCCAATCCTGCAACTCTCCTGGAAGCGACGCATTCACTAGCACTTATATGGATGCGTCGATCTGGCACGGCGGCCGCATATACGAGGGCGACAGCCAGACAGGCTGCTTACAAGGAGAAGGCACGATGAACCCGATCGCGGCAGGAGTAGCAGGTGCGCTGATGTCAGGTGTGGCGATGTATACGCTGGGTGC
>Ga0207651_10000916_pt1 | contig 12968 bp, 12 predicted proteins | sample KBSM23metaG_FD_184328 | JGI IMG/M metagenome (GOLD analysis project Ga0207651, IMG submission 184328) | Miscanthus rhizosphere microbial communities from Kellogg Biological Station, Michigan, USA - KBS M2-3 metaG (SPAdes) (version 2) | ecosystem: Host-associated > Plants > Roots > Rhizosphere >... | reverse complement strand
TCTCGAAATTGAAATGCAGCCCACGCGCCGCAAAAAGCACGTAAGCGGACGCGAGGCGCGGTCGAGACGCGAGGTACGCCGCGCGCGCGTGCATGGGCTGGGCTGCGGTCGAGCGGGGAGGCGTGCCGGAGGCGAGCGCGGAGGCGTGCGGGGAGGCGAGCGCGGAGGCGAGCGCGGAGGCGTGCGCGGAGGCGAGCGCGGAGGCGAGCGCGGAGGCGAGCGCGGAGGCGTGCGGGGAGGCGTGCGGGAGGTCGAGCGAGGAGGGCCGTCGTAGGCTCAGGCCGCGCGCTTGGCGCGTGAAGCGGCGGCCGTCCTGGGCCGCTTGGGAAGCTGATCCATGCCGTTGCCGCTGGGCAGCGTGGCGCGCAGGGTGCCGCGATCGAAGACCCAGAGGGTGCCGGGCGTTCCCAGCTGCCATTCCTCGTCGCGGGTCAGAGGTTCGGTCGCGACGACGGCGACGCGATCGCGCGCGGTCGTCACCGCGCGGAAGTCGATCTGCATCTCGGCGTCGCGCAGCGTCGCGCGGCCGAACGGCGCCTTGCGGACGATGTAGCAGAGCTTGGTCCCGCAGCGCGCGTAAAGGTGCTGGCCGTCGGCGAGCAGGAAGTTGAACTTGCCCTCGGCGCCCAGCGTGCGCCCGAGCTCCGCGATCGCCTGCCACAGCCGCCGCGGCTGTTTCGGATAGCCGTCCGGGAACGCCGCGCGCAGCTGTTCGATCATCCAGCAGAACGCGTGCTCGCTGTCGGTCTCGCCCACCGGGTGCTCGACGCGCAGCCGGCGCTGCTTGATGTGCGGCAGCGTCCCGTTGTGGGCGAACGCGAAGTGACGGCCCCACAGCACGCGCTTGAACGGGTGCGTGTTCTCCAGCGACGCCCGGCCGCGCGTCTTTCGCCGGACGTGCGCGATGGCCAGCAGCGTCTTGATCGGGTGATTGCGCAGGAACTCAGCCATCACGCTGGTGCAGGCGGGCGTCGGTTCCAGGAAGCTGCGCGCGAACTTGCCGTCATAGAGCGCCAGACCCCAGCCGTCGGCGTGCGGCCCGGTTTTTCCGCCCCGCAGCATGAAGCCAGTGAACGAGAACACGATGTCCGTGGGGACATTGCATTCCATCCCCAGCAACTCACACATGCCGGCATTTTACCGCTGTTCTCGCGTATTTGGCTTGCGGGTTGCCGCGCGCTGAGGTCGAATGGCGACCCTACCTGAGGAGGCTCGCATGCTTCGGCACGCCCCGACAGCGACAGCGATCGCGACCGTCTTGTTGATCGGATGTGGTGGCGGCTCGTCCAAATCGGACGGTGGCGCTGGCATGGGCGGGTCGGTCTCCGGTGGAAGCACGGGCACCGGCGGCGGCGGCGGCGGCGGCGCCGGTGGCAGCACCGGTGGCTCCGGCAACACGGCGGGCGCGGCGGCGCCGCCGACAGGGTCGCTGGTGTTCCAGGGCCTGTCGGCGCTGCTCGACGCCGGTCCGCCCTGCACAGGTGAAGTCGGCGCGACCGGCGATCGCTGGTGCGGATTCCTCGCCAACTCGACCACCGTCACGGACGGCACGGCGATGTTCGTGGTCAACGTGTCGAAGGCCGCCGCCGGCACGTCGATCACCTGCGGCGTGACCGACGCCAACTGCCTGAAGCTGACCGACATCTTCTGGGAGGACCAGTTTCACCTGGCGTTCTTCCAGGGCGACACGCTGGTGTATTACGACCGGCCGACGGCCACGGCGCCGTTCGCGCCCATGGGATGGCGCCCGGGCATGACGGCCGGCCGCGCGCTGGCCGTGCCCGACGCCAACACGGATCTGTGGAGCTGCGTCCCCAGCACCAAGGGGGACGCGATCTGGTGCCTGAGGGATCTTGCAATGGCGATGCAGACCGATCCAAATGTGCTGCTCAGCGATCTGCTGGCGGGCCACCTGGACGCCGCCGCGACACCGCCGCTGGCGCGCATCGAGCAAGTCATCTCGCTCAACGCCGCCGACAACCCGGACCTCCCGCACTTCCAGGTCGGCTTTCCCGTGCCCGGCTCGGAGACCATCGCCTGGTCGTCGCGGGCCGTGGGATCGGGGCCCGAGGTCCTGAAGATGCAGACGCTGGGCAACGACGCCAGCCGCGCCACGGTCGCCAGCGGCATCAACAGCTGGCGCGGCTCGCCCGACGGGATGCGCTGGTACTGGCTGAGCGCCGTCAGCGAGACCACGGGCGCGGGGACGCTGCAGACCGCGCCGTTCCCGGCCGGGACCAGCCCGGTCACGCTCGCCACCAACGTCGGCCAGTACGCGCTTCCCTCGGCGACCTCGGCGCTGAGCGTGGACAGCGCCAAGGCCATGAAGGTCTTCGCCGATCAGGTCGGCGCGCCCACCACCAGCACGTCGCTGGACACGGGCGTGCTGGGATTCATCTCGATCAGCACGGCGGGTCATCCCGCGTACGTCAAGACGACCCGCACCAGCTCGGCGACCGGTGAGCTGACCGGCATCGATCTCTACGTGAAGAAGTTCGACGGAACCGACGCCTGCACGCTCGACGCGACCGCGGATGCGTTCCCGAGCAACTTCGGGTTCACGCCCAGCTCGACCGGAGCGACGTGGATCCAGACGACGCTCACTTCGGGTAACGCGCAATACACGCGCTTCTCGGATTGCATGAAGATGCCCGTCGCCACGAATGTCGTGTTCGCGCGGGCCATCGGCGACCGGGCCGTCCTGTACCTCGATGGATTCGACGACCTGACCGGGACGGCGACGGTGAAGGCGCGGAACCTGGACGCGGCCCACGGGCTGACCGCGGACCCCGCCACGGTGGTCGGCGGGCAGGTGGGCACGCTGATCGTGGCTTCCTCCGCCACCACCGACATGCTGGTTTACACGGTCAACGGGGGGGGCAACGCCGACGGCGTTTACGTCCGGGGTTTCGGGCCCTAGGGGCGCCCCGCCCGACCCGACGTTCGATCGGTTTGCGATCCGTCTTGCGGTTGACACCATCCGTAGTTTTCCGTAGGTTGCCCGGCGGTTTAGAAGGATCATGCCGCCCGAGTTCTCAGCGCAGTCGAAGCAGCGCATCGACCGGGTGCTGTCGCGGTATCCGAACAAGCAGGCGGCGCTGCTGCCGGTGCTGCACATCGCCCAGGACGAGTTCGGTCACCTGCCCGATTCGGTGATCGAGCTCTGCGCGAAGACCTGCGACGTGTCACCGGCGCACGTGTTCGGCGTCGTCACCTTCTACACGATGTTTCACCGCTCGCGGCACGGGCGGAACGAGCTGATGGTGTGCACGAACATCTCGTGCATGCTGCGCGGCGGTTACCAGATCCTCCACCACATCGAGCAGAAGCTGGGGATCAAGGCCGGCCAGACCACGCCGGACGGCGCCTTCACGCTGGTCGAAGAGGAGTGCCTGGCCGCGTGCGCGAACGCGCCCATGATGATCTGCGGTCAGGAGTACTTCCTCGATCTGACGCCGCAGAAGGTCGACACCATCCTGGACGACCTGCGACGCCGCTGGCGCGAGCAGCAGAAGATGGCGCCGGTTGGCGGCGGCGGGACCCTGCACGGCGTCGGGCCGACGCCCGGGGCCAAGGCCTAAAGGACGCGCGACCATGGCAAACGCCGAAGCCGCCAACCTCAAGATCGTCACCAAGAACTTCGGCGTGACCGACAGCCACAAGCTGTCCGTCTATCAGCAGCGCGGCGGCGGCCAGGCGTTCCGCAAGGCGCTGACGATGCAGGCGGCGGCGCTGGTCGACGAGGTCAAGAAGTCGAACCTGCGCGGGCGCGGCGGCGCCGGTTTCCCGACGGGTATGAAGTGGTCGTTCATCCCCAAGGAGGCCAAGACGGTCTACCTGGTGGTGAACGCCGACGAGTCCGAGCCGGGCACGTGCAAGGACCGCGAGCTGCTGGCGTACGACCCGCACCTGCTGATCGAGGGGATGCTGATCGCGTCCTACGCCCTCGGCTGCAAGCACGCATACATCTACATCCGCGGCGAGATGATGCGCGAGGCGCGCATCGTCGAAGACGCGATCGACGAGGCGTACGCGGCCGGGCTGCTCGGCAAGGATCACTTCGGTACGAACGGCGCGTTCAAGCTGGACATCACCCTGCACCGGGGCGCGGGCGCGTATATCTGCGGCGAGGAGACGGGCCTGCTCAACTCGCTGGAGGGCAAGCGCGGCTGGCCGCGGCTGAAGCCGCCGTTCCCGGCGGTGCGCGGCCTGTTCAACGCGCCGACGGTCGTCAACAACGTCGAGACGCTGATGAACCTGCCCGACATCGTCACCCGCGGCGGCGAATGGTTCGCGGGCGTCGGGATGGGCAAGTCGGGCGGGACGCGCATCGTCTGCGTGTCGGGCCACGTCGCCAAGCCGGGCGTCTACGAGCTGCCCATGGGGATCTCGACGCGCGCGCTGATCTACGACGTGTGCGGCGGCATCCCCGGCGGGCGCGCGCTCAAGGGCGTCATTCCGGGCGGCAGCTCGATGCCGCCGCTGGACGCCAGCGAGATCGACGTGCCGATCGAGTTCGACGCGCTGATGACCGACACGCGCATCAAGGACGTCGAGATCCGGCCGGGCGTTCCCTTCGACCTGGGCGGCGGTCGCAAGCTGAAGACCATGGCGGGCTCGGGCGGCGTGGTCGTGTTCGACGACACCACCGACGTCGTCGCGCTGTGCGCGCGCATCATGGAGTTCTACGCGCACGAGTCGTGCGGGCAGTGCACGCCCTGCCGCGAAGGCTCGGGCTGGCTGGCCCGCGTGTGCAAGCGCGTCGCGCGCGGCGAGGGCGAGCCGGGCGACATCGAGCTGATGGCGAACGTCGCCAACGGCATCGGCGGCAACACCATCTGCGCGCTGGGCGACGCCGCCGCGTGGCCGATGCTGGGATTCATCACCAAGTTCCGCGCTGACTTCGAGGCCAAGCTGGCCCAGTCGGCCAAGGCGCGCGGGACGGCCGCGCCGTCCGCGAGCAGGGCAGGGGCCGCCGTATGAACCCCGCCAACGCCGCCGCCGGTGTGCCCGTCCCGATCGGCCATCTGATCCTGTTCCTCGTGATGGCCGCGTGGGTGGCGTTCTTCGCGATCCTCACCATCACGCGCCGCAACCCCGTCACCGCCGTGATGTCGCTGGTCGCCACCTTCTTCGGCCTCGCCGCGATCTACGCGGCGCTGTCGGCGCACTTCCTGGCGGTCATCCAGGTGCTCGTCTACGCGGGCGCCATCATGGTCCTGTTCATCTTCGTGGTCATGATCCTGAACCGCGAGGAGGTGGCGCCGCTGGCGTTGCGGCCGATGCGCCTGCTGGGTGTCGCCGCCGGGGTGTATCTCACCGTGACGTTCACGCAGGTGGTCCTGAACGACTACCCGATGAACAGAGCGCCGGTTGCGGTCTCCGAGACGTACGGGACCGTCGCCTCCGTCGGCGACATGCTGTTCCGCGAGTTCCTGTACCCGTTCGAGGCGATCTCGCTGCTGTTGCTGGTCGCGATCGTGGGCGGCGTGGTGGTCTCGCGCTCGCACCAGAAAGAGGTCGCCGCGCAACGCGCCGCCGATTACCGCAAGCAGGTCGCGGAGCTGGCGACGCGCGATTACCCGGGCGCACAGGAAGAGCTGCCCGCCCCGGGAGGGCACCACTGATGGACATCCCCACCGCCTACTACCTGCTGCTGTCGTTCGTCCTGTTTCTGATCGGCACCGCCGGCGTGCTGCTGCGACGGAACGCGCTGATCGTGCTGATGGCCATCGAGCTGCAGCTCAACGGCGGCAACCTGGCCCTGCTCGCGTTCGCGCGCGAGCTGCGGGATCAGAAGGGGCACGTGTTCGCGTTCCTGGTCATCGCGCTGGCAGCCGCCGAGGCGGCCGTCGGGCTGGCCATCCTGGTGGGCCTGTTCCGCAGTCGAGAGAGCGTCAACCTCGATGACGCGACGATGATGAAGCGCTGACGGGGACGCCGCCGCCATGAACTTCAACCTCGGCCTGATTCCGTTGCTCCCCTTCCTGGGGGCGGCCGTGCTGATGTTGTTCGGGCGCAAGTGGTCACGTGACACGGTGTTCATCGTGGCGGCGCTGGCCATCGGCGCCGCCTGCATCGTCGCGATCGACGGCTTCTTCTTCGTGCTGCCCGACGCGGGGCCGGGCGGGCTGTCGGACGTCGTCATGACCTGGATCGCCACCGGCGATCTGCACATCGACCTGGCGTTCCGGATGGACGCGCTGTCGGGCGTGATGTGCCTGGTCATCACGTTCATCGGCTTCCTGATCCACATCTTCGCCGCCGGCTACATGGCCGACGATCCGGACTACGCGCGCTTCTTCGCCTACCTGAACCTGTTCTGCGGGGCGATGCTGGTGCTGGTCCTGGGCGACAGCCTGCCGGTGCTGTTCATCGGCTGGGAAGGCGTCGGCCTGTGCAGCTACCTGCTGATCGGCTTCTGGTACTCGAGCACGGCGAACGCGGACGCGGGCAAGAAGGCGTTCATCACCAACCGCATCGGTGACTTCGGCTTCCTGCTGGGGATGTTCCTGCTGTTCCAGTACACCGGGACGCTGTCGATCCCCGAGATCGGCGGCGCCGCCGGGCTGACGAAGACGCTGTGGCTGGGCCAGCCGGTCGCGTTCTGGGCGGCGCTGTTCCTGTTCGTCGGGGCGGCGGGCAAGTCCGCGCAGATCCCGCTTTACGTCTGGCTGCCCGACGCGATGGCCGGCCCCACGCCGGTGTCGGCGCTGATCCACGCCGCGACCATGGTGACCGCCGGCGTCTACATGATCGCGCGCATGCACGCGGTCTACCTGCTGGCGCCGGCGGCGATGGCGATCGTGGCGGTGGTCGGCGCGCTGACCGCGATGTTCGCGGCAATCATTGGTTTCGCGCAGAACGACTTCAAGAAAGTGCTGGCCTACTCGACGGTCAGTCAGCTGGGCTTCATGTTCGCCGGCGTCGGCACCGCCAACTTCGACGCCGGCATCTTCCACCTGGTCACGCACGCGTTCTTCAAGGCCGGCCTGTTCCTGTGCGCCGGCTCGGTGATGCACGCGATGAGCGGGTCGGGCGACATCACCATCATGGGCGGCCTGCGCAAGAAGCTGCCCTGGACGCACGGCGTGTTCTTCGTCTGCTGGCTGGCGATCTGCGGCATCCCGATCTTCTCCGGCTTCTTCTCCAAGGACGCGATCATCGCGGGTGCGTTCTCGACCGAGATCTTCGGCCACGACCTGGCGTGGGTGGGCAAGCTGGTGGGCGTGATGCTGATGCTGGCGGCGCTGGGGACGGCCTTCTACATGTCGCGCCTCTACTTCCTGGTGTTCTCGGGCGACGAGACGCGCGCGTCCGAGAAGATCAAGCACCACATCCACGAGTCGCCGCCCATCATGACCTTCCCGCTGGTCGTGCTCGCGGCCGGCGCGACGCTGGTCGGCTTCCTCGGGCTTCCCTCCGGGCTGTGGCATCACCCCGAACAGAACCTGCTCTACCATCACCTCGAGCCCGTGCTCGGGCCCGAGCTCGAGGTCTCGCACAGCACCGAGGCGATCTTCATGGCGCTGTCGACCGTGCTGGCGGTGGTCGGCATCGCGCTGGCGGCGGTCTTCTACCGCGGCGGCTACAAGGAGCCGGCGCGCGCGTTCGGCGCCAAGTTCCCCGGCTTCCTGCGCCTGGTCCAGGACAAGTTCCGCGTCGACGAGCTCTACGACGCCGTGATCATCCGTCCCGTGAAGGCGTTCTCGCGCGGCCTGTTCAGGTTCGTCGACCGCATCGTCGTCGACAAGATCCTGGTCGAGGGAACGGGCGCGATCGTCGACGTGTTCGCGCGCCTCGCGCGCGCCGTGCAGGGCGGCGACGGCCAGCGCTACATGGCCGTGTTCGCGGTGGGGGTGGCGCTGCTGGTCCACTTCGCGACGCAGCCGACGCTGCCCTTCACCAAGCTGAAGATCACGCAGACGGGCCGCGCCGTCGAGGTCGACGCCCGCCGCAGCAAGACCGCGCCGACCCGCGATCTGGACTACCTGTTCGACTTCGGTGACGGCCGCCCGCTCGTCAAGGCCAAGGCCGGCGAGCAGCACCACGACTACGATCGCCCCGGGACGTACACCATCCACGTCACGGTCTCGGACCCGCGCTGGGGCACGGAAGACGGCTTCAAGGAAAAGGTCGAGGTGCAGTGATGGGCTTGCTTGCCTGGATCACGCTGCTCCCCCTGTTCGGCGCCGGCCTGTGCATGCTGGTGCCGCGCGAGGAAGAGTCGATTCACCGCGGTATCGGCCTCCTGACCGCGATCGTCACCCTCGTGGTGTCGCTGCTGATCTTGCCCGACTTCGACAGCGCCCAGGCCGGCTTCCAGCTGCAGGTCGACAAGGAATGGATCGCGCCGCTGGGCATCCGGTTCCACCTGGGCATCGACGGCATCTCGCTGTGGCTGGTGCTGCTGACGACGTTCCTGATGCCGGTGACGCTGCTGTCGCCGCAGGCGATCGGCATCCACAACGTGCGCGTCCGCGAGTTCACCATCGCGATGCTGGTGCTCGAGGCGGGGATGATCGGCGCGTTCCTGGCGCTGGACCTGTTCGTCTTCTACGTCTTCTGGGAGCTGATGCTGATCCCGATGTACTTCATCATCGGGATCTGGGGCGGCGAGCGCCGCATGTACGCGGCGATCAAGTTCGTCATCTACACGCTGATCGGCTCGCTGCTGATGCTGGTGGCGATCCTCTACCTCTATTCGGCGTGGCACGCCGCCACCGGCAGCTACAGCTTCGACTACACGAACCTGTCGCACCTGACGCTGCCCTATCTGCCGCAGATGCTCTGCTTCGGGGCGTTCGCGCTGGCGTTCGCGATCAAGGTGCCCGTGTTCCCGCTGCACACCTGGCTGCCCGACGCCCACGTCGAGGCTCCGACGGGCGGCTCGGTGATCCTGGCGGCGGTGCTGCTGAAGTTCGGGACGTACGGGTTCATCCGGTTCGCGCTGCCGTTCTTCCCGCTGGCCGCGCGCGACGCCGCGCCGCTGATCGCCACGCTGGCGGTGATCGGCATCGTCTACGGCGCGCTGATGGCGTACGTGCAGGACGACGCCAAGAAGCTGGTGGCGTATTCGTCGGTGTCGCACCTCGGCTTCGTCGTGCTGGGCATCCTGACCTTGAACCCGCAGGGCGTGCAGGGCGCCCTCTACCAGATGCTGGGTCACGGCATCTCGACGGGCGGCCTGTTCCTCGCGGTCGGCCTGCTCTACGACCGCCGCCACACGCGCCGCCTGTCCGACTTCGGCGGGCTGTGGAAGCAGACGCCCAGGTTCGCGGCGTGCTTCCTGATCATCGTGCTGGCGTCCGTCGGACTGCCCGGGCTGTGCGGGTTCGTCGGCGAGTTCCTGGTGCTGATCGGGACATTCACGGCAAACAAGACCTGGCACGCCGTCGGCATGTCGGGCTACTTCCCGCTGCCCAAGCTGATGGGCGCGATCTCCGCCACCGCGGTGATCCTGGCGGCGATGTATCTGCTCACGATGTACCAGAAGCTGATGTTCGGTCCGCTCGACAAGGCGGAGAACCGCAGCGTGCGTGACATCCACGGGCGCGAGACCTGGGTGTTCGGCATCATCGTGGTCGCGGCGCTGGTGATGGGCGTGTTCCCGCAGCCGATCCTGTCGCGCTCCGAGAAGTCGGTCGACGCGTTCATCGCCGGCTACCGCGATCGCCTGCAGGATGCGCGCAAGATGAAGCCCGAAGATCCCGCGCACGTGTACCCGGCGCTGCCTCCCGCGGCGACGGGGGCCGCCCCGGCGGCGCCTGCGCCCGGCGCGGCCGCCCCGCCGCCCCCCGCGCTTCCCCCCGGAGGCATGGCGCGATGAACTTCGACTCCAGCGCGATTCTCGCCTTCACGCCGCTGCTGATCCTGATCGGCATGGGCTGCATCGTCCTCCTCGCCGAGACGTTCGTGCGCGGTCAGAGCCGCGCCGGCCTGGCGTGGCTGGGCGTCGCCGCCTGCGTCGTCGCGCTGCTCGCGGTGGTGCTGCAGTGGCCCGAAGCAGCCGAGACGAAGTCGTACTTCAATTCCATGCTGGCCGTCGATCGCATGTCGCTGTACCTGGACGGCGCGTTCATCGTGGCGGCGCTATTGACGTTGCTGTTCGCGCCCCCTTACCTGCGCGAGCAGGGCTTCGAGTTCGGCGAGTTCTACGCGCTGGTGCTGTTCGCGACGGCCGGCATGGTGATGGTCGCGCACGCGACGCACATGGTGTCGCTGCTGATCGGCATCGAGACGATGTCGCTGGCGGCGTACGTGCTGACGGGTTGCTGGCGCAAGAGCCAGCGCAGCGCGGAAGGCGCCATGAAGTACTTCCTGATGGGCGCGTTCGCGACCGGCTTCCTGGTCTACGGCATCGCCCTGGTCTACGGGACCACCGGCGGCGAGATGTCATACGCCGGCATCGCCTCCAAGGTCGGCGTCGCTGCCAAGGCCCCGCTGTTCTTCCTGGGCGAGTACTTCATCCTCGTCGCGCTGGCGTTCAAGGTCGCGGCCGTGCCCTTCCACATGTGGGCGCCCGACGCCTACGAGGGCGCGCCCACGCCGGTCACCGGCTTCATGGCGGCGGGCGTGAAGGCGGCGGCGTTCGGCGCCATCGTGCGCATCCTGGGCACCGCGTTCGCGAACCCGCTGCTGGTGTTCGACGTGACCGGCTGGGCGAACGTGCTGGCGGCCGGCGCGGCGATCACGATGACGCTGGGCAACCTGGCGGCGGTCCGCCAGGAAAACGTGAAGCGCATGCTGGCGTACTCGTCGATCGGACACGCCGGCTACCTGCTGCTGGGCGTGGTGGCGTCGGGCCTGGGCGTCGCCAGCGCCAAGCCGGCGGTGCTGTTCTACCTGGTGGCCTACACGTTCACGACGTTGGGCGCGTTCGGCGTCGTCGCGTGGATCGGCAACCGCAAGGACGAGCGCCTGTTCGTCGACGACTGGGCGGGCGTCGCGGCTGAACGGCCGGGCGTCGCGCTGGCGATGACGATCTTCCTGCTGTCGCTGGGCGGCGTGCCGCCGACCGGCGGATTCTTCGGAAAGTTCTACCTGTTCAAGGCGGCGATGGAGTCGCCCCAGCTCTACTGGCTGGTGGTGCTGGCCGTGCTGAACAGCGTGGTCAGCGTCTACTACTACCTGCGCATCGTCGTCGCGATGTACTTCAGGAGCTCGGGGCGGCCGCTGGCGCCGACCGAGGGCGCGACCATGCGCGCCGGCCTGCTGCTGGCCGCGATCGCGGTCGTGCTGCTGGGCGTCTTCCCCGGCACCTTCGTCGACTGGGCCGGCCCGATCGCGCTCAAGTAGCCGCGCCGCGGAGCTTCTTGAGGAGCGTCCTGGGCGCGATCGCGCGGTAGCTCTCGTCGATCCACGCGCACAGCATGTCCAGCGGCGGGTCGTCCGACGGCTCGAAGTGCGCCGAGACCCAGCCCGCCTTGCCCAGGCCGTAACCCGTCGGCGTCGCGAACGGCAGCAGCAACGCCATCGGCCCGCTCTCCGGCAACTTGACCGACAGGCCGAAGCCTCCGTCGTCGGTCTTGCCCATGAACACGAACACCTTCTTGCCGACCTTGACGACGCGTTCGCCCCACGGGAATTCCTCCCGTGCGCCCGGAAACTTCAGGGCGAAGGTGCGCAGCGCCGCCTCCGCCTTCTTCGATTTGCTATTCATCGCCCGGGTGCGCTTTTTCATGGCCGATATTCCCGCGATGACTACCATTTGGCCCGCAACCTGAAAAGGAGACTCCAGATGGCGATCGCCAAGGCAAGTGCGCAGTGGAAGGGAACGCTCAAGGAAGGCTCGGGAACGATGAAGGGCGCAAACGGCTTCTTCGAGACGCCGTTTACCTTCAAGTCCCGCTTCGAGGGCGACACGAAGGGAACGAACCCTGAGGAGCTGATCGGCGCCGCGAGCGCAGGCTGCTTCTCGATGTTCCTTTCGGCGCAGCTCACCAACGCGGGCAAGCCGCCCACGACCATCGACACGTCGGCGACGGTGCACCTGGGCGACGGGCCGACGATCACCAAGATCGAGCTGGTGACGCGCGCGGTGGTGCCCGGCATCGACAAGGCGCTGTTCGACGAGAAGGTCGCCTTCAGCATGAAGAACTGTCCGGTGTCGAAGGCGCTGGCGTCCGTCGCCAGCCTGACGGTCGACGCGCAGCTCGCCTGAAGGGCTACTGTCGCTGGGCGACCTGGACGAAGCGCGTTCGCATCGTGACCGGGTCGATGTCCAGCATCTGAAGACGGTCCCCCTGCACGCAATAGCTCACGGTGCCGGCGGCTCCGTTCGCCGGCATCGTGGTGAGCGTGAGGGCGGCCCCCGAGGTCGTGTAGGTGCCGGATTCCGTGTGGTTGCTCGGTGTCATCGCGAGCTGGCAGACGCACGTCGTCGAGCCGGCGCACGTCGCCGACTGGTACATTGGCGTCGCGGCGAGGGAGGCGGCGAACGCGGCGCAGGTCGAGCCGTCGGCGATGCACGACGCGGGAAACGTGTACGTGTAGGCGACCGACCCGATCGAGGTTGAGGTGTAATCGGTCGCGGTGAACACGATCGATCCAGTCCGCGTGACGGTGAAGTTGCTGCCCCTCGCCTCGGGGCAAGTCGGATTGGCCAGCTGCTCATTGATGTACGCGTCGTCGACGCAGTAGCTGACGTAGTTCCAGGTGCCGATCAGATTACCGCCGCACGGCGCGGTGCCGTCGCAGGTCGCGCCGCCGCCTGTGCCGGCCGTCGCGCCGGTGCCCGAGGTTCCGCCGCCGCCGCCCGCCGATGTGCCGCCGCCCCCGGTCGTGCCGCCGCCGCCGTCGTGGCTGGCCATTCCGCCCCCGCAGCCGACCGAGCCCACGAGCAGTGCGACCACGACGACGGACCCGAGCGCCGAAACTTTCATCCCGGTCCACGATGCCTCGGCGTCGCGGCTCGAGGCAAGTTACCCGCGTCACTGCTGACGCTGGGCGACCTGGTCGCTGCGTGT
>Ga0207651_10000912_pt1 | contig 12998 bp, 12 predicted proteins | sample KBSM23metaG_FD_184328 | JGI IMG/M metagenome (GOLD analysis project Ga0207651, IMG submission 184328) | Miscanthus rhizosphere microbial communities from Kellogg Biological Station, Michigan, USA - KBS M2-3 metaG (SPAdes) (version 2) | ecosystem: Host-associated > Plants > Roots > Rhizosphere >... | reverse complement strand
GGCGGCGGCGACCGGCGCCGAAAGCGCTGCGCCGGCGACGGCGATGAACGAGCGGCGCGTGGTGCTCATGCCGTCACCGATGTTTTCGGCGTGAAGTACTTTACCGTGTTGAACCGGCCGGCGTGGCGCGCATGCGCGCCGACGATGCTCAGTCGCAGGCCATTGGTGCCGGCACCGTAGTCGATGCCGCAATTCCTCATCGTCCGCATGTTGATCAGGATCGTGCCGAGCGTCCCGTTGCACGCTTCCTCGAGCCAGTAGGCGAAATACAGCTCGTCGCGGATCTTCACGTACGACGCGGGACCGCTCCATTCGAGGCCGCCGGAGCCGTTACCGAGGAAGATGATCCAGGAGAGCGAGTGCGGCGTTGAATACAGGTGCATCGACGTCAGCCCCGGCGCGAAGGCGCCGTTCGGCGACGCGGTTCCGGCCGCGTAGTTCCACGACATCGCGCGGCCAACGAGCTCGTCGGTGAATTGATGGCGCCGATATTTCGGCGGCGTCAGTCCTTTCATCTCGACGACGCCAAACATCGTGTTCACGGCCGACTCGTTGCCCATGTACGGCGTGCCCATCGTGCCGTGGAGTGTCGTGGCGAGGCCGTGCTCGAAGTCGGCGACGATCGAGAACGCGTCGTGATCCTTCGCGCCGCTGAGCAGGTGGCCGAACATGATGACGCCGGGTGCCGACTCAAACGATTCGTATTTCTCCTCGTGCCATGCGCCCTCGCCGTCGCGCTGCCAGCGAAGGCTCTGAGCACCATCGAAGCGGTAGTTGAACACCTGCCCGTTGTCGTAGCGCAGCGTCAGCTCCTTGCCTGAGAGGAACGTGCTCATCGGCGACCTGTTGCCGGCCATCGCATTGTTGGGGGCGAACAGCGTCTTGTTCTTCGCGACGGCGGCGTCCACCTGCGCGCGCGTCATGATCGGATTCGTCTTCAGCGGCCGGTACACCTGTCGCGCACCCTTCCCTGCCGCAGCCGCCGCCCGATTTCCTTGCGCGACCGTCGTCCCGAGATCGCCGAACGGTTCAAACTGCGCGATCTGTCCGACCCATTCGCCCTTGCCCCTGAACATGTAGTACTCGAGCGCGTCGGTGTCGTCGAAGCCAAGCCGCATCCCGATCTGCTCGACGCGGTTCGGATCGAAGACGTAGGTCGTCATCGTCCCGGAGAATTCGGCCTCGACGCGCGAGTAGATGTATTTGTCGTCGCTGATCTTGATGTAGTCGGACGGCGCGCACCAGCTCAACTCCCCGCCGAAGCGAGTCAGCTCGACGAAGTTTGAATAGAGCACCGACGGGTAGAACTCGAGCGTCTCGGCACCGCTGTCCTGCTTCCAGAAATATCCGTGGCCCTCGACACGATTGGTGATGCCGTGCCGCATCGTCGGGGCGGCGGCACCCGTGTCGATATGGCCCTGATAGACCTGACGCTGCACTTCCCTGTTGTCCTGATAGCCGCTGAACCACAGCTCGAATGCCGTCGCGAGGTTGGTGTCCTGATCGACGACGACGATGAAGCCGCGCTGCGTTTTGGGGATCAGGTGCGAAAACAGCGCGATGCGATCGAGCGTCAGCGCGCCGTAGCCCGCCTGCACCGCAACGGCATCGCCTTCCGTCAGCGAAAGACGCTTGCTGTCGGTGAAGCGGTAGCTGAGGATCGGTCCGTTGTCGAGGACGATCTTCAGCGACTTGCCCGCGAAGACGTCCGACAACGGCGATGCGCTCGTCGGTCCGTTCGCGGCGGTCGCCAGCTTGCCGAGAATCTGTTCGGGCGTGAGCTTCGCGTACTTGATGCGGTGCATCTGCTCGCGTGGATAACGTGTCGGCACAGTGCTGTCCTCGTTTGCGGCGAATAGTATCAGACGGGGATACGATTCCAAGATGCGACTCATCGCCGACGAAGTCAGCGACTACCTGCAAACTCTCGTGCCACCACGGCATCCCGAACTCCACGCGATGGAGGCGTATGCGCGTGAGCAGGGCTTTCCGATCATCGGCCCGGTGGTCGGACATCTCTGTTATCAGGTTGCACGGATGATCGGGGCTGGACGGGTGTTCGAGCTCGGATCGGGCTTCGGTTACTCGACGGCCTTCTTTGCACGCGCTGTCGAAGAGAACGGCGGCGGGATCGTCCATCACGTCGTGTGGGACGACGACCTCTCGACACGGGCACGCCGGCATCTCGAGGCAATGGGACACACGCGGACGGTGACGTACCACGTCGGAGAGGCCATCGAAACGCTGCGCGCGCAGGCTGGTCCGTTCGATCTCGTCTTCAACGACATCGACAAGCACGGCTACCCGGCGTCCTTACCCGTCATCCAGGATCGATTGCGTCCAGGCGGCGTACTGATCGTCGACAACATGCTGTGGAGCGGCCGCATCTTCGATACGCGCGACACCACTGCAGACACCGAGGGCGTGCGTGAGCTCACGCGGATGCTGACCAGCGGTTCACGGTGGACGACATCCGTGATCCCGATTCGCGACGGCGTCGTCATCGCCGTCAAGAATTAACCGTCAGCGATACAGATCGCGGAGGGCGGGAGCCAGGTCGGGAAATCGGAATTCGAAGCCTTCTTCGCGAAGCCGACGGGAGACGCAGTAGCGTCCGAATAGTGCGAGTTCCGGGTCCGTTCGCAGCAGCGGTGCAGCGATGCGCACCATCCAGCCCGCAGCAGGAAGCCCGACGGGCATGCGGAGAACCCGCCGCAGCTCGCGCATCAGGTCGGCGTTGGAAACCGGATTCGGCGCAGTCGCGATGTACGCGCCCGTCATCGCGTCGTCCACGATCGCCCGCTCGAACAGACGATTCATGTCGTGCTCGTGAATCCAGCTGATGCCTTGACGTCCACTGCCAACGGTCCCGCCAAGTCCGGCGCGGACAAGCCCTGCGAGTCGCGGTAATGCCCCACCATCCCGTCCCAGGACAAAGCTGGTCCGAAGAACAACCTGCCGCAGTTGCGGAGGCGCTACCGCACGGAATGTTTGTTCCCAGGCCTCACCGACTGCTGGAGCGAGGCCGTACCCGAACGGCGAATCTTCGTCGCACACGACCGCTGGCGGATCGCCGTAGATATGCGCCGTGGCCATCTGCACCCAGACACGTGGAAGCGTGGTGACCTGTTGCAGCGCGCGCCCGAGGGCTATGGTGGACTCGACCCGCGAACGCAGGATCTCGTCGCAATGGTCAGGCGTCTTGACGCAATCGACGCTGCGGCCGACGAGGTTCACCAAGGCGTCGATGCCGTCGAGGTGGCGCGCCCACTCACTGACGGTCCGTGCATCCCAGCGAACGTGACGCCCGCCGGGGCCTGCCGCTGTCGCCTGTCGCGAGAGCACTGTCACCTCGGACCCGCCCTGAAGGAGATGCCGCGCCAGGTTGCGGCCGAGGAAGCCCGAACCGCCGGCGACAACCACACGGCGAACCGCGTTCATGCGTTTATTTTGATCGCGGGAGCGCCGCGCCATCGGCAAGCCCGATGTCGAGCGCAATGCGATCTTTGCCGGGCACCGCCCTGGAGATGTGGCCTTTCCCGGTCGTGTCCTCGGCCAGAAGGATGTGGCCGGGACCTAAGCGGAGCTTGCGTCCGCCTTCGAGCTCGATCTCGCTCTCGCCGGCAAGCGTGACCACCAGTTGGCGCCGCGACGCGGGATGCCAGTCGTCGAAGTACTGCGGTGTGGTCCGCCGCACCTGCAGCGTCGTCAACGTCACCGGCATCGCAACCTCGCGTCCCTTGTCTCCCGGCGTCAGCGGAATCTCGAACTCTTCGACTTTCGTCTTTCCGTCAGCGCCAGTGTAGAGACGGGTGACCTTCACTGGCGTCCGCGCCTGTGCCGCGACGGCGTCGCCCGCGATCCAGCGTGCCCCCGTGACCACGCCAAGCGTCGGAATCCATCCCAGCATCACCAGGCCATACATCAGCTTCCGCATCTCACGCTCCTGCTCGCAGTTCGTTTTGCCGCCGTATGATCGTAGGTCTGCCGCGGTGGCAATGATACGAACCTTCCGCCTGAAGGCGGAAGAAATCGAGGAGAGCGCCGACATGCCAGCACGAACGGGATCTGCAATCTGGGAAGGCACACTGAAAGGCGGCAAGGGATCGATGAAGCTCGGGAGCGGAGCATATGAGGGGCCGTTCTCGTTTCTGTCGCGGTTCGAGAGCGGAACCGGGACGAATCCGGAAGAACTGATCGGCGCGGCGCTTGCCGGCTGTTTCTCGATGGCCCTGTCCGCGAATCTGGAGAAGGCCGGTCACCCCGCCACGCGCGTCGTGACGACGGCGAACGTGAAGCTCGAGATGCTGCCGGGTGGACCAACGATCACCACGATCGAACTCGATAACGAGTCGCAGGTGCCGGGCATCGACGCGAAAGCGTTTCAGGAACAGGCCGAGGCGACAAAGAAGGGCTGCCCGGTGTCGAGAGCCCTGACCGGGACTGAGATCAAGCTGAATGCGCGGCTGAAAAGCTGATCTCCTGGAGTAACCGGAGGGTGCAGTCGGCTAGCGGGACCGCTTCTTCGGTTTGGCATCCGCAAATCGATACGCCATTGCCAGCAGATCGCGCAGCGCGTCGCGATGAATCCGCGACAGACGCACCAGCACGCTTGAATAGTTCACGTAGTGCTCGGTGAGGTAGTAGATGTCCGGTTCCGCAGCGATCAGCTCCTCGCGTTGGTCGATCGGGATTTTGACGACGATGGAGTTCGGCTCGGCGGACTTGTGAATCGCCTGGCACGCGAGCATTTTGCCGCGGACCTTCAGCGCGGACGCGCCCCACGCCGTGGCTACGTCGACGTCGGGCAGCGTCCGCGCCGCATCGAGGACAACGTCGAAACCTGTCAGCTTCCTTGCCATACCGCCTCGACACTCAGCCCGCACCGAGGCTGTGGCTGATAGGATCCCTGCCGTTCATTTCTACGGAGGACATTATGCGGCGCGTTGCTGGGCTCCCGCTCGTGGCACTCCTGGCCCTCCAGTCGACCGGTCACGCGCAAACGCCACCTCGATTCGAGGTGGCATCTCTCAAGGCGCGCGATAGGAACGTCCCACTCGGGCTGGTCGGGATGCAGAGCACGCCTGGCCGACTGATAAACCGGTGCGCCACGCTCACGTCACTCGTCTACTACGCGTTTCGACTTACCTCGGCGACGCCGCTGGAAGGCCTGCCTGGCTGGGCAAACACACCGTGCAGCGACGCTGAAACCGCCAATACCTACGAGTTTCAGGCAACGATGCCGGCGGGAACGCCGGACGACGACGGGCGGCTGATGCTGCAGGCCTTCCTCGTGGAGCGGTTCAAACTCGCCTTCCACCGGGAGACGCGCAAGCTCCCCGTCTACGCGCTTGTCGTGGCTTCGAGTGGTTTCAAACTGAAAGCAACCGATCCCAAGAATGACCCGCCGAGAGCGCGCGGCTCGCTTGGGTGTCCTCCGGAGGATCGCGGCTGCCACATCATCGCCATGGGCTCGTCGAACATGCTGCAGATCGCTGGGGCACTCGCGTTTAACGTCGGTCGTCCCGTAATCGACAAGACCGGCCTTCCCGGCACCTACTACTTCGACGTGAAGTACGCGGGAGACACTTTCGCCCAATTCGCCGCTGCCCTCGCTGATAGGCGCTCTCAAGGAACAGTTCGGTCTGGAGCTGAAGCCCGATACAGGGGCGGTCGAGGTCCTGGTCATCGATCGCGCAGAGAAGCCGCTTCCGAACTGAAAGGCCGACCTAAAGGTCGGCCTCTACCTGATTGCTGTTTGCCTGATTCCTTGAACAGCGCTGAGGCCTGCGGCCTGATTCCTGAGGCCTGCGTTAATGCGTCAGCGCGTGGAGCAGCACATTAGCCCCGAGCGCGTAGCCAATCGGCGAGAACCGGTAGAAGTACTCCGGGTTCTCGGCCTCACGTTCCCACGAGTCGGCGATGTCTGTATTGCGCGTCATCGCGACCATGATGCGGCCATGCTCGTCGCGAATCGCATGGAAATGCGGGACGCGACTGAGCTCACCTTGCTCCGAGGTGTCGCCGCCGCTGCGCACCCAAGAGGGATAGTTCGGTATCTGCGGCAGGTGATCGACGATGAACTGCGATTGAAAGATCGGGTCGGTGAGCGGGATATCGACGATCGGGTACTCGTCCGGTGGCAGCACCTTGGCGATTTGCGCCGTCCACGACTCCCACTCAGCGTCTCCCCACATGTCGTCCGTCCACAGGAATCCACCTTTGAGGAAGTACGCCCGCAGATGCTCGACGTCGTCCGGCGTGAAGCCGGCGGAGCCGGCATCCCCGGCGATGAGGAACGGACACTGGAAAAGCTGGTCGTCTGTCGCGCGGACCAGATAGTGGTTCTTGGAGCCGTCCTGTGCGCGGCTAACACGCGTGCGTGTCAGCTCGGAGAAGCGAATGGACAGGTTGCGATCGCCCAGCGGGTAGTCGGTTCGCCAGCCACCTTCGAACCGCCGTCCTTCGGTGTACATCAGCCGGCAAATCGCAAATTCCCGATCGGGGAATTGTTTCGGCGCCAAGCCGCTTCCGCTGCCGAGCACGTCGAACCCGCGGTTCCTGAACTGCGCGAACGCATAGCTTGCGGAAACAAGAATGACCGCCCCCACAGCGAGGGCTGCAAGCCGGTACCTCCCGGCGCGAAACGCCATGACGGGAGTGTAACGGAAGTCAGCGCTGAAGTCGCCCGATCGAGAAGAGGGCAAGATCAACAAATTCCCCCATCGCCCGATATCCGGCCGGGTTCGGGTGCACGTTGTCGTCGCACGCGAATTTCGGGTTCAGTGACTGCGCGCCGTCATACACGGGGCCACCGCTCATCAGCCGATCGAAGTCGATCACACCGTCAAATCTCGCCTGCGTGCGGATCCAGGTGTTTACGTCCTGCCGAACGGCGTCGTACGGCGCGGTCCACTTCGCATGGTCGGGTCTCGCCAACGGGAAAAGGGTTCCGCCGATGATGGCCAGCCCCCGTGCGTGAACTCGATCGGTGACCTGCTGCATCGCCGCGGTGATGGCGGCGGCGCTGGCGCCGCCGCCGATGTCGTTCATCCCCTGCAGGAAGATCACGTGTGTCGCGCCGGCGCGCTCGAGGACGTCGCGCTCGAGGCGTTGCAGCGTCGGAGGACCATTGCCGCCGCCGGGAATGATCCGGTTGCCGGCAATCCCGGCATTCACGACCGCCTGCGGTTGATTCGGCCGTTCGGCCGCCAGGCGCGCGGCGAGCACGTCGATCCAGCGCTGATACAAATCCGGTTTGACGACGCCGTTCTCGGTGGTGCTGCAGCGTCCATCGATCCAGGAGTCGCCGACGGCGACGATGGTCCCTCCCGCGGTACGCGACTGGACATCGACCGCGGCAAGCCAGTACGTCGGATACTCGTGGGAGGTGCTGTCGGGTGCATTCGGAGGAATGGGCGTGAATCCAGCGGCCGACGTGTCCGCGGCGTGTGCACCGGCGGCGCGGTAATTCATCACCAGGCTCAGCGTGTCCATGCTCACGTCCGACGCCGACACGATGTCGAGACTGACAGTCAGGCGCTGAAACGCCTTGACATCAAACGGGAGCGGATCGCTCCACACCATCGCATCAGGCGCCAGAGTCAGGTCGGTGGCGCCGCGGAACGTCAGCCGGCGGTTCGTTCCCGTGACCACGGACGCGCCTGCCCCTGACACGCCAACATAGGCCGCAGAGAACACGGCCGGCGCGTTGCCGCGGATGTTCGACAGCTTCACGCGCAGCGACTCTCCGGACAGCGTCGGGCGAACGATCAACCGCACCGATCCGCCGCTCAACCCCGGAACGCCGAGCCCGACGTTGTGCGCGGCCGCCCATGCCGAAAACCATCCACCTTCGCGCTGCGCGCCACGGCCGGCCGGCGTCTGTGCAACGAGCGGCATCGTCAGGAACGCCGCGGCCGCAAAACCAGCCAGAACGAACCTTTGCGTCATCGGCCTTTCGTCAGAAAACGGACAAACCCAAACCCGTTGTCCGGTGTCTAAAGGAGGAGTATAACGGCCAAGATCGATCGAACCTTGATCGACACTTTTGATTCAAAAAGGGGTTCCGATGCGACGCATCGCGCTGGCCGCCACCTGCATCACGCTGATAGCCACCGGCACGCAGTCGAGTACCGCCGCGGGTCGATATGACGTGGCGCTCGCACCGGCCAGGCAAGCCGCCCACGTCTTGAACCGGGCGGCGTTCGGCCCCCGGCCGTCCGACCTCGCGGAGATTCGGCGCATCGGCGTGGAGCGCTGGATTCGCCAGCAGCTCGATCCAGCCACCATCCCCGACTCGACAGTGCTGACCGCCAAGCTGGCGCCGCTCGCCACACAGAAGCTCGCCACCTGGCAGATCTTCGAAACCTACCAGCCGCCCCTCCAACAGATCCGGATGGCGACGCCGAACATCAACCAGCTCCTGCAGCCGGACCAGTTTCGCCGTCTCTACAACGGCGCATCCGAAGAGCGCCGCGCGGTGATCGAAGGGCTGTCCCCAGAGGTTCGACAGCAAGTGCTGGCACTCGTCCCCCCGAACGTGCTCGATGCGCTGCCTGAGCTGCGGCAGCAGGCGGAGAGGGCTCGCCAGATTCAGAACGAGATCCGCAATCGGGAAATGTTGGAACAGCAGCGCAAGCAACGGCCGCCGCTGAACGAGCTCCTCACGCCTGAGCAGGCGCGTGATCTGCAGTTCGGGACGACGGACGAGAAGATGGCGGTGCTCAACTCGTTCAGCAGTGAGAAACGGACGCTCGTCTTCCGCTCGCTGCCGGCGCAGCAGGTTCCAGACATGTTCAAGCGGGAAGCGATCGCCGCCGTAAATCCGAGGCAGGCGGTCGTGGCTGAGCTCATCGAGGGCAAACTGCAGCGTGCGGTGTACTCACCGCGGCAACTCGAGGAAGTCCTGGTGGACTTCTGGCTGAATCACTTCAACGTGTTCAGCGGGAAGAACACCGTCGGCATGCTGCTCGCCAGCTACGAACGCGACGCCATTCGGCCCTATGTCTTCGGCCGCTTCCGCGACATGCTGCTGGCGACCGCCCGCCATCCGGCGATGCTCTCCTATCTCGACAATTTTCAGTCGCGCTCCGCACCCGAGAATGCGCCGACACCCGGCGGCGTCGTCATCGTCGGCGTCAGCGCCGGCGTCCCCAACCAGGGCCTCAACGAGAACTACGGCCGCGAGCTCCTCGAGCTGCACACGCTGGGCGTCAACGGCGGCTACACCCAGGCCGATGTCATCAACGTCGCGCGTGCGTTCACCGGCTGGACCATCTTCGATCCGCAGCGCTACGGCGAGTTCCAGTTCAACCCGCAGATGCACGACCGCGCCGAGAAGGTGGTGCTCGGCCAGAAATTCCCGCGGGGCGGCGGCGAAAGCGAGGGCGTGAAGATCATCGACATGCTCGCCACGCATCCGTCCACCGCGCGTTTCATCTCGCGGAAGCTCGCGCAGCGCTTCGTCGCCGACGATCCACCGCAGGCGCTGGTCGATCGGATGGCGGCGACGTTTACCAAAACCGGCGGCGATCTGCGTGCGGTGATGGAGACGCTTCTGCTGTCGCGCGAGTTCATGTCCGAGGGCGCGTGGCAGGCGAAGGTCAAGACGCCGTTCGAGCTGGTGGCGAGCGCGTTGCGCGCACTCGACGCCGATGTCGCCGACACCACGGCGTTGGCCCAGCGACTCTCAGAGATGGGCATGCCCTTGTACGGCCGGGTGGACCCGGCCGGTTACCCCAACACGGCAGAGGCGTGGTCAGGCTCTGCGGGACTGCTCGCGCGAATCAACTTTGCGAACGCGCTGACAACTGGACTCATCTCCGGCGTGAAGGCAGACGCGACGGCGCTCGCCTCGCAGGGCGTCCGGCACGTGTTGACCGATCTCACGGGCTCCGAGCCGGCCGCCGAGACCGTGGCGGCCATCGAGCAGGGTGCCAGCGGCGAGAAGCCGAACCCGAACATCATTGCCGGCGCGATCATCGCCTCGCCGGATTTCCAGAAAAGGTGACGTGATGCGCACCAGACGCTGGTTTCTTCGCACGTCGGGTCTCGCGGTCGGCGTCCTCGGCACCTCGCAAGTCTGGCTCAAGCCCGCCTCGGCGCAGGAGCGCGCGTCGCGCAAGGTGCTCGTCGCCATTCTCCAACGCGGCGCCGCCGACGGACTGAACGTCGTCGCGCCGTTCTTCGAGAAGCGGTACTACCAGCTACGCCCGAGCATCGCAGTCCAGATGCCCAGTCAGCAGCAGGGCTTTGGTGGCATCGACCTCGACGGCAAGTTTGCCTTTCACCAGGTCCTGCAGCCGCTGAAACCGCTCTGGGATGCGCGGCAGCTCGCCATTGTGCATGCCGCCGGCTCCCCCGACACGTCGCGGTCGCACTTCGACGCGCAGGCGTTCATGGAGTCGGGCACGGCGGGAAAGACCACCGAAGACGGCTGGCTCAATCGCGCGCTGCCACGTGTGACCCAGAACACCTCACCGCTTCGCGGCGTCGCGGTCGGGGCCACGCTGCCGCTGGCGCTTCGGGGGGAACGCAGCACTGTCGCTGTGGACGACCTCGCGAAGTTCCAGATCGGATCCGGAGCGTCGCCGATTCTCGAGAAGCTGTATGCCCGATCGAACGACCCGCAGCTCAAAGGCCAGGCCGGCGGTATGTTCGACGCGGTGCGCCGGATCGAGTCGATTCGCCAGCAGCCGTATTCGCCGGCAAACGGTGCGATCTATCAGGGGACGTTCGGCACCCGGCTGATGCAGCTCGCGCGTCTCATCAAATCTGATGTCGGCGTCGAAGTCGCGTTCGTCGATTTCGATGGCTGGGACCACCACAGCAACGAGAACGGTCAGCTCGGGGGCATTCTTGGCGAATTCGGCCGTGGGCTCTCCTCATTCGCCCGCGACCTCGGCGATCGCATGGCCGACGCGGTCGTCGTGACCATGTCGGAGTTCGGTCGGACGGCAGCGGAGAACGGAACCGGCGGCACGGACCACGGTCACGGCGGCGTGATGATGGTGCTCGGCGGATCCGTCAAGGGTGGCTCCATCTTCGGCAAGTGGCCCGGACTCGAGCCGGAACAGTTGTTCGAAGGGCGAGACCTGGCTGTGACGACCGACTATCGCGACGTCCTCGCAGAACTCGTCCGCGTCCACCTGGGCCAGGACCCGGATCAGGTGTTCCCGGGATACAAGGCTGGACCACCACTCGGGTTGTTACGAACCGCGTAGCCGCCTTCTTCGTGTAATCTCCTGATTCGCAGCGTAGACGTAGGGGCCGGCCTTAAGGTTGGCCCCACTACGCGTGTCGTGTCCGGCTTCAGCCGGACCATGTGCGTAGTGTCCGGCTTCAGCCGGACCATGTGCGTAGTGTCCGGCTTCAGCCGGACCCTCAGGAGATTCTCAATGAAGAAATCTGGAATGATGGCCACGGCTGGACTCGCGCTGTCCGCCGGCCTCGCGCTCGGCACCGCGATCGCACAGCAGGCACCGCCTGCCGCACCCACCGCTCCGGTGCCCTACTTCGTCGGCAACTCTCTCGGCATGCCGATCAATCCCGACCCGAAGGTCACGTTCGAGGTGATGTCCAGCAACGTCAAGGTCTACGGCTCGGTGTATTCCGCCGAGAGCTGCTCGTACGATCCCGTCCGAAAGGTCATCGTCGTACCGAACCGCGGTGTCGGGCAGAACGTCCGGACCAACGATGCGTGGATTACGTTCCTCAACCACGATGGCTCGGTGCACACGTCGCGCTGGGTCGGTGTGCAGAACGCTGGCGTTCAGCGCGACAACATGACGCCGCCGCTCATCCTGAACGAGCCGGCCGGCAGCAACATCGCCAACGGCATTCTCTATCTCGCTGATCGCGACGGCGGCACCGGTCCGAACGATCCCGCGGTGGCCGTGGTCCGCAGCTTCAACATGCAGACCGGGCTGCCGCTGAAGTCCGTCAAGGTCGCGCAATCGACAGGCTTCAACGATCTCGAGGCGAGTTCGGACGGCACGGTCTACGCGACGGTGACCGGAACCGGGCAGGATGCGACCACCTGGCAGGTGTGGAAGATCACGCCGGACGGCGCCGCGTCGATCTTCGTGCAGGGCGCACCGATGCGTCAGCCCAACGGCATTGCCTTCGATCAGCAGGGCAACATCGTCGTCGTCAACATCGGCACGGAGGATGTGATCACCTATTCGAAGGACGGCACGGTCGTGCGGACTGAAAAGGCCGCGCAGTCAGGAAACGACGGCCTGGTGGTGATGAAGGACGGGACGAAGTACGTGAGCAGCGTCGTCAACGGCGGCGTCTCGCGAATCCGCCCGGGCCGGCCTGCGGAACTGATCGCGAAGAACATCCCCAACCCCGCGTCGATGTGCTACGACCCGGACGCGAATCAGCTGGTGATTCCGATGAACGCCAACAACGCGCTGTCGTTCATCAAGCTGCGGTAGCGCTCACGGCATCCGTCCGTCAGGAGTGACATCAAACGTCACTCCGGGACGCGACAGCCCGATCACACGCCTGCCCGGCCCGCCCGCGGCGCCGGCAGGCCGCTCGGCTGTCACCTGGTACTGCCCGCGTTGAAAGGCGTGGGCCCGCTCGATCATCTTCGCGTAGTCCGCGAGCATGGTCTCGATGCGCGTTGGTGCGGCGATGGCCTCGTAGCGACCGCCGGTTTGATCGGCGACAAACTTCGCAACGTGCACCTGCGGGGCGCCCAGCACCTCGGACCGTGCCGTCCCGCCGGTCGACAGCATGATGACGTGCACTCGCGCGGCGTAGGTGTTCAGCTGACTGGCCATTCGCTGGAGTTCGCGATCGCCCGGAACACTCCCTTCGGGGCCGGTCGTCGAGAGGACCACGATGACCGGGAAATATGCCTGCTGCTTCCGGTTCTCCTCTTCGACCCGTTTCGCGGCCTCGATCAGTCCATCAGCCAGGCGCGGCGCAGCTGTGTCCGGTGCCAGCCTGTCGACGCCGGCCGTCAACTGAACGCGATCGGCGGT
>Ga0207651_10000908_pt1 | contig 13026 bp, 12 predicted proteins | sample KBSM23metaG_FD_184328 | JGI IMG/M metagenome (GOLD analysis project Ga0207651, IMG submission 184328) | Miscanthus rhizosphere microbial communities from Kellogg Biological Station, Michigan, USA - KBS M2-3 metaG (SPAdes) (version 2) | ecosystem: Host-associated > Plants > Roots > Rhizosphere >... | reverse complement strand
GCGCGCTGTTCCCGACGCTGCCCAACCCATCGGGCATGATGCCGCCACCGCTCTACCGCCCGAACGTCGACAGCGGCATCGTCACGTTCGACGCGGATGGCAACCTGCGCACGATCGACTGGCGCGCGCTCGTCGTCGGCTTCCAGTACTACCTGCCCATCGTCTACGGGCGCGTCTGGGTGTCCGCCAACTACGCGCAGCTGAAGTCAGCGAACATCGTCAGCCTGACACCCGAGAACAGCCGCGGCGCCGTCTTCTATTACCTGGACTACGTCGACGGGAACGCGTACGCCGCGCTGACGCCGGCCGCGCAGGTCGGCCTCTCGTACCAGTACACGCACCAGGTCTTCGGCGACCGCCCCTTCGGCGGCCCCCACCCCGAATCGCACAACCACCGCGCCGAGCTCGGCTTCCGCTTCTTCTTCTGACGTTCGACATGCGGCGGGCGGGGCGAAAGCGGGCGTTCGAACGGCGAGACGGATTGCTGCGAGACAGATACCGCGGCGTCGACGGGAGGACGATCGTCTCGTCGATGCCGGGCTCGATGGTCGGCGAGCCCGTCGCGAAGGCGGAGCCGCCATTCCGCCGCGCGGAAATCGGTGGCGACGATGCCAGGCGCGCGGATCGTGCCATGTACGCACTCGCTGACGAGCATTCGCCCGAGATGCTCGAGCAACTCTTGATCGCTCTTTCGAAGCAGCACATGAGTGCGCCGATGCTGCCCGTTGGCTACGCGGACGATCCGCGCGTGCAACCGGCGCTGCTCGAGGCTGCTCGAACCGTCCCGCTTGCGGAGGTGCCGAATTTCGCGCAGGGCCTGGGCCTGGTCGGTGGCCCGGGCGCGTGCGACGTCCTTCGCGCACGGATGCAGGAAGCCCTCGCACATCCACGTGCTTTTGAGCCCGATCCGTTTTTCAACGATAAGGTCCGGCGCCGCGCCTGAACCGCAACATCCGCCGAATCAAGACGCGAACTGCCGCCGAATCGAGATCCGAACTGAAGTGTGGCGTACGGCGCCGAAACGCTCGCGTCGAAGGGTGCCGAATCAAGATGGCGTGCGCCGTGCAACGAGGTGCGCCGCGCGGCCTGAAAACGGTCCGCTCTTGAAAAGGGCGATAGTTGTCTGGCTGCGCTCGCACCGCCGTTCGGCACCGCCATTGCTTTGAGGGTTCGCCGTGGCAAACATCGGCGGCCGGATCGTGCGTAAGTGTCAGATCCTCACCGCTTTGGTGTGTGGATCCGCTGCGCTCGTCGCCGCCGGTTGCGACGATTGCTCGCCCCCGGAGTCGGAATGCGACGGCGACACGCTCCGCGTCTGCACGCGGCCGGACGGCGATGGTCCGTTCATCACGGCGGAATGGTCCGAGACGAAGTGCGCCGTCGCGTGCCGCGCCTTGGGTGGGGAAACCCGCTGCGTCAACACGGCGGAACCGGTCACGACCTGCGGGCGTGCAGCGAATGCGTGCATCGATGGCGTACTCACCGAGTGCTGGTACGGCTACACGTTCCCGCAACCGGCCTGCGCAACCGGAACGATCTGCGTGGCGACGCCCACGTGCGGCGCGATGTGTCTGGCCGATGACGTGCCGGAACCGCGGTGCACCGCCACCACGAGCTCGATCTGCGACGGCAACAGCGTCGCGACCTGCACGTGCGGCTTCGTCACCGCCCGCCGAGACTGCGGCGCTGGTTTCTGCCAGGAGACGGGCGGTGGCACTCGGTGCACGTTCTCAACGGCACCGGATCCGCTGTGCGGCGATCCGGCGCAACCATCGTCCGGTTATTGCGTCGACGGTATCGCCCACGAATGCTGGCACGGGTTCGTCATCTTCACGTACGACTGCAGGTCGGCGCCTTGTGTCGAGCACACCGGTGCGGCGCCGACCTGCCCGCAGGTGACGCCCGCCCCCGCTTCGAACTGAGCGGGCGCTAGCGCCCCGAAACGTCCCAGCTGTCGGGCAGGTGGATGGCGTAGCCGAGGTCGATGGTGCGCCATTCGCCGTTCACCAGGCTGACCGACCAGGTGACGAAGCCGCGCACCGGATCCAGCTGGTAGCCGGCCGTGGTCGCGCCGCCGAGCACCTCCACCTTCACGTCGTCGATCTTCGACACCGGGATGTTCTCGCGCAGCTCGATGGTCTCGGGTCCGCCGGCGCGGTTTGTCAGCTTGGTGCGATAGCCGCGGAAGATGTGCTTCGTCGAGCTGAGGAAGCCGGAGGGCTTGTCCTTGTCGTCGCGCGTCTTGCGCTCGGCCTTCAGCTCCTCGTCGATGCCCAGCGAGATCTCGAACGGCGCGCCGATGCCCTGGTGGCGCACGCGCGAGTCTCCGACGTACGAACCGTGGCGGTAGCTGCGCACGCGCCCCTCCAGCAGCGGGTAGGCCGCCGGGTTCTTCAGCGCCGCGATCTGGTAGACGTGCTCGTCCAGCTTCGGCGTGGCGACCAGCTTCACCGACGCCTGGGTCTCGACGACGTCGACCGGCGCCCACACCGGGCGGCCGTCCGCCACGACGCTGACCGGGTGGGGCAGGGTGAGCACGAACGCGTTCCCCTTGTCGTCCAGCGCGGCGGACTGCGCGCCCGCCTGCGGCGCGCCGCCGCCGCCCGCTTCCAGCCGCTCGCGCCGCTCCTGCGATTGCACCAGCACCTTGTCGCGCTTCTGCTCGTAGCCGTCGATCACCAGCGGCGCGGGCTGCGGCGCCTCCGAGCCCAGCTTGGGGCGCGCGGTCGACAGCATGATGCGGACGTTGGTCCAGTCCTCGCCGGTCGCCTGCCGGATCAGCGCGCCCACGGTCAGGCGCGCGGTCGCGGGACCGGTCTTGCCGCGGCCGCGCGGCGTGACGTCGATGTCGTACTCCGGCTGCCAGCCCGCGCCGCCGACGACGTACGAGACGGTCGCGGTCACGTGCGGCAGCGCGCGGCAGTTGACCGTCACCGCGGCGGTGCGATACGCGCGCGTGCTGGCGCCGCCGACCTGGGCGAGCTGGCGGCGCAGCTTGTTCGCCGTCAGTTGCAGGTTGCGCATCGCCACGTCCAGCTTGCGGCGCTCGCCCGCCAGCGCCGATCGGCGCGCGCGCAGTGAATCCAGCGTCTTCGCCCACACCGGCGTGTTCGGTTTCGGGTTGCGGATCTCCTCGGTCAGCGTCGCCGAGAACACGTTGCCGAACGCGCCGACGTCCTCGAGCTCGGCGGCGATCACGGCCTTGCGCGTCTGGTTGGTCTTGATGTCGTTCTCGACCTTGTCCAGGTCGGCGGCCAGCGCGCGGGCGCGCGGGTCGGCCGTCTCGCGCTCGTTGACCTGCTCGCTGGAGAGTCCGATCACCTCGGCGGCCTCGCGCACGTCGCCGCGCAGCGTGCGGACGTCCAGCGCGGCGGGCAGGCGGTCGAAGGCGGCGCGCGCGGTGCCCTTCTCGCAGGTGACCGCGCGGGCGCGCGTGACCTTGGCGCGATCGGCGAAGACGAGGACGGATTCGATGTCGCCGGAGGGGGACGCCGCGCTGGCACGAGACGCAGCGAGTACGACGATCAGGATGAGGGCGGCGCGCATCAGTTTTGGTAGAGCTGCCAGTCCTTGGGGCGGGTGATCTGGTAGCGGAGCTGCAGGGTCTGCGTGGCGCCGGGCGCGAGGTCGAGGCGCCAGCGGATCACGCCGTCGGCGTCGGGGGCGGACGTGGCGGCCGGCTGGATGCCGAGCAGCTTCACCTCCACCTTGTCCTTCCGGCTGCGCGGGATCTGGTCGACGATCTCGACGGTGATCTTCTGCTTCTTGTAATTGCCGACCTGGATCTTGACGTCGTAGACGGTCTCCTCGGCCTTCATGATCACGCCGGTGGTCTTCGTGCTCGGCACGATCTGGCGCACCAGCTTGACGTCCTGGTCGGCGCCCAGCGGGAATTCGATGTCGCCGCCCGGCCCGGTGGTCTGGATCTCGCCGACGCCGACCAGCTCGCCGTCGCCGAAGATGGTGGCGGGCCCGCGCAGCAGCGGCCGCTTGCCGTCGTTGCGTACGCGCGCGCGCAGGAACGCCGTCGGCGCCAGCGCCGGCGTCGCCTCGTGGAACGCGCTGGCCTTGAACGTCTGCGACGCCAGCGGGATGCGCGCCTGCTTGTTCGAGCTGGGAATGGTCGCCTTCGTGGGCGCCTGGTAGACGTAGTCGAGGCCCCCCGCGCTGAGGGCCGGCAGGTAAGGATCGGACAGCACGGGCCCGCGCGCCGGCGCGGTCATGTCGTCCAGCTCCAGCGGGACCGGCGTGGCGCTCGGCGCGCTCTTGTTTCTTCTGATCGCGGGTGCGCTGGCCAGGGGGCTCTTGCGGCCGCCGAAGGTCCTGGCTGGAGCTTCCGCCTCATCCATCTCGTAGCCTTGCGGCTCCGCCTCGGACGGCGGCATCGCCGCGGGCGCGGCGGGCGCGGCCGACGAGACCGGCGACGGCGACGGCGGGGGAGGGGGCATCGCCTTCGACATGCGCCGGGTGGGACGGCGGATCGCCTCCTTGGTCTCCTCCACGCTCCTCTCGAGGTCGGCCATGCGACCTTGGTAGTCCGCCGTGCCGCTCGCCTGCGCCAGGCGCATCTGAACCACCTCGGCGTCGATCGCCTTGGTCGTCTCGGCGGCCCGCGACGGCCCCGGCACGGGCAGCGGCGGCTCGACGGGCGGCGCGCTCCGCGCGCGCAGCTGCGGCACGAACTCGCTCCGCTCGCCCAGCGTCCACGTCAGCAGCTCGGGAAGATCGATCCCGCGCCCCGGCATCGCCGTCGACAGCGACAGCGCGACGTCGGTCCAGTCCTCGCCGGTCGCCTGCTCGACGACCGCTGCGGTCTCGACGCGGATCTGACCGCGCGCCGACGCATAGTGAAGGTCGTAGGCCGGTTTCCAGCGCGCGCCCGGCACGAAATATTCCAGCTCGAGCTCGGCGCCCGCGCGCGTCAGGTCGACGATCGCGACGACGTCGACGACCCGGTCGGAGAACCCGCCCTGGTTCAGCAACTGGATGTCGGCGAGCAGCCGATCGCGATCCTTGGCCAGCTCGCGGCGATCACCGTCGAGCTTCAGCAGGCGCGTTCCGGCGGTGCGCGCGCGCTCGCCGATGAAGTCCAGCGCCTTCCACCACGAGCCGACGTCGGCGACCAGGTTCTTGCGTCCTTCCCGCTTGTCCTCGGGGACGGGCGGGGCGGGGCTGAGCGCGCGCAGGAAGCCCACCTCCCAGTCGTCGGCGGCGCGCCGGTCGTCCATCTCGGTCAGGCGATCGTTGGCGGCGTCCAGCTCGTCCAGCAGCTTGGCCGCCTGCGCGATGGACAGGCGTTCGCGCTGGACCGGCGTGGCTTCGACGCGCAGCACGCGGCCGCCCGTCGTCGAGACGCGAACCGTGTCCAGGAAGACGGCGCCCGGCAGGCTGGGGAAATGAACGATCTCGATCCCGGCCTTGCCCGTCGCGTGCCCGCGGCGGCGGACGCGCGCGCGATCGCTGAACACCGTCACCTCTGCGATCGGCGCTTCGATCACCGGCGCGCTCTCGGCCGTCTTCGGCGACAGCACCACGGCGGGCACCTTCTCGGCGGCCGCGAGAGGCGCCGCAGGCTGCGCGCCCACCACCGCCGATGCGGCCGCGACGATAGCGAAGGAACGCCGGCGCGATATCAAGGTGAGTTCGTCTGCGTGCGAACCAGCGTCATCGTGCGCAGACCAGGATAACCCCATATCCAGGTGCGATCGTGTCCCCACAGCGTCATCGTGTCGCCGCTGACGCAGAGGTCGGCCTGGGTCGGCAGGATGTCGGCGAAGTGCGTGAGCAGCGCGCCCTGCGTGCTCCAGCGGCCGGCCAGGCCGCCGCCGGTCGGCTCCGAAGCGAGGTCGTACGTGCACGCGCAGCCGAGATTGCCGTCGTCGACGCAGGCGATCCTCTGCGCGGGCAAGCCGAGGACGCCTTCCTGGTAGGCCTTGAGATCGTTGGTGACCGATCGGACGCCGGACGGAAGCGTCGCCGGGTCGGCCGCCGCGCACTGGAAGACGACGCCGAATCGGCTCAGGCAGCTCGCCGAGAGGTCGACAGCGCCGGTCCCCGTGACCTGCATCTTCACGGCGTAGGTGCCCGAGGGGTCATAGGTGATCTCGCCGCCCGGGGCGATCGCCAGTATGTCGGCCGGAAGGATGAACTTCGTGATGCCGTTGACCGGGTCGTACATCAGGTACGAGCACCAGTCGCTGCTGGTCGCTTCGGGCGGCGGCTGGCGCGCCATCGTCTGGGCCTGATCCTTGTACGTGATCGCCTCCGGGTTCTGGAAGGCGGGATCGCGGCAGTTGTCCTGGACGGCCCACACCCCCGACGGATCGCCCGCGCAGGCGCTGGCCTGCGGCGCGCACGGATCGTCCATCTTGCACGCGAGCAACGTGAGGCAGCCCGCGGCAGCGAGGAGCGTCGACTTCATTCCGACGATAGATTCGGCGAAAACGCGGGGTCAGGCAAGCGCCGGACCCCTCACCCTAACCCTCTCCCCGCTTCGCGGGGCGAGGGGATCGGATCTGATCAATCGCCGGAACCGTCGGACGTCGCGCCGTCGTCGCTAGTATCGTCGGTCGCGTCGGTGCCAACGTCGGTCCCCGCGTCGACCTCTGCGTCGACCTCTGCGTCGACCTCTGCGTCGACCTCTGCGTCGACCTCCGCGTCGACTTCGGCGTCGGTGCCTGCATCCATCTCCGCGTCCGTGCCCGCGTCTTCGCCCGCGTCCACACCGGGCATGCCCGCGTCGACGCAGTGGTTGTCGGGCAGTGCGCGAACGAACAGCTTCGTGGGCTCGCTGGTCGCGCCCGCCTTCAGCGCGGGGACGCTGGCGCTGCCGCTGCCCAGTACGCAGCCGGCGCCGTCCAGGGCCTCGGCGACGACGCCGACCGCGCTGCCGTCGCCCGGTCCGTAGTAGCCGACGCGCAGGCCCGCGAGGCCGATCGTTCCGTCGACGGTCCGGGTCGGCCAGCCCTTCGCGGACAGGCGGACGCTCGCGTTCGGCGCGCCCAGCGGGCCCGACGTGCGCAGGTCCAGCAGGACCAGCGAATCTTTCTTCGTGCAGCTCGCAAAAGAGAACGCGACGGCGGCGAGGCCGAGGCTGAGCAACGCGCCGCGCTTCATGGCGGGCACACGTAGTCCGGCGGGCATTCGGGCCGGGTGCGGGTCGGGTTGCGGACCGCGACGCCGATCAGAATGGCGCCGGCGACGACGCCGGTGATCGCCATCCAGAACCACAGGCGCCGCGTGATGGGCCGCGGCGGCTCGGCTTCGACCGGCGCCGGCGTCGCCAGCATCGCCGTGGCGACGGCGGTGGAGGAGGTGGGCGGCGGCTCGGGCGCCCGCGCCATCTCCAGCGGCGCGAGCGGCGCGTCCACGCCCACGCTCACGCCCGCGTCCGCGTCCGCCGCGGTCACCGCCGCGTCGGCGGGCGCGCCGCCGTCACCAGCGCCGGCGCGGGCCGCAGGCGCGAGCACCAGGACCAGCGCAGCCGCCGTCGGTATCGACCATCGCGTACGTCGCGGGCTCACTCGCGGCGTAGTTCTATCAGAGACGCGCTGTAAGTGTTCTGCGGAAACATCACGGTGAACGAGTTGCTGCCGCTGCCCGGCGTCGCGTAGTAGCAGAGCTCGGACGCGTCGCGCAGCGTCGCCCACTGGTCGGCGGTCGGCGTCGCGGGCTTGTTCATGTCCACCCAGACCGTGTGCGAGTTCGAGTGCGCGTGATCGACGACGTAGTGGAGGATGCGCGTCGGTACGAAGGGCAGGTCGTTCACGGACAGCGATACCAGCGTCGGCGTCTGGGACATCGCCATCCAGGTCGTGTTGTCGAACGAGTTGACGTGGTTGTGGACGAGGATCTGGATCGAGTTGCCGTCGCTTGCCAGCGTCGCGACGGCGCCCACGCCGTTGTCGTTCGCGCTCGCGATCCCGCCCGTCACCGGAACGATCTTGTCCGTCATCATGTGCAGCAGCCGGAACGCGTTGAACGCCGGCTTGGCCAGGTCGAACGACGCCGGGATGTCCGGGTCGCCCTTCAATAGAAGACCGTAGTTTCCTTCGCGGTACGCGCGCGCCGCGCCGGTGTTCATCTCCTCGTAGATGTCCGACAGCGTCCAGTACCCGTACATCGTCGGCGTGCGCGTGGTCGTGTCCGTCCCCAGGAAGTGAATCGACTTCGCGATGAAGCTGGCGGAGGCCTCGGTGTCGCGCGACATCTCCGGGTTGTAGCTGGTACCCCACTCGTCGTTGATCAGCTCGCCCGTGAACCCGTGGGCGGCGATCGTGTTGAAGAGCGTGTTTTTCCAGCTGATGAAGTCGCCCGCGTTCGCGATCACCATGTTGGGCGAGTCCTGCCCGTAGCGGTGGTAGCTGATGAAGTCCAGCTTCACGTCCGAACGCGCCTTCACGAAGTCGATCAGCGACGGGATCGCGTTGGGCGAATTCCCGCCGCTGTCGGCGGGCCCGCCGATCTTCACCAGCGGATCGCCCTGCATCAGGCCGAGCGCGGTGTTGTAGTAGAGCTCGTTGTAGCCTTCCGCGCCGCCGCCGTACATCCAGGTCGCCTCGTTCCAGACCTCGAAGTACCAGTTGTTGCGCACCTCGTCCGCGCCGTAGCGATCCTCCAGGTGGCGGACGATGTCGGCCATGAACTTCTTCCAGTGATCCCAGCCCGGCATCGCGCCGGCGGTGGCCGGCAGGGTCGGCTTGCTGATGTTGGGCGACACGCCGCCGTACCAGAGCTGCGACTGGATCTGCCCGGTGTTCGACGCCAGCGCGGGCGGCGTGAAGCCGATCTCGACGATCGGGCGCATGTTCGCCGCCACGACCGCGTCGTAAACCTGGTCAAAGCGCGTCCAGTCGTAGGCGGGCGTCTCGGTCGCCAGCGCAGGCGCCGTGGCCGGGTAGACGCCGATGTCGCGGTTCAGGATGCCGTGGAAGCGCGCGTAGCGGAACCCGGCCTCGTCGTGCCCCTTCCTCAGCGCCGCGGCCGCGTTCCGCCCGTAAGCCGACGTGAGGATCGTGTTGGCGTGATCGGTCGCGACCGCGCCCTCGTAGAACCGGCTCCACGCCGCGCCGGGCGACGCGCCGTCGACGGTCAGCGTGACCGCCGGCGTTCCACTGGTCGTCCACGGCGGCGCATCACCGCACACGACGCCGGGGGCGTTGCCGGTCGCGCCCGTTCCGAGGCCGCCGCCCAACCCGCCGAGGCCGCCCATGCCTCCCATCCCTTTGCTTCCGCCACCACCGCAGGCGCCCAGCGCGAGCGCCGCGAGCACGCCGCAAGAAAAAGGTAAGACTCTTGACGATTGCATGCGAAGTCTCCGAAACCGCTTGGAAATGTGCCGTAGACCTTACGCCAGCCACGGCTTCGGAAACAGAGAAATCGTCGGCTATTTCCCTTTGAGCGCGAGAACGAACTTGGTCATCTCGTCGATCTCGTCGGGCGTCAGCTTGTTGCGCTGCTTTGGCATCTTGTTGCGATCGCCGAACAGCAGCGGGTGCCCCGCGTCGGCAATCACAGCGGCGACCCACTTGGCGGTGCCCCGGCCCTTCAGGTTGGGGCCGTCGTTCTCGCCCTCGCCGTCCAGGTCGTGGCAGGTGTCGCAGTCCTTCGGCGAGAGCAGGTCGCGCCCGCGTCCCGCCCGCGCCGCGTCCGCATCGGCCGCGCCGGTTTCGGCGTAGACGAACTCGACCAGCGCGTCGATCTCCTCGGGCGTGCCGTCGACCGCCCGCATCCCCTTGTCGATCTTCGCCGGCCCCATGTGCAGCGGCCCGTCGGGGTTGGTGAGGAAGCCGCGGATCCAGGCGCGCGAGTTGTAGGCCTTGAGGTCGGGTCCCTTCTCGCCGCCGGCGCCCGCCAGGTTGTGGCAGCCGGCGCAGCGCTCGTCCCAGATCTCGCGCGCGTGAAACGCCGGATCGTTGCGGAACACGTTACCGTCCGCGGGCACGCCCTTCAGCGCCAGCCGCCGCGCCGTCTCACCCCGGATCTTCTCCTCGGCGCGCGCCTTGGCGTAGACCGGATTGCGCGCGTCCTTGGCCAGCGCGGTCACGCCCAGCACCGCCAGCGCCAGCAGTCCCAGGCCCGCCGCCGTCAGCACGCGCCGGCGATCGCGCGGACGGTTCGTCGCCCCGCGGTCCAGGAAGGGCAGCGAGAACGCCAGCGCCGTGACGATCGCGGGGATGATCATGGTCGCGACGATCTCCAGCGGGCCCTCGAAGAACATGCGCAGCTGGAACAGCGGCAGCGCGTACCACTCGGGGCGGGCGAGGTAGCTGGACGTCGGATCGGCCGGCGATTCCAGGGGCGCGCCGTGCCGCGCGATCACGGCGACCGCGACCACGCCCCACACCAGCAGGCCCACGACCGCGTTGCGGAAGGTCTGGTCGGGCCAGGCGGGGGTGGCGCGCGCCGCCGCTTCCTCCGTCGACAGCGACCACTTGGGCGTGTGGCCGTGGCGCCGGAACAGGTAGATGTGGAACACCAGCAGCCCGGTCAGCAGCGCCGGCAGCGCCATCGCGTGCAGCGCGTAGGCGCGCGTCAGCGTCGTGCTGCCGAACGTGGCGCCGCCCTGGATGAACTTCTGCGCCGAGCCGCCCACGACCGGCGCGCTGCCCGCGATGGTCGCCTCGACCAGCTTGGCCCAGTAACCCTTCTGGTCCCAGGGCAGGAGATATCCCGACAGGGCGAACACGGCGACCATGCCGAACAGCAGCAGTCCCACCATCCAGTTCAGCTCGCGGGGGCGCCGGTAGGCGCCGAACAGCAAGACCTGGAGGAGGTGAAGGCCGGCGACGACGATCAGCGCCGACGAACCGAAGCTGTGCAGGCCGCGCACGAACCACCCGAACGTCAGCTGGTCCTGGATGTACGCGACCGACGCCCACGCGCCCGTCACCGACGGCGTGTAGGTCGTCGCCAGGAAGACGCCGGTCACCGCTTCCAGCACGAACAGGCCGGCGGCGACGGACCCCAGCGTGTGCCACAGGCTGGCGCCGCCTGGAACCTGCCCGGCGCGGATGGTGTTGCCCAGCTCGTCGAGCCCGATGCGATCGGCCAGCCAGTCGCGCAGGCCGGTCTTCGTTGCCGCTCTAGTTGGCGCGCCGTCCGCGCTCATCCGATCGGCTCGCGCTTCGAGGTGCCCACCCGGAACCGCTGATAGCGGACCATCACGTCGCGCCCCTCGACGTGGGTCTCCAGCTCGTCGAGACCACGCGGCGACGGCCCGCCCAGGCAACGCCCGTCGAGGTCGAACGCCGAGGTGTGGCAGGGACAGTTGAACTTGCCGCTGCTCTCGTCGAAGTCGACGCCGCAGCCCAGGTGCGGGCAGACGGTGGAGAACGCCCGGATCGGCCCGTCCTCGCTGGTGCGCACCAGCCAGGCCGACCCCAGCGTCACCTTTTCCATGCGCAGCCAGGCGTCCTCGTGGGGCCCGACGGCGGTCACGCGCAGCGGCCGGTTCGGCTTGATGTCGCGCTCGGCGGCGACGCGCAGCGGGCTGGCGCCGGCGCGGCCGGTCCGCCGGCCGAGTGGGCCGCACAGGAACCCGAAGCCGGGGATGATCGCCAGCGCCGCGGTGAGGGCGCCGAGGCCGGCGGTCATGAGCTTCAGGAACGCGCGCCGCTGGTCAGGGGGCTCAACTGCCATTCGCGAAGAGCGGAGGATCGCTTGCGCGTCGTTCACGCGTCAAGGTCGCTGGGCGCCCGGGCAAATTCTTGCAGACGCGCCGCGCGGTTTTTGGGATGCCTGGTCTTTCCACCCCAAAAGAAAAAGGCCAGGCGATCAGCCCGGCCTCTTCCATCAGAACGAGATGCCTAAGCGTTCTTGCGAACGTTCGCGGCCTGCAGTCCCTTGGGTCCCTCCGTGATGTCGAACTCGACCTCCTGCCCTTCGCTCAACGAGCGGAAGCCATCAGCTTGAATTGCCGTGTGGTGGACGAAAACATCCGGTCCATCCTCACGGGCGATGAATCCATATCCCTTCGCGTCGTTGAACCACTTCACCTTGCCGGTTGCCATTTACTGCCCTCCTACGAACGTTGATTCCATGCCTCTTTCCGCGGCCTTGGCCTGGAAATTGGGCGAGAGAGTACGAGCCCTGCGAAATGTGTCAAGTGTCGGCGCCCCGTCACACGCTGTCCATTTTTCGGAATTATTTTAGCTCTTGACAGAATGCACCAGCGGCCGCCGACGGGTCCGGCGCGGCCATGACGGCGCGGATGCAGGCGACGCCGTGAGCGCCCGCCGCGCGCAGCGCGCGCACGTGCTCGGGAGCGAGACCGCCCACGGCAACGATCGGCAACCCGGTGTCGGCCGCCTCCGTGACGGCGGCGTCGCCCAGCGGCGGCCCGAACGCGCGCTTTGAAGGCGTGTCGCGAATCGGGCCGAGCAGGGCGAACCCGATCCGATCGCCGGCGGCCGCGCGCAGCGCCGCGACCTCGGCGACCGCGTGCACGGACACCGCGATGGCGAGATCGGGCGCGATGGCCGCGGCGGTCGCCGCGTCCAGGGACGTGCCGGAGAGGTGCACGCCGTCCGCGCCGACGGCCAGCGCGACGTCGACCCGGTCGTTGATGAACAGGCCGACGCCGGCGGCCGCGGTGACGTCGCGCAACCCGCGCGCCAGCTCGGTCAGCGCGCGCCCCGGCAGGTCCTTCTCGCGCAGCTGGACGGCGACCAGCGCGGGCGGCAGTCCGCTGCCCGCCACCCCGCGCAGGGCCGCCGCCACGACGTCCACCAGGGGGCGCCCGCCCGTCGCGTGCCGGTCGGTGATCAGATAGAGGCGGGGCGCCGCCCCGGGTTTACTCAATGAGGCCGTCGACCGGCGACGACGCCGTCGCGTACAGCTTGCGCGGGATGCGGCCGGCCCGGAAGGCGCGGCGCCCGGCGCTGACCGCGTCGCGCATCGCCTCCGCCATCAGCAGGGGATCGCGCGCGCCCGCGATGGCGGTGTTCATCAGCACGCCGTCGCAGCCCAGCTCCATCGCGACGGCCGCGTCCGACGCCGTGCCAACACCGACGTCGACGATGATCG
>Ga0207651_10000907_pt1 | contig 13029 bp, 10 predicted proteins | sample KBSM23metaG_FD_184328 | JGI IMG/M metagenome (GOLD analysis project Ga0207651, IMG submission 184328) | Miscanthus rhizosphere microbial communities from Kellogg Biological Station, Michigan, USA - KBS M2-3 metaG (SPAdes) (version 2) | ecosystem: Host-associated > Plants > Roots > Rhizosphere >... | reverse complement strand
GGCCAGGCCGGCCAGCACTTCGTTGGCCAGGTGGAGGATGGCGTTGTGCGACAGCATCGGTTCGCCCCGCTCGTACAGGCGGCTGGTGATGCGCCCCAGATCGCGGCCCACGATGTACTCCTCGGCGAGGAAGTACGAGCCGCCCGCCTCGCCGAAGTCGAACACGGGGACCACGTTCGGGTGCACCAGCGTCGACGCGAGATTCGCCTCGTCGATGAACAAACCCACCGCGGTCGGGTTGTTGTCCAGCTCGGCGCGCAGCCGCTTGATGACGAACGGCCGCCGGAACCGCCCCACCCCGAACGTCACGGCCGTGAACACTTCCGCCATTCCGCCCGCGCCGATCTGATCGACAAGCAGGTAGCGGCCCAGCGCCGTCCCCGGACCGGGGCGTACCATCATCGCGACGGGCGGCGTCGCGACGGGCAGCGGCGACGCGGTGCCGGCGCTGCTCGAGCCCGCCTCGATAGTGACGGGCGGCGCTGGCAGCAACGCGGGCGAGTCGGCCCGCGGACGGCGACGCCGGGGCCGCAACGACACGGCGCCGATCACCAGCGCGACCGCGATCGCGATCGCCCACAACATCTTCTGCCGCGCTCGATCGGCGGCCGCGGCGGCCGGCCCGGCGTCGCTCGCGCGCCCGAGCGCCCACAACCAGAGGCCGGGCGCGATCTCGACGGTCGCGGCATGGGCGGTGGACGCGGGCAAGGTGACGTGCCGGTTTGCCTCGCGGCCCGCCAGGGGCACCAGCAGCGCGGCATCCGCGCCGCCCTGCCCGAGCGCGCGCGTGCCGTCGCTGATCAAGACGGCGCAGTCCACGGCCCCGGCCAGCCGTTCGAGCAGCGGGCCGTCGATCCGCCGCGCCAGCACAAGGACGGCGACGCGATCGGGGCCGAAACGCGCGGGGCGCGCCGCCACCAGGAACGCGCCGCCGCGGCCGGCCATCACCGCGCTGGCGGGACGACCGGTCTCGGCCACCCGCCCGGCGGTCTCCGTCACGGACACGCCGTCCTCACCGTCGGTCTGCGCGAAAGCGAACGTCGCGCCGTCGTAGGATATCGCCGCGCGCAGGTCCCGATAGGGCTCCCACCAGCTTTCCGTCTCAACCACATCGGCGAGCGTGTCGCGGTTGACCCGCCCGCGAAGCGCGGCCATCAAGCGCGGGTTGGCCAGAGCGTTCTCGGTCATCATCGCGACCGTCTCGGTCTGCAGGCCGAGCATCTGGCGCGCGAACTCGGCTGCCTCCCTTGCCTTTCGCGCCGCCTCGTCGCCGGCGCGACGCTGGCGCACCTGGATCACCACGCGTTCGGTCAGGTACGGGACGCACATGATGGCGACAGCGAACATGATCCCCGACAACGCCCTCGATCTCGATCGCGCCGTCGATCCCATGACGTCGTGAAAGTAGGGACCGTCGTTGCGGAAAGCCAGGCAGCGATCGCCGACGGAACGTCAATTGCCGGAGCGTCCGTGACCTCGCGACTCCAGCAACCTCGATCGGGGACTGCCGTAGTCCGACGGCTGATCGCGTTCGTTCAGCGCGAAGGCGCGCCGCCGAACCGCGAAATCGTCGAGACGCGCGGAAGCGATCGCCGACGGCGGCCACGATCGCGCACGCGCGACGGTCACGCGGCCGCCCTCACTTGGAGAAGCACCGCGTGTAGCGCCCGCGGAAACAACCGCCGCGACCCGAGAAGATGTACGTGCCGTCGCCGAGCGCTCGGACGCGCGTGATCGGCGCGGGAGCCGGGCCGCCGCCGGGCCGGCAGACGCCGACCACCGGCCAGGTGCGCAGCTCGTCGGCGCGCGGAAGGTTCGCGCAGCTTCGCGTGGCGGGCGGATCGGGCGGCGTCCGCGGAGGCGGCTGCGGTGCCGGGCGCGGCGGTGGCGGTGGTGCGAATTGTGACGTCCCCTGGCTGCGGGGCGGGCGATCCTCGGGACAGGCGGCGCTCAACGGAAACAGGGCCGCTACCAGCGCTGCGCCGCACCACCGCACCCCTGGATTTTATCGTGATCCCAAGACCTTGTTCCCGGGTTGTTCGGGCGTACGATGCAAGCGATGGCGATGGCGCGGGCGATTGGGGGGTTGGCGGCGGTGGCGTTTGGTGTCGCGCTCGGGTGCACGAGGGGCGCGCTCGATCCGCAGGGTGATTCGACGCCAGGTGGGACGACCGGCATGGCGGGAGCAGGTGGCACGACGGGCCAGGCGGGAGCTCCGGGCGAGGACCTGGTCACCACGCTCAAAGGGCTGGTCGGCCCGGGCACTCAGCTGATCGTCGCCACGAACGGCGGCGTCGTCACGCCCGCCGAGTATGGCCCCATTCCGACGTTCCCGGAGCGCGATCCGGAGACGCTGGTCGAGGCGGCGGCGGTCGTCGGCATGCCCGTGTGCTCGGTCGAGCCGCTGGCGCTGGCGTTCGCGTCCACGACGTCCACCGCGGCGGCGCTGTCGACGCCCGACGCGCAGGCCATGTGCGTGAACGACGATCTCGGCGACATGCTCGGCCGCCTGAGCGGTCTGAAGACCGATGCGACGGTGGTGGTCGTCGCCGCCAACACCGCGATCACCGTTCACAGCACGAACAACGGCATCAACTACTTCTACGACCTGGACATCGGCCGGCTGCAGCGCGCGGCGCGGCGGCTCTACGTCCCGGTGTGCATCGTCTCGCCGGACGTCCTTGCGTTGCCGTCACCGGGCGGCCAGCTGCCGGGACTGTCGATCGAAGACGCGCTGGCCAGCTGCGGCCGCAGCTAGGGCCGACTAGGACCGACTAGCGACGGGGCGGGCGGCGACGGCGATGTTCGCTGTCGTCGGGCGCGACCTTGGCCTCGCCGGCGGGTTGCGCGCGGTCCGCGCGCGGGAAGTCGTCCGGCCACCACGACGCCGACGTGATCTCCACGCGATACATCCAGCCGGCCGCCGCGCCGATCAGCGCGATCGCGAACAGCACGGTCCACAGTCCCTTGCGTCCGGGCTGGCGCCCGCTGGGCCGCGGCGCGGGTCCCGGCGCCGCCGCCCGCGCCGGCGCGGCTGTCGCGGCGGCGGCCTCGAAGGCGCGCGCGAACGCGTTGATGGTCGGAAAGCGGTCCTCGCGCTTCTTCGAGAACACCCGCCGCAGCACCTTGTCGACCTCGCGCGGGATCAGGCCGGCGAACTCGGGCGCCAGCGGGGTGGGGTCCTCCGCGATCACCTGGTTGAGGATCCCGTTGACGTCGGGCTTCCAGAACGGAAGCCGGCCCGACAGCATGTGCCAGGACAGCACCGCCAGCGCCCACTGATCGCTGCGGTGATCGATCTGGTCGACGCGGCCGGCGGCCTGCTCGGGCGACATGAACTCGGGCGTGCCGACCACGGCGCGCGCCATCGTCAGCTTGGTGGTCGCCGCCCGCAGCACCTTCGAGATGCCGAAGTCGACGACCTTGACGAAGATGCTGCCGTCATCGGTGCGCAGCAAGAAGACGTTGCCGGGCTTGAGATCGCGGTGGACGACGCCCTCGGCGTGAGCCACCGACAGCGCCGACGCCACCTGCTTGATGATCTGCACGGCGATCGGCAGCGGCACCCGGCCGTCGCGCTCGAGGCGCGCCTCCAGGTCCTCGCCGTCGAGATATTCCATCACCAGGTACGGCTCGCCGGTCGGCGACGCGCCGAAGTCGACGACCTCGATGATGTTCGGGTGGGCCAGCTCCGTCGTCACCTTCACCTCGCGGCGGAAGCGCGCCAGCGCCTCCGGGTGGGCGGCCAGCTCCTTCGACATCATCTTGATCGCGACGCGCTTGCGCGTGGTGACGTGCGCCGCCTCGTAGATCGAGCCCATGCCGCCGATGCCGATCGGGCGGATGATCTCGTAGTTGTCGCCCAGCACCGTGCCGATGGGCAGATCCATTGAACGCCGCAGTGTAGCGCGCGCCGGCGCCCGATAGACGGGCGATCGCACCCTGCACGGACGAGCTCGCGCCGCGCGCGGGCCGCTCCAAATCAGACGAGGCCGTGCTGATAGGCGAACGCCGTGGCGGCCGCGCGCGACCCGACGTTGGTCTTCGCGAAGATGTTGCTCACGTGGCGGTCGACCGTCTTTTCACTGAGGAACAGCTGCTTCGCGATCGACTTGTTGGTCTTCCCGGCGGCGACCAGGCGCAATACCTCCAGCTCGCGCGGCGACAGGCCGGCGGGCGCGGCGCGGCTCTCCGACGGGGTCGGCGCATCGAGCGCGGCGAGATCGGGCGCCGCGCCCAGCTGCTCGAACACCTGCCGCGCCAGATCGAGCTCCAGCGTCGCCGTATCGCGATCGCCGAGCGCCCGGCAAGCCCCTGCGATCAACACGCGCAACCGGGCGGCGATGTAGGGCGCGCCGACCTCGTTCCAGACGCGGAACGCGCGCCGCAACGGCTCCAGCGCCGTCTCGGGCCGCCCCTCGGCCAGCGCGACGGCGCCCAGCGCGTGCGCCGCCATCGCGCCCAGCACCTCTGTCCCGAACTCGGCGGCGATCTGCTGAAGCTCGCCTGCGGACTGCCGCGCGTCGTCGACGTCGCCGGCGGCCAGCGCGATCTCGACGGCGGCCGGCAGCAGGCGGGCCCGCTCCAGGCGCCTGTTCGTCGCCCGCAACGCCCCCCGGACAGCGCTGACCGCGTCCTGGGTGCGCCCCTGCGCCAGACGCAGCAGGGCCAGCCCGGGTTGTGCCTCCCGCCCGGCCTCGCTGGCGCTGCGGTAGGCCTGCTCCGCCGCCGAAAAATCGCCCCGCAGTCGATGAACCTCGCCCTGCTGGTAGTACGAGTTCGCGGTCGCCTGCCAGTCGACCCGGCGCGCCACGGAATGTGACGCGCGGCGCGCCTCCTCGATCGCCTCCGGCCACGAACCGCCCAGCTGCATCAGCTCCGCGCGGTGAACCAGGCAGGTGCCGCTGAACGGAACCAGGTCGGGCTGGGCGGCGCACCAGCGCGCCAGCGCCGCGGTCCACTCGCGCGCGCGGTCCATCACGTACACCTGGCTGCAGACCGCGATCGCCGTGCAGTAGATGAGACCTGTCAGGATCGGCGCGATGCCGCCCGTCGTGACCGCGACCATCGCCTCGTCGAGCAGGGCGAGGCCGCGCTCCACCTGTCCCTGCTCCAGCAGGACCCGGCCCTGCGCGCAACGCGCGAAGGCGCTGAGGTCCGCGTCCGCGAAGCGTTCGCCGATTCGCGCCGCCTCGGCCGCCGTTTCACGCGCGCCCTCGAGATCACCGGCCACCGTCTGCCGGAACGCGGTCGGGAGCAGCAGGTACCCTCTCTCGACGCAGTCTGTCTGCTCAGTGAGGCGTTGCGCGCGCGCGAGCCACCCGCTCGCGCGCCCGAACTCCCGCAGCGCGGAGAGGCGGAAACCCAGCCAGAAAGCCCAGTGCGCGGCGCGCAACGGCTCGCCGCCGTCCGTGTGAAGCTGGTAGAGGCGTTCGAGGAGCGCCAGGAATTCGTCGTCGTGGGCGGTGAGGGCCGCCGACCAGGCATAGAGCTCGAGATCGGTTGTGGTCAGCGGGGACTTTCGGTCCGCGGTCGAGAAGCAGCGGTGGGCCTCCGCCCAGGCCTGCCGCTGATAACAGTCCCGGGCGCGCGCAAGCTCGTCGGTTTTCTTGGCGCTGGCCACGCGCGCAGTCTACTACCCGACCGCGGCGCGCACCTCATACGACGGCGCACGCGCCGCGATCGCGTTCACGATCCGGCGGGCATCGCGCGACACGCCGTGAACCATCGCCGACGACACGGAGTACAGGAAGTGCAGCCCGACGAAGTACAGCCCGGGCGCGCTCTTCACGATGCCACCGTCGTGGATCGGTTCGCCGTCGTCGCCCAGCACCGCGAGATCTTTCTGATCGATCCAGGTAAGCCCGGCGTGAAAGCCGGTACACCAGATGACGTTCACGGCGTCGAGGACGCGTCCATCCTCCAGCACGGGCAAGCCGTCGCGGACGCCCGTCACGCGCGCGACGCGTTCGACCCCGGCCGCGGTCAGGTGCTTCGATTTCACGCGGATGAGCGGCGCCCCCTTCTTCGTGAACACCGGGCGCACCTTGCGCCCCATCGGCGTCCGGATCGTCAGCACGCGGTGAAACACGAACCGCAGCATCAGTCGCGACAGGATGGTGAGCCCCGGGCCCCCGTCGACACGGAACGGCACCTCGCCCGTGCTCGGCCCCGCCATCCAGACCCGGTGCGAGCCCGAGAGCTCCTTCCCTATCTCGGCGCCCGAGTTTCCCGCGCCCACGATCAGGACGGGGCCGTCGCGGAGCTGCGCCGGGTTGCGGTAATCGCACGAGTGCAGCTGGACGACGTCGGCGCGCAGCTCGCGCGCGAAGGCGGGTAGGCGGTGGCTCTGGTAGTTGGACATGGCCACCACCACCTGGTTGGCCTCGACCTCGAGATCGCCCGCCTTCACGACGAAGCGGCCGTCGCGGCGGTAGAGTCTTTCGACGCGGCTGTTGGTCCGCACCGGCAGCTGGAACCGCGCCGCGTACGCCTCCAGGTAATCCGCCATCTCGTCCTTGGTCGGAAAGTAGTTTGGCGGCGCGGGAAACTTCATCCCGGCCAGGCCGTCGAACTTGGCGGGGGTGAACAACCGCAGCGAGTCCCAGCGCTTGCGCCAGACGTCGCCGATGCGCGCGGACGCGTCGAGGATGAGGAAGCGCAGGCCACGCTTGCGCAGGTAGTGACCGACCGACAGGCCGGCCTGACCGCCGCCGATGACGACGACGTCGTAGTGCTCGCGCACCGCCGGGCTCTCCAGGCCGCCGAGGCGCCGGAATGCCTCGCCCGGCTCGATGAAAGGCTCCACACGAGCCGCTGTGCCATCCCCTTTTGCCGCCGTTGTGGTCATGACGTCTCCTCCTGACCAGCAACGTACAGAGGACGCCGTCACGCGACTTCGGAAGGATCCCCCATTTTCGCGCACCGCCCGACTGGGTAGTTTCACCCACGGGCGGCTGGATCAGCCGGGTTCGTAGCAGTTCAGGACGTTGCCGTTCTCGAAGGTGCGCGAGCGGGTCCGCCTCAGCGCCAGCGATTCGTCGATCCCCTCGAACAGCGTCCGTCCCTTGCCCAGCACGACCGGCACGGTGATCAGCTGGTACTCGTCGATGAGAGCCGCGCGGGCGAGCTGCCCGACGATGCTGCCGCTGCCCAGGATCACCAGGTCGTCCCCGGGTTCCTTCTTCAACTTGCCTACGCCGGTGGCGAGGTCGCCCTTCAGCAGGGTCGTATTCTTCCAGGCCACCTTGTCCAGCGTCCGGGAGACCACGATCTTCTGCAGGTTGTTCATGCCTTCGGCGACGGCCGGGTCGTTCTTGGCCGCCGCCGGCGTCGGCCAGTAGCTGACCATCATGTCGTAGGTGACGCGGCCGAACAGCAGCCGACCGCTGCCGCCGGCGTTCTCGCCGACGAATGCATTCCACTCCGGATCGTTCTTGTGTGCCCAGGTGAGGTCACCGTCGGGAGTGGTGAAGAAACCATCGACGCTCACCGAATTGAAAACCACCACGCGCGGCATGGACGCCTCCTTGCCATCACCATAGCCACTCTTTGGTCCAGGCGGGGCGTCACTTCCCGTTGTGCAGGATCACCGGGGCGTTCGATCCATTCGAGGCGCGGCCGGCGACCCAGACGTCGTCCGCCGACGAGCCGTGCACCTTGGTGAGGAACGGGTAGTAAGGAAACTGGCCGTACTGGATCTGGGTCCAGCCCGCGCCGTCCCAGTGCGAGATCGCGCCGCCGTCGCCGACCGCCCAGACGTCGTCGGGCGCCGGGCCCCAGATCGACGAGTGGCTGTCCTGGAAGGCGTCGTTGCCGGCGGGCAGCGTGTCGGTCCACGCGGCGCCGGTCCAGTGCGCGAGCGCGCCGAAGTCGCTCACCGCCCAGACGTCATCGTCGGCGAAGCCCCAGACGCCGGCCGCTTCCATCGCGACGTCGTCGCCGATATCCGTCCAGGCAGCGCCGGACCAGCGCGACAGGCCGAAGATGCCGCCCGCGTACACGCCGCCACCCGCGCCGCCCGGAATACCCCAGAGATCGGTGACCGTCACGGTCTGCGTGATGCCCGTCGACCACGCCGTTCCGTTCCAGTGAAACACGCGGCCGTTCAGCTCGTCGCCCAGCCACAGATCGCCGCCCGAGGTGCCCCACACCGCCGTCAGGCTGCTGGGATCGATCGCGCCCGCGAAGTCGACCAGCGTCCACGCCGTACCATCCCAGTGCGCCAGGTCCGTACCCCACACGGCGTAGACATCGTTGGGCGCGAAGCCCCAGAAGTCGGACGCCGCGGCGATCGGCGCGTCCGTCACCTCGCGGAAGGCGGCGCCGTCGAAGTGAAGCAGGTTCTGCCCGCTCGCCCAGACGTCGTCGGGCGCGGACGCCCACAGCGCGTTGATGCCAAAGGTCCCGGACGCCGTGTACGCGCGCCACGCGCCCGGGCTGCCGCCACCGCCGCCGCAACCCGCTGCTAGCAAAACGATAACGATCGCGAGACGTCGCATCGCCCGATCGTACACCTGCCCCGCGACAATTAATTGGCGCGCAGCTTGCGGCCGAGCTTGTGCTCGTCGGCGACGGTCCGCCCGCCGAGTGACGCTTTCGCAGTCCGCTCCGCCGCGACCGCGCGATCGAAGTCCGCCGGGGTCATCGCGGCGGCGTCGATGCGGCGCGCCTGATCGTCGAGGCGCTTGATCGCGGCCAGGCGATCGCCGTCGCCCAGCTTCGCGCGTTCGACGGCGCGGCGGAGCACGCCGATCGTCTCGTCGTAAACCTTGAGCGGCACCGGGAACGGGTGGCCGTCTTTCCCGCCGTGCGCGAGCGAGAATCGGGCCGGGTCGGCGAAGCGGCTGGGCGCGCCGTGAACGACCTCCGCCACCAGCGCCAGCGCGAACAGCGTCCGCGCGCCGACGCCGGGCACCAGCATCAGCTCGGCGAAGTCGTGGGGGCCGCGATCGGCGACGGCGGCCAGCGTCTTGCCCAGGCGCCCGAGATCGATGTCGGCGGCGCGCACGTCGTGGTGGGCGGGCATGCGCAGCTGCGCCAGGTGATCGACGGCGGCGCCGGGCCCGCCGCGCGCGAGGCCGATCATCTCGCCCCGCGCGCCGGCCGCGCGCCGGTCGACCAGGTTCACGATGTCGCCGGCCGGGCGGCCCTCGATGGCGGCGTGCGGCTCCTCGACGAACGAGCCGGCGCGATCCCAGATCCAGTGATAGCGCCGCGCCCGGCGGAGCGCGCCGTTCATCCCTTGCTGAACGACCACCCACGCGCCGTCGTCGGCGACGATGAAGCCGTGCAGGTAAAGCTGGAAGCCGTCCTGGACCGCGGCGCTGTCCACCTTCGCGACGAGGCGGCTCGCGCGCACCAGCGCGGGCGCGTCGAGGCCGACGCTGTCGCCCAGCGCGGTCAGCTCATCGGGCGTGCGCCGCGAGTGCCGGCCGCGGCCGCCGCAGACGTGCAGGCCCAGCTCGTCTTCGATCGGCGCGAGCCCGCGCTTGAGCGCGCCGATCACGCTGGTGGTGATCCCGGACGAGTGCCAGTCCATCCCCATCACGGCGCCGAACGACTGGAACCAGAACGGGTTCGACAGCCGCCGCAGCACCTCGGTGCGGCCGTACTCGTGCGCGATCGCCTCGACGATCACGCGGCCGAGGCGCGCCATGCGCGACGCCAGCCAGGCGGGCACGCGACCGCCGTGCAACGGCAGCTCGGCAGTTCCGGTCGGACCCGCGCGCATCCGGTCAGCTTGGCACCGGACGGGCGGACCGCCAAATAGCTGGAATCGCGACGGGACGGCTGACTTTCAACCGCGCAGACCTCCGGGGGCACAAGAGAAGCACGCGGACAGAGAAAGGAGCTCGGATACATGCGCTTCACGTTGATCATGGTTTCGCTGGGTGTCGGTTCGCTGGTGTTCACGCAAGGCTGCGGCACCTCGTCGCCGCCGTCGTCGGGGCTGTGGAGCTGCTTCGACACGGGCACGCAGACCGCGTGCACGCAGGTGTCTGCGCTGTCGACGGCCGACAGGGACGTCGACGGCGACGGTGTCCCCGATCATTTCGTCTGCGCCGACGACGACAACGACGGCCACGACCGAGACCGCGACCACGATCAGAGCGGGCTCACCACCGGCAGCGGCGGCGACGAGGACCACGACGGCGTGGACGACGACGTCGACTGCGACCACCGCCACGAATGCGAGGGCCTCAGCAACGACGCAAACCCCGATCGCCACGGCGGCGAGATCGAGGACGAACACCACGACGGCGGAGACGACGAGGACGGCGGCCACCACAACCGCGGTCCGGGCGGCGGCGGAACGGAACTCCACGACGAGCACATCTGCACCGCGCCGTAACCCGCCACTTTTGATAGGCGCGCGGTTCGAAATGCGAAGCGCGTCGTTCCCCGATGTGGTTCCCTGGCCCCGGCTCGGTCGTTACGACGGGCCTCGCGGGGGCCGGCGGCGTCGGGGGGCGCCGCCGGCGCCGGCTTTCATCGCGGCGGTGCTTGACGCCGCGACTCGGCCTGCTTGATCAGCAGCAGGTTTTGCTTGCCGCGCTCGTCGTCCTTGAGCGTGCGCAGCAGGACGGCGTCCGGATCGGTCTTCCACGCCGGATCGCTGGTCAGCTTCTTCCACTTCTTGTCGGACATCGGGCTGTACCATCCCAGGCCCTCGAAGTACTGCCGGACCGCCGGGTCGTCCATGTGATACCCGGAGCGCACCTGGAGCGAACGGCGCAGCCACAGCAATTGCTCGGGCGAAAGATCGCGCAGCATCGCCGGCGTCAGCTCCTCCCCCGCCGTCGGCAGGTTGCGGAACCAGTCCTTCGTCGCCTTCAGGTAATCGGCGAGCGCGCGCGTGTCCGGATCGGCCGCCAGCGCGTCGACGGCGGCGGATGCGCCCTTGGGGTCTCGCCCGCGCACGCCGTCGTACAGGCGCAGCGATTCGTAGCGCCGCACCGGTGAATCGAGCCACGCCAGCAACCAGAGCGTGTCCCTGAGATCGGCCGCGGACAGCGGACGCAGCACCGCGACGATCTCCCACTTGCGCAGGAAGCGCGCGATGCCGTGGCGGCGGCGCTGCTCCCACTTCTCCTTCTTGGTGCCGGCGGGCGGCGGCGCGAACACGGCGTCGCCCTGCCTCCGGTGCTCGCGCATCCGGGCGGTGTCGTCCTGCGCCTCCTTGAGCGCCCGTTCGTACCGCCCCTTCTCATCCGCCACCTCGGCGAACGTCGGCGCCCAGATCTCGTCCCCGGCCTGGAGAATCCGGCGAGAGCTGTAGCTCAGTCTCACGACGTACCGGTCGGATCCCTTGATCACCCCGCTGATATTGATCTCGCTGTCGTCGTCTTCGAAGAGACGCACGCGCATCCACGCCCCGCCATGAAAGATCTCCGCGTACCGCAAGTGTGTATCGAAGTCGTAAGTGACCCGGGCGATCTTCTCTACGCCGGACGCCTCGAACGGCTTCAGGCGCCGCACCTCCGGCGTCGCATTGACCCACTGCCACTTCGCGAACGGCAACACATCCCTCGTGCCGGGCAGCGCGCAGCTCGCCTTGACGGCGAGCTCCTTCGCGCCGACCTTCCGCATGCCACAGGTGCCCTCTTCGAGGCTCCCGTCCGAGGTTTCGTACTCGGCCTGGTAAGCACCGTCCTCGGTCGCGGCCGCGATCCGGTCGTCGACGAAGTCGCCGGCGGCCGCGTCCCGCGCCGCGAGGCCTACCACGAGGGCGATCCCGAGAACACGAGCGGCGCGCGCCATCCGCGCAGTCTACAACCGGCCCCGCGGGATCCGCGTGCAGTCAGACGGCGATCGTCGCGCCGCTCGAATACGTGATTCGTAGATCCGAGCGCTAGTCGGCCGGGCGGACGGCGCCCGACGACGCGGCCTTGCGGTGCATGAACTTCTCGTGCCCCGCCTTCATCTCGGCCTTGGTCAGGTAGCTGTCGTGGTCGGTGTCCATCTTCTCGAACATCATCTTCGCGCCCGCCGCGTGCTCGTCGGCGCTCATCACGCCGTCGGCGTTGGTGTCCATCATCTTGATCTTCTCGGCGGCGGTCATCTCGCCCTTCTCGGCCTTCTTGCCGGTCAGCTTCTGGTGCGCCGCCGTCATCTCGGCCGCCGTCACCTTGCCGTCCCCGTTCGCGTCCATCTTCTCGAACATGCGGGCGGCCGCCGCCGCGTGCTCGTCAGGGGAGATCCTGCCGTCGCCGTCGGTGTCCATCGATTCGAAGCGCGCTTCCTGATCCGCGAACGCGACCGAAGGCAGCGCGAACCCACACACCCCGGCGATGCCCAGCGCAAAGCCGGCGACCCTGCTCAGCTTGAATGAACTCATCGGTCCCCACCCTTTCTGCTGAATAAAGCTAGGTACGCGGGAGGACCGCGCGAGCTCGACCGTCGCGGCTCAGCCGGCGGCGCCGGCCGCGGAACCCGCGCCCAGCGCGTTGATCTCGCGGATCTCGACCGCGTGCGACGGCGCGCCGCTCCGTACGGCGGCGATCATCGCCCGCCCCAGCACATCGCTGCCCGTGCCGACGCCCGGAAAGCGCTTGAGCAAGGCGCCCACCGGCTTCAGCACGGTCACCGCGACGCGGATCCAGCCGGTGCGCGACCGGACGCCTTTCTCCGGATGGATGTAGCCGGGCCGGAACATGTACGCGTGCGCGAACAGCTTGATCAGATCGTTCTCGGTCTTGCCCTTCACGCGCGCCCACATCGAGCGTCCCTTTTCCGTGCTGTCGGTCCCGGCGCCCGACACGTAGATGAACGCGAGCGCCGGGTTCAGCCGATGCAGCGTGTTCGCGGCGGCCATGGTCAGGTCGTAGGTGGTGTGGCGATAGTCTTCTTCCTTCATGCCGACCGACGAGACGCCCAGGCAGAAGAAGCAGGCGTCCGCGTCGCGCAGCGACGCTTCGATCGCCGTGTAATCGAAGAAGTCGGCGTGGACGATCTCGGTCAGCTTGGGGTGCGTGACCCCGGTGGGGCGGCGCACGATGCTGACCACCCGCTTCACGCCGGCGTCGT